>TARA_R110002033_G_scaffold20278_6_pt1 | contig 35582 bp, 46 predicted proteins | sample TARA_R110002033 | Tara Oceans TARA_R110002033 (sample SAMEA4397051) | marine metagenome | biome: Polar Biome; feature: [SRF] surface water layer (ENVO:00010504); material: water (ENVO:00002006), including particulate matter (ENVO:01000060) such as... | depth 5 m
CTGTAAAAGCTTTAAGTAAAAAGTATGATGACTTACATATTATACATTTTGATGCACATACAGATTTAAGAGAAGATTATCTGGGTGAAGCTTTAAGTCATGCAACAGTTATTAGAAGAATTTATGACCAAGTAGGCGATGGAAAGGTAAATCAATTTTGTATTCGTTCTGGATTAAAAGAGGAATTTGAATGGGCAAAAAAACACACTCACTTAGAAAAATTCACTTACAATACTTTGCCTTCTTGTGTAAAAAGATTAAAAGATAAACCTGTATATATTACTATTGATTTAGATGTTCTAGACCCTTCAGTGATGCCAGGAACTGGAACACCAGAACCAGGTGGAATAGATTTTCATGATATGATGAATATAATAAAAGAGTTAAGTAAACTTAACAATGTAGTTGGGATGGATGTTGTTGAATTAAGTCCCAAATATGATGCAAGTGGAATATCTACAGCCGTTGCATGTAAAACACTTAGAGAATTAGTTTTAGCTACAGTTAAATAACTGTAGCCAAACTCTAAAATCCTAATTTATTCATTAATTACTTAAAAATAATTTTTTTATAACTATAAATTTGCTATTATTCTGCTAAATGATTGATAAAGTAATTTAGCAATTTATTTTTGAATTAAACTAAAGGTAAAAAATGAACAAAACATTGGTTTTAGGTAGTTTACTTGCACTTTCTACATCTGTTATGGCAATGGATGTTGATTATTTTGTTGGAGCTGGCGCTGAAAGAGGAAATCTAAAAGCAAATGCATCTGTTCCTGGTACAAAAGTTGATGGTGATTTTAAAGATACTGGATATAGCTTAAAAATAGGTGCTATTTTAAATAAAGCACATAGACTTTCTTTATCTTATACAGGATACAGTGATGATGGAATGGATTTAGATTTAACAAAGTTCAATTATGATTATATAATACCACTTGAAAATAAATTTAGTTTTTTAGTTGGAGCTCATTTAGGTAATGCAAAGTTTGAGGATTCAGATGCTAAATTAAATGGATTTATATATGGTGCACAAACTGGAATTTTGTATGATATAACTTCTAATATTCAACTTGAAACTTCAATTGCATATACTAAGTATAATATTGACAAAACTATTAATTATTCTGGTACTGATATAAACATTGAATTAGAACACTCTACAGCGTTCTACTTAGGATTTAACTATAAATTTTAATTTTAAAGAAGAGGAAATTTCCTCTTCTTAGTTTTCTTCCATTATTTTTTTTACTTCATGAAGCAGTTTTATTGAAGCTTCAATTTCTTCTTTTCTGATTGCTACACTTTCCACATTACAACCAATTGGAATGCCTCTATCTTTTCCAAACGTATAAAGTTCTCTAAATATATCAATACAAAGTTTCATAGAATCATGTAAAATATCTCCAGAAGATTTTAAATCTTCTTCTAAATAGTTTGGAATACTAATACCAAGCCATTTCATAAAATCAAGTGTTTTAGCACTTCCACAAGGTGTTAGTGTAAATATGATTGGTACAACTTCTTTTTCATTGTCTTTTGCATATTTTGCATAATCAGTTAAAAATATTTTTGATGCTTCAAGATTATATACACATTGGGTTATGAAATATTCACAAGAGTTATCAATTTTTGAAAATACTCTTAAGTGTTCATCATGTTTTACCATGTGTCGTTCTGGAATTGCAATTCCACCCATACATAGATTATCATTAACTTCTTTTTTAAGTCTATAGGCTTCTTTTAGTGTCATTGGCTTTTTTTGTTCTCTTGAAGCAGCTCCTACAAATACTGAGTGAACTTGATTCTCTTTTGTAAGTTCTAACCAAATAGGGAAAGTCTTTTCATCATAGTTTCCTACAGCTCTATAAACAACTCTTGGAATAACTAAGTCATTTAAATATGTTCTTGAATATTCACAAGGGTCTAATGTCTTAATAAAAGGAAAAGGTCTTTTCTCATCTGTTCTATCTGATTCATCCTGGATATCATAAAGAACTAAGCCATCAATTGGAAGTTTTGAAATCCTTTCAATATGCTTTTGTGCTATTACTTGTATTTCTTCTTCTGTGTGTTTAATTTTTGGTGGAGTAATACCATATAATAGTATTCCACTCTCTTTATTTCGTATTTTATCAGTTAACATAATTCTCTTTTAAATAAATAATTTTTGCATATTCTACAAAGTTTTTTATTAATAAAGCCTATAAGTTACATAGATTCTTATTTTAGTTGGCTCTTTTGGTCTTGGATAGTCTTTGTAAGCTATTTCTATAGTTTCAATTGTATTTTCATCTAAAGTTTCATAACCAGAAGAACTTGTAATCATAGGTTTTGTTATATCTCCATTTGGATATAAAGTAAATTCAATAATATTCATACCACTTTGTCTTGTTCTAACTGCGATGTCAGGATATCTTAAATATTTTTCAGTTATTTTACCTATATTTTTTAGGTTTTTTTGTAAGAAAACCTTTTGAACTTTTGTAAAGGAATTGTATTCTTCTCCATATAGTTTTATATAACTTTGGGTGAGCTCATCCAACATCTTTACATCTTGAACAGGTGTTGATAAAAAATCCTCTAAAGTATCTTTTTGAAGCTTCGTAGGATTTAATTTTGTATAGTTTGGATTAATTTCCGTTTTTTGAATTGGTTTTTGGCTTGTTTTTTTTACTTCTTCTTTTTTTACTTCTCTTTTTTTTGCAACTTTTATATCACTTTTTTTAACTTTTTTATAAATAGGTTTTTCTTTTACAAGCTTTTTAATAGGTTCTTTTTTTTCAACTTTTTCTTTAGTGTTTTCTTTTTTAGGTTCAGCAATTTTTGGTTCTACTTTTTTTGCTACAGATTTTAAAACTACATACTTAATATCTGATTTTTTTGGATTTTTAGTACTTGATGGATTATCTTTAATCTCATCATCTTTTATCTTATATGTTTTGAAAATTAACAGATGTAAAAATATTGATAAAATTAATGCAGGAATAATGTACTTCATAATTGTATTGTAGTATAATATTGCTTTTAATTTAAAATAAAATATTTAGGAATGTACATGTTTGAAAAATCAATAAATGCTTATGAAGATGCAAAAAAAGTAATCCCTGGTGGAGTTGATTCTCCCGTTCGTGCTTTTAATAGTGTAGGTGGAACTCCTCCGTTTATAGCAAGAGGTGAGGGCGCTTATTTAATTGATATTGATGGTAATAAGTATTTAGATTTTATTCAAAGTTGGGGACCACTTATTTTTGGACACTGTGATAAAGATATAGAAGAAGCAGTTATAAGAACTGTAATGGATGGTTTATCATTTGGAGCTCCAAGTGTTTTAGAAACAGAACTTGCTCGTGAAATAGTTGAGATGTATGATAATCTTGATAAAGTTAGATTTGTGAGTAGCGGAACTGAAGCTACTATGAGTGCCATTAGATTAGCAAGAGGTGTTACTGGTAAAAATGACATCTTAAAATTTGAAGGTTGTTATCATGGTCATTCTGATTCACTTTTAGTACAAGCTGGATCTGGTATGGCAACATTTGGAACACCAAGTTCTCCTGGAGTTCCTGCTGATTTAACTAAGCATACACTTTTATGTGAATATAACAATATTGAAAATCTTAAAAAGTGTTTTGAAGAAAGCTCGGATATAGCTTGTATAATCATTGAACCAATTGCTGGAAATATGGGTTTTATTCCAGCAGATATTGAGTTTTTAAAAGCTTGTAGAGAGCTTTGTGATGAAAATAATACTTTACTTATTTATGATGAAGTTATGACAGGATTTAGAACTAGTTTAAAAGGAACTAGTGGAATAGTAGAACCTCAAGCTGATATTATTACTTTTGGAAAAGTAATAGGTGCTGGTATGCCAGTAGGTGCTTTTGCATCTAGTAAAGAAATTATGGCACACTTAAGTCCAGATGGTGCAGTTTATCAAGCAGGAACTTTAAGTGGAAATCCAGTTGCAATGGCAGCAGGTCTTACAAGTTTAAGAAAGCTAAAAGCCAATCCAGCTATTTATGATGAATTAAATGCAAAAGCAGTTAGATTAACAAGTGGTTTAAAAGAAGTAGCCAATAAATATAATATTCCATTTCAAGTAAATACAAGAGGAAGTATGTTTGGATTTTTCTTTTGTGATATTGATCCCAAAAACTTCAAAGAAGTAGGAACTTGTGATTTCGATAGGTTTGCAGCTTTTCACCATGGTATGCTAAAAAGAGGTTTTTATTTTGCTTGTAGTCAATATGAAGCAGGATTTATCTCAACTGTTATGACAAATGATGATATTGATGCTTGTATAAAAGCAGCAGATGAAATTATGAAAGATATGTAAGGACAAAAAATGGATATTTTTAAAAGTGTTGATTTAGTAAAAAAAGCAAACATTTATTTTGATGGAAATGTTACAAGTAGAAGTTTTGTAGATAGTGATGGTGAACGAAAATCATTGGGTATAATGATGCCAGGAACTTATAATTTTGGAACAGCAGCAGCTGAAATTATGGAAATAGTAAGTGGTGAATGTGAAGTTAAATTAAACGGTTCAGATGAGTGGAAAACATATACAAATGATACAACTTTTAAAGTTCCAGCAAATTCTAATTTTGATATTAAAGTTAAAACTGTAACTGATTATTGTTGTTCATATATTAAATAAGGAAGATTATGGAAGATAATACAAATAGCAATAAACCAAAACACGAATCAAAATTAATGGCATTGGATAATTTATCTTTAGGTATTTCAATGGTTGTTGCTGTATTTATTGGTTTTGCTATTGGATATGGTTTAAAACAATGGACAGGTTATACTTGGACTTTATGGCTAGGATTATGTTTAGGAATTGCAGCAGCTATTTTAAATGTATATAAGGCATATAAAAGAGCTCAAAAAGAGTATGAGGGAATGGAAAATGATCCAAGATATTCTTATAGAGCAAAACATGGAGATAGAAATTACAGCGACGATGATAATTAAAAAATTTGCTAAACTATTTTTTGTAATAGATTTTATAGTAATTCTTTTTTGTGTTTTATCAAATAACTATATTTGGCTTTTTAACACACAAGTTGCTTTTATATCTTCTATGTTTATCTCTCTTGCAACATTTCTTTCATATAAAAGAAATGTTAGTAAGAGATTGGAAAATGTAGATTATGATGCCCAGCTTTCAAATGATAGGGATGAAATTGATAAAATTGATGATCCTTATGATTTATATGATGAAGAAGAGATAAATGATCAAAAAGAGTTCACAGCACTTGAGATTAAAAATATAATCAAAGAAGAGAAATCAAAAGTAAAACAAAATACATTTAAAAATACAATTTATAGCAGTACAAGCTTCATATCAATATATAGAATCTTAGGATATGTTGTGCTAATATTCGGTTTTTTTCTTTTAAATAATAATGGGATATTTCATGTGGTTTCATATCTAGTAGGACTTTTTATCGTCCCACTAGCAATGCTTTGTTCTAAGTTTATTTTAAAATAAGAGGCAAGTCTATGATTGCTTTTTCTTTTTCTAAAGTCAAAATCATAGAACTTCTATTTTTATCGTGTTTTATTGCATCCATATTATAATGCTCATAATTATCAGCATAAATCTCTATTGTAACTAAAGAGTGTTTCCTCTCATCAAGTTTTATATACTCACCCGTTTTTAACTTCACAGAAGTATTTAATATCTTACAATTATTATCAAAGGCATCATAAATACTATTTAATAGTTTTAGAAAGTCAGATGCAACCATTAAAAACTCAGGAATCGAAGGATCATAATTTTTTATAAACTTTATCTCTGCTTTTGTTTTTCTAGTAGATATGGTTAAGTCAACTAGAGTAAAAATATTTGTTTTAGAAGTATTTTTTGGAGCATATTTTTTATCTTGTTTTACACTTGTACTTTTGTACAATTTCATATGAATTTCATCGTCATTTTCATAAGTCACTGAAATCGCATAGAAAATATAGTTATAAAATGTTAGATTTATATATGATGTCTCAAAGCCATAGTTTGCAGGGGCGTATTTTAGTGCTAAATCATAAAGTTGCTCTTTTTTTACTCTATTGAGTAAAAATTGAGCTTCTTGATTTGTATGTATTATTTTACCTTGAGAAGAGAAAGATAAAATAGGATTTAAGTCTTGCTCTACCCAATTGTCATTGATAGTCATTAATTATTAGCTTTCTACATAATTCTTAAGATTTTTTCCAACTTTTGGATGTTTTAATTTCTTAATTGCACTTGATTCAATTTGTCTTACTCTTTCTCTTGTAACGCTTAACTCTTTTCCAATCTCTTCAAGAGTTCTATCACTTGCATCATCCATAAGTCCAAATCTCATTCTAACAACTGCTTGTTCTCTTTCATTTAGTTGAGCTAATATTTGATCAATTTGATTTTGTAAATCTTCTTTCATAATATTATCAACTGGTGTTGGAGCTTTATCATCAGGTACAAAATCTCCAAATTTACCATCTTCATCAGACCCAATTGGAGCTTCTAAAGATACAGGTTCTTTTGTAATTTTAATAACTTGTTTTACTTTATCAACAGGAAGTCCAACTTCTTTTGCGATTTCATCCACATTTGGCTCTTTCCCATTTTCTTGAATACCTTTTCTAATGATTTTATTGATTCTATTTATAGTCTCAATCATGTGAATTGGAATTCTAATCGTTCTAGCTTGGTCAGCAATTGCTCTTGAAATTGCTTGTCTAATCCACCATGTTGCATAAGTAGAGAATTTATAACCTTTTTTATACTCAAACTTATCAACAGCTTTCATAAGACCTATGTTTCCTTCTTGAATTAAGTCTAAGAAAGGTAAACCTCTATTTGTGTATCTTTTTGCAATAGAAACAACAAGTCTAAGATTTGATTTAGCCATTCTAGTTTTTGCTTCATCTGTGATTTTTTTACCACGCTTGATTTGCTCTAAAACATCTACTAACTCTTCAGGTAATAAATCAAATCCACCCTTAGATGCTTCTGCAGTTTGGAAAAGCTTTTTGATTTCCATATAAGTAGAAACCATAGTTGCTTCTGGAACCATTGAAGTGATTTGGATTTTAGATAAATTAATAATATTTTCTAAAAGTTTTTCATGGTTTTTCTTTAGTGTATCATTAAAAAGTGGTAATTTATACTCTAATCTTTTTAATTCAGAATCAAAACCTGTATCTGATTTAAGTGCAGTTTCCATAGCTTTTACAATCTCTGTAATAAGTTTAGAAGTTGGCCCTAAATCAATTAATGCTTGTTTTAATACTTGTTTTTTAAATGCAGTAGATAAATTAAATGTAATAACATCAAGTTCATCATCTGATTTTGCTGTTTCTTTTGATTGGAATTTTATCCAATCTTTTTTTGCTTTTTCTAATATCTTAAATGCAGCAATAATAGTCTCTGCTCTTTTATCTAGTTTCTTTTGTTTTTTTCCACTAGTTTCTTCTTCTGTTTCTTCAACTTCTTCTGCATCATCGCTTGAAGTATCTTCTGTATCATCATCATCTGAATCGTTATCATTATCTTCATCATCAAAGTTTCTGAAAAGCTCTTTTACTTTTCTTTCTCTATTTACTAGAGGTTCTTTATACTCTAATATAAAGTCAACTAAGTATGGGACAAAACAAATGGCATCAAGAATTATATCTTCTCCCATCTCAATTTTTTTAGAGATTTCTATTTCTTCTTCTTTTGTAAGTAATGGAATTTGTCCCATTTCTCTTAAGTACATTCTAACAGGAGAATCAGATCTTGACCACTCCAAAAGTTCTTTGTTTTTTAGTAAGTCATAAACACTATCCTCACCACCATCAATCATTTTATTTCGTTGGTCTTCTCGTTTTTTAGCTTCAACAGCATTCATAACTTTTGCTTGCTCTTGAGATGTCATCATGTTTACATTATATAATTGCATTAAAGCGATTAATTTTTTGATATTTTGACTTGAGGGAGCTTTAGGAAAAAGTTTAATAACTTTTTCAAAAGTTAATGTAGAATCTTTATACTCTTTTGCTAATTTTTCAATTTCTTTATTTAAATCTTTTGCACTCATGTTTTTTGTACGTTCCTTGCTTGAAAGATAAGTCAGATATTATATCCAAAATTGCTAAAATAACTATTAATTTTTGATGTTTAATCTATTATTTCTAAATTTTTAGATAAAATTCGACTTTGTAAGAAGATAAAAATTATTAAAAGAAAAATAAAGTTTGACTATTATATGTCATTTATTTTTTAATTTTGAAGGACTAAAAATATGAGTAAAATTACTGGTAAAGTATGGAATTTTGGGGCGAATATTGATACTGATATTATAATTGCAGCTAGATATTTAAATAGCTCAGATCCAGAGCATTTAGCTAAATATATTATGGAAGATGCTGATCCAGAATTTCCAAAAAAGTTACAAAAAGGTGACATTATTGTTGCTGGCGAGAATTTTGGGTGTGGAAGTTCAAGAGAACATGCTCCTATTGCTTTAAAAGCTGCTGGAGTTGCTGCAGTTGTTGCTCCATCTTTTGCTAGAATTTTTTATAGAAATGCATTTAATATGGGATTACCAATTTTTGAATTACCTGAATCTTTGGAGATAAAAGAGGGTGAAGAGATTTCAATTGATTTAAATAATGGTGAAATTACTAACAATACACAAAATAAAACATATAAATTTACAGCTATACCTCCTTTTATGCAAGAGTTAATTGCAACAGGTGGATTAATCAATTATGCAAAAGCTGAAATGAGCAAGGATAAATAATTATGAAGACATATAATATTTCAGTAATAAAAGGTGATGGAATTGGACCTGAAATAGTTGATGAAGCTATAAAAGTTTTAGATGCTGTTTCTTATAATTGTGGTTTTTCTTTAGAGTACAAAGAGTATTTAATGGGTGGAATTGCTATTGATATGACAGGTGTTCCTCTTCCTGAAGAGACAGTTCAAGGTGTTCTAAATTCTGATGCTTGTCTATTTGGTGCAATTGGTGGAGAAAAATGGGATACATTGCCAAGAGAGCTTAGACCTGAAACTGGACTTTTAAAATTCAGAGAAGCAATGGGCGTATATGCAAACCTAAGACCTGCTATTATTTATGATGAACTTGTAAATGCATCAACTTTAAAACCTGAAGTTATTGAAGGTGTTGATATTATGGTTGTACGAGAGTTAATTGGTGGTATTTATTTTGGACAACCAAGAGCAAATGATGGTTTCAAAGCATTTAATACTATGGTTTATACAAAACCAGAGATTGAAAGAATAGGTAAAACTGCATTTGAATTAGCTATGAAAAGAGATAAAAGATTATGCTCAGTAGATAAAGCGAATGTTCTTGAAGTTTCTCAATTATGGAGAGATACTATGGAAGAGATTGCTAAAGATTATCCAGAAGTTAAATTATCTCATATGTATGTTGATAATGCAGCTATGCAATTAGTAAGAAATCCTAAACAATTTGATGTAATAGTAACTGGAAATATCTTTGGAGATATTTTATCAGATACTGCTTCTATGGTAGTAGGTTCTATTGGATTATTGCCAAGTGCTAGTACTGGAGATAAAACAGCTATTTATGAACCAATTCATGGTTCTGCTCCTGATATTGCAGGACAAGGAATTGCAAATCCAATTGCAACAATTGAAAGTGCTGGGATGATGCTAAGATACTCTTTTGGAGAAACAGAAGCAGCTGATTTAATTGATGGTGCTATTAAAAAAGCATTAAAAGATGGATTCAGAACAAAAGATTTAGCAGCATATGATGCTAAAGAAGTGGTTACTACATCTGAAATGGGTGACATAATTGCAAATAATTTAAGAAAATAGTAACTAAAATATTTCTTATTTATAATTAAAATGTTAGAATTGAAAAAATAATTTTTTAAAGGTATCTTTAATGGGTGAAAAAAAATATAGATTGATTACAAGAAGTGATATGGATGGATTAGTGTGTGGTACGCTACTTACATATCTTGATTTGATTGATGATATTTTGTTTGTTCATCCTAAAGATATGCAAGATGGACTTATAAAAGTAAGTTCAAACGATATAACTACAAACTTACCATATGTGGAAGGCGTACATTTAGCTTTCGATCATCACTTTAGTGAAACTCTTAGAAATGAAAAAAAAGATAACCATATAATCAATCCCGATGCTCCTAGTGCTGCACAAGTTGTATATGATTATTATGGTGGAGATGAAGTATATCCTATGAGATTTGTTGGTATGATGAATGGTGCCAATAAAGCTGATAGTGCTGATTTTACTATGGAAGATATTTTAGAACCACGAGCTTGGGCATTGTTAAGTTTTATTATGGATTCAAGAACGGGTCTTGGTAGATTTAAAGATTTTGAAGTTTCAAATAAACAATTAATGAGAAACCTAATAGATTATTGTGCAAAACATAATATTGATGAAATATTAGAAATAGAAGAGGTAAAACAAAGAGTTGACCTTTACTTCAAATATGAAAAAGAGTTTCATGAACAATTGAAAAAGTGTACAAAAATATATGGTAATGTTGCAGTTATTGACTATAAAGATGAAGAAATAATTTATCCAGGAAATAGATTTTTAGTATATGCAATGTTTCCAGAAGTAAATGTTTCTATTCATGTTAGTTATACCTTTGACAGAGACAAATTGGTTTTTTCAACTGGAAAATCAATTATAAATAAAACATCAAAAACAAATATTGGTGAACTTATGCTTAAATATGGTGGCGGCGGTCACAAAGCAGCTGGTGGTTGCCAGATTTTACTTGAAGATGCACAAAGAGTGCTTGAAGAATTAATTAAACAAATAAACCTTGATAATTAGAAACTTAAAGTATTAATTTACTTTAAATCTTCAATCTTTCCTTTTTCTAGTTTCCTTTACTCTTATTTCTATTTTTTAGCTGATTAAAAATAAATAAATAATGTATTATCTATCCATATTAAAACAAATGAGGCAAAATGATTAATGTAAAACATTTAAATATGAACTTTGGAGAAAAACAAGTTTTAAAAGATATAAATATCGAAATAAAAAAAGGTGAAGTTGTTGCTTTAATTGGTCCTTCTGGCTCAGGAAAATCAACATTACTTCGTTGTCTTAACTTTCTTGTTAATCCCACAAGTGGTGAAATATCAATTGATGATATTAAAGTAGATGTAGAAAAAGTATCAAAAAAAGATATTTTTAAATTGCGTCAAAAAACAGCTATGGTTTTTCAAAATTACAATTTACTTAAAAATATGACAGCAATAGAAAATATAATGGAACCTATGGTAACTGTTCAAAAAATACCTAAAAATAAAGCTGAAGATGTTGCTTTGGATTTACTTAAAAAAGTAGGACTTTTTGATAATAAAAACTCCTACCCAAGTGAGTTATCAGGAGGGCAACAGCAAAGAGTTGGTATAGCAAGAGCTATGGCTGTTAATAGCAATGTTATTTTATTTGATGAGCCAACATCATCATTAGATCCGGAGTTAGTAGGTGATGTATTATAAGTAATAAAAACTCTTGCAATAAAAACTCAAAAAACAATGTTGATTGTTACCCATGAAATGAAATTTGCAAAAGAAGTAGCAGATAAAATAGTGTTTTTAGAAAATGGTTCTATCTCCACTATTGGAACATCTTATGAGATATTTGTCGAGTGCAAAAATAAAAGAGTTTCTAATTTTGTTAATAAAATGACTGAAAATACTTTGGAGATAAAATAAATGAATTTTGATTTTGTATGGTTTTTTAATCTTTTCCCTATTGTTCTTCCTGCCTTGAAATTAACGATTTCAATTGCATTGATTTCATTGTTTTTGACTTTATGTTTATCAATTGTTATTGCAATAATAAGGTATTATAAAGTAAAAGGTTTATATCACATCTTTGGACTATATATTACATTTTTTAGAGCAACACCTCTTGTTGCACAACTGTTTATTTTGTATTTTGGTCTTCCTAGTATTTTTCCCTTTTTAGAATCAATGAGCGCTTATGAAGCCACAATTATAGCACTTACATTAAATACATCTTCTTTTATGGCAGAAGACTTAAGAGGTGCTTTAGAATCAATTGATAATGGACAAAATGAAGCATGCTATTCAATGGGTATGACAAAGTTTCAGACAATGAAGCGTGTTATTTTACCACAAGCTTTTATTTTTGCACTTCCTTCAATAGGGAATAGGTTTATTGGTATTATAAAAGGTACTGCTCTTGGTTTTACAGTAGGACTTGCAGATATTATGGCAAAATCAAAAATAGAAGCTGCTCTTAGCTTGCGTTTTTTTGAAGCATATTTATGTGTTACACTTATATATTTAGTTTTAGTTATTATAGTAGAAAGAACTCTAAAATATATAGAAAAAAGAGTAGAAAAAGTTTATTAAATAATTTTATAAAATTCAGTTTTTTAGGTACTTAATTAAAATTTTATTAATTATAATAACTTTTATTAGTATATAAGCTAAGTTTAATTATTATTTTAGCCTTTAAACCATGATAAGTTAAGGTTAACACTTAATTTATTGTTGCAATCTTTAAAATAGATTGAAAAAGAGTTTAAAAACTCTGTTAATAGATTCGTCATGTTCAGTTGAACACTTCTAGTTATCATAATCAAAATTCTCTTAATCATAAATTTTAAGTGCAAAATATTAAAGATTTTACAAATTTTAAAAGGAAAAAAATGAAAAAATTATTCAAACTATTAGTTGCTGGAATTTTTATTCCGCTTATGAGTCTAAAGGCAAGTGAAAGTCCTACAAATATAGTAGTAGCTTCTGGTTCAACATCGATTCCAAATTCTTACATAATTCATGGTAAACACACAGGCCATGAAGTAGATATTTGGAATGAAATTTCTAAAAAAACAGGATTAAAAGTTAAGTTTATTACAGGTGAATTTAATACACTATTTGGTTATCTTGACTCAAAAAAAGCTGATACTGTAGGAAATACAATTACAGTAAATAAAAGAAGATTAGAAAAATATGATTTTTCAGAACCTTATGCTTATATTCCAGAAAAATTAGTTGTTCATAAAGATAGAACAGATATTAAGAAACTTAAAGATATTGAAGGTATGACTTGTGGTTTCTCAGCTGGTTCTAATGGTGGAAATTTATTTGAACAAATTGCAAAGAAACAAGGTATTAAAATAAATATGGTGTCTTATGATAGTAGTGAACTATTAAATGAAGCATTTAGAAGAGGGAAAGTTGATGTTATGATTTTTTCAGGTGCTGAAGTTGCGTATAAAATCAAAATTGGTTTTATAAAAGCAAGAATGGTTGAGGAAAATATTGCAGTTGGTGCAAAAGCATATCCATTTGTTAAAAATAATGAGCGTTCTAAAGAATTAAGAATTATTGTTTCAAAAGCTATTAAACAGATGAAAAAAGATGGATCATTAGTTAAAATCTATGAAAAATGGTATGGAATGGATTTTGGTCATAAACCAGAAAATATGCCAATTGCAAAATAAATTATCATAAAAATTAAAAAGAGGATATATCATGTTAGAAAGTGTGATATATCTTCATTAAATAAATAAAGCTATTTAAATCACTTCAAACTCACATTAGGAATTCATATGTTATTTACTAATTTAATAGAAAATATGAAAGATGAAATTATCAATAAAACTCAAGAACTTATTCAAATAAAAAGTGTAGAAACTAAAGCAAAACCTAACATGCCTTTTGGTGAAGGTGTTAATGAAGCTTTGGAATATACATTAAAACTTTGTGAAGAACTAGGATTTAAGACAAAAAATGTAGATGGATATGCAGGACATGCAGACTTAGGTGAGGGGGATGAGATGATAGGAATTCTTGTTCATTTAGATGTAGTCCCTGAGGGTGATTTGAAAAAGTGGATATTCCCACCATACAGTGCAACTATTAAAAATAATCGCATTTATGGAAGAGGAGCGATTGATGATAAAGGTCCTACAATAGCAGCTATTTATGCTATGAAAGCATTAAAAGATAGTGGTGTTTTATTAAAAAAGAAAATCAGAATTATTTTTGGCACAGATGAAGAAAGTGGTTGGGAATGCATGCGTTATTATTTAAAAAAAGAAAAAGCTCCTCAGATTGCTTTTACCCCAGATGCAAACTTTCCAGTTATATATGGAGAAAAAGGAATTATTACTCTTAAATTAAAACAAGAGTTTAATATATCTTCAACTTCAAATATAAATATAAAATATATAAAAGGTGGAGAATTGTCTAATATAGTTCCAAACTATTGCGAAGCCTTACTTTATATTAAAAATGAGCCAAGCTCTATTTATGAAGAATGTTTAAGTCTTATTACAAAAGAGAATTATTCAATAGATTTAGACTTAGATAACAATAATCTTTATTTAAAATCCCATGGTGTATCTGCCCATGCTATGGAACCACAAAAAGGTAAAAATGCAATTTCTCAATTAATGAAAGTACTAAAAGTACTTAATTTAGAATCTATTCAAATGAGTAGTTTTATTGATTTTTATAATAATAAAATCAATACACAAACAAATGGAGAAGCTCTTAATTGTCAAATGAATGATAAAGACTCAGGAGAACTTACCCTTAATGTTGGAATAATTGATTTTGATGAAAATAAAGCTGAATTAACATTAAATATCCGTTATCCAGTTACTAAAAAAGATACAATAGTAATCGACAAAATAAATGCTAATCTTATTAATAGTAATATTAAAATGAAAATTATAAATAATATGCCTCCTTTATATATGCCAAAGGATAGTAAACTTGTTCAAACCTTGACTAGAGTATATAAAAAAATGACAAATGATGATACTCAAGCTCAAACATTCGGTGGAGGAACATATGCAAGAGCATTGGATAATGCAGTTGCTTTTGGACCTATTTTCCCTGGTCAAGCAAACTTAGCTCATAAAGCAGATGAATATATAGAAATTGATAACTTAATGAAAAATACACAAATTATGGCACAGGCAATTTATGAGCTTGATTTATTAGATTGATATCTCGTATTAAAAATTTTTAATTTTCAAGTTCTTTTACCAATTCTTTATAAAATTCTTCAAAAGAGGGTAATACAAGCTTTGCTTCTCTTTGTATTTTTCCCCACATAGGTTCAGGAAAATAAGAATCTTCTTTAAATCTTGCCATTATATGAAAATGTACATGGGGAACATAGTTTCCAAAAGATGCAATATTTATCTTCTCTGGGTTAAAATATTTTATCATCTTTTTTTCTATAATATCAAGGGCTCTTAATATCTCCATTTTAGTTTCTTGATTACACTCACTAAACTCTTTTAAATCTTTTTGAGTGAAAATTTTTAGCCAAGGTATCTCACTTTTTTCAATTTCTACTTTTATTAAATTATTTTCGTAAATCATATTTTCCCTTATATATTTTCAAAATCAACTGTGATTTCATCCATTTGTTCTTCACTTAAATATTTATTTGCATAATCAAGGTGAAGATTATTATCAACAAAAAATTTCACAATATCCCTATCTAAATGTTGATCTTTTATCATAAATGATAAAATTTTTAGTGAAGTATTAAGTGAATTTGCTTTTTTATATGGTCTATCATTTGCCGTTAGTGCTTCAAAAACATCAGCAACTGCAAGTATTTTATCTTCTATCGTCATAGGTAAATCAAGAATTTCAGGAGCTGAATAACCACCACCTTTTACCATTTTATGATGAGAACCAGCAATTACAGGAACTCTTCTTAATTTTTTAGGAAAAGGCATAGTTTCTAGCATCTTATAAGATACTGTAACATGGTTGTTTATTATATCCCTTTCTTCATTTGTCAAAGTACCTTTTTTTATACATAAATTATATACTTCATTTTCACTTAGTAAGTTCATATCCTCACCATTTATTTTAAGTTTTTCTTTGGCTATCTCTTTTATTCTCTCAATTTTTTCATCTTCCATAAATTCACCACCTGTGTTACATGAAATAACAAAATCAAGGTCTTCCTCTAACGAAGTGATTTTATTTTGAAAAGCTATTGTTAATTGTTCTTTTTCTTTTTGTGAAGAAGTATTTGAAATATTTTTATAATATGCTAATTCATAATTTTTTTTTACAATTTCAAATTTTGCTTTTACTGTATTTACTCTGTCATAAATTGTTTCTAGTTTTTTACCTTTATCTACTACATACTCAGGTGTAACAATTTTACCAATATCATGAAGCCAAGCAGCTCTACTCATTTGTTTTATTTCATCTGCTGTAAAACTAATATCTTTAAAGACTGTTTTGTCATCATTTATTGCTTTTGTGAGAGTTTCTGCAATCTCTGCAACTCTATTAATATGACCACCTGTATATTCAGATTTTTCACCAATAGCAGTTGCAATTGATTTAATAAAAGAGTCCAATAAATTTTCTAATTCAGTTATTAGTCTATTGTTTGTAATTGAAACAGCAGCTTGTGATGCCATTGATTCGATAAGTTGTTTATCTTCATTTGTAAAAGTGATAGTATTACCATCATCATCCATTTTATTTAGTAATTGAAGTACTCCTATTACATCATCTTCATGGTTTTTCATTGGGATTACAAGCATTGATTTTGTTCTATACCCTGTTGATTCATCAAACTTTTTTGTACCCTCAAAGTTAAAATCTTTTGTTTCATAAACATCAGGGATATTAATCAATTTACCATCTAGAGCACAAAGAGCTGCTACCATTTGTTCATTTGGTTTGCCATCTTCTTTATATAAAGGTAATTCAGGCCAGGTTATTTTACCTTCAGTTCCTCCCATTTTGATACTTAATGAATCAGTTTGTACAACTTGAAACTTTAATCTTTTTTCATCTTCTGTTACTAAATATAAAGTTCCCCCATCAGCATCAGAAAACTCTTTTGCTCCTAGAAGTATTTTCTCCATGAGAACATCAAAGTTCTTTTCGCTAGTAAGTGACTTACCAATGTCAATTAATTTTTTAATCTCTTTTTTGTTTATATTAGATCGATTAGTATTATAAGCTAGATATTCATTAGATAAAGATAGTACATCTCCATCATCTAATATTTTGCCCTCATTAAGAAGTAAACCATAATCATGTATCTCTTTTCTTAAGGTCTTTTCATAGGAAGGTTTTATGTGATTTATATAAACTCTTAAATCATCTCTTTTTAATTTCTTTAATTCATCATTTAATAAGGCAGGAGTTAAATGCTTACTATCAAAAGCTAATTGTTTGAATTGTGAAGGAAAAGATACATCAATTATTAAAGATTTGATATTTAAATCATTATTTATAGTTTCCCAAATAGAATCACAACAATAAGTATCTGATGAAAAAAGTAAAGAGTTTTCATTTTTTGTAATTATATAACCACAACTAGAATTAGTATGATTGTTTTTTATTGCAGTAACTTTGGTATCATCATCTAAAGTAATTGTTTCATTTATACTAATAGGCTTAAAAACTATAGCTTTGAATTTTTTATTAATTAATTCTATTTCAGAAAAGTCAGGCCAAATTTCCCAGTTCAAAATATATTTTTTTAGATTATCTAAGGTTTTACTTGTTCCATAGATTGTAATTGGCTTTTTTCTTTTTTCAAAAAAGATATCAAGTATATATGGAATATCATTTAAGTGATCTAAGTGGGAATGTGTCAAAAATATATTATCAATATATTGACCATCTTCTCCTAAACCTTTTACAATATTACCAGCATCAATAACACTATTTGCATTTATCTGTATACATGTGGTATTAGAACTTAGACTTTTACTACCATAGGCACCTAAGACTTTTATAGAATTTTTCATTACTTTCATTATCTTCTCCAATTATTCTTAAAAGATTATATCAAATAATTTTTAAAATAATTTTCTTTTTGACACTTGTCTCCTTAAGTAAGGTAAAATTAATTAATAAAATCTTAAGCTAACTTTAAATATAATCCAATTCCATTTTTCAACCACAAAAGAGTTTTTTATAAAAATTTTGTGTTTTATAAAGAGTTGGTAGGAAGAGCGCAAGTGGACATAAGTATTATACATAAGTGAAGCAGTTCACTTTTTATTCACGCTTCTTGCCTGTTGAAAATGTGGATAATAAACACAAAGGAAAGCAACTATGAAAGTTAGAGCTTCGGTAAAAAAAATGTGTGACAAATGTAAAGTTGTCAAAAGAAGAGGGATCGTAAGAGTAATTTGCGAGAACAAAAAACACAAACAAAGACAAGGATAATCATGGCAAGAATTGCGGGTGTTGATTTACCAAACAAGAAAAGAATGGAATACGCATTAACGTATATTTTTGGAATTGGGTTATTTAACTCAAGATTAATCCTTGATGCTACTGGAATTTCTTATGACAAAAGAGCTCATGAGTTAACAGAAGATGAAGCAGCAGCTATCAGACTAGAGATCCAAAAAAACTACCAAGTTGAGGGTGATCTTAGAAAAAAAGTAGCTATGGATATTAAATCACTTATGGACTTAGGTTCTTATAGAGGGTTAAGACATAGAAAAGGTTTACCGTGTAGAGGGCAAAAGACTAAGACTAATGCTCGAACTAGAAAAGGTAAAAAAAGAACTGTTGGTGCAGCGTAAGGATAAACAATGGCAAAAAGAAAAGTAACTAGAAAAAAAGTAGTAAAAAAGAATATTGCTGATGGTATCGTTCATATTGCGGCATCATTTAACAATACTATGGTAACAATAACTGATAGAGCTGGAAATGCAATCGCATGGAGTTCTGCTGGAAACTTAGGTTTCAAAGGTAGTAAAAAATCTACTCCTTTTGCTGCTCAAGCTGCAGTAGAAGATGCAATGGCAAAAGCAATTGAACACGGTGTCAAAAATGTTGGTATCAAAATTCAAGGACCAGGTTCAGGTAGAGATACAGCTGTTAAAGCAGTAGGAGCTATGGAAGGCATCAGAGTTTCATGGTTAAAGGACGTTACACCGTTACCACATAATGGTTGTAGAGCTCCTAAGAGAAGAAGAGTGTAAGGAGTAGTACATGGCAAGATATAGAGGACCAGTAGAAAAAATCGAGAGAAGACTTGATGCAGACCTTGGATTAAAAGGTGAAAGAAGACTTAACGGAAAATCTGCATTAGAAAAAAGACCATTCGCTCCAGGACAACACGGACAAAGAAGAACTAAACTTTCTGAGTACGGTTTACAACTAAGAGAGAAACAAAAAGCTAAATTTATGTACGGTGTATCTGAAAAACAATTCAGAAAATACTTTAAAGAAGCAGCAAGAAGAGAAGGTAATACAGGATCTAACTTAATTACTTTAATCGAACAAAGATTAGACAATGTTGTTTATAGAATGGGATTTGCTACAACTAGAGCAAATGCTAGACAATTTACAACTCACGGTCATATCTTAGTAGATGGACAAAAAGTTGATATCCCTTCTTTCGTAGTAAAACCAGGGCAAAAAATTGAGATTAAAGAGAAATCTAAAACTAATCCTCAAATAGTAAGAGCTTTAGAATTAACTAATCAAACAGGAATGGTTGAATGGGTTGATGTTGATAAAGACAAAGCATTTGGTATTTTTACTAGAATTCCTACTAGAGAAGAAGTAGTTATTCCTGTTGAAGAAAGATTAATCGTAGAGTTATATTCTAAATAATAAATAAAGGTAGCAGCGTATGAAAAAATTTGCAGACACTCCATTTTTACCAACAGAAGTTGAAATCGAAGCAATCAGTGAAACTGAAGCAAAGATTTCTGCATATCCATTTGAAAGTGGTTTTGCAATTACATTAGCGCACCCTTTAAGAAGACTTCTTCTATCTAGCTCAGTTGGATACTCTCCAATTGCAGTTAAAATAGAAGGGGCAAGCCACGAGTTTGATTCTTTAAGAGGTATGCTAGAAGATATTGCTATTTTTATTATCAATCTTAAAAATATTAAATTTAAAATTCTAAGTGATGAAAATCAAGTAGAAGTTGAATATTCTTTCAACGGACCTAAAGAAATTAAAGGTTCTGACTTAGTAAACTCTGATGTTGAAATTGTAAGTCCAGAAGCTCATTTAGCTACAATCAATGCTGATTGTAACTTAACTTTCTCTGTTATTATTCAAAAAGGTATTGGTTATATGCCTTCAGAAGATATTAGAGATATGGTTTCTAGTGATTATATTCCACTTGATGCTTTCTTTACTCCAGTAAAAAAAGTTGTTTATGATATTGAAAAAATGCTAGTAGAAGACAACCCTAACTTTGAAAAAGCTGTATTTACAGTTCAAACAAATGGGCAAATTACACCAATCAATGCTTTTAAAGAAGCTGTTTCTGTAATGTATTCTCAAATGTCAGTATTCAATAAAGTATTCGATTTATCTGAAGTAACAGTTAGCGATTCAACAGAAGAACCTGTAGAATTAAAAGATTTAATTGTTAAAATTGACGATTTAAATTTAAGTGCTAGAAGTTTTAACTCTCTTGATAGAGCTGGGTTAAAATACTTAGGTGAATTAGTACTTATGAGTGAAGTAGAAGTTAAAAATATTAAAAACTTAGGAAAAAAATCTTATGACGAGATTGCTGATAAATTAGCATCTTTGGGATTCCCAGTTGAAAATACACTTCCAGAAAATATTGCATCAGCTTTAAGAAGAAAGCTAGAGCAGTTTAAAGCATAAAAAAGGTAAATTATGAGACATAAGCACGGATATAGAAAGTTAAGTAGAACTTCTTCTCATAGAAAAGCATTGTTAAAAAACATGGCAATAGCTTTAATAGAGAGAGAAAAAATTGAAACTACAGTTCCTAAAGCAAAAGAACTTAGAAGATATATTGAGAAATTAATTACAGTTTCAAGAGAAGCTGATTTAAATACTCATAGATTTGTATTTGCTTCATTACAAGATAAAGAAGCTACAAAAAAATTAATTAACGAAATTGCACCAAAATATGTAGGTAGAAATGGTGGATATACTTCAATAATTAAAACAAGAATTAGAAGAGGTGATGCTACACCTATGGCATTCATTTCATTAGTATAATTGCTAATTAAACTTGTTTGTCAAAAAGGGAAGGAGAGCATTGCTCTTCTTCCCTTTTTTTATATAATACAATTAAAAATTATTTTTAGAATTTAATCAATTTTTTTGTATAATCACGATATTTTTACAATTGATTAGGAGTAATAGTTGATAACATTAAAAGAAGCACTTTTATTAACAAATGATGAAATAAATAAATTAAGAAACGAACTAACTGATAAAATAAAAAATAATAGCATTGGTGCCTATATAGAACAATTAACTAATACAGATATTAATATTTCAGGTTCTGGGATACCAATAGCTATAAAAGATAATATAAATGTAAAAGATTGGACTATTACTTGTGGAAGTAATATCTTAAAAGGGTATGTATCTCCTTATAATGCAACTGTAATAAATAATTTAGAAAAAGCTGGATTAAGTCCATTTGGTAGAACAAATATGGATGAGTTTGCTATGGGAAGTTCTACAGAATCTTCTTGTTATGGTAAAACTTTAAATCCAGTTGATAACTCAAGAGTTCCAGGTGGAAGTAGTGGAGGAAGTGCCGCAGCTGTTGCTGGTGGTATTGCTATTGCTGCTCTTGGAACTGATACTGGTGGAAGTATTAGACAACCAGCAGCATTTTGTGGTTGTGTTGGTATGAAACCAACTTATGGAAGAGTTTCAAGATATGGAATTACTGCATATTCTTCTTCACTTGACCAATGTGGACCAATTACTCAAAATGTAGAAGATGCAGCGATCTTATATGACATTATCTCAGGACATGATCCTATGGATTCAACTTCTGCAAATGTAGAATATGATGCTGTAACTCCTAAACTTGATAGTAATAGAAAACTTACAGTTGCTGTAATTGATAACTTCATTGACCAAGCAAGTGATGAAATTAAAATAGGATTCGAAAAAGCTGTTAAAGCTTTAGAAGAAGCAGGGCATAAAATTGTTCATAAAAATATGGTTGATACTTCTAAAATAGTTTCGACATATTATATAGTAGCAACAGCTGAAGCTTCTGCAAATCTAGCTAGATTTGATGGAGTTAGATTTGGGAATAGACAAGGTGATGCTGGATTAAAAGATATGTATGTTCAAACAAAATCACAAGGTTTTGGTGAAGAAGTACAAAAAAGAATCATGTTGGGTTCTTTTGTTTTAAGTTCAGGGTATTATGATGCTTATTATATAAAAGCACAAAAAGTTAGACATTTGATAAAAGATGAATATGAAAAAATTTTTGAAGAAGCTGATTTGATTTTATCACCAGTTGCTCCAACAACAGCTCCAAAAATAGGTAGCTTTAAGACATCTTTAGAGATGTATTTAAGTGATATATATACTATTTCTATAAACTTAGCAGGATTACCAGCTATTTCATTACCTATTTGTGATGATAAAGAAGGAATGCCAGTTGGGTTACAGTTAATTGGAAAAGCATATGACGAACAAACAGTCTTTGATGGCGCTTTATCACTAGAAAAAGCAGTAAATTATAAAAAGTAAAGAATAGGATAAAAAATGAGAATAAGAACAAGAGCATTAACATTTGAAGATGTGTTATTAGTACCAGCGAAATCAGAAGTTTTACCAAAAGAGGTATGTTTAAAAAGTAAATTAACAAAAAAAATAGAACTAAATGTTCCTTTTGTATCTGCTGCAATGGATACAGTTACTGAATATCAAGCTGCTATTGCAATGGCTAGACTTGGTGGTATAGGAATTATTCACAAAAATATGGATATAGAAACACAAGTTTTACAATGTAAAAAAGTAAAAAAATCTGAGTCAGGTATGATTATTGATCCTATTACAATCAAGCCTGATCAAACTATTCAAGATGCTGAAGATATTATGGCTTCATATAAAATCTCAGGTGTTCCTGTTGTTGATGATAATGGTATCTTAGTTGGTATTTTGACAAATAGAGATATGAGATTTACAAAAGATTTTACTCAAAAAGCTTGTGACAAAATGACAAAAATGCCATTACTTACAGCAAAAGAGGGTACTACACTTGATGAAGCTGCTGATATTATGCATGCAAGTAAAGTTGAAAAATTACCAATTGTAAATAATGAAAATAAATTAATCGGTCTTATTACAATCAAAGATATTAATAAAAAAAGAGAATATCCAAATGCAAATAAAGATGAATTTGGAAGATTAAGAGTTGGTGCGGCTATTGGTGTTAATCAATTAGACAGAGCAAGAGCACTTGTAAAAGCTGGTGTTGATGTATTAGTACTTGATTCTGCTCATGGTCACTCAAAAGGTATCTTAGATACAGTAAAAGCAATTAAAGCTGAGATGGATGTACAAATCATCGCTGGAAATGTTGCAACTGCAGAAGCAACAGCTGACTTAATAGCTTGTGGAGCTGATGGAGTTAAAGTTGGTATTGGACCTGGAAGTATTTGTACTACTAGAATCGTTGCAGGTGTTGGTGTACCTCAAATTACTGCTATTGATGAATGTGCAGCAGAAGGTGCAAAAACTGGAACTCCAATCATCGCTGATGGTGGGATTAGATACTCAGGTGATGTTGCAAAAGCATTAGCAGTAGGTGCTAGTTCTGTTATGATGGGAAGTGCTTTAGCTGGAACAGAAGAGAGTCCAGGTGAAGTAGTTCTAAGCCAAGGTAGAAAATTTAAAACATATAGAGGTATGGGTTCAATTGGAGCTATGACTAAAGGAAGTACTGATAGATATTTCCAAGAAGGAACAGCAGCTGATAAACTAGTACCAGAAGGTATTGAAGGTATGGTTCCATATAGAGGAAGCATTGGAGATATCATTCACCAAATGGTAGGAGGATTAAGAAGTTCAATGGGATACCTAGGAAGTAAAGATATTCCAACATTCCAAGCAACAGCAGAGTTTGTTGAGATTACTAGTGCAGGGCTAAAAGAGAGTCATGTGCATGATGTAACTATTACGAATGAAGCGCCTAACTACCACATCTAAAAAATGAAAAGTGATGTTCTAAACATCATCTTTTCGCCTTACTCTGCGTTGAATTGAAAATTTTAATGCTCACGTACTGTGTGTACGCTCCGCTTAAAATTTTCACTTCGCCTTGATTAAAACTAAAATCTAATATTTATAACATCACTTTTATTGCATATTGTAATATTTTTTATTTTTTCTTAAAAATTTAATTATAATCAAAAATATTAATAAAAGGATGTCCAATGAAAATACATAAACTAACTCTAATTATATTAGAAATAAATTCGTTGGTAGATGAGGGTAATTATGGTTTTATAACTATTAGTGATATTCATAAAGCTATTCATTCAGAAAAATTGTTAGCTTATATAAAAGATGTATGCAAAGAAAATGTTGACTTTAGTTATTTAGAAGATGAGGATATTAAAGTATATGAAGAAAAAATGTTAAATATATATGAAGCATATGCAGGTGATGAATATCGTAAATGGGGAGTAAAGAAAAATGGCTTGTGTTTAGTTATTGCATGGACTAATGAAATTATACAACAAAATGCTAGTATAAAATTCAGATGATAATAATTTTTTGTTTTTATTGAAATAAAAAACTATATTTCTAATATTATCTTAATTGTAAAATCAACCTTAAATATAAAGATGAAGGATAAAAATGAATAAATTTATCAATACAAATTCAATAATATATTTAGTTATAATTATAATAAATATGATTGAGTTAGAGGTAATTAACCAAATAAATATTAACTTATATATAATTGAGTTGACAATTAGTAATATATTTTGGTTTAAAATTATTATTTCACTCATAGGGACATGTGCTTATTACAAATTTTTTGTGGATAGATTAGTATTTGAAAAAGAAAATAGAGAAAGTTATATACCATTTTCTATTTATAATAATGATATATTTTTAATTAATTTTTTTTCAAAAAAAACAATTAATTTTTTTATGCCATTTTCAGCAGGATTTTTTATTCTTATATATTTATTTTTTTTTATGTTTACTGATGATTTAGAAAACCATTATATTCATTTACTTATTCCATTTATAATTTCATTTTTTGTATTTATGTTATCATTATTAGACTATATGCCAAAAAAGATTTTTAAATCATGAAATAGGGATCAGACCCCAAGTGAAAACTTTTCTTAAATTTGATTAAGTTTCAGTATTCAATATTAAAAAATTCCGGTGACAGGATACCTATTAAAAAAAAATTCCGGTGACAGGATACCTATTAAATAAATTATACTCTCCCCAGATTTAATTTTTATGGTTGTTATCGTAAAATTTACACCTCTTGACAAGTCGTACGATATTAAGTACAATATTGAAAATTAACTATTAAGGACAGATATGACAAGAACTATGTCAGTAAGTCAAGTTAGAGCAGATATATATAATGTGATGGATGAAACTGCACAAACACATGAACCGATACTTATAACAGGGAAAAGAAATAATGTTGTTATGCTTTCCCAAGAAGATTGGAATGCTATAGAGGAGACATTGTATTTAAATAATATACCAAATATGGTATCTTCGATACGAGACTCAATGAATGAACCAGATAGTGAGTTTAGTGAAGATATTGAATGGTAGAATATAAAATACTCTATAGTAAACTAGCATTAAAAGATGCTAAAAAGCTATCGAGTGCTAATTTGAGTCAAAAGGCTAAAGAATTAATTGAGATTATTAGAAAAAATCCATTTCAAAATCCTCCCCCTTATGGTGTAACCCCGCAGGCACGAGGACAAAAACTAGTTGGCAATTTAAGTGGTACATATTCAAGAAGAATAAATATTCAACATAGATTGGTTTACGAAGTAAAAGAAACTGATAATATAGTACGAATTCATAGAATGTGGTCACATTATGGAGAATAAATTACAATTACAAATTATACCTTAGAGGTTGAATCTTTATTTTTTGTTTAATTACTAATTCTTAAAATAAAATACTCTCATTTATACTTAACCCTTTATTCAAACTCTCTTCATCGAGTTTTACTTGTCTTGCATTGAAATCTATTGATTTGATTTGCTCACACATTATGAAATTCGTGTAAAAAATACTTATTAAACTATTTTGTAAATTATTTTTTCGATTTTTATATAAAATGATTGGATTTAACTTTATTCATCTTATATTCATATTCACTTCATGTTGAATTCATAATAATATTCTATAATCGCTGTAAATTATTAAATTAGGAGACAATGATGAGTAAAGGTAAGGTTATTTTAGGAATAGCTGTTGTAGCTGTTTTAATTCAATTTATTCCTTATGGGAGGGATTATACAAATCCACCAATAGTAAAGGAACCTCAATGGGATTCAATGCAGACAAAGGTGTTATTTGATAAAGCTTGTGCTAATTGTCACTCAAATAAGACAACTTATCCATGGTATAGCAAAGTTGCACCTATCTCTTGGTTGGTTGCATTTGATGTTGAAGAGGGTAGAGACCATTTAAATGTTTCTATGTGGGGTGTACAAAAAAGAAATAAAGGTGATGAAGCTGCAAAAGAGGTAAAAGGAGGAGATATGCCACCTTTTTATTATATTCCAACACATCCTGAAGCTAAACTTACTCAAGCTGAAACTCAACAACTTATTTTAGGTTTGGAAAAAACATTTGGTAGTGAAGAAGAACATGACAAAGATTAAAATTGATAATATATAAGTGATTTTTTAGCTAATTTATTTATAATGTATTACTAACAAATAGGTAGAAATACTATGTCTAAATACATTACAATAATTATCATGTTATTTATTATCTCTGTAAAAGCTGAAGATTTTAACTCATGTGGATATATTCATAAGAATACAAATCTATATGAGTTATTTGATAACTGTGCTTCCTACAAAGATGGTAATCTACAAATTTCAAAAGAGCATATAAAAAATCTTTATTTTGATAAATTTGATACAGCTAGTTTTTTTACTTCTGGTCAATATTTTTATGTAAAACCTGATGGGAGATTTCTTCCTGTCCTTTTTTATGATAATGGAGCGGATTACTTTGAAGAAGGTCTTACTCGCTCATTAAAAAGTGGAAAAATAGAATATTACAATACAGACTTAAAACTTGTACTTTCCCCAGGTTATGATTGGTCTTGGCCTTTTCATGAAGGCAAAGCATTAGTCTGTAATGGTTGTGTTTTGACTTCTCTTGAAGATGGTCACAAAGCTCTAAAAGGAGGTTCGTGGGGCTATATAAACAAGGAAGGAAAAGAAATCATTCCTGTCAAATATAAAACTTCGGATCTTCCTAAAAAATAGGGCTTAAATCATGATTATCCAATAGTTCTTTATAATATAATTTTTGTACTCTAGCCAAGAATAAAGTATATTGACATTGTATATGCTGTATGATAAACTAAGATTATGAGAATATAAATGGAAAGAGCATGTTAAAAAACAAAATAATAGAATATTATAAATTATTAAAAGAAAAAAAAGTAGATAAGTACTTAATCATTATGGGTGTGATTGGTGTTATTATTGGTTTATTTTTTGATATTCCAATTATAAATCAAATATTTGTATGGCCAGTTTTATTGGGTGTTTGTATAAGATTGTATGATTTTACTGAGAAAATAGAAAGAGAAATAGTTCCTTATGATTTTAATAGATTATTGCCACCACCTAAAAAAAATAGTACTAAAAAATAATGTCATATTTTGTTTATATTCTTGAGTGTTGCGATGGGAGTTTATATACTGGAATTACTACAGATGTAACAAAACGATTGGATGAGCACAACTCTTCAGATAAGGGTGCAAAATATACAAAAGCTAGGCGTCCTGTTAAGTTACTTTATGAAGAATCATCAAGTGATAGAAGTAGTGCTTCTAAGCGTGAATATGCTATTAAAAAACTTACAAGAATCAAGAAACTTCAATTGATAAATGAGCCTTCTAAGAAAGAAGGCCATTAGCTCTTTTTAGAAGTGCTCTTCGATATCTTTCACCCAAGCTTCAATTCGCTCTTTGCTTAGTTCGCTTTGATTGTCTTCATCTAGCACTAAGCCTACAAATTGACCATCTTGAACTGCTGTTGATTCGTCAAATTCATAACCATCTGTTGAAGTAAATCCTACTACATTTCCTTCTTTTACATAGCTATATAAGTGACCTAGGGCGTTACAAAAGGTATCTTCGTATCCTTCTTGATCTCCAACACCTATTAGTGCTATTGTTTTATTGCTAAAGTCTATCTTTTCTAAGTTAGCTTCAAAGTCTTCCCAATCAGCTTGCAAATCTCCATCACCCCAAGTTGATGATGCTAAGATAAGTTTGTCGTATTGTTCAATCTCCTCTTTTGTTGCTTTTGCAATATCATGTAGTGTAATTTCTTTTGAAAATGTATTTTTAACTTCATTTACAATTTCTTCAGTAGCACCTGTGTCACTACCAAAAAATAATCCTATTGTATTCATATTTATTCCTTCCATATTTATAAAATGGAAATATAACATAGAAAAACTTAAATAGGATAAAAATAGTCCTATTTAAGTTTAAAATTTTTATTACTTTAAGTTTAAAGTAAAAATCAATTTAATAAAAGATAAAATTTATAATAAAACTCAAGGCAAAATATGAAAATATTTAATAAAGATGAGATAAATCAAAAAGTAATTGAAAAATTAAAAACAATACAAGACCTTGAATTACCTATTAATATTTTTGATTTGGGATTGATTTATAAAACTGATGTAGAAAATAGTGATAATAAAGTTCAAGTAAATATAGAGATGACTTTGATAGATTCTCGATGTAATAGTACTAAATCTTTTACGGATGAAGTTATAAGTACTGTACAAAGTATAGATGAAGTGGATGTTTGTAATGTAAAGTTTGTATTTACTCCTAAATGGGAAGTCACTATGATAAGCTCTGAAGGATTAGAACAGTTAAGAAATTCAAATTCAATCGCATAATAATCTTAATGCATAAAATTAAATAAAAAGTATTAGTTTTAACATAATATTTGCTAATATTAAGATATTAATAAGGATTATTAAGTTGAAAGTAATACTAGTACAATTAATCTTACTTTTGTATTTTACTATACAATCTATAGCCCAACCTCTTAATTTAACAAAAGAGGAAAAAGGCTTTATATCCTCACATCCAAAAATAAAAATTGCTATGATGCAAGATTATACTCCTTTTACATTTCTTTTAGATGGTAAACCTGTGGGATTTGAACACGATTTACTTAAAATTATTTCAGACAAAACTGGGCTTATTTTTGAAAAAAATATTGGTTCTTGGAGTATGTCTTTTAACTCTTTTAAAGAAAAAAAAGTGGATATGATTTCGAGTATCTCATATACAAAAAATAGAGATGCTTTTACTCTTTTTACAACTTCATATTATGATATACCTATTATGTTATTTTTAAGAGATGATTTTGGAAAGTATGATGGTCTTAAAAGTCTAAAAGGAAAAAAAGTTGGTATTAATAAAGATATCTTTTATCAAAAAGAGCTTGAAGATTTAGGTCTTTTTGATATAAAACTTTATACTAATTTATTAGATTTGACAAAAGATTTATCCTTACATAAAATTGATGCAGCAATTGAAAATCTAACGGCAATTAACTATTTAATAAAAAAATATGGTTATACAAATATAATACTTGCAGATGAGTTTACTGTTTCCAATAAAACGATAGAAGACTTACGATTTGGCGTACAACCTAAATACCCACTGCTTGTTTCTATTTTCCAAAAATCTTTAGACTCTATTACTTTAGAAGAAAAAAATAAATTGGCAAATAAATGGATTGGTTCAATTAAGGAGAGAGGAAATCAACATATAGAGTTAAATGAAAGTGAAACAGCTTATCTTGATAACAAAGTTATAAAATATTGTATAGACCCAAATTGGTTACCCTTTGAAGGATTAAATGAAAAGGGTGAACATACAGGAATGAGTTCTGATTATTATAAACTGTTTAAAAAAATTCTTTCTGCTAAGTTTGAACTTGTGAAAACTAAAAGTTGGAGTCAATCCTTTGAGTACATAAAACAAAAAAAATGTGATATCTTAGCCCTTAGTATGGAAACTCCTGAAAGAAAAAAATATTTGAATTTTACAGATTCATATCTCGAAATTCCATTAGTAATTGTAAATAAAACAGATGATGCCTTTATCAATGAAATGTCAGATTTAAAGGGTAAAAAGATTGGTATTACCAAAGATTATGGATATGTTGAGACTTTAAAGAAAAAATATCAATTTTTGGATGTTGAAGAAATAAATAATATTGATGTTGGCTTAAATAAAATAAAAGAGGGTAAACTTTTTGCTTATATCGATGCTTTAGCTGCCATAGGACACGAATTTCAAACAAAATATTTTGGAGAGTTAAAAATAGCAGGTCAATTATCTGAAAAGTTAGATTTTAGAATTGCTGTTAGAAATGATGATGAAATTTTACTAAACATAATGCAAAAAGCTATTAAAAGCATTCCTGATGAAAAATTTAGAGATATCTTGAATAAATGGACTTCAATTAAATATGAAAAAGCCATTGATTATAGTTTGGTTTGGAAAGTGATTGTGGGAGCTATATTTATATTTCTACTTATACTTTACTGGAATAGAAAAATTGCAAAAGCCAATGATTTACTAAAACTAGCTAAAAAAGATATTGAAGAAAAAAATAGACAGTTAGAAAAATTTGCAACAATAGATAATTTAACAAATTTATATAATCGAAGAAAATTAGAAGAGCTAATACAACTAGAAATAAATAGATGTGAAAGATTTAAATGTAATTTTAGTCTTACCATGCTGGATATTGATCACTTTAAAGAAGTTAATGATACATATGGTCATCAAACTGGAGATAATGTACTAATAGAGATTGCAAATATTTTAAAATATAGTATTAGAAAAACTGATTTTGTTGGAAGATTTGGTGGAGAAGAGTTTATTATTGTTTGTTTAGAATCCAATAAAGATGAAATAATAAATTTAATTGAAAATATTAGAATAGATATACAAAATAATGATTTTGAAAAAGTTGGAAGAAAAACTGTAAGCTTTGGTATTACTATATTTAAAAATGGCGATACAATAGAATCTATAGTAAAAAGAGCTGATAGTGCACTTTACGAAGCAAAAGAAACAGGTAGAAATAAAGTTGTATTACATTTAGAATAAATATCTCACGAATAAAATATTAATACTCAATAATCAAATTAGCAAATTTACAACTATAAGCTTTATTTTGCTTGTTTTCATCAAAACAAAGTTTTACATATGGGAAATCACTAATTTTAAAATTAGCACTATCTTTTAAAAGCTTTATAAGTTCTGCATCTTTATTTTTTATTCCAAAAGTTATACTTGTGAGTTCTTTTATATTATTATCATGTGTTAGCGGTTCATTTCTATTATTCACTTGATTTAAACCCTTCCACTTAAAAGTCCATGGTAGAGTAGGATTATCTTCAAAGGATAAAACATCTATTTCCATATTATCTGGTAGATATTCAGGTTTGTATTTGTAAGCATTTTTAAATAGATTTTCAAATTTCTTTTTATCAAATAAACATATTCCAAAGGGTGAGGCTTGATTTTGTTTATAATAGGCTCGTCTTGTAAGTCCACTATTGATACATATATCTTTTTTGATTTCTTGTTCATTACTTATATATATTAATTCTATAAAGAAGTTTTCAAAATATATTTTTCTATTACTTGTACCTTGACCTTTATGTACTCGATTACTGCCTTCTTTAAATCCAAGGGTTAAAAGTTCTTGTATTAAATCATCTATATTATTAGTAAAAATAAATAAGTGATGTATATCCATATTTTCCATTATTATTTATCTTAATTTTTGAATATTTAATTTTCTCTGTTTATATTTTACAACTAAAACAATAGTAACTATAACTACAATAAGTACAGGGATAGCTAAATACCAATGCTCTTTTGCAATAGCAATCAAAGATAAAATTTTATCACCGAAGTACCAAACTGGTATTATAATTATACTACTCCAAAAAAGTGCAGAGATGAAGTTGATTATTGCGAAGGTTTTTGGTGAGTAGTTCATTAACCCAACACAAAGTGGAATAATAGTTCTTAGTCCATAAAGATATCTTTGTATAAAAACTATAAACCAACCATATTTTCTTAGTAAAAATTTCACATAGGCTATTTTTGATTTTTGTTTTGATAGTTTTTTTATGACATATTTCTTTTTAAATCTGCCAAGATAGAAGTAAATTTGGTCGCCTACAAAGGCTCCAACACCTGCTGTTATTATAGCCCAAGCTAAGACCATATCACCTGTATGTACAAAAAGACCTGCCATTATAAGGCCAGTTTCACCCTCTATTATACTCCAGAAAAAAAGAATAATATATCCATACTCTTTCATTAAATCAATTAAATTAAAATCCATTACATTTATACTTTATATTTGTCTTGCGCAATGATACTCTAAAGTGCCTGATATATTTAAATAAAAATAGTATATGACTTGTATTTATAGCTATTCATAAATTATATTATATTAATATGTTGTATGATTAAAAAAATACTACTAATACTTATACTATTTGATTTCTCTTTTGCTCAATATGAAAAAGTAAGAATTGGTAAAATAGATAAGTATTATAAAGACAAAGTAGCATATCTACAATTAGAAAATATGATAAAAGATATTGAAAAAAACCTTGAAACTACTTTACATATGAATATCTTCGATTATTCAAAAGATGGTAAACCAATTGATCTTATACATATTACACCATCAAGTATGGAAAAAAGAATAGCAAGACTTGAAGAAAAAATAATTAAAAAAAATGCAAAAGTAAAAAGTAGATTTAGCTCATTTAAAAATATAGAAGAAGAACTAAAAATTCTAAAAACAAAATATGATGCATTAAATGAAGTCTTTATTAAACAAAATAATGAGTTAAATAATTACATAAAAGCAAAAAATGAAAAGAAAAAATTACCACCAAAAGAGTATGAAGAGACAAAAAAATTTATAAAAGAAAAAAAAGCAACTTTAGATATTAAATTAAAACAGTTAAAAAAACTCTATAAAGATTTTAATCGTAGAGTGCTAAGTTACAATAATAAAGTGCAATTTTATAATAATGATATAAGAAATATATATAGCCTAAATAAAGAGTTAGAATCTTTGAGAAGAGCCTTTAAAAAAATCAAAGGCAAAACCTTTGGACAAAAAGAAATCACCCTTAAAACATACTATAAAGATGGAAAAAAAATAAGTGAAAGAAAGATAAATCAAAGTATGAACAAAATAGAGATTTATGCTTTTGATAGTTTAGATGAATTAAAAGTTATCTTAGCACACGAAATAGCTCATTTAGTTGGAATTCCTCATATTGATGTAAAGAATGCACTTATGAATCCAATCTTGCAAAAAAATCAAATAAAACACTTAGAACTAACAAAAGAAGATATTATAAATTTTAAAAAGAATTTTTAGCATAATTTATACTTGATTATAGCGCTTTTATAGGGCACATATTAATTAAAACACTCAAACGAGTAATAAACAGATATACTTATTTATTGTCTATTCGTTTTTTAGTTTTTTATACTTACTTAAAGTATTTTTGGAGTAAACCTTAAACACAAAATAAACTAATTGGTATCTTGTTGTTTCACTAATTTTATTTACTTAAAAAGGATTAAAAAATGCTATCATGGTCAATTACTTTCTTGCTTTTAGCAATAGTAGCAGGAGTATTAGGTTTTTCAGGTATAGCAGGCGCTGCTACAAGTATTGCAAAAATATTATTCTTTATATTTTTAGTATTGCTTATAGTCTCAGCAGTTTCAAGAGCACTTAAGGGTAAAAGACCCTAAGTATATTTTATACAAAAAGGACAAAAGTGAAAAAGTTATTATTATTAATACCTTTTATTTTTTTTATGTTACAAGGTTGTGGTGACAAAAAAGTTGAAGATAAAATGAGCAGTGTAAAAGAGACTATCCAAGATAAAACTGAAGATGTTTCTGATAAAACAGAGGATGTTGTAAATAAAGCTGAAGACGCAATAGAAAATAGTGTTGATAAAACAAAAGATGCTATGAGTGAAATGAAAGATGATGTTACAGAAAAAACAGAAGATATGATTAACAAAAGTGAAGATACATTAAATGATGCAAGTGATAAAGTAGAAGATGCTATGGATAAAGCTAAAGATAGTGTTGAAGAAAAAATGAGTGACGAAAAAGATAGTAAATAATAAACTTTTTAACAAAAGGATATAAGATGAAAAAAAATGCATATGTAGAAAAAGCACAAGCGCAGCTTGATGAGTTGAGTGGGAAAATTAAAGTATTAAAAGCTAAAGCACAAGGTACTCAAGCTAGTGTAAAAATTGAGTACGAAAAAAGAATAGAAGAACTAAATACTTTAAAAGAAGCAACAATGAAGAAACTTGAAGAAATCAAGAATTCTACTGATGATGCATGGGAAAAAACAAAAATAGGTTTTGAAAAATCGGTAAAATCTATTGAAGAAAAAATAAAATCTACAATATCTAAGTTCTAAAATAAATTAGTTCAATCACTTTTAAGAGTAAAAATAGTGTCTATTTTTACTCTTTAGCTACAAATTACAATTACAATCAAAAGAATTATGATGATTATTCTGTCTATCTCTAAGAACGATAAATCCATTCATTGAGTTAGTATTTAATAATATATAATGTACTAAAATAACTTTTATTAAGAAGAAAATAAGCTTAATATGTTACCTTTAATTGTCGCAAAAGAGTATTTAAATTATTTTTTAATATATAAAATAACTTATTTTGTAACAATAAAGAGGTGATTTACCTTTAATAATTAATAAAAGGAGAATAAATGAAAAAATTATTACTATTAATACCTTTCATGTTTTTTGTATTTCAAGGTTGTACAGATGATAAGGTAGAAGACAAAATCAGCACGGTAAAAGAATCTATTCAAGATACAAGTGAAGATGTTTCTGATAAAGCAGAGGATGTTGCAGATAAAGCAGAAGATGTAGTGGATAAAAGTGAAGATTCATTAGAAAATGCTAGTGATAAAACAAAAGAAGTTTTGGAAGATGCTAAAGAAAATACAAAAGATGCATTAGAGACTGCTAGTGACAAAACAGAAGATGCAGTTAATAAAGCTAAAGAAAAAGTTGAAGATGGATATGAAAAAGTAAAAGAAAGTGTTAAATAAAACTTTAATTTTGTGAAAGGATACTAAATGGAAAAAAATGCTTATGAACAAAAAGCACAAGCAAAAATTGATGAATTAAGTGCAAAAATAGAAGTATTAAATGCAAAAAAAGATGCGGCTAAGGCTGATACAAAAATCGAATATGAAGAAAAAATAAAAGAACTAAATAGTTTAAAAAATGAAATAAAAGAAAAGTTTGATAACATTAAGAATTCAAGTGATGATGCATGGAAAGAGTTAAAAAGTGGTTTTGAAAAATCATCAAAAATTATGGAAGATACTATAAACTCTGCTTTATCAAAGTTTTAGTACTAAAAAAGAAGGTGAAAATATAAATTATTGAGAGTG
>TARA_R110002033_G_scaffold20278_2_pt1 | contig 35415 bp, 31 predicted proteins | sample TARA_R110002033 | Tara Oceans TARA_R110002033 (sample SAMEA4397051) | marine metagenome | biome: Polar Biome; feature: [SRF] surface water layer (ENVO:00010504); material: water (ENVO:00002006), including particulate matter (ENVO:01000060) such as... | depth 5 m
GTCCTCACTTTTCATCATAAATTATTTGAAATATTCCGGCTTCTGTAGATGTAGCAATATCTTTTGGATTTTGTGTATTTCTTTATAAATTAACAGTTAGAACTATAGGAGTTTCTTTCTGCCTTTGATGAAGCTAAGATTTTAGGCTTTATTTTCGGTGAAAAGTGAGGACATCGTATACTACAAATAATGGAGATATGTTAATATATTTTCATGGAGTTAGTTAAAATGATATATCGGCGAGGACTATTGCAAATAGTGTGCGAAAAAATTCAATAGATGCTCTTGTAGCAAGCTTAGAAACGATGATAAAAATTTAACAAAACATAGTAGCCAATAAATTGCCGCTAGGCAATTCATCGGCTATATTCGGTCGTTAGATGTGCTTACCATTACATTTTTACATTATATAATATAGATAGATACCTTTTTGATAGAACTAAACCTGTTAATGAAAGAATTACTAATAAAAATCCATCCATAAATCCGCTAAACAAAACATAATCAGAATAAGCTGTAATTTTCATTCCAGCTAAAGAAAGAAAAAATAATGCTATTCCAAAAATACCAATATATTTATCTTTATTTTTTGAATCTTTAGATTTATCTAAAACTGTATTTTTATCAACGGTTTTTTTTAATTTATTATTACTAGTATAGTAATCTTTCTCATTTTTATTTTTAATTAGTCCACTTATTAGTAAATAGGCACCAATCATAAAAATCAAAAATCCCCAATTACCCATAGAAAAGTAACCAATAAAAGAAAATATTAACCCAATAATTATTTTTAAATATTTTTTCATAATTTCATATTCTATCAGAATATATTTATATTACACTAATAAATATAATATCTAATAAATCGTTGGAAAGAAAAATAAGATTACAGCGCGCTTATTTAAGCTTGTATCGCGTAAAGCTAGTTAAATAAAGTTTTGAATAACTAAGTGAAAACATCATCTTGTTTTTTAACTTAGTCGTTATAATAATTTACATGATATTATTAATAAATACAACACTTAATGCTACTTTTTAAATATATTCCTCATTATAAAACCTCATAAAGTTTTACATCATGTATAATTTCCATATCAAAAACAAAAAGACACATTTTTACAAAAGATAAATAAACACAAAATTTGTAATCATCATAAATATTTTGATATAATCAAAACACTTAAAAATAGAGGCACTTATGGATAATCAAGAAGTATTTGAAAACTTAAAAACAATAAAACAAACACTAATCAATGATGGCTTTATTATTGATTGAGTTTTTGGCTCTTACGCTAGAAATGAAAATCTTAAAGATAGTGATGTTGATATCTTATACCATATTGATAAAGTATTTTATGATAAATACAGTGGTTTTATAGGCTTTAAAAAACTTGATGAAATAAAAGAACAAATTAGTAAAAGTTTAGGTAAAAAGATTGATTTAGCTCCTAAAACAAATCTTTCAAAAACTGCTAAAAAATATATTTTAAGTGATGTAGTTTATGTCTGAAAAATTATACTAAAAATCAAAAGTGATTTTTAGTATCTCTATATCTCCATCTCCAAAGCAATAGGACAATGATCACTTCCCATTACATCACTCATAATATAAGCATTTGAAATATGAGGTTTTAAATCTTCACTCACATAAAAATAATCAATCCTCCAGCCCACATTATTTGCTCTTGCATTTGCTCTGTAAGACCACCAGCTATAATTATCCGGCTCATCACCAATAACATGTCTTAGAGTATCTATATATCCATGAGATAAGAACTTGTCTATCCATTCTCTCTCCATCGGTAAGAAGCCTGATGTGCCTTCATTTGCTTTTGGTCTTGCTAAGTCTATCTCTTTGTGAGCTGTATTTACATCTCCACATATTATGATTGACTTACCTTCCTTTTTTAATTCTTCACAATGATTTAAAAATCTATCGTAAAACTCCATTTTATATACAAGTCTCTCTTCCTTACTTTGACCATTTGGAAAATAAACATTAAAAAATGCTATATCTTTATCTCCTAAAGTAAAGTGAACTTCATTGATTCTTCCTTCATCTAATACATCAACAGTAGGGCAGTTACACTCAAAAGTTATATCTATATCTGTAAAAAGGGCTGTTCCTGAACGACCTTTTATGGCTGATTCACTTGCTGTTATAGTTTTGAATTCTTTATTAAAAATTGTTTCTGGGATTTGTGTTTTCATTGATTTTGTTTCTTGTACACCTAAAAGATGAATATCTTGCTCATCTACCCATTTAAGTGCTTCTTTTTTATCAACAGCTCGTATACCATTTACATTCCATGATACAAATTTATATTTATTCATTTAAAACCTTGTTTTATATTTGATAGTAGTTATATACTTTTTAAACATTAACAAAAGCATTTGCTTTTGTCAAGTTTGTAAAAGTATATTTATCGTTTGTTTATAATATCTTTTTTGATTGTGTCTGTTATAGTTTTAGGTTCACATCTTTTTCTATGGTTAGCATCAACAAAAGCATATATTATTTCGTAGTTTTTATTTACAATGTAAGTTCCTGGAAGTGGTAAATCATAAGTACCATTTCTATTGGCTTCCAATATATCTATTTTTTGTTTCTCATATACAGCGATTACTTCATCACTCAAAGTATAGTTTATACCAAACTCTTTTGCGATAGTATTATTTTTGTCATAAAGAATATCAAATGTAAAAGAGTGTTTTTCTTTTAAATAAGATGATTTATCTTGTGTTTGAGGACAAAGTGTGATTAATGATGCATTAAAAATTTTTAATTGCGAAACAATCTTTTGCAAAGCAAGTAATTCTAAAATGGCATATGGAGACCATGAGCCTTCAAAAAAACACAGTACTGTGTATTTATTTTTCTCAACAATATCTTTTATGTTGATAACTTTTCTATCTTGGTTAGAAATAGAGAACTCGGGAATTTTATTTCCTACTTTTAAAGCTTTGTTAAAACAGTCTGATTCTTCCAATTTTTTAATAGCATTACATAGAGTATCTTGAGTCTCTTTTGGGACTCTTCCTTGAAATTCTACCAAATAATCTTCTATATCTTTTTCTAGTGTAGGCATATAAGCTCCTTATGTGAAAAGAATATCTCTTTTTTTCACAACAAATTATAAAATATTTTGTCAGCATTATAAAGAAAGGAAACTTTAACTTTATTTTATTATAGTACAAATTTACAACATTTTAAGGAATTCTTTTGAGTCAAGAAATAATTTTGGGGTTAATAACCTTTTTTACATCAACAATTGCAGGTGTTGTTGGACTTGGCGGAGGTATGATTTTAATAGCTGTTTTACCTTCTTTTCTACCTTTAAACGCTTTAATTCCCGTACATGGTATAAGTCAAATGACAAGTAATCTAAGTAGAGCAGCATTTGGATACAAAGATGTAAAATTTGAAGTGATACCTAAATTTTTATTGGGTTCAATTATTGGAATAAGCTTTTTTGCATCAATTTTGTATATTATTTCTTTGGAATATGTACCTTTATTTATAGGAACTTATATTTTACTCTCTCTTTGGAGTAAAAAATTCAATGAAAAGTTAAGAAAATATGAGAATTATTACTTGCTTGGATTTTTTCAAACAGGTCTTTCAATAGTTGTGGGAGCAACAGGACCACTTACTATGACTCTTTTGTTAAAAGACTATGAAGATAAAGATATTGTTGTATCAACTGCTGCTGCATTGATGAGTATTACACATATCTTAAAAGTATTTGCTTTTATGATTTTTGGATTTGTATTTTTTGATTATATTGGAATCTTGCTTGCAATGATTATAGGTGCTATTATTGGAAGTTGGACAGGAACAAAACTTAGAAATGTAATTAATGGTAAAAAATTTATTATGATATTAAAAATTTTATTATCTCTTTTAGCTATAAAAGTAATAATAAGTGCATTTATTTAAATGATGCACTTATAAACCTAAATCTTCTAGTTCTCCTAGATTTTTTTCCTCATCTTTTTCTTTGGGTGTCTCTTTGCTTATTTTTAATTTACCAGTCTCTTTTTTAGTCTCTTTGTCTTTTTTTGTAGCTAAATTACTTAGACTATTTGAGTTCATATTTGAAAGAGAGTTATTGTTACCTATCAATGAATCACTATTTCCACCATGCATATCGATTTTTTGTGAGTTTGATGGAGAGTAGGCATAATTAGCAAATAAGCTAGTTAGAAAAAATGTTGCAAGTATTAAAACGATTTTCATAAATTTTCCTTTTTAAACAAAATAATGTAAAACAAAAAGTATACATATCATTGATATAAGTGTTTGAACTGTAATAATTGAGGACATCAATCCCACATCACCACCAAGTTGTCTAGCTAAAATAAAAGATGAAGGTGCAGTTGGTAAAACACCAAATAAAACTAATATTGAAAGCATCATTCCATCTATTCCAAACATTTTAGCAAAAATAAAAATTAAAATAGGGAAAATGAGGTGTTTTCCTATGATTGCAATGATTACTTCACTTTTTGAAGATTTAATCTCTCTTATTACAAGTCCAAATCCAACTGATAAAAGTCCCATTGGAAGTGCTGCATGACTTAGTATCTCTAAAGTGTTATTTAAAACAAGAGGTAAATGAATTCCTAAAAAGTTTATACCTCCACCAATAATACAAGCCACAATAAGTGGATTTTTAAAAATAGATTTTAACAAATAAATAAAATCTAATTTATCATTTGAAACATAAAGAGCAAATATTGTTATACATAATATATTGATAAATGGTATTGCAAATGTAAGTATGATTGCAGATAGTATTAAGCCTTCATTGCCAAAAATTGAGCCAGCTAAAGCTAAAAAAACATAAGTATTAAATCTAATTGAACCTTGCACAATAGAAGTAAAAGCACTAGGAGATGTTGGTTTAATTTTATTTACAATTATAAGTATAAGCATTGTCAAAAATATTGTTAAAAGAGCAGAGCCAACAAATCCTAAACTATTATCTGAGTCTAAAGAAGCACTTGAAAGTTTATAAATTAAAAGTGAAGGCATCAATACATAATAAGTTAGTTTATCAGCTTGTGGCCAAAACTCATGAGAAGGAAATTTTATTCTTTTAAAAAAATATCCTATTAAAATAAGACTAAATACAGGAATAAGCGCTGAAAATATATGTATCATAAAAATTCTTTCTGTTTAATATCGCATAGAATATTATCATATTAACCATAAATTATAAAGAAACCCACTTTAAAGCCTCCCCAAGATGATAGAATTTTTTTTTGCAAAAGGAGAACATAATGTTAGCAGAAATAAATACATTCCTAAATGACCTTATTTGGGGATCGATTTTAATTTACGTACTACCTATTCTTGGTATCTTTTTCACAATAAGTTCTAGATTCGTACAATTTAGATACTTTTTTAAGATGTTTCACATTTTAAGAGAAACAGCTCATGATAAAGAAGGACATATTAGCTCATTTCAAGCTTTAATGCTAAGTGTTGCTGGTCGTGTTGGTGGTGGAAACATCGCTGGAGTTGCAGTTGCAATCACACTTGGTGGTGCTGGTTCTGTATTTTGGATGTGGGTTATTGGACTTGTTGGAATGGCAACAAGTTTCTTTGAGTGTTCATTGGCACAACTGTATAAAGAAAAAGATGGTATAGATGCTGGAGTTTATAGAGGTGGACCTGCTTATTATGCTACAAAAGCCTTAGGTCAAAGATGGTTAGGTGTTATTATTTCTATTTTATTAATGATTACATTTGGTTTTGCATTTAATGCAACTCAATCATTTATTATCTCAACTTCATTTGAAGCAACATTTGATATTCCTACATGGATTTCTGGAATAGTTTTAACAATTGTTTTTGGTCTTACAATTTTTGGTGGAGTAAAAAGAATTGCTAGAATGTCAGAAGTAATTGTTCCTGTTATGGCAGGGAGTTATTTACTTATTGCTCTTGTTGTTATTATTTTAAATATAGGTGAAATTCCAGGTTTAATTAATATGATTGTAACTGAAGCATTTCATCCAAGTTCTGCAATTGGTGGTGGTATTGGTGCTGTTATTTTACAAGGTGCAAAAAGAGGAATGTTTTCAAATGAAGCAGGTCTAGGTTCTGCTCCAAATGTTGCTGCAGTTGCTTATGTTGGACATCCAGTTCAACAAGGTATTGTACAATCATTCTCTGTATTTATTGATACAATTATTTTATGTTCTTGTACAGCATTTATTATTCTTTTATCAGGTGTTTATACTCCAGGTGCTGAAGGTGTTCAAGGTGTATTATTAACTCAAAATGCATTAATCGAACAAGTAGGACCATTAGGTGGTTACTTTGTTACAATTGCCTTATTCTTATTTGGATTTTCTTCAATGATTTATAATTATTATTTAGCTGAAAATAGTTTAAACTTCTTTAGCAAAGGAAATAAAACTGCTTTTAATATATTTAAAGTTATTTGTATATCTCTAATTATTTGGGGATCATTCCAAGATTTAGGTTCAATTTTCTCATTTGCTGATTTATCAATGGGATTATTAGCAGTTATTAATATGACTGTAATTGCATTATTATATAAACCTGTTTTACAACTAATCAAAGGTTATGAAAGACAAGTAAAAGAAGGGAAAGTTCCTGTTCTTAGATATAATGATTACAATGAATTTAAAATCGATAAAGCTATTTGGAAAGAGATTGTTGATAATATAAACGATAAAAGATCATAAAAAGAAGAGTGAGTTAATTCTCACACTTCTTTTTTCAAGGAAAATAAGTGTTTAATAAAGATGGAATTCCATTTTTTATAATAATGATACCTTTTTTATGTATCATTTTTTGCGCATTTTTTATTAGTTCATATTATATGAAAGTCTCAGAACAAAATTTTCAAGATGATGTAAAAATTCTAATTCAAACATACCCCAAAAAAGATTTTAGTGCCAAATTAATAGAAAAAGTTATAAAAGACAAAAGAGCAGTTTATGAAAAAAATAAAGCAGATTTTTTATATTTTATAAAAATTGTGACTTTATGTGTTTTGTTTTTTATGGCTTTATTTACTTTCCTTATGACTTCTATTGTAAAAGATATTGTTAATAAATACATGAGTAAAGTTGAAAATGAACAAAATAAATTAAAAAATCTAAATGAAACACTATCTTCAAAAGTTGCTTTTGGAATAGAAGAAGGAAAAAGAAAAGATAAAGCAATTTTAGAACAATCAAGGCTAGCAAAAGTTGGTTCAATGATTTCTATGATAGCTCACCAATGGAGACAACCTTTAAGTGAGTTATCAGGAATTTTAATGGAGTTAGAAACTGCAACAAGGTTTAAAAAAGTCGATGAAAAACATATATTAACCTCTATAGATAGAAGTAATGACATGATTGAATTTATGTCAAATACAATTGATGATTTTAGAAATTTTTATAAACCAGATAAGAAAAAAGAGTATTTTAATATAAGTGATGCATGTAAAAAAGCTATAAATTTGGTAGATGCAACGCTACATAATTTGTCAATAGATTTATTATTTGATATAAAAAAAGATAAAAAGATATTTGGTTATCCAACAGAATATTCACAGGTTATTTTAAATCTAATTAGTAATGCAAAAGATATATTAGTAGAAAAAGAAATAAAAGACCCAAAAATATATATTACAATTACCTCAAGAGGTATGCAAAGTATAGTAATAATAAAAGATAATGCAGGTGGAATTGGTGAAGAAAATCTTGATTTGATTTTTGATCCTTATTATAGTACAAAAGATTCTTCTAAAGGAACAGGACTTGGTTTATATATTTCAAAATTGATTATTGAAAAAAATATGGGTGGTGAACTTAGTGTGCAAAATGATAATGAAGGTGCTGTTTTTAAAGTAATAGTGTTAGGATAAATATGGATAATGAATTATTAAAAGAAAAATTAAAAGATATAAGTATTTTATGTGTTGAAGATGAAGATGGAATAAGAGAGTTTATTGTAGGTACTTTGAAGTATTATTTTAAAGAAGTATATGAAGCTAGAAATGGTTTGGAAGCCTTAGAAATGTATGAAGAGTATAGACCTAAAATAATTTTGAGTGATATAGAAATGCCAAGAATGAATGGTCTTGAATTTGTAAAAAGAATAAGACAAAATGACTTATCAACTTCTATTATTATGCTTACTGCTTATTCCAATGAAGAGTATCTTATGAATTTGATAAATTTAAATATTGATCATTTTATTTTAAAACCTTTAAATTTAAAAAAACTAAATGAAGCTTTAACTAAATATATAGAAAGAAACTTTTCAGAACAAATATCATTAAGCGAGAATTTAAAACTTGATTTGTCAAAGAGAGAATTGATTTATGAAGATTGTACAATAATTCCCTTACGAAAAAGAGAAAATGATTTTTTAAATCTTTTATACAAAAATAAAAATGCAATAACAACATATGAACAAATCGAGATGGAGTTATGGCAAGATAAAATTATGACAAGCCATGCCTTAAAGTCTTTTATTAAAGAGTTAAGAAATAAAATACCAGTAAATGTCATCAAAAATGTTTCACAAGCAGGGTATATATTAGAATAGAAATAATAGTTGTAAAATGTTATACTTAATAAAATGATTAATAAAGATAAACAATGCAATATTTAAAAACACACTGGAACAAACTCTTAATTTTAATACTTTCTTTTGCAATAATATTTTTTGCTTTTTCTTATATTTTAGATATAAAAGGTAAAGAATTAATTGATAAAAGTTTTAGTCAATCTGTTGTAGTTTTTGGGAGTGCAAAAGCTTTAAATGCTGTAATTTCACTAGCACAAGGTACTGAGCTTGATTTACCTTTTTTTACAGTTGCTATTGGGGAAGTTTTAGATCCTATAAATGACTTAATCGAACAATTCTCTTTAGTGATGCTTGCAAGTATGGTTTCACTTGGTATTCAAAAAATTATGATGAATTTTGTAACTGCTGATATTTATAATTATATTTTACTTTTTGCAGTTGTCATTTTAAATATTTGGATGTTTTTTAGATTTACAAAAGATGAAAGATTTAGAACACTATTTTTTAAAATCACAGTAATACTTATTTTTCTTCGTTTTGCAGTTCCCTTGATAGGATTAGCTAATGATTTTGTTTATAACAACTTTGTAAAACAAGAATATAATATACAAGAATTAAATCAAGATATTGTAAAAGTGAAAGAAGATGTAAATCAAGTAACAAAAAATACAATAGAAAACAAAGAAGATAGCTCATTTTTTACTAAAATCACAGAAAAATTTGACTCAAATTATTATGACAAAAAAATAGAAGAGTATAAAAAAGCTGTGGATAATTCAAGTGATTATATAGTTGCCTTGATTATTGCTTTTGTTTTTCAAACTATTCTTTTACCTCTTATTTTTCTTTTTATTCTTTATCATTTCGTAAGGGGAATTTTTAATCTTGGGAAATAAGCTTAACCCTTTTTAATTAATTCTTAAAAGTATTCTTGTTGAGTTTGATTCTCAAAAAAAAGTAAAATGATGTTATGATTCTAAAAATTATTTTATATAAAGAGAAAAATTGAACTACAAAAAAGCATTACTTTTTCCACTTATTTTATTATTATTTATTGCTATTTTTTATAATTTTAAAAAAGAGATTAGTTTCTCTTTTTACCATTGGGAAAATAGTTATAATTTACAAAATAACCAAGAGAAACTTTATATAAAAGTTTTAGATATAAGCTATTCAAATAAACTAGAAATAATAAAAACAAAGTTTATAAACAAGCCAACAAAAGGTTTTGTGCCTGTTATATATATTACAAATAAAGCCATGGACGAAGAGCCTTTAAGTTTGATGCTTAGAAAGGTTTTAAATAACTTAAAAGATATACCTTATGCTTATGATGAAATACAAATTGACTGTGACTGGTCTCTTTCAACAAAGGCTAAATATTTTGATTTTTTAAGAGAATTAAAACTAAAAAGTAATAAAAAACTTAGTGTTACTATACGATTGCATCAAATAAAATATGCAAAAAAAACTGGAATCCCACCAGTTGATTATGGAGTTTTGATGTATTATAATATGTCTGATATCGCAGATTTTGATACCAAAAACTCAATTTTAGATAATGATGTAGCAAAACAATATCATTATAATTTTGATATTTATCCCTTAAAATTAAAACTTGCTTTACCTTTGTATTCTCAAGGTGTACAATTTAGAAATAAAAAAGCAATAAATATATTTGAAGGCTTAGAAAAAAAAGATTTTGAACAAAATTTTACTCTCATAAAGAAAAACTTTTATGAAGTAAACAAAAGCTTTTATTTTAAAGGTAGATATATTTATAAAGGGGATATCTTTAGGTTCGAAGATTCAAAACTTGAGGACTTAAAAATAGCCATGGATGATTTTTTTGAGTTAACGAAAAATCCTTTTTATGAGGTGATTTTTTATACAATAAAATATAAAGATAAATATGATTTAAATAAATTAAAGTAAGAAGGAAGAGTTATAGTGTTTTTTAGAATAATATTTTTATGGGTGTTTTTGCACCACTTTTTGTTTGCATGTGGAGGTGGCTTTTGGCCAGAGGATTATGAGTTTAAGTTTTTGCACAAAAGAGATTATGCTTTTTCCAATATACAAGATAATTTAAACTTCTCTTCTACATATAATAATATAGTTATGAACTCAGATAAAGAGGCAAAAAAAGAGAATCTAAAAGAGTGGCAAAAAGAGTTTGGAAAACAGTACTCCCTAAAACAAATCGAAGAGTTTTTATATGAGGGAAAAAATCTTTCATCAATAAAAAATAAAGAGATAAGAGCTTATATAGATTTTGTAAATTTACAAGCACCTTTTGTAACTTCATGGAGAAACTATTATTTAAAGTATGGATATAAGGGAAGAAAATTAAAAGAATCAGATGTTGATTTATTAATAAGTAAAGCTATCTCAAATATACAAAGTACAAAATCAAAATATTTAAAACAAAGATACTTCTTTTTAGCATTAAGACTTGCACACTATTATAATAAAGATAATGCATATTCAATTTATACTGCAAATAAAAACTTATTGCAAGGAAGTGATTCTATTGTAAAAGATTGGATTCAAGGTTTATATGCTGGGATTTTGATAAAAAATGGTGAAAATGTAAAGGGTGTTTATGAATTCACTAAGTTATTTGATAAGTCTAAGTCAAATTGGTATTTGGCATTTTATAATTTTAATGCAATTAAAACAGACAAGGATTGGAATGATTTAGTCTCTCTTGCAAAAGATAAAGATGAAAAAATCAAATTTCTTACTCTAAGAGCTTTAGATGCAAATGCAAATATTGTAGAAGAGCTTAAAAATATCGCAAAAATTGATCTTAATTCAAAAAATTATGACCTATTATTATTTAGAGAAGTTTTAAAATCACAAGACTTTTTTAATATTTATCCCAAAGATTCATATTATGAAGTTAAACCAAAAAATATAGATAAATATACTCCTTTGGTGAATTATTTACAAACTGTATCAAAAGATAATATGTACACAGTTGATTTAGCTTTGGCATATTTCTCTTTTTATAAAGGAGATATCTCTTCTTCAAAAGATTACTTACAAAAAGCATACAAAGAAGTAAAAGGTGATGATATTCACGAATTAAATGCTTTAGGCTATATCATTTATTTAAACGGCTTAAAAACTATTAATACAGATATTGAAAATAATATTGCAACTAGACTTGATAAACTGATGACTCAAAAGTGTAATAAGGACTCAATATTTAAATATACATTTTACAAAGTTAAAGATTTGTATAAAGAAAAAGGTGATGAGTTTAAATACTTTATTGCTTCAAACTACAGATACCTAAATATCAATAGTATAAATTTAGAAAAATATGAAAAAATAGAAGAGCTAAAAAATAAAAAAGATAAATCTGGCTTAGAAAAATATATGCTAGAAAAGATTATCTTTAAGTATAAAGATTTTGATAAATCTTTACAAAAAGCCTATTTTAGTATTTTGATGAATAACTTAGAATTTGAAAAATTACTTAAAGAATATCCCAATAAGTTAAATTATAAGTTGAGGTTCAATATTTTCAATAACTTGATTGCTGGGAATAATAGAAGAGTATCTCCTACACAGATTACTTTGAAAGAGACTTTGGAAAAAATAATAAAAATCAAAGAGAATTTAAAGAAAAATCCAAATGATGCTATGAGTAATTATTTGTATGCAACTGCCTTGTATAACTTAAGTTATTGGGGAAATTCAAATACTCTTACAACAATATACAGAAGTTCATACTCTTTTAAAGAAAAAGAGTTGGAGTTAAGAAAAATAAACCTCTCAAATAAATATCTTAACAGAGCACTTGAAAACTCTACAAATAAAGAGTTTAAAGCAAAAGTAACATATATGTTAGCAAAAAATGAACTTGCCTTGTATGATATTAAGAATTCTACAAAAAGTGAATATAATCAAGAAATAAGTTATAGAACTGACAATTGGTATTCGTTTGGATATGATTTTAAAAATATTCAAAGATATATGGTAAGTGGATATGGAAAATATTTTGATAAATTAAAAAATGATTTTGATGATACTTCTTATTACCAAGAGCTTATTAAAGAGTGTTCTAATTTACGAAATTATCAAAGCACTTTAAAAAAAGTATATGACAAAGATGCCCTTGGGATTTCACTAACAGATCTTGAAAAAGAATTAAGTACTATGTATAAACAAAAAAAGACTCGTATTGCAAATAAGTATAATACAATCTTTTTTTGGAAGTTGATGGTTCAAGAACCAATCACAAATAAAACAGTTGAAAGCTATAACAATATCGCATATTATTTAGAAAAACTACATAGAGAAGAGTACTCTGTATTATTGTTAAAAAAGATATTAGAAAAATATCCAAATAGAGTTGTGGCTTATTATAATCTTGGTGATGCATATTGGTCACACTGGAAAAAAGACAAAGCTAAAAGTGCTTATAAAAAGTATATTGAACTTATGATAAAAGAGGGAAAAGAGAAGAAAATACCTCAAAAAGTAAAAGATAGAGTAGATATAAAAGATTAATTTTAAATCTACTTATTCTTCTTTTTTATTTTAAAAAGAAGAATACCTTTACCAGCATTTATTCTTAAATCATAGAGAGAATCTTTTTCTACAATAAATAAACTTTTTATAAAAAGTCTTATTTTTATATTTTCATTTTCCATATCAAAAATAGCTTTTTGATAGTTTGTCTTATCTAAATATTCTACTTTATCTTTGCGTAGTTCTTTTACAATAGCTTTTAAATCAAATTTAAAAATTTGCTTTTCTATGTTGATTGTCAATATAGAATTTTGCATAGAATAATTCAAAGACTTTGCTCCAAATTGCATAGATTTCTTAAGGGAATTAAATACTAAATCAGCCACATAATCATAACCTGTAGTTCTTATAGCAATGTTATTAAGAGAAATATTTTTTAAATATTTTGGTTGTAATAAAGTATATTTGTTTGTATATTGCACATTGATATATTTCAAAGCTTCTTCTTTAGATGATATATTTTTATCAAATAGTTTACTAAGAGCATTTTTACTTATATCTTTATTTACAAGATACTTGATTGTTTCACTGATTGCAATTTTTTGGGATGTGGGAAGCTCTTCTTTAGTAGCTATTACTTTATTATTTATATACATATTATTTTTGATCAATATAGTTTTAAGTCGATTAAGCTGAGAATTTATTGATACATCTTTAGCATTAAATGGACTAATTGATGTTACTAGGCTTAATAAAAAAAGCGAAATAAGAGCATTTTTTATACTAAAACTTTTTTTAATAAGTTCATATAAAAATAAATATGTAAACCAAATACTACACATGATTAATAAATATCTCAATACTGTAAATCCGTATTGTTCTACTCTTGTATAAATTGCTATATTTAAAAAAACTATAGGAACTATCATCAGATAGATGAAATATTTGTTTAAAAAGTTACTTATTTTATTGTGATTGTTTAATCCTACAAGTAAACTTTTTAATAAAATACCAATAGTCAAAAAAAGACATATAATGGTAGATAATTCACCTTTAGGTAACTTTTGTAAAAATATAATCTTTGCAAAATAAATATAAAGAATAGAAGCATAAATCAAAATTATTGGTGATAAGATATTTTTAATAAGTAGCAAAAATGCATTATCATATTTAAAATTTATAGTATTTAAAAAGTCATCTTTTAATATATTAGATAGGGCAAGAAGTGGAAATAAAACAGTGAAAATTGTTATTGCTATATCATAGTGATAAAGTTTATTAAAATGCATGTTAAATAGATATATTAGTGTGAAAATTATTGATTCAATTCCAGCAAATAATATGAGTGAGCTAAGTAGGGCAAAACTAATAGTTGAGAGTAATACTAGGTTGAATAATAAAATATCTTCATTGGAAGAATTTCTAAATAAAAAAGGTGCAAAACTTAAAAGTAAAAGAGTGCTAAGGAAAAATATAAATTCTGATTGAGTATATACAAATACACACAAAAATACAGCTAAAAAAGACAATACCCATACAATAGTTTTATATAATATAGATAATCTTTTTTTATAAAAAAATAGATGTATAGAAACTGAAATAATCATCATAAATAATGAATAATAAAATTCAGATGTTAAAGTAGTTCCTTTATGATTACCGTAAATTCCTAAGAATAGAGTAGTTCCCATAAATATAAATATTGAGGGGAACTTTGAAAATATATCCTTAGAGAACTGATTTTTTAACTTATGTACCAATGCCAACTTATTTTGCCTTTTCTATATTTGCTTTTTCATACCACTGTTTTGCAAGTTCTGAATTGCTTGTTATTGAACCTTTTCCTATTTCATATATTTTTGCTATGTATTTAGCTACATCTTTGTTTTTATCTAGTTCATATGATTTTTTATAGTACTCTAAAGCTTTATTCATATCTTTTTTTAGTATTTGTATATAACCTTCTTCATAATATTTAGCCATATAAGCATAACAAACCCCTTCTCCTAAGGCAACACATTTTTTAAAATAGTCTATTGCTATAGCGTGATCTAATGTTTGACGATAGTATATTCCAAGTGTCATATAGGCTAGTGGATAACCCAATTTTGCTGATGCTTTATAATAATACATAGCTTTTCTATTGTCTATTTTACCAAACATTCCTGATTCATACATTTTTGCTATGAAATACTCTTTACCACCTGGTTTTTTGTTTTTTTCAATTTTATCTGCTTGTGCTAAAATAAGACCACTTTTTACATCACCTAGTTTGATGGCTTGATTTAGATAATTTCTAGCAAGTTTATTATCATTGATTTTATTTTGTTCATACAAATCTCTTAGAGTTAAGATATTTTTTTCTTTTATCTCTTTTGTTTCTATTTTTTCTCTTAGTTTTGTATACTCTTTATATAAAATAGGAGATTTACCAATGGCATTTCTTAGTTTAGATATAAGATATGGTTTGTTACTATTTAAGATAATTTTTTGCCATTTTCTATTTACTACTGCCACATCAGGGTCATAATAGCCATATGTATCTCCAGATGAAAATGGACTAGTAGATTTCTTTTTAAAAGGTTTTATTGCTAGTTCTATCATGGCATTTTCATTGCCTTTTTTTGCCAACTCATTTAATATTTTCATTGCTTTTTCTTTATCTCTATTGTTAAATAAATAATCAGCCAAAGCTCTTTTTGATTCGTTGAGTTTTAAAAGCTTTTTTTCTAAAGCAAGATAGGCATCTTTATATTTTACATTTTTTAGATAAATCTCTAAAAGCTCTTTTGTAGCATCATAACTATCTAATAAAGCAGCTTTTTGTAAAAACTCAACTATTAGGTCTTCATTTTGTGTTGTGTTATATGCTTGAATTGCTTCATAAATCTTAGCCTTATTATAATAATATGATATAGCTTTTGTATCATCAAGTTTTGTTACATCTGTATTATCTATTTTTAAAGCTTTTTCATAAAACTTTTTACCTTCATCAGCTTTATATTTTCCATAAAAAAAATCAGCAGTTACTACAAGTAAATTATAATCATCTAAAGCATATATCTTATCTGCTTTTTCTTTGACTTTTTTCATATCATATGTATTATATAAAGTGTCTAGTTCTAAAAGCTTATCAAGATTAGGTGCTTTAAAATTTAGTTGTTTTATAAGCTTACTTGTTAGTCTCGCCCTTAGAAGTCTTTCGTATGATGTAGTTTTAGTATCTAATAAATACTTAGTATATAAATCAATTAGTCTTTGTTCATTCGCACTTTTAATAGCATCATCAAAATTTTTTTTTAATTCTTTGTTATTTGTTACTTCTTCCAGTACTTGCTCAGTTGTTACATATTTATCAATCAACATATATACAGCTTCTTTGTTTCCAAGTTTAATGGCTTTATTTAAAAGTACTATATAATTTTTGATACCATCACTAAACATATCTTGGTATTTGCCATAAACATTTGCAAAAGCGATAATATCTTTAGTATCCTTACTTTTTAATACTAAATCATACCACTTTGTATAAAAATCAACTCCCTCTTTTGTTTGAGGAAATAAGTAGATTTTATTTAGCTCTAGCATTGCTTGTACATCGTTTTTATTTGCTTTTTTTATGAGTGTTTGTTTACTTTGTACTTGAGAATCATTAGCATATGTTGTTATTATAAATATATTAATAAGTATAAAAAATAGTATTCTCATTATTTAGCCCCTAGTTTTTTTAGTGTATTTTTTGCCATGTTAATATTTGATTTTCTAAGCCATTGTTTTGCTAATTCTAAATTCTTTTTCACACCAGCTCCGCCTACTAAGTATATTTGACCGATGTTATTAGCTGCATAATCATTTTTATTTATACTATATGCTTTTTTATAGTATTTTATGGCTTGGCTTAGATTTTGTTTTGTATCCAAACCTAAGTGATTGTAATAACCTACATAGAAATAACAACTAGGATTATCAAAAAGAGTGCATCTTTGAGCATATTTCATTGCTTCTTTGTAGTTCTTTTGCTCATGATATATTATTCTTAGTTTATCTATTGCTCTTGAAGATCCTGCATTAGCTGCTATTTCATAATATTCTATAGCTTTTTTTATATCTTTTGATTTGTAATAAGAATAAGCCAAATCATTTATTGCTGAAATCTTTCCTTCACTTGCCAGTTTTTCAAGTATTTCATTAGATTTTACTTTATCTCTTTTATCATATGTATAAAAATTTGCCAAATCATTACTACTTTTTTCATCTCCTAATTTAGAAGCTGTTTCTAGATATTTTTCTGATAGTTTTTTATTTTTTCTTTTATAATAATTAGATAATTCTCTTAGTGTGTAGATATTTTGTTCTTTTATCTCTTTTTCTTCTAGTTTTTCTCTTAAATCTTTATATATATCATAGGTAATTATATTGTTTGAGATTGTAGTTCTTAGCTTAGATATTAAATAAGGTTTATTATTATTTATAATAAATTCTTGCCATTTTAGAGCTCCTTTTGACTCATCAAGCAAATAACTAGTATTTTTTGGTATTGGCTTTGCGACTATTTTTATATTTGGATTTTCATAGACTTTTTTTGTTGCATCACTTAGAATTCCCAAAATTCTTTCTTGTGAATCAGTAAGTTTTTCCTTTGAATCTCTTTTAATATCGTATCTAAATCCATTTCTTGGTTTCGTTGCTAGAGTTGCTATTGCATCAGCATTACCTTTTTTTGCTAACTCTTCTAAAAGTTGAATTCCTTTTGTTTTATTTATATACTCATAAAAAAAATCTGCTAGTGCTCTTTTTGATTCATTTAGTTTTAATGCTTTTTTCTCAAAAGTTAAATAGTCATCTAGATATTTTTTATCTCTTAGATATTTTTTTAAAAGATATCTTGTGGCAAGATAGTTATCTTTTAAAGCAGCCTTTTTTAAATTTTTTATATCCATAGTGCTGTATTCATTTGATTTTTTGATAACTATATCTTTTGGGTTTATTTTTTTAACTACTCTTTCATAGAACTTCTTTGGTTTTTCATAATTGTCAACTACACGGCTAAAGTCCATATCATTTTTATATTGATTAACCAAAATAATTGCCGCATTTTTATTGCCAAGTTTATCAGCTGCTTCTAAAAGGTCTATATATTTTAACTCACCATTTATAAACATACTTTTGTATTCATTATATACTTTTGCAAAGCTGAGTAGATCTTTTGAACTCTTATTTTTTAATACAAGGTTATACCACTTTTTATAAAACTCAAAACCCTCTTTTGTTTGAGGAATAAATATATTTTATTAAGCTCAATCATAGCTTGAATATTTCCGTTATTTGCTTTTTTGATAAGTGCTTCTTTACTTGCTATTTCTGAAGCATTTGTATAAGTTGTAAATATAAATAGATTAATTAATATAAATAAAATTATTTTCATTTTTATTTTCCATTCTTTTTAGTATTTTTTTTACTACTTTCATTGAGTAAGTCTTCATATGTCTGTACTTTTTTTGGTACAACTTTTTCATACCAATTCTTACCTTCTTTTTCATTTTGATAGATATCTTCAAGGGCAGAATATGCTCCTGAACTTCCTAATTCAGAAGCTTTTTTATAATATTGTATTGCCTTTTTTTTGTCTCTTTTTACGATTTTCCCAATTTTATAAGTTCCGCCTAATCTATAAAGTAAGTTTGCATTTTTATCTTCTATTGCTTTATTGATATAAATTTCGCCTTGTTCTTGATTATAAGTAGGACAATCAGGACAAATGTAATAAACAATAATATCTTCTAAAGCACTTTTATCACCATTTTCATATGCTTTTTTATAGTAGTATAAAGATTTATTTACATCTTCTTTTGTATTACCTGATGGTGCATAACTATATGCAGTTCCCAACTCTTTATAAGCTTTTATATCGCCTTGTTTTATGAGTTCATTGTATATTGCTATTCTTTTTTTAGATTCTTTCTTATCGTAGTAGTTATACTTATTTGCAAGAAGATATTTACTTTCAACATCGCCAAATGAAGCAGCTTTTTGTAAATAAGGTATTGCCTCATCTTTTTCAATATTAGTGCTAAATTTTGTATTTTTGGCTAACTCTTTGAGTACAGTGATATTATTGTTTTCAATTTGTTTTTGAATGATTTTGTTTTTAAACTCAATATCTTCTCTATAAACAAGATATGGTTTTAACATCTCTTTTAAATAGACTTGATCACTATTTAAAACAAAGTTTTTCCACTTATCGATGAGGGCATCTTTTTCAGGATTAAACTCTTTACTTTTATAACTTCGTGCTAAACTTATAATAGCTTGGCTATTATTTTTTTGTGCTAGTTCATTTAAAAGTGTATCACCTTCAGTGATTCGATTTTGTTTATAGTAAAAGTCTGCCAATGCTCTTTTTGATTCATTTAGCTTTAGAATTTTTTGTTTTAAATCAAAATATGCTTGAGTATTTTTTTCTTTTACAAAGATTTCCAATAGTTGTTCTGTTGCTTTATAATTATCTAACAAAGCAGCTTTCGTAAGATGAAATATGATTTGTTCTTTGTATTTATGTTTTGAGGTATCAATTATTTTATACTCATTTGCTAAGTTAAAATGTATAAGGGAATCTTTATTATTTAGTTTTACAGCTTTTTCAAGGTATGCTTTTGCACTGTACCATCTTGCATCATCAAATAGTACATTTGCCATACCTGATATAAGTTTTGGATCATTTGAAGTTATTGTATCTTTTATTATCTCATTGTATTCAAGACCTTTTTCTTTTGGTTGTAAATATATAAGATGTGTATAAAAAAGTTTATCATTTAGTGATAATGAATGAAAATACTCTTTATTAGTTTTTGTGATTAGTTTTTCTATCTTCTTCGCTTCATCTTTTTGACGAGTAAATAGATATATATTATGAAGTGTTATGAGTTTATCTTGATTTTTTTCTTTTATGATTTTTTCTGATATTTTTTTAAGTTTGTCATATTGCTTGTTTCGAATAAGATGAGAAGACAATATGTATAAAGCTTTTTGACTTCCTAAATCTACAGCTGTTTCTAATATATTTTTATATTTTTCATCTGCGTTTATAAACATCTTTTTATATTTAGTAAAGATAGGATAAAACTCCATAATATCTTCAGCATTATCACTTTTTAAAACAAGAGGGTACCATTTATTGTATAACTCTAAGCCTTCTTTAGTCTCAGGAAATAAATAGACTCTATTTAACTCTATCATAGCTTTTATATCACCCTTATTTGCCTTTGATATAAGAGTATTCTTTTGCGTTGTTGTTATGATTGTAGAGTTAGTTTGAAGATTATTATTTGCACAACTTGCGAATAATAATACTATTAAGAATAAACTTATAACTTTTATTTTATTCATTATTTTCCTTCATTTCTTGAAGCACTTTATTTGCTTCTTTTGTATTTGCTTTTTTTAACCAATATTTCGTAAGTGTTAGGTCTTTTTTTACTTCACCTTCTCCATCTTTATAGATAAGACCTATATTATAAGCAGCTGTTTCTTCATTTGCTAAATTATATGATTGGGTGAAGTAATAAATAGCTTTTTTCACATCTTTTTTCACACCATTTCCTGTAGTATAAAGCCAACCTAGATTAAAGTTATATTTAACTATACCTTCATCTACTAATTTTTGGGCATAGAATTTAGCTTTTTTATAATCAATTAGTTCCTTAGTACTTTTACAACTTTCACACATAAAAATACGAGCTAATGTTTCTGTAGAACTTCTATCTCCTAAAGAAGAGGCTATTTCATAATATTTTACTGCTTTTGTTTTATCTTTTGAAGTTAAATCATAATGTAAGGCTGTTTTAATTGCAGCAGTTCTATCTCCTTTTATTGCTAAGTCTTCTAAGGTTTTTATAGCAAAATGAATGTCTTCTTTTGTCTTTTTTTGTCGATATACTTTTATAAGCTCATAAGTACTACTTACATCACCAAAACTCACGGCTTTTTGTAAGTACTCAATCGCTTTTGTTGGATTAGAGTTTTTCGAATCTCTATATAATCTTCTAAGAGTAAAAATATTGTCATTTTTTAAATCAATATTTGTAATAGCATCTTTTACTTTATCTAATGATTTACTATCTTTGTATTTATAAGAAAATAGAACTTTTTTAAATCTTTTTTGTAAAGCTGGGTTATTACTATCTAAAATATACTCTTGCCATTTTTTTGTATCTTCATCTCTTTTGAGGTCTGGTTGATAGGTATAAGGAACTCTTGTAGCTAAATGAACTATTGACTCTTCATCTCCATTCATCGCAGCTTTTGTATAGTAGTTTTCGATTTTATCATCAGGAGTAAAAAAACTTCCACTTGATGAGTTTGCCAATATTCTATTTCCTTGAGTTGTTTTACTTAACTTCTCAATCAAAAGTTCATAATCATTTTTAAAATATTTTTCTTTTGAATATACTTTTAATAATTTGCCATATGCTTCACTTTGTCCATATTTAATTGCTTCTTTTAGATTTGAAATTATCTCTTCTTGATAATCTTTATACTTCTCATCTTTTCCACTTAAAACTCTATGTTGAGAAGCCATTTTGTCATATAAATTTGCATATTCTAAATATGTATCTGCATCATCATTTTTAAGAGAAATTGCTTTTTTGAAAAATAGTTTTGATTTTTCATACTCTCTTCTAATTTTCAAAATATTAGCTGTTGTAACAATTTTTTCATATTCATTAGATGCTAAGATATCATTAAGTATTTTACTTACTTCCTCTTTTTTTAAGTTACGGAAATTTTTAAATCTCAAGAATTTTTTAGTAACAGGTATTGAATAACCTTTTTGTACTATTATAGTCTCTATTTTTTTTACATCTTTTTCTTTATTCATATTTAAATACAAATCATAAATCTTTGTCAAATCTTCTTTTGAAGCATTTAATAAAATTTTTGATTGGGTATCTTTTATCTTTTTATGGTCATAATCATATAGATATATTTGTAAAAGTTTAAATAAAGGCTTCTTGAACTTTTCATTTGCTGCTGCTTCTAAAAGGGCTACATACTTTTCTTTTCCACTTATAAACATATCTTTGTATTCATAAAAAACTTCTGCAAAAGCCATAATATCGCTTGAATTTTTACTTTGTAAGACAAGTGGGTACCAGTTATTATAATAGTCAAATCCCTCTTTTGTTTCTGGGAAAACAAATTTCTTATTTAATTCAATCATTGCTTTAATATCACCCTTATTTGCTTGTGATATTAGTTCTTTTTTGTTTGATTTTATACTTAATTGTGTTTTAGCCAAGGGTAATTTATTTGAACACCCAGTTAAAGTAAGTAAAATAATAGTAATTGAAAATAATAATAATTTCATTGTTTTCCTTTGTTAATATAAATCTGCTGATATTATTATAATTGTTCTTAGAAAAATATTTTGAACGACTTTTTTGGATAAAGAATAGTAAAATTCGCACTTTATAATAAAGATTTTACTTTTATTATTTAATTAATAAAAATTATTTTTTTCTACTCTTGTGGTTATTCAAGTGTTTCTTTCTTTATTATATAGTTTAAGAAGTATCATAAAATTACCCCATTACTTTATAGGGAACAAAACTTATAAAATAAGTCTTTTTTCTTATACTCTTACTTCTTGGATTGACTTATAATCTTCATAAATAAAATAAAGGATTATTATGAAATCAGATAGATATAAAAGAGGTTGGGAGAAGTTAAAAGAAGTAGATGGCAGTGCAGGGGAAAAGGTAATTGAGTCATTGAAAGATATTGCCCCAGAGTTTGCAGATTTGCTTATTGAGTTTCCTTTTGGAGATATTTACACAAGAGAAAAATTAGATTTAAAGTCAAGAGAAATTGCAACTATTGCAGCACTTACAGTTATGGGAAATGCATCAGCACAATTAAAAGTGCATATTCATGCAGGACTAAATGTGGGTTGTAGTAAAGAAGAGATTGTAGAAGTGATTATGCAAATGGCAGTTTACGGAGGTTTTCCTTGTGCTTTAAATGGCCTGTTTGCTGCAAAAGAGGTATTTAATGAAAATTGATATTAAAATAAGAGTAAATATTTTTATGCAAATAAAAGTATAATTAATCATGATTATTACCTTACCCAATTATATTTTTGAAAATAGAGATTTATATCAAATAATACATGATGATAGTGTTATAGTAGCAAAGTCATCAACATATAAAAAAGATAAAATCTCTCTAAGAAATAGTATGCACTTAGCTATTTTATTAGTAAGTGGAGGAAAAACCTTACATCTTAAAGATGATGATATAAGTATAGATACTAGCGATATACTTTTTTTATCTCAAGGCAATTATTTTATGGGTGAAATTCTTGGAGATAGAAATAACTTTGAAGCTATATTGATATATTTTGATGATGAATATGTTTTTAATTTTATAAAAAGATACAATATTACTATTGATACAATTACCCAAAATGGAATTTTATCTTTTAAAAGAGATGAATTTATAAATACTTGTGTTCAAACAATAAATCAATATTTTTTATCAAATATAAAAAATAGTCTTGACTTAGTAAAGTTAAAACTTGATGAAATCTTTTTATATTCACTTTCAAAAGATAAAGAAAAGTTTTCTGCTTTTTTAAATAAAATAGTACAAACTAAATCTTCACGAATAAAATATATCTTAGAAGAGAACCTTGATATCATAAACAATATTGATGATATGTGTAAACTTACAAGGCTTAACTCAAAAGCCTTAAGAAAAGAGATGATTAGACTTTATAATCAAAATCCCAAAGAGTGGTTAGATGAAAGAAGGCTATCTTTTGCTGTTACGCTACTTAAAAATACTCAAAAAAGTGTATCACAGATAGCAACTTCATGTGGATATTCTAGTGTCTCTTGGTTTATTATACAATTTAAAAAATATTATAAAACTACCCCTTTACTTTATAGGGAACAAAACTTATAACATAATCCTCTTTTCTTATACTCTCAATTCTCAAATTTATTTATAATGCTCAAAATTAAAAAAGGGGCTTTTTTGAATAAAGAAGAGAATAAAACAATATATATTGTTGGTATGATAGTATCAATGCTACTTTGGGGCATTGCCTGGACATCAGGAAAAGCAGCAGTGGAACACTCTAATGCACAAGTTGCATCATTTTGGAGATATACTATAGCTTTTGTAGGGATGATTCCTGTTATATTTTATATGAAAAAATCACTAAAAACTGATATTATTGGATATATTTATATGATTTTAGGTGGGCTATTAAGTGCATTATTTAGTTATCTATTTTTTGCAGGACTTTCTCATGGAGATGCAGGATATGGAGGGACTATGTTTACTTCACTTGTTCCTTTGATTACATATTTTTTATCAATGATAATATTTAAGACAAAAGTATCACCAATACAGATGATAGCTTTAGGTATTGGAATATTTGGCGCAATAGTTTTACTAAAAATTCCCATGGAAGGTTTAGGGTTCTTAAATCTACATAGTATATATTTTTTAGTTTGTGCACTTGTTTGGGCATTAGTTACAATCATAACCCAAAAAGTTTCAAAACGAGTTGACCCAATGTTTTATACTTTGGTACTTTTTGGAGTAACTGCATTTACAAATATGCTATTTGCATTGCCTTATCATCCTTTTGAAATAGCTTTGTATGACTCAGTATTTTGGTTGAATATTATTTTTATTGGGCTTTTATCTGGAACATTCGCTATGACTGTATTTTTTGTAAGTGCTAGTAAAATAGGAGCACATAATACAGCTGTATTTATGTTTATTGTTCCCCTTGGTGCAATAGTTTCAAGTTATTTTGCATATGGAGAGAAGATTGCATCTTCTACGATAATAGGATGTTTATTATCTTTAGTGGCTGTTATTTTATTTAACAAAAAGTATTCATTTAGAAAGGCTAAGATAATACAGGCTTAAGTCAATTAGTATTGAGTTTATATCTATTTTTAGTATAATGCATTCCATGGAAAATATAGAAGAATTTTATAAAAGAACAAATTATCCTTTGCCAAAAGATTTAAATGATGGCATTGGACATTTTAATGTATTTCAAAGAACGGCTTGTATTAATATTCCCTACAGTAGAAAAAGTTATTTTAAAATAACTCTTTTAAAAGGTCCAAATAAAGTTCATTATGCAGATAAAACTCTTGAAAGTCAAGATTATGCTTTGATGTTTTCTGATCCATTGGTTCCTTATAGTTGGGACTCAATGGATGGGAAAAAAGATGGATATTTTTGTATTTTTACAGAAGAGTTCTTTTATCAATTTGCAGCGATTAGAAATTACCCTGTATTTAAGATAGATGGTAATAAACTTTTTTTACTAGATGAACCTGCGTTAAAAGAAGTTGAAAGAATATATGAAAAAATGTTTGAAGAAAAAGCATCCCAATATGATTTCAAAGATGATATATTGAGAAACTTAACTTTAGAGCTTATTCATTTGGCTATGAAAATGCAAGTAGCTAAAAGTGTACAAAATAGTTCTAAAGACAAAAAGACTAAAATCTCTTCACTATTTACTGAGTTATTAAATAGACAGTTTCCTATAAATTTGCCCTACGAAAGATTGGATTTAAAAGCACCAAGTGATTATGCAAAATCTCTTAATATTCATACCAATCATTTAAATAGAACTTTAAAAGAAGTGACTTCTAAAACTACCACAGAACTAATAGCTATAAGAATTTTAGAAGAGGCAAAAATCTTACTTAAACATACAAATTGGAATATCAATGAGATCTCTTATTCTTTGGGATATGAAGACTCAGCTCATTTTATAAACTTTTTCAAAAAAAGACTCAATCAAACACCTCATTCTTATAGAACTTTACAAAATGTTTGAATTGGGCAATTTTTAGCTTGAAATTGGCATCATCAAAGCTTTTATTACTTGATACAATTTTCTATATACAATATAAAGGTGGTAAAAAACAATGATTACTAAAAAACAAATCTTTGTGATGTCAGCAACTGCAGGAATTAGTGTCGCAAATATCTATTATAATCAACCAATTTTAAATGATATTGCAAAAGACTTAAATGTAAGTCATTTAGCAGTAGGAAATCTACCTACATTTTCTCAAGTTGGGTATGGGTTGGGTCTATTTTTTGTAAGTCCACTTGGTGATAAGATGGATAGAAAAAAACTAATTATTATTTTACATGTTTTATTAGGTCTATCTTTACTTGGACTTGCATTTATAAGTAATATTTTTGTTTTATATATTTTAAGTCTTATGGCTGGACTATTTGCAGTTTCTGCACAAGTGGTTATTCCAATGGCAGCATCTATGAGTGGAAAAGATAAGGGTAGGGTTGTAGGAACTATATTTAGTGGATTATTAACTGGAATATTATTAGCAAGAACTTTAAGTGGATATATTACTGATTGGTTTGATAATTGGCATGTGATATTTGGTTTTTCTGCTCTTTTGGTATTTGCAACGATATTTTTTATCTCAAAGACTTTGCCAAACATGGAACCGCACTTTGAAAATAGTTATTTTTCACTTTTAAAATCATCAATTTATCAGTTAAAAAGATTTTCACTTCTTAGAAGAAATACTTTATTGATTGCAACTACATTTGGTATTTTTTGTTCTTTTTGGACAACTTTGACTTTTAAATTAAGCCAAGCTCCTTTTAATTATGATAGTGATGTTATTGGACTATTTGGAGTATTAGCAGTAGCGGGTGCAATGTTAGCTCCATATATTGGAAGACTATCAGATAAAATAAATGCAAATGGAATTAAACTAATTTCAGTCTTGATGATAATACTTAGTGTACTTCTAATTAAAGTGTTTGATACAAATTTATATGCTTTTATTGCAGCTACTTTACTTTTAGATATAGGTGTTCAAGCAATTCAAATCAATAACTTATCACAAATTTATGGTTTAGATGAAAAAGCACACAGTAGAATAAATACCGCATATATGTCTTCAATGTTTGTGGGTGGTTCAATTGGAACTTTTATTGGAGTACTATGTTGGGAAAAAGGTGGTTGGGATCTTGTAACTTTGCAATTATTAACTCTTGCAATTATCTCTTTAGGGATAATTACATATAGTTATATAAATAAAAATGTAGTAATAACTGTTAATTAATAAAGGATAAAAATGTTTATAATAAATCTAACTTATATAAAACCACTAGATGAAGTAGATACTCATCTTGAATCCCATATAAAATATTTAAAAGAGCAATATAAAGAAGGAAATTTTATAGCTTCAGGAAGAAAAATTCCAAGAAATGGTGGAGTGATACTTTCAAAACTTGATTCAAAAGAGAAGTTACTAGAAGTTCTATCCCAAGATCCATTTAAACTTGTAAATGTCGCAAATTATGAAATAATAGAGTTTGTTCCAAGTATGACATTAGATGAATTTGAAAATTTAAAAGAAAATGTAAATGAATAATATTAGCATTTTAGGTAGTGGTTGGTTAGGTTTTCCATTAGCCCAAGTATTATCAGAAGAATTTTCTGTAAAATTATCTACAAGTACAAATGAAAAAATTGATAGATTAAGAGGTGAAAATATCACTCCATTTATTGTGGATACTACTAATTTAAATGATGAGGTTGATAAGTTTTTATGTTCAGATATTTTGATTATAAATATACCTTCAAAAAATATTGATGGATTTAAAGAGTTGATAAAACATATACTCAATTCAAATATCAAAAAAATTGTTTTTATTAGTTCAATTTCAGTATTAAAAGATGAAACAAGTCTTTTACTTGAAATAGAAAGATTATTTAAAAATACAAATCTTAAAATAACAATTTTAAGATTTGCAGGACTTATAGGATATGGAAGAAATCCTGCAAAGTTTTTCCCAAAGGGCAAAGCAGTAAAAGATGCAAATGCACCTGTAAATATGATACATAGAGATGATTGTATAAACATAATACAAGAAGTAATCAATCAAGATATTTTTGATGAAACTTTTAATTGCTCTGCTCCTTCTCATCCCACAAAAAAAGAGTTTTATACCTATTGTGCGGAAGTGTCAAATTTACCTATTCCAACTTTTGATTTAGAAGAAAATAGTAATCCTCAAAAAATAGTGGAAAGTAATATTCTTATATCAAAATTGAACTATAAATTTATTCATGAAGATTTGATGAAAATAGTATTTTAAATAAGAAAAGTATAAAAGGAAAAATTATCTTGACATATGTAGTACCCAATTATTTTATTGATAATCGCTATGAAAATCTTTTAAAAATAGATAATTTATTGTGTTTAAATTATATTACTAAAACAAAAGATAACACAGTAAATGCAAGAACAACTATGCATAGTATGGGTATTTTACTTGAAGGTTCTAAAGTAATTCATCTAAGTAATGAAGATATAAATATCAATAAAGCTGAAATCTTTTTTTTAACACAAAATAATTACTATATAAGTGAAAGAGCCCTTAAAGATTCTAAATATAAGTCATTATTAGTATATTTTGATGATAAGTTTATTTTTGATTTTATAAATAAGTATAATATTAAAATTAGCTCTAAAGAAGAACAAAGTATTGTTAAAGCAAGTTATCATAGTGATATTTTATTTGAAAATAGTGTACAAACTTTTCAAGAGTATCTAAAAATAAAGTTTGATGAAAATCTTTTAAAACTTAAAATAGAAGAGATATTTTTACAAGCTATACGATTAAAAGAAAATGAAATGCACTGTTTTTTTAACTCTATTCTTTCAACAAGTCAAGATAGAATCAACTATATTTTAGAATCAAACATCGACCTTATTCAAAGCCTTGATGATATGTGTAAAATCACAAGATTATCAGAAAATAAGATAAGAAGATATATCAAAAAAGAGTTTGGCCAAACTCCAAAAATATGGCTTGATACTAAAAGATTAGAAAAAGCAGTTTTACTTTTAAATAATACAAACAAAAGCATTACTGATATTTCTACAACTTGTGGTTATTCTACAGTTTCATGGTTTATTTCTCAGTTTAAAAAATATTATAAGCAAACACCTAAAGAATTCCGACATAAAATCTAAGATTTCTTGTACATAAAGATTTCTATTCTTTGTAAAATATTCATAAATTTACAAAAGGAAATATATGAAAGAATCAAACAGTTGGAATGCAAACAAATACAAAAAACACGCAAACTTTGTATCAGATTTAGCTTTACCCGTAGTTGCATTACTAAATCCAAAAGAGGGTGAAAAGATTTTGGACTTAGGTTGTGGCGAGGGAACTTTGGCTTTAGAGATAAAAAAGCTTGGAGCGGATGTTATAGGTGTAGATTTAAGTGAAAATATGGTTGAAAAAACAAAATCAAAAGGAATAAAGGCAAGTGTAAAAAGTGCTACAAATTTAGATTTTGAAAACCAATTTGATGCAGTTTTTTCAAATGCAGTATTACATTGGGTAAAAAATAGTGAACTTGCAATTCAAAAGATACACAAAGCTTTAAAAAAAGAGGGTAGGTTTGTAGCGGAATTTGGAGGATATGGAAATATCAAAAATCTAACTGATGCCATGCAAGAGGTTTTTGATAATCATACTTCTTGGGGAGATTTTAATAACCCTTGGGTATTTTTAAGTGATGTAGAGTATAAAAAACTTTTAGAAAACAATGGCTTCAAAGTTGAATATATAGAACTAATACCAAGACCAACTCCAATAGATGATATCACAAATTGGTTAGATGTTTTTGCCAATGGAATAACTGAAAATTTAACAGATGAACAGAAAATAACATTTAAAAAAGAAGTAAAAGAGATATTAAAACCAAAACAATATAATGAAATAGATGGTTGGAGTGCTGATTATGTAAGGTTAAGAGTTAAGGCTATTAAGAAGTAAATAGTAATATTTACTTCTAATAAGTTAATATTAGTTTTAATTGATTTGTTCTTTGTTTACTTAGATATGCATCCCAATCTTTATTTTTAGAAGAAGGATTTAAGGCTAAAAACAGTTTAGTATTAGCATCTCTATATTTTATCCAAAGCCTTTTAACTGTTTTAATATTATCAAAGGTTATTGGATATGACATAGTATATTCAATACTTGATTTTTTAAGTTTTTTTAGAACATTTTTGTATGTTGCATTTAGTTCTTTATCATAATGTTCTAAAGAATATTTGGATTTTGGAACAAAGCCTTTTTTTACTTTTTTTAGTAGTTTTAAATATTCATTCTTTTGTTTACTTTCTGAATTTATTAAAAAACTGGCTCTGCCTGAGCCTCCATGTCCTTCTTCTAAAATAGCCTTTTTTTCAATAAATTCATTGGTATATTTTAAAGCATCATCAAGAAAGATTTGATTTGCTTTTGTTAGTGTATCTTTGAATTGTTTTATCTCATTTTCTCTTTTTATCTTTCGTTTTTCTTCAGCTTTGTTTGCACAATATCCCATGCCCATACCACTTGTAATAAACTCACATAAGTTAAATTTAGTAATACCATTTTGCCAGTTTTTATATGTGGCTTTTACTGCTTCTTCGTATTCTGCTGGGATATTTCCTCCTCTTACAACTAAATCAAAAACTAACTTTGGATTTGCTTTTCCAAATCTACCATTTCTTGATGCTTCTTGGGCTAATTCCCATATAAAATAAGGTGATGAGTTTGTATCTTTTATGTTGTATTTTTCTATAAATGATTTTGCATCAAAGTCATTGGATTTAATTGCTAGTTTCATAGTCTCTAATTTATTTTTTTCATCATATAATTTTATCTTTGGATTGCTTTTTTTAGCTTGATTATAAACTTCTAAAGCTTTTTTTGGATTTGCAAGTTCTAAATTATTTGCTCTAAAAAGTAAGTCATCTAAAGCATAAGCTAATGCTTTTTCATGACCTCTTATTGCAGCTTGCGTATAGTGATAAATTGATTGTTCTTTTGTAAGTACATATTTATAAGCTAGTGCAAAATGAGCTTGAGCATCTCCTTGTTTTGCTGCTTGTTCATATAACTTTTTTGCTTGTATTGTTTTCCCTATTTCATAAAGTTTATCTGCTTTTGATACTAGGGCTATTTCATCTTTTGCAAAACAAAAGTTTAATGAGAAAAATATTAGGATAAATAGGATTAAGAGTTTCATTATAATTATTCTTTTTAATAATTATATAGTAAGTTTATTAAATACAAAATGATTTACTGATTGCAATAAAATATACTAAAAAGTAAAAAAATATTTACTATTTCTTAAAAAATTTAGTAATTTCTTTACTTAATTATATATAAAGAAAAAAAAGTAATTCTAATGATTATTTAAGTAAAATAAAATATAAATATAATTAGTCATTTTAAAGAATACAGTTGTATTGGGAGAATTATGGATAAGTATAAAAAAGGTGAATATGAGTTAGATAAACTAATTGATATTGACTCTTTTAAAGAAATTTTAGATAATTTTTTTAAAGCAACAGGAATACCAAATGGACTTGTTGATAATAATGGAAAAATTATTACTCAATCTGGTTGGAGTGATGCTTGTAATAATTTTCATAGAAAATATACTAATTCTAGTAAGTTTTGTGAAGAAAGTAATATATCGTTAATGCAAAGTTTAGCAAAAAAATCTATTTCTAAAAAGAAGTGTAAAAATGGACTGATAGATTATGCAACACCTATTGTTGTAGATAAGCAAGTTATTGCAACGCTATTTTTGGGTCAAGTTTTATGTGAGTCTCCAAATTTAGACTATTTTGCTTCACAAGCAGAAAAATACAATTATGATAAAACTAGTTATCTTGATGCTATAAAAAAAGTAGCAATAGTGACAGATGAAAAAATGAAATCTTTGATGCTTTGTATTGTACAGATAATTGATGTCTTAGTATCTGGAAGTTTGTCAAAACAAAGGGAAGATAAATTAGAACAAAATCTAAAAAAGACCAATGAACAAAGTGTTGAATTAAAAGATATTTTAGATTTTTCTCCTTTAGGGATTGGATGGACAAATAAAAATGGCGAAATCGAGTATGTAAATCACAAATTTACAGAACTTTTTGGATATACCATTGAAGATTTACCAACATTAAAAGTCTGGTTTAGAAAGGCTTTCCCAAATAAACAATATAGGGAAAATTTTATTATTCCTTGGAATAATAAAGTTATAAATTCATTTAAAGAAAGAAAATAACCACCAGAATTAGAAGCAAGTATTACATGTAAAGATGGTACTAATCGTAGAACATTAATTAGATTGTCATGGGTTGGAGAAAAAAGATTAAGTAACTTTAGTGATATTACAAGTCATTGGAAAAATGAACTTCGAAATCGTAGTCATGATAATATGTTAGAAATGGTAGCAAGAGGTACTTCACTGGATGATATTTTAAATATCATTATTAAAACAATTGAAGTAGAGGATAATAGTTCTTTTTGTAGTATTTTATTATTAAGTGAAGATGAAAAACATTTAGTTATGGGTGCTGCTCCTTCTTTGCCTAGTTTTTATAATGATGCAATCAATGGAGTTGAAATTGGAATCGGTGTAGGTTCTTGTGGAACTGCAGCATATCTTAAAGAGCGTGTTATTGTTGAAAATATAATGGAACATGAATATTGGAAAGATTATTTAGAATTAGCAGTGAAAGCTAATTTAAAATCTTGCTGGTCAGAACCAATTATTTCATCTGATGGTAAAATTTTAGGAACTTTTGCAATTTATCATCAAAATCCAAGAGTTCCTAAAAAAGAAGATTTTGATCGTATAAATTTTGCCACAAATTTAGCTTCTATTGCAATTGAAAATAGAAAAGTTAGGAAGGAGTTGGAATATAGAGCTTATTTTGACTTTTTGACAGCTTTACCAAATAGAAGATATTTTATAGAACAATCAGAATTAGAAATATCTAGAAAACTTAGATATGGTGGTAGTTTATCTTTGATTATGTTTGATATTGATCATTTTAAAATATTAAATGATAATTACGGACATAAAACAGGTGATTTAGTACTACAAAAAATAGCGGATATTACTCGTAGTGTCTTACGAGATATTGATATAATAGGTCGTATTGGAGGAGAAGAATTTGCAATTTTATTACCTCAAACAGATATAAATGAAGCTAAAAATGTAGCTGAGCGTTTGCGTCTTGAAATTTCAAAGGGAATAGTAAAAACCAATAAAGAAAAAGTTACTAATTTCACTGCTTCTTTTGGAATTGTGTTAGATACAAAGAATAAAAATATAGATGAGTTATTAATTTCAGCAGATACTGCTTTATATGAAGCAAAAAATAGTGGGCGAAATAAAGTGTGTACCTTTAATGAATAAATTAATAATAAAATCGCTTCTTGAGTTTATATTTTTTTTAGCTAAGATTATTATATAAAAACATTAGGAAATAATATGAAAAGTTTACACTTAATTGTATTTATATTATTTATTCTATTATTTACTGCTTGCGATGATAAGAAAAAAAAATCTAATGAAATATCAAAATATAAAAACATAACTATTATAACTATTGCTCCTAACTTTGACAAGGCTATTACTGGTCCTATAAGAAAAGAGATTAAAGAGTTTGAAGATAGAACAGGTGTAAAAGTAAGAGTTGTATCTCCTAGCTGGGATGATATGATTGGAAAAATAAAAGAGTCATTTACTGATAAAAAAATAAATTATGATGTGTTTGTTGTTTTTTCATCATGGGGTGGTTCTTTATTAGCAGATGGACATGCAGCAGAAATTCCTAACTGGGTCAAAAAAGAGATAGATTGGGAAGATATTTTGCCTATTTATAAAAATCAAGTACTCTCTTGGAATAAAAAATACTATTTTCTTCCCTATGATGGAGATTGTATTAATTTATATTATAGAAAAGATATTTTTGAAAATAAAGAGTATAAGAATAGATTCAAAAATGAGTTTGGATATGATTTAGCTGTCCCAAAAACTTGGGCGGAGTATAAAGATATAGCCCAATTTTTTAATGCTTGGGATTGGGATAATGATGGTAAAATAGAGTATGGTTTTGCAGAAAGTAGAAAAAAAGGTTATGGAACGATGTTTGAGTTTTTTGCAAAAGCCGCTGCTTATGCAAAATATCCAGATAAAAAAGAGTTTTATTTTGATTCAAATATGAATCCTAAGATAAATAATCCAGCTTTTCTAAAAGCACTAACCCAATATATAAATATTATGAAATATGCTCCTCCTCAAGTTGCAAATTTTGAACCAGCAAATGTAAGACAAAGCTTTATTGGAGGAGATGTTGCTATGATTTTAGATTGGGCAGATGCAGGTGCTATGGCTCAAAACTCAAAAGAAAGTATTGTCAAAAATAAAGTTGGATATTCAAAACTTCCAGGTTCAAATAGTGTGTATAACAGTGATACAATGAGTTGGGATGTAAGATATAATAATCCTTCTTCTATAAGTGGAAATTGGGTATTAGTTGTTAATAAAAATGCTGTCAATAAAGAAGCCGCATTTAAATTTGCTTCATATATGACATCTAAAAAAATGACATCTAAATATGTACCTATAGGTTGGAGTGGTATAAATCCTTCTAGATATTCACATCTTCAGACAAGTAATTTAGAACTTTGGGAAAAAAATAACTTTTCAAAAGAATCTGCAAAAGAGTATTTAAATGTTATTTCTGAGTCTTTAACTAATAAAAACTCAGTAGCAGATATTAGAATTCCTGGAGCAGATTTATACTATGATGTTTTTGATAAGTATTTAAATAAAGCAATTAAAAGAGAATTGTCTCCAAAAGAAGCACTTGATCTGACAGCTAATGAGTGGAATAAAATTACGCAAAAACTTGGACTTGATAAACAAATAAAACTTTATAAGGAATCTTTAAATGAGTGAATTAAAGATAAGAGACATTAGTCTTTATAGTTTTATAGTACTTATTGTTGGGTTACTTTTAACTAGTACTGTATTATTTATCTCTTTGAATAAGATTAAACTATTAAATGAACAATTATCTGTAATTTCAAAAGCAAAAAATAGTTTTTTGGAAGCTAAGATAAATAGTGAGAATCTTTTGATAACAAAAGATTTAGCTGAGACTATAAAGGTATGGTCTACTTCTATTGAAAATTTTGATAGGGACTTTAAAAGTTTATCTCCTTTACAAAAGAAAAGATTTGATAATTTGTGGTATGTAAGTAAAAAAGAGATAAAAGAGATTATAACTATTTTAAATAATAAAATTTTAGAACCTCATAATTTGCATCAAAAATCTCTTCTTATGTTAAAAGGTGAAATGTTTGCTTTAAAAGATAGAAATGAAATGTTTTTAGTTATAGATTCTTTAACAAAAAAAATGGAGTTTTTATTTCAATATGAGAGATTTATTTTAGAAGAGTTTAAACAAATT
>TARA_R110002033_G_scaffold75963_1_pt1 | contig 35411 bp, 8 predicted proteins | sample TARA_R110002033 | Tara Oceans TARA_R110002033 (sample SAMEA4397051) | marine metagenome | biome: Polar Biome; feature: [SRF] surface water layer (ENVO:00010504); material: water (ENVO:00002006), including particulate matter (ENVO:01000060) such as... | depth 5 m
GCCCCGTAAATACGCCCTCTGCCATAGTGCATAATCAACGTATTGAATAGGTAACGGTGCTAACACCTCGCCTTGACCTGAACTGTAACGCTTATACTGGCTGGTAAATTCCTTCATCAGAATGCTCATTGACCAACCGTCTGACGCAATATGGTGCATATTAAATAGAAGTATTCCGGCAGTATCTCCGAGACTTAGCCAGCTAGCCCTGAGCATTAATTCGGATGATAAATCAAAGGGCTGACGCGCATCATTTTCAACCAATTGCTTTATTTCTTGAGACTGCTGTGCTTCTGACAATTCACCCAAATTATGTTGATTAAGACTGAAGGTCCATTGCGTTTGTATTACCTGTTCAGGCTCCCCAGATAAATCGGTATATATAGTGCGCAAAATTTCGTGGCGTTCAATAATGTCACACAATGCCCGCTCGGCAACTTGTACATTAAACATTCCCTCGATTTTCAACACTAAGGGCATGTTGTAGTTCGATGAATCTCTATCCTGAAATTGATCGATAAACCATAACCTCTGCTGAGCAAAGGAAGTTTTAAAACTGGTCTGACCCAATCTCTCAAAATACTTGATCTCTTTATTACCCTGTTCAGATGTCATTTCTTTAGCGTTTGATAAGAAAGTAATTAACTCATGTTTACAACTGACTATTTCTTCTTTTAACCCCAAAGGAAAGTCAACACTCACAGATTTAAAACGCAGCTGAGCGTCTTCAACGTATAAAAAAACACCCTGTTCGGCAGCACATTTTATCAAATTAACTATTTTCATTATAAATATCTTCTTTATTATAATTGGTAAAATACTATAAAAATCAAGCGCAATTCTCGTGTTTCCTTTCAATTATCGAGCTAACTATTCCCGCTTCAAATTCACAAATGCGATCGGCAGTATAAAAATATTTGTCATCATGACTCATCACCACTATGGTTTTATTTAAAGACTGCAATTCAGGAATGAGTTTTGTGTAAAAATATTCACGAAAATATGGATCTTGATCTGCAGCCCATTCATCAAAGACAAAGACTTCAGCATCTTCTGCATAAGCTAATAACAACGCAACACGTTTACGCTGGCCTTGAGACAATTTTATTGTTGATAACTTCCCATCTACAATATCAACTTTTCCTTGTAATTTAAGTACCAACACTCTGTCTTCAACATCGGACATTTTGACCAGCTCACCTTCTTTATTCAAAACATGATCAAATAAGAAATAGTCTGAAAATATCGTAGAAAAGTGATTCCTATACCAAATACTATTAGTGTCATCTATTTTTATACCATCAATATCAATACTACCAGCTTGACTTTCATATAGTCCTACAAGAATTTTCATAAACGTTGATTTGCCAGCACCATTACCACCGGTTACAAAAATAACTACTCCTTTATTGATAGAGAGGTTTATTGGCCCGACTTAAAAACTATAGTCAGATGCACATTGATACTGATAGCTTACATGGTCAAAATTAATCACTTTCCAATCTTGGTTAATCATAATTCGAGTTGTATCAACCTTATCAGCACTGTTTTGAATAAGTTTCATATCAGCAATTTTCCTAGAAGATTCGCGTCCTTTTAATAGAGGTTGAATAATATTGATTACAAATGCAATGGGCTGAACCAGATAAAGTGCAATAACGACAAACTCAGTTATCACTGACCTAGTCGCACCAACCAGCTGTTCACCAGATAGCACTATGATGCCTAAAATAATAAACACACAGGCAGTGGTCTAGATCTGTGCAATAACCAGAGCCACTCAAGCTCCTTATCCTTTACTCTATCCATACAAGGCTCAACTTCGTTTTTATAGAAGAAAGCTCGTCTGTTATGATTAATATTCAATTCTTTGGCTCCATCAATCATGGTCCGATAAGATTTGAAAACCGCGTCATCCTGTGTACGCGCATAATTGATAGCAACGTTAAGTTTAGATATCTGAATCACAGAAATAACAAACACGACAGCTAAAGCGATAATAAATAAGAAAAAAGCAGGTGATAGATAACACAAATAAGATAACTCCAGTATTGTGGTTAACATCCTAACGATCGCACCAGGAAGTAAGCCTAACGTACTTGCTATATAAGCGACATCTATCGCCAAAGAGGCACTCAATTTATGCCCCTCACCAACTGCTCAATCGACTCATAACTTGTGTTGATGATATTCTGTGAAAGTCTAGTTCGTATATTAAAGGCAATTTCTGCATTTAGCTTAGCAACCATTGGGACATAAATGTAAAAATGAAAGAACATAATATAGCTAAGACAAACACAGATACATTAACGAGTTTTCCCGGTGCATCATCGTTCACTAAAGCCCCTGTGATCAAAGATACCAACCATATAGTTACGATTGAATAACCTATGCTAAAAAAAACAGCTAAAATCACTTTACACTTATACTTACTAATAATATCAACGAACAAAATATTTACTCTCCAATTATCACAAAGATAGAAACTTTTAATTGAAAATATTAAAAATAACCTTCATTGATGAAACTAGCACCACCCCAAGACTTTTCAACTTCCTGATAACAAATTAAACCATCGATAACATTAGCCATATCAGTAACAGTTAAATCATTAATAATACTGGCTGTCGAAATGTTTAATTTAAACTCATTATTAACTCTAGCAATCAGCTTTATCATCAAAAGAGAATTACCACCAACTTCAAAAAAATTACTTAGCACACTAAGTTGGATTGCGGGGGTTTTTAATATATCCGAGAACAACTTTACCAATACTTTCTCAGTTTTATTTTCAGGCGCAACATAATCACACTGAACAATGGCAGATTCAAAGGTACTTAAGGTTAGACGGTCTACTTTCCCATTGTTAGTAAGCGGCCATTCAGATATTATTTTAAATGCTGATGGAACCATGTAATGAGGTAACTGACCAGCTAATTCCTTTTTAAAACGCAGAGTTTTCTCTCTGTAGTTTTTAGTGGAGTTATCTTCCAACTGAACATAAGCTACTAAACGCTTTAATTCTCCAGCTTCACCTAAAGTAAGTACAACTGCATTTTTAATATCATCGATTTTTTGTAGTTGATACTCTATCTCCTCTAGCTCAATTCTCAAACCATTAAATTTTACCTGATTATCCACACGACCAATGAATTCAACATTGTCATCATATTGATATCTAACTAAATCGCCGGAACGGTATAACTTTTCACCAGTAACAAAAGGATTATCAATAAATCGTTCTAAAGTGAGTTGTTCCCGATTCAAATATCCACGAGCTATACCTACCCCACCAATATAGAGCTCACCAATTGCACCTTTAGGGCTTAACTTCTGCTCCGGATCCAATATGTAAATTTTAGTGTTTGTAAGTGCTTTACCTATATTAACTGAACTATCGGGGCTCATGGAGCCTATGCTTGCACATACCGTTGCTTCCGTTGGGCCATAGGCATTAAACATTTTATATTTCCCTGACCAGGTATTAACTAACTGCGCACTCGGTGATTCACCAGCTACAATCAAAGCTTCGAAAAAGTATTTTTTTTCACTATTTAACAAATCCAATATCGAAGGTGGTAATGTAAGGTGTGTGATACAATGAGCAATTAAACAATTAGACAATGCTTCTGGTGAATGATGGTTTAATTTATCACAAATATAAAGCGATGCTCCATTTGTTAAAGCCATCAACCATTCTGAGGTTGCAGCATCAAAACTTACAGAGGCAAACTGCAGCACTATGCTATCAGCGCTTAAACCAAAGGCTATAGACTGGCTATATGCCAGATTCATCATTCCCTTATGTTCAATCAACACACCTTTTGGCTTGCCTGTAGACCCAGAGGTATATATCACATAGGCAAGATTAGAAGGCACCAATTTAATTGTCTTACTATTAATATTTTGTTTTGAGTATTGATTTATTACTTCCGCTCCGAGATAGTCTTCAGAGAGAAGTATTCTATGTTCTTTTATAGGCAATGATTGCAATACGCTTGATTCAGTGATAATAAGTTCAACACCAGAATCTGCCAAAATATACCTTATTCTTTTTTCAGGATAACTAATGTCAATAGGTAAATAGGCGGCACCGGCTTTTAGAATCGCTAAGATCCAAATGAAAAAATCAACACCTCTCTCCAAGGCTATTCCAACCAAATGTTCACTGCCAACACCTTGATCTTGTAAAAGATGTGCCAATTGATTCGCGCGTTGATTGACTTCTTTGTATGATAGCCGACAAACATCTGAAAATATGGCTATGTTATTAGGAAACTTTACGGCCTGATCTTCAAATAATTGATGAACTAATTTTTTTCTATTATATAAAGAATGAGTATCATTGAGTGTGGAAGCGAGATACTCGCGCTCTGCAGGATTAATAATAGGTACCTTTAATACCTCTGTATTAGGTGACAACATAAGCTGCTCTAGAAAATACTGATAATTCCTAGCCATTCGCTCTATTGTTGAGCAATCAAATAAATCAACATCATATTCCCACTCTAATCTTAATCCTAGATCCTCTTCAATTATGTAGAGACTTAAATCACATTTCGCATTACGACTAGAAGGTTCCTGAACGTTAATCTTTAATCCTGGAACACTAATAATAGTCGATTGCTCACTTTTCCCTTGCATTATGATAGAGTGTTGAAATAAAGATTGTTTATTTCCATTACGACCATAAACTAACTTATCGACAAGATATTCAAAAGGAATTTTTTGATTCGAAAATATCTCAGTAAACTCTTTTTTCGTCCGCGACAATAATTCAATCATAGTAACTGGTTCACTTAACTGGGTTCTAAGCACCAAAGTGTTTGAAAAGTAGCCAACCAGAGGCTCAAGGCTTTTTTCATCTCTATTTACAATAGGAAAGCCAACAAGAATATCTGAACAACCTGAATACCTAGCCAATAAGATACCGTATGCAGCTTGCATAAACATAAATAAACTGGATTGTGTTTCTACAACAAAACTCTTCATTGTGTTAAGCATAGAGGCAGCAACATTCTGTTGAAAACAGGCTCCTTGATGCCGCTGAAGATTAGGCCTTTTGTGATCTATTGGTAAATTGCAAACCGTAGAACTCCCCTCCAAATAATGCTTCCAAAAATCAAACATCTTATCTAGTGGCTTTCCTGATAAACATTCATTCTGCCAATAAGCATAATCTTTATATTGAATATTTAGCTCTGGTAGTTGCCCACCCCCGTCATTAATGAAATTGATATAATAATAAACAATTTCCTTTATTATTATATCAATAGACCAAGCGTCAGCGGCAATATGATGTGTTAGCATTAACAAAGTATATTTATCTTCTTCAAACTTAATTAATTCTGCCCGAAATAAAACATCTTTAGATAGATCAAACTTATAATTCAAACTGGCATCAATTAATAACTTATGCGCAGCCTCTCTTTCAAGCTCAGCTTCACCTGAAATATCATGACAAATAAAGGGGACATTATAACAAGACAGAGTTTCCTGATAAGGCTCCCCTTCTACGGACTGGTAAATACTTCTAAGCACTTGATGCCTCTCCACCACTCGATTGATAGCATTATTAAGCGCCCCAAAATCCAACTCACCAGCAATCTCCAATTGCGAACGAATATTGTATGCAGTCGACCCATGATTACACTGTTCAAACAACCATAACCTCAATTGATTCGAGGATAATGGGTATTTCGAAATTTCAGGTGCTTTTGTTACACTATTTTTTTTCTTGTTATCTTGTAATTCGCCCTGTTTTAACCACTCTACAATCTCTTCTTTATTTTCTCTGATTGTATTAATCAACTCTGAGTTAAAAGCTCCTTTTGGTGCTTTAACATCTAATTCATTTCGAACCAACTTAAGTACTATGCCGCGCTCAATGCATTCGTCGATTATCTTGTTAATACTCATATTATAATTTGTTCCATTTCGTCAGCAGCAAGATATGAATGGGTTATTTTGTTATATTGTGTACTTAATTCAGCCTTGCTTTGCACCAATTTAGATATTTGACGCACATGTATAGCCTGATAAACTTCACCAATACTCATGTTTATACTGAATTTTTCATTTATGCCATTAATTAACTTAACAACCATTAAAGAATCACTGCCAGCCTGCAACAGACTCTGCTTAACACTTAACGGTTTCAGTTTTAACAACTCCTGACACAATGATTGGATAAAGACCTCTATTTCATTGCATGGTGCCTCATAAACACCATCATGATCCGTTATATTTGGTGTAGGTAATTGACTTCGATCAACCTTACCATTAACACTCAGCGGGACCTGCTCGATCGCCACATAATGCTTTGGGCACATGTAACTAGGTAGCCTCAGTTGCAGAGCATGCTCAAGGTCAAACCAAGAAGACACTGCAGGGGCAAGAGAGGGGGCAACTGAGCGTTTCGCTTCTTGTGTAATCACACCGCCCACAAAGGCGTGACAAACCCTAGCTTGCTCAGGTAAACCAAGTAGCTGACAAGCCTGATGTTGGTCAATTCGGCCGATTGGGCACAGACCTATTTGCTGTGACGGTAATACTGTGCATAGAAGCTGACCCAGCTCACCAGCTTGACGCCACGCACAACTTGCACTTTGTGCCACGTCTATTACCAGTAACTGAAACGCGGCATTGTCAGCCATTGAAATCACACTGCCATAGAATATGCTTTGACGCTGCGGTTGCGTCACAATCTGCTGCAGCTCGCCCTGTAGCCAGACATACCAGCCCGCCGAAAATGCTGTACCATTTACCGCCTGACTGAGGTAGAGGTAAACAACAGTACTTGTCGCTAATTCAGCCTGACCTAATAGCGTCAAACAAAGTGCGAGCTGTTTATCACTTAACTCTTGTCCTTCGAACTCACGGTAGCTACATCGAGAAGCATAGCTTGTCTCTAACAAGGGGCTATTATGCGGCTGTCCCAAGTCAAATAATCGGTAATAACCCAGCTGTTGATGTCCGTCATCAAGTTCACATTTCACAGCCCAATCATGCTCAGATAAATCTTCCTGCACTAAACCAAGTGTTGGCGCCAATTGCTGCAGCAGACCCAACATATAACCCAGTTCAAGCTTACAAAATTCTTCTGCTAGCTCTTCATAAACTGGATCAATCACTTGCCGATCCGCACAGAAAAGCAATTCAGCTGGACGCTGCAGGTTGGGTTTGGCTGCACGTACCAACTGCAGTTGATTGTTAAGTGGGTGATAAAAATAGTAGCCAGATGCCAATTCGCTTTCTTTTTTGTCACCTGGCCAGTACAAATAAAGCTGGACAGGGTATAGATGACCCGCTGATGGATATAACGCCTTGGCCTTTGGATAGGCACCGAATACTTGACGATGAAATAACGCCAGCGACTCTGCTAATTTGGCAAAGCCCAGTGGTACCCCGTGGCTTGCCGATGCCGTGTTTAACGTCACTTCCAACCGCTTAGCTATATTTATTGTTGGCAAAGTAACCGAGTTATTTTCTATTTGGCGAACACCATGGATTTGCAGCTTGATTTGCCGTGACTTCGCCATCTGTGCCTGCTGCTCTGGAATTATATATGCAACTAGCTGAGTGCCAGTCTGATACTCAATGGCACTCACTACAGCATCACTAACGCCACGTAGACTCTTAAGGTTCGCTTCAATTTCACCCAGCTCTATCCGATGCCCCTGAATTTTGACTTGTTGATCTCGTCTTCCAAGAAACTCGATCTGCATATTCTCCAGCCAGCAGCCCCGGTCACCAGTGCGGTAGAAGCGCTCACCATTTTCTTTATGAGTAATAAAGCTTGCATTCGTACGCTCAGTATCGCGCCAGTAACCTTGCGCCAAGCCGATACCGCCAATGTAAAGATCTCCTTCAACACCAATCGGTGCAGCTGTTAAATCCTCCTTAAAAACATGGAATGATTGATTTTTAAGTGCTCGGCCATAAGGAATACTCCTCCATTCGGCCGCCACGTCTCCAATTGGATAATAGATTGACCAGATTGACGCTTCAGTTGCCCCTCCCAAACTTACCAGCTCAGCCTGAGGACAAATCTGCCGCAATGCCGCAGGCAGGTCTATCGGGATCCAGTCGCCACTCATCAGGATCACCCGTAAACTCAGCTCTATTTTTTGCTGGGCAGCATACTCTGCCAACATTTGTGGAAATGCTGGTACACTGTTCCACAGAGTAACGCCATGCTGAACCATATCTTCAACCCAAAAACTTGGATCCTGTCTTCTATCAGATGTCGGCAAAATTAATCGGCCACCCACTGAAAGCGGGCCAAAAATGTCGTAGACCGATAAATCAAAGTTCAGGTTGGAAATACCATAAATTGCATCAGTGTGATCTACCCTGTATCGCTCGTTAATATCAACCACAGTATTCAATGCCCCAAGATGATCGATCATCACACCTTTGGGCTTACCGGTTGAACCTGATGTAAATATCACATAGGCTAGATCCGTATTAGCTGTTGCTATCAGTGGCAATGGTTGATCTGATACTGCTATATCAGCCCTGACCTCATGCAGGGTATAATTATCACCACACACAGATAATGTAGCAGTGTCCAATAACACCTGACGCACCTCACCGTTTACCAGCAAATCTTGGATCCGTGCTAAAGGTAACTGAGCATCAATCGGCAAATATGCCGCACCGGCCCGCAGAATAGCCAATACAGCAACAATCTGCTGCCAGCCCTTGTCCATTATTACTGCAACCAACTCATTTGCATGAACTCCTTGTCTCATTAATTCATGGGCATAATGCCGACTCAATTGCTCTAGCTCTGCATATGTTAGCGTACGCTGTGCACTGACGACTGCTACACGATCCGGCTGTTGTTCTGCCCAAATAATAACTTGCTGATGCAGTAAACCGTCTGGTATTTGTCCTTTAGTGCTATTAGCTTCATCCATCGCGGTGATCTGACGGGCAGGCAAGCCAACAAGACTGCGCTGTGGAGCTTGAATGTCGCTCAATAACAGATGTAAAGCCTTATTGAAAACTTCAAACATCTCATCAATCAGCTGAGCAGAAAACAGCTCGGCAACAAAGTCCCACTCGCAACATAACCTACCCGACATTTCATATAACTTGCAATCAAGCCAAACCTGAGAAGTCTGAGAAATCCCATAGAGCTCTTCTGCTCCGTTGGTAGCAAATACTTGCTGTAATTGCTCATCTTGAGGCAGCCCTAAAGTACTGGTAACGACAATCGGGTAATTGACAGCCTCGCCGCGACTCTTGCTCAGCGCGCGCTGCTGCTCAATCCCTGTATATTGATTATTGTCTAGGTCACGCCACAGCTGTTTCTGCAACACATGCAGGCGCTCAATAAAATTTTGTTTCGTTGAGCCAGTATTACATTCCAGCAATGTCAAAGTTGTGAAATCACCCACTAGGTCAAATACATCTCTATGTAAAGGTTGACGGTTAAACAGGGTGAGATTTAACGCAAAACGTTCATTCTCAGACCACATTCTGATCACGTCGGCAAAGATGCCCAATAAAAGAACTGTCGGGGTAACTTCAATGCTGCTGGCATAATTTTTCAACTTCTGCCATTGTTTAGGTTCAAGCTTCAGTGCGCAGCGCTCGAAACTCGGTTGCTTTATCTGGTCTGGGGTAACACGTAACGGCAACCTAGGACTGACTGGGAAGTCTGCCAATCTCTCTGACCAATACGCTTTGGCATTCTGATAACCCGAGCCAGACTTCTGTTGCTCAACAGCCAATACATAATCACGAAAACTAAACGCTAATGGCCGAAGCTCGTCTTTGCCAAGCAGCGCTCGACCAAACTCCCCGGTCAGGATCTGCATACTAGAACCATCGACGATCAACGCATCCATACCAACATGTAGTAATATTTGTTGCTCATTGAGCACACTGACACGTAGCTCAAATAACGGCCACTTATCACCGGCAAACAACTGGTGAGACATCTCGGCTCGGATCTTCGACAGCGCAGAATGACGCAGCTGCGGTTCCTGCTGACGTAAGTCAACGACAGCCAATTTATATTCTGGCGTCTCTGCCAAAATCCTTTGCTGCCCCTGAGCGTCAATCACCATACGTAGCATTTCATGCCGATCAATCAATTGATTCCAGATAGATTGTAGCTGTGTTAAACAATCAATCGGTAAGGGAACTTCGGTGTAGCTATGTGTCCCGATATTGCCCAAGGCCAAACCCTCTTGGCGCCCGAACCAATATGCCTGCTGAACATCAGTTAACGGGAATGGCTGATAACGGTTTTTGAAATCAGGCACAACTTCCTGAACAACCTCAGTTGATACTTGTTGGGGTTCCAACAAAGATGACAATGCTTTAATAGTCGGATGACTCATCAGTTGTTGTAGGGATAGCTTCTTGCCCATCCGTTGGCTAATCAAACTTATCAGTTTGACCGCCAATAGGGAGTCGCCACCGCTAAAGAAAAAGTTATCACTGACACCAACCTGCTCAACTGGCAATATGTCTTGCCATATCTCGTAGAGTTGCTGTTCCAGTAAGTTGCGAGGAGCCATGTGCACCCCACTGCCCGACTCGGGTCGCGGCAATGCTGCAACGTTAACTTTGCCGTTGACGTTCAAAGGCAACTTAGGCAAAACCACGAAAAATGCTGGCACCATATACATAGGTAGTTGAGCACTCACGTGATTGCGCAGCTGTTGTTGCAAGTTATCTGGCGCTTGAACCGCTGCAACGTAGGCAACTAACTGGCGATGACCATTATGATCATCAGTGACTTCGAGGTGGCAGTGCTCCACCGCCGGATGACGACTCAACACAGTTTGAATCTCACCCAACTCAATACGATAGCCGCGGATCTTGACCTGTTTATCGATACGACCAATATAGAGCAACTCTCCCGATTCATCCTGTATAGCCATATCACCACTGCGGTACATTCGTTGGTCACTGAGTTGCACCAAACGGGAAAAATATTCAGCGTTCAGTTCGGGTCGATTAAGATAGCCACGAGCAACCCCATCACCCGCAATATAAATTTCGCCCGGCACACCATGCATGACAGGTTGTTTTTTCTCATCCAGCAGATAAATGGAAAGGTGATCCAACGGCCGGCCTATTGGACTGTTACCCGAGCTATCCGTATCGCTTATTGACATCGCTCGAATAGTCGCAAGTACAGTCGTTTCGGTAGGGCCGTACATGTTTACAATAGTCGGTGCGGTATCTTGGTAGTGTTGATACCAAGGTCTAAGTAAATTAGGTGAAAGTTTATCGCCACATAAGATTACATGTTTAAGGTCTAACTGATGATTCAATTGTTGATCGACCTCGATCAACTGGTAAAACGCCCCCGGAGTCTGGTTTAAAACTGTCACTCCTTGCTGCTTTATAAAGTGGTAAAAATCAAATGTTGAGCAAGCAAGTTCCCTTGGCACGATAAGCAATGTACCGCCATGGAAAAATGCTCCCCACATTTCCCATACTGAAAAATCAAAGGCATAAGAATGGAATAATGGCCATACATCTGACTCGCTGAAGTTGAAAAATGACTGGGTCGACTCGAGCAGATGCATAACATTACGGTGTTCCACCATGACGCCTTTTGGCCGCCCTGTCGAACCAGAAGTGAAAATTACGTAAGCCAGCTGGTCAGCAGAAACTGATGCGCCGTTGAAAATCTGCTCAGAAAATTCCTCAGCAAGTTCTGCCAGAGCGGCCACGTTTAATCGCAAGATTTGTGTATCACCCGCTTCGAAGATTGCAGCTGAGTCCGGGTCGCTAATAATATAAGCCAGTTCAGCATCCACAGCAATCTGCTGTAACCTTTCTTCTGGATAACTGGTGTCAAGTGGTACGTAAGCACCACCATGCTTGAGGATCCCGAGCATACTTACCATTAATTCAATTGAAGGCTGCATACACAAACCAATCAGACTGTTTGGCGCAATACCACGCCTCGTTAGATCCATTGCAACCAAATCGGAGTTTCTGTCTAACTCAGCATAACTGAGTTGTCGATCACCATCTTTAAGAGCCAATTTCTGTGCAAAACGCTCACTGATGATACGAAAGCGATCAACTAAACTCTCTCCTTCAGACAAAGGAGAGAGGTCTCTTGCCAACCAAACCGACTGGTCTGTAGGCTCCAACAAAGCAGCAAAGTTAAACTTTCGTTGTAAATCTGTACACATAGCTTTCAACACACGCACAGCATATTTACAAATCCGTTCCTGCAACGTACTGCTGAATATCCCAGAATCAAATAAGTAGGTCAGCTCGAAAGCGCCACTATGAAGGTTTTTCGAGTATTCAGCGTCCAGTTTGTAGTTGTTTTGCACATTACCAGCAAACCCTACTGTATCGATTTTTTCGCTAATATCATGATAGACATGGAAATTAGTAAAATTAAATAGGGAACCTGAAAAGTCTATCCCAAGATCGGATTGCACCTCTGCTAACGGGTAATACTTATGATCATTAAGAGCCTGAACTTCTCGTTCCACTGCGATGATCAATTCCTGCCAGCTCATCTCGCGGATATCGAGCCGTACCGGTTGAACATTCACAAACAGGCCCAGAGTTAAATCACTCCCTTCAATCTCAGGTCTGGCGTTTGCAACAGCTGAAGTCAGCACATCACTGCGGCCGCTAAGTATCGACATGATACAAAGATGGCTGGCCAACAAGACGCTGCGTTCACTGACCTTAAGCTGTCTTGCGACACTCACAAGGCGAGCGCTGGTTTGCTCAGTGATCACAACCTCACGGTGCTCTATTTTTCCATTTCCCTGACTGGTCCACCAAAAAGGTACTGCATCTATCAGTCGTTCCTGCCAAAACTTTTGAGAAGCCTTGTTCTGTATCGCAGCAACTTCCTCTGCGACAAATTTTGCATAACGAGCCGGAGCTATAGTTGGCTCATGATAGCTCTGCTGCTTCAGCAAATGCCAATAACGATCGAACAGCTCTGTATCGAAACTAGCTACACTCCATCCGTCCAGTAATGCATGGTGCGCACTGAGAAAATAACTGATTTCATCGTCAGCAATAATAAAAACCTGGATCCGCCAAGGCGAATACTGAAGATCGTGGCTACGTAATTTTTCCTGTTCTAACCATTTAGTGATCTCCGCCGATTGTTCCTGCTCATCAAAGTGCCTTAGATCGCTCACGTCCAAGCGATAATTCACAAACTCAAGCACCAGCTGCAATTGCAGCTCTCCTTCTACATAAAAACGGGTTCGTAACATTTCATGGCGTTCGACCATACGGACTAATGCCAATTCGAATAATTCCGGCTTCCATACAATCCGTAACTGGGTGCCAGTAATGTCGTGATAGAGGCCAAGTTCAGCCGACAATTCACCATGAAAAAGCATTCCTCTTTGAAGTGCTGTCATTGGGTAAGCATCAATAAGCCCAGCAAAGAGCCCTTCACTTTTAAGTACTTGAATCTGCTTGGCCGTGAGCAGGGAAAATGGTGCTGTGGACTCTTCGCTATATAATTTTGTTTGTACCTGTTGGGCCAGCAGACCTATGTTTTCGGCTGACATCAACTGCCGAACCGACAGCAATAAATGATGTTCTTTAGCTCGGGTCACAACTCGGATCGCTTGAATAGAATCTCCACCTAGCTGAAAAAAACTGTGTCCCAGCCCCACATCTTGAACAATCAGTACATTCTTTAGTATTTCACACAAGGCACATTCTATCGGAGTCACTGGAGCAATATACTCAACCTCTTCTTGCAGACCAACAGTAGGCAGTGCACTACGTTCCAACTTACCATTAGCAGTAATTGGAAACTTCTCCAGCTGACAATAGCCCATTGGTCTCATGTATTCAGGCAAGTGCTTAGCCACATAACTGCGCAACGATGGGATCAATTTTTCGTTCGCTTGCCCACTCTGGAAATAAGCAACTAAATGAGCCTGACCCAACAAATCTTCCTGCAGCGTTACGAAGGCATCTGAAAGTGCCGGATGACTGCGCAGTCGCTCAGCAATCTCCTCCAACTCAATACGGATCCCTCGCAGTTTTACCTGATGGTCACGTCGACCCATATACTCTAAAGTACCGTTAGGAAGGTATTTTACTCTATCGCCAGTACGATAAATTCGCTTGCCCAGCTGCTGAGGATGCTCAATAAACTGGCTGGCGGTGAGTGTCGGATGTTCCCAATAGCCTCTCGCCAATCCCACCCCACCTATGTATAACTCTCCAATTACTCCGATAGGTACAGACTGCATCTGCTCATCAAGTACAAACAACTCGATATTATCAATCGCCCGACCTATAGACACAGTAGCATCATCGATACTACACAGCTGCCAGGTAACATCAATCGCGGCTTCCGTTGGGCCATAGAGGTTATAAAGGTTTGCTTCTAGTGCCAACGCATCAAAACGGCTCACAGTTGTCTTACTAAGTGCCTCACCACTGCAGATCACTGTCCGCAACGAATCACAACGGCTAAACTTTGAATCATCAAACATCAAATTGAGCATTGAAGGGACAAAGTGCAACAAAGTAATCCCAGCCTCACGGATCTTGTGGACCAGATAATTAGGCGATAAATGGCCTCCTGGACTAGCCATATGTAGTTGTGCACCAGCAACCAAAGGCAGCACAAACTCCCATACCGACACATCGAATGTATATGGCGTCTTTTGTAAGATCCTGTCATTTGCACCAACTTCAAATGCCTGTTGCATCCACAAGATCCTGTTTACCAATGCGCGATGCTCTATCATCACACCCTTAGGATGACCTGTACTACCAGATGTATAAATCATATAAGCTAAGCTATCTGCGGTGCAGTCATCCAGTTGCAAAGGCTCGGCTGACAAAGTTTGCCAATATTCAAGTTCTTCACCATGATTTCGATATTCTAATTGCAGACTAGAGACGCCTGTATCAGGCAACTCTATTTGATGACAGATCATAAAGCGGGGCTTGGCGTCTGCAACCACCAATGATTGGCGTTCATACGGCCACTGCGTATCGATGGGCAAATAAGCTGCACCAGCTTTGAAACACGCCAGGATCGCCACGGTCATCTCAACGGAACGTTCACACAACAAGGCAACACGGTCACCAGTCAGCACACCTTGTTCACGAAGGTAGCGGGCCAATTGGTTCGCACTTTTATCAAGCTGGCGGTAACTTAACGAGTGATGTTCATCAAGCACAGCAATGGCGTCAGGAGTACGTGCTGCTTGATGCTCAATCAATTGATGGATACAAATATGCTCATCAAACGCCTTAGCGGTGTCGTTCCAGCTATCAAGCTGAGCAACTTCTCTAGGGGAAAGAATAGCTAAATTTTTGACACCCAAACCTGGATTTGTGATGATCTGCTGCAGCAGCACAGCAAAGTTTTCACTCATCGCACGAATCCATGTCGCACTGAATAGGCTAGTGGCAAATTCCCAGTCAATCTCCAGCCCCTCGGCACTTTCTCTGACAATTAATGACAGATCGTAAGCCGTGGCAGTGCGCGTAGGAGTACAATCGCGTAGTTGCAAATTAGTCAACTCTAATTCACTACTCGCCTGATTATGAAGCACAATCAAATTTTGGAACAATGGCGAGTAACTAGGTGAACGCTCCGGCTGCAATTGCTCAAGTAAACGTTCAAAAGGCTGATCCTGATGCTCATAAGCCGCCATAAGGTAATCACGATTTTGTACCAATAACTCGCTAAATGATGGGTTCCCAGACAAATTGCTACGCAACACCAGTACGTTCATCAGGCAACCGACAACGTCACCGAGCTGGTCATGCTTTCGATTAGCAACCGGAGTGCCCACCACTATATCGTCTTCGCCAGCGTAACGGCTTAGCAAAACTGCAAAGGCGCTGTTGAGCACCATAAATAATGTCACATGACTATGTTTAGCAAACTGCTGAAGTTGGCTAGCCATCTCTGGCGAGATTAATTGGCAGACCACATCAGCGTTGTAGTCCTGCTGCCGTGGGCGGGTAAAGTTAGTCGGTAGGTTGTGTACTCTTGGCAGATCCGCTAACTTCTCAGACCAGAAACGACGCAGCGAATCACCTCGTCCACCTTCAAGATGTTGCCTCTGCCAAGCGGTATAGTCGGCATACTGTAGTGGTTCAATAGCCAAGTTAGCTTCTACACCTTCGCTGTATGCCTGATAGCAGTATGAAAACTCGTCAATCAGAATTTTCTGCGACCAGCCATCAGCAGCAATATGATGTAAAGTAATCACCAACATGTGATCTTTCGTTGTATAACGAAATAAATGCGCTCTCAGCATATTGCTGTCAGATAGGTCAAACGGTGTCCGGCTTTCTGTACTGATGGCCAATTCACACTCTTCAACGCTTGACATCGATAGATCGGTTTCAGTGACGTTCAGCTGTGCCTCTTCAGCAATGACGGCCTCGACTTCACCGTCATCTCGGAGCTTATAGCGAGTACGTAGTATTTGATGGCGCTTAATTAACAATGCCAGTGCTTGTGTCATTGCACCGCGATCCAGTTCTCCTTCCAAACGCAGACAGCTATTAAGATGGTTGATTGCCAGGCCAGGGTTGACCTGCTCCATTAACCAAAAGCCTTTTTGTGCGGGAGAAAGCCCTGTCTCAAATGAATTTGGGCTTATCTGTGACGACTCCCCTTCCAGTTGCCGTAAGAATTGAATTAATGCCAATTTGTGCGTGGCCAATTGTTCACGCAACTCGTCCTCCATACGACCAACCTGTGATCTGAAGGCTAGAGCCCCCTCTTTAAGATATAGGGTTACGCCCTGTTGTTTTGCTTCAATGATCAATTCATAAGGCGTCATATCAATCCTTCCTCAAATTCAACTTCCGACTCACTTTGTTGTTGGTATTCATCCCGGACTGCTAATAACTGCTCTACTAGAGTAGCCAGCGACCGGACTGTCGGGTGTTCAAATACTTCTCTGACGTGTAGATCTAGTAGCCAAGTGTTGTTGACCCGCCCAATAAGCTGAACCGCCAATAAAGAATCTCCGCCGAGTTCAAAAAAGCTCTGCTCGATCCCTATTGTTTCCAGCATAAGCAATTCTGTTATCACATGAGTCAGTCGCTGCTGTACTTCGGTCTGAGGCTGCAGGTGTGGTATTGCGTTCTGCTTAACTGCGATGAGTTGTTTGCGATCAACCTTTCCGTTGGCCGTCATTGGTAACTGATCCCAGATACGATACATCGATGGCAACATAAAGCCAGGCAAGTGATCAGCCAGATAATGGCGCAATTGCTCCACTAAAGTGCAGTCATTGTTTGCATTAGAGATCACTAGGTGAGCATTAAGATTGTGTCGCTCACCGGAAATTGTCACTATCGCCTTATCAACTTGCGAGTGTTGCTGTAACAAGGATTCAATTTCCCCCAGCTCAATTCGGTAACCTTGCCGTTTAATCTGTTGATCAACTCGGGCAACAAACAATAGTCTGCCGTGCTCATCTAACCGCACAAGGTCACCGGTTCGGTACCAGCGCTCACCAACCGTGCTGGAATGTGGGCTAAAAGCAAAGCGTTCCGCGCTCAACTCAGGTTGACCGTAATAGCCCATTGCCACACCTGCACCAGCTATATAGAGTTCCCCACATGCATGAAGTGGCATCAGCCGAGCATAGCGGTCACAAATATAAAATGCAGTATTGTGGATAGGTGTGCCCAGATGTACTGGCTCACCAGCGCCGAGTCGTGCAACGGAGGACCAAACCGTTGTTTCTGTGGGCCCATACATGTTCCAAAGAGTTAACTTCGGTAGTGCCACCAATTGCTCTTTTAACACTGAATTGAGCGCTTCACCGCCACACAGAGCTACGAATGGATGTTCCGGTTGCCACTGCAGCTGTAACAACAGCTCCCAAGTGACAGGAGTCGCTTGCATTATGGTAATTGACTGTGCACTTATCAGCTTGCTTAACTCCTCAGCAGAGCGTGCCTGATGTTCATTAGCCAAAACCACTGTTGCTCCACTTACTAAAGGCAGGAGCAGCTCTAAGGTATGAATATCAAAAGAAATCGAAGTGACAGCCAGTAATCGATCTGTGTTGTTTATCCCAGGCCTCTGTGCCATCGAACGTAAGAATCCCGTTAGATTACCATGGCTGACCACCACCCCTTTCGGGCGTCCTGTGCTGCCAGAGGTATAGATAACATAAGCTGGATCATCAGCCTGCATCACACCATATGACCCTACCACTCCACACTCATTTGCTAGGAGTTCGCTAACATCGCGACAAATAGCTACTGTATTTTCGAATAACGATGCCAACTCTGACTCGGTGATGATTAGCTTAAGCTGTGCATCTTCGACCATGTATTTTAGACGCTCTACAGGATAGGTCGGATCCAACGGCACGTAAGCTGCACCAGCACTTTGAATGGCTAGCAATGCAATAAGCATATCAGCAGAACGCTCAATGCTCAGACCAACGCGCTCACCTGGCTTCACACCTTCCGCCTGTAATGCTAGGGTTAAATTTGTTACACGATTTGCCAATTCGCCGTAGCTCAGCTTGCTATTTCCATCAATAAGAGCAACATCATCATGATTCGATGCAACCTGAGCGGCAAACATCGCTGGCATGGAAATGAAATCTGTACTATCGACTGGCCCCTGCAACATATGCTGTAGCTGGGTCTGTTCATTTGCATGGAACAAACTTAAATCGCAGATTTTCTCGGGAAGCTCTGCCGTTAGCTGACTCAGTAAATGTTGTAAATGGGCAAGGATCTGGGCCGCCTCATCTGGATTCATTAGGCACTGATCCACATCCATTTTAATCACCAGACTGCTGCCACCGTAAATTGTCAAACTAAGTCCATAATTTGTGCCTTCATAGAGGCTAACATCAGTCATCCTCAGTGCTGATGTATGTGTTTCAAACTCAGAAAACGGATAGTTTTCAAATACAAGAATGCTCTGAAATAATTCGGACTGTATCTGTGACTGACGTTGGATCTCGGCCAGTGGCAGGTAGCTGAACTGCTCACGTTCAACAATCTGATGATGAAGCCCCTGCAACCATTGATGCACTGAGGCTTGCTCATCAATCTCAACCACCACAGGCAGTGTATTAATAAATAGACCAATCATTTGTTCTACCTGCGGTAGCTCTGCTGGACGGCCGGCTGAGGTAGCTCCAAACACCACTAGAGATTGGTCAGCATAACGAGATAGCAGTAATGACCAAGCTGCTTGGAACAAGACATTTATAGTAATACGTTCAGTTCTTGCACGCTCTGCAAGCTGGCTGCTGACAGCCTCAGTCAGGTTGACTTTGAGTGTGTGAACCCCGCTTTCATCCGCTGACGCCTGACGACTTTGTGTAAATGGCAATGGTGTAATCGCTGTGACCTCTGCAAGCGATTCTCGCCAGTAGTCCTGAGCCAGCTGACGATCCTGCTTCTCTAACCAGGTAACATAGTTGCGATAGAGAACAACTTCAGAAAGTTGTGCTGTACGTTGTTTCAATAAAGCGTCATAAAGTTCACGAACCTCGCCGTAGATCAACGAAACACACCAGCCATCCATCAGTGCATGATGCACTGTCCAAATTAAACAATGTAAGCCTTCAGCAGTACGGATCAAACACATCCGCATCAGTGGTGCTTGTTGTGGATCAAAACCAGCGGCTTTTTCATTACAACGTAACTGTTCAATTTTTTGGTTCTGTACATCAGTCGCCAATACCGACAGATCAATCAACTGCCATGGCAAGGCAACATTTTTATACACTAACTGAAGCGGGTTAGCGCTATCCAGCCCTACAAAACGGCTACGAAAAATAGCCTGTCTTTGTACCACTTCACACCATGCTTGTTGGAAAATTTCTACATTTAAATCCTCAAAAGTCAACACTGTCTGCGTGATATAGCTTTCAGGATCCATCATGCTGTGAAACAACATCCCTCGTTGCATACCTGTGACTGGGTAAACATCTTCCAACTCACCATCACTTTGCCAATCAGTCAGCTGCTCAGTATCGATCTTCGCAAGTGGGAAATCAGATACAGTTAAACGCCCCACTCCAGACTGACGACAATGTTCGATAATATTTGCGGTCGCTGCGACAACAGCCCCCAACAACTCGGTCATTGCCACTGTACTGTAATGTTCACCTGAAAATTCAAGGCTCATTTCAAGTTGCTCATCAACGACCACTACGGTAAATATCAATCGGTGCAATGCCTGCTGTTGAGCAGAGGTGGTATCACCTGATGGCTCACGCGCCCAATCAAATTGCTGGCCGTTATTGAGGAACTGATCGAACTGGCCAAGGTAGTTAAAGCTCAGTTCATGTCTCCCCACCTGAGCCAGCACGGGTAACTTAGTAAGATATTTTAGTACCCCAAAACCAATGCCATTATTAGGTACTTTCCGATACTGCTCCTTAATATTACAAATTAGATCACCAGTTTCTCTTCCTTCTGAGTTGAGCAATAATGGATAAGAAGAAGTGAACCAACCCACAGTTTGACTTAGATCTATGTGTTCGGCCAGCAACTCACGGCCATGACTTTCTATATCCAGTCCCAAACTGGTTATCCCGCCCCAAGACTGAACACCACCAAAACAACCTGCCAACAATAATTCATTAATCTGTGAACGGTAACGACGATTGCACTGTTGTAACAATACCTGAGTCTGCACTGCTGTTATCCGTTCGCGTAATGTATGACGGCCACTTGACAATGCTTCCTCGGGATACCGCTGTTTCGCTATATCTTCAATTGAAGGTGTCTCACTGCGACACTGAGCTAACCAGAATGCCTGCTCTTCATGTACCTTCTCTTTCTGTCCATAGCGTTCGAGAAATTCACCCCACTGCTGATAAGACGTGGTTTTAGCAGCCAGTACTAAAGGCACTTTCTGCTGATACTGAGACCATAACAATTCAAGATCTTCCAACAGAATACGCCAAGATACACCATCAACAGCCAAGTGATGGATCACGACCAACAGACGCCGTTGAGCACTGTTATTTTCAACCCATGCTGCGCGAAATAAATCTCCTTGTTCTGGATCTAAACTGGCTTGAATCTTGGTAGCAAGCGATGCTAGAGCTTCGAAATTATCTTCATTCCAATCGTGGAAAACCTGCACACGTTGCACCAACGACTCGCTGTAATCCCTGTACTCTCCTTGCCATAGCTCACCGCTACGACTAAATTTTAAGCGCAGCGCATCATGTCGATGCAACAACTTCGCCAACAAGGGGGCAAGATCTTCGCGCATCATTGAAGATGGTGGGGTTAACAACACAGCTTGGTTGAAATAATGAACCTCGTTACTGTTAGTCAAGAACTCCTGCTGGATTGGTAGAAGCGTTATTTCTCCAGCGATCTGCTGCTCTCCAACGATATTCTGTATTACACTGATAGATTGGGCCAATTGACGGATGCTTTGACCAGTAAAAATATCTTTAACCTTACATTTCAAACCCTTTTTGGCCGCCCTTGAAACAACTTGAATAGCCAGTATCGAATCACCTCCAAGCTCAAAGAAATTCGCCTCGATACTTAATTGAGACAGAGGAATCCGCAACAATTCAGACCAAATCTCTGCCAGCTCACGCTCTGCCTCTGTCTGTGGAGTCTGAATTTCAGACAACAGTCTTCCACTAACTGGTTCAGGTAATGCTTTACGATCCAACTTACCATTAGTACTTAATGGCCATGCAGCAAGGAACATATAGCTGACCGGTATCATATATTCCGGCAATTTGTTACTGAGATAATCTTGTAACTGCACCTGTAACTGTACTTCATCACAACCCTGCATACTTTCTTCGAGGATCAGATATGCCACCAACTGTTTGTGAGCAACAGAAGCTTTATGCAGCATAACTTCACAGGCTTGAATAGCTGGATGTTGCTTGAGTTGATGCATAATCTCACCCAACTCAATACGGTAGCCCCGCAGTTTTACCTGACTATCCTTACGTCCGAGAAATTCAATATCACCATCAGCCATCCAACGCCCCCTATCACCAGTTCGATAAAGCCGCTGCTGAGTAAGAGGATGAGAAAAAAAACTCTGCGCTGTTTTTTCTTGCTCACGCCAATACCCTAGTGCAAGACCGTCACCAGCAATATAAAGGTCACCTTCAACATGTATTGGACAATGCTCCAATGCCTGATTCATCACATAAAACTGTTGATTAGAAAGTGGTCTACCATAGGGGACACTAACCCACTCTGTGCCAACTTCAGTAATTGGATAGTAAATTGACCAAATAGCAGCTTCCGTTGCACCACCTAGGCTTATCACTTTGGCTTTGGGGAAAGTACGGTTAATCTGTGATGGCATGTCGGTTGCGATCCAGTCACCACTTAGCATGACCAAGCGCATACGAGTATCAAGTTGTTGGTCTGTATGATCGAGCAGCATTTGTAGCAGTGCCGGTACCGTATTCCATATGGTGATCTCAAAGCGTTCCAGATAAATCAGCCAGGCAGTAGGGTCACGTAGTTCATCAGCAGCTGGCAATACCAAGGTGCCTCCAGCGGCTAATACGCCAAAAATATCGTATACTGACAGGTCAAAACTCAGGCTAGACAAGCCTAGCACTCTATCATCAGCAGTCACATCAAAGCGCTTGTTGACACCCTGTATAGTATTGAATACCGCTTGATGATCCATCATCACCCCCTTGGGTACTCCAGTCGAACCCGAAGTGAAAATAATATAAGCAAGATCACTCGGGGCCACTTCTGGCAGCGCTGTATCAGACTTCGGCCACTCAGCCCACTGATCTAGGTTCAAAGTAGAGTATTCCACCGGTACAAATGATATCATTCGTTCTGTACTGACGACATGACTGACTTCTCCAAGCTCCAACAGCATAGCAATACGCTCAGGTGGCAACATTGCGTCAATTGGTAGGTATGCTCCGCCCGCTTGTTGGATGCCTAGTATAGCAACAACTTGTTGCCAGCCTTTTACCATTACAATGGCAATTCGGTCACCGACGCTGCAACCTTGTTCTACGAGCTGACATGCAAGCACATGACTACGCCATGCAAGCTCTCTATAACTGAGTTGTAGATCTAGAGTTTGCACAGCAATTGCGTCCGGTTGCTGTTCGGCACGAGCCATAACAGGAGCAAAAAGTGGGCCATTTTCAAAAAACTGTGCAGTGTTATTTATTTGTATAACCAGCTCTTGCTGGGCTACTGGCAATTCAATGACTACCCGCTCATTAAGAGTCATAGGTGCTTCACACACAGTCATAATCAATTGCCAGAAAGCATCCATCATGTGATCAAGCATCTGCTCTGGGAATAATCCTTGCACACTATCCCAGTCGCAATAAAGTGCGCCGCTACCTTCGGTCACTTTAACATCAAGCCAAACCTGAGATGTTTGGGTAATAGCATAAAGCCCCTGAGTCAGTGACTTTATGCCCAACTGGTCCTCCAAACGCGGAGCATCGTGTTCTCTGTGGTCTAAACCTAAGGTGCTGGTCAAAACCACTGGGTATGTTAAGTTGTGTCCATGGTGACGCTTGATCGCTTTCTGCATCGACATACCATCAAAAGCACTGTGTTCAATATCGTTCCACAGTCGACTCTGTAATTTTTTTAAACGATCTATAAAACGACTATCTGTATCACGAAAATCCATTTCCAACAGGCTCAGGCTAGTAAAGTCGCCCACGAGCCCGATCACATCCGGATGGATATTTTCACGTCTGAACAATGTCAGGTTTAATGCAAAATGCGGTTGCTCTGACCAACGGTTTAATACCTCACCGAGACAACCAAGCAATAAGCAGGTAGGTGTCAGCTGGAACGCCTTAGCAATATTCTGCAACTTCTGCCAACTCGTAGATTCAAGGCAACGGGTACGGCGTTCAAACTTAGGCTCGCGGATATCTGCAGGCAGAACCTGCAACGGCAGTAGCGGTGCAGATGGAAAGTCTGAGACGCGGTCACACCAGTATTGCTGTGCTTCGTGATATACTACGGATCCCTTACGTTCATTGGTTGCCAGCACATAATCGCGGAATGTAATCCTCTGTGGTGGCAACTGCATATTAGGATTGTCCAATAGTTGCGCCAGCTCATTTCCAAGGAACATCAGACTGGAAGCATCCACAATCAATGCATCAATACTGAAATGAATCACTGTCTTTTCGGAACTGCAGCGCGTCAACTGAATATTAAACAGCGGCCACTGTTCACCGTTGAACACATGATGAGAAAACTTACCGCGCATGTCTTCAAAATGAGCTGTTTGCGCCGCTTCGTCAGCTTTCTGCATATCATGATGAACAAACTGATATTCTGGAGTTTCAGCCAAGATGCGTTGCTCACCGTTTTCCGTCAGCACCATGCGCAACATATCGTGTCGTTCAATCAAATAACGCCAGGCCTGTTCAAAACGGGGTAACAACCTCGTCGGAATGGGCAACTCTGTATAACCATGAGTACCAACATTGCCGAGTTCAAAACTATTGCCTCGACCAAGCCAATATGCTCGCTGAACCTCTGTCAGTGGAAATGGTTCATAGCGTCCCGCTTCGTCGTGTAGCCATGTGATTGAATCTTGTTCCACATCAGTAATTTCCACCATCTCACCGATGAACTCAGCGATAGTCGGTTTCTCAAGAATTGCCCGGCTTGGTACCTTGTAGTTAAGCTGTTGCCGTATTTCACTAATAAGCTGTACCGCCAGTAGTGAGTTGCCACCAAGGTGGAAAAAGTTATGATCTATGCCCAGCTCTAACACTCCAAGCAGGTTTGACCATATGGCAACCAATTGCTTTTCAAGCTCATTGCGTGGCGCTCGGTATTTATCAACAGATTGCCACAGCGGCTGTGGCAATGCCGTGACATTCACTTTGCCGTTACGGGTCATAGGTAACTTGTCGAGTTCGACCAACGCAGAAGGAACCATATAACTAGGGAGACGACCTTTGAGCCAAGTAAGCAACTTGTCCTCGTCCCAAATCGATGGCTGTGCTGTCACTACATAGGCTACCAGCCTTTTCGGTTCTCCCTTAGCCGTGACAAAGGCTTCCTTAATATCAAGATGCTGTAGAAGTTCTTCAGTGATAGCACCCGGCTCCACCCGGAAACTGCCGATTTTCAACTGCTGATCCAAGCGGCCCAAATATTCAATAGTGCCATCGTCGCGCCAACGCACTCGATCACCAGTACGGTAAAAACGCTGCGAACTACCAAAATTGGAGAATGTGACGAAAGATGCTAGGTTTAACTGTGGTGCTCCAGCATAGCCTATTGAAACGCTATCACCGCCAATATACAGTTCCCCTGGGACACCAACCGGTAATATATGCTGTTGTGAATCGAGGATCAGGCAACGGTAGTTAACCATTGGACGACCTATCACGTTGGCATCATTATCGCTCTGTTCATCTGCGCGATATACCTGAGCGGTTGCCACCACAGTAGTTTCGGTCGGACCATAGGTATTGAAGACAGTGACTCCAGTTTGAGTCAGCCAATTACTGATCAAGTTACGCTGTGCTGACTCTCCACCAATAATACAGCCACGCAAATTTTTGCTTGCAATGGCAGCATATTTCTCGTTCAACGTAGCACTAAGTGTGTGCCAAAAAGCTGTAGGCAGTGATACCAGATTAATTCCGAGTTTATTGATCCATTGCCAAAAATCTTCACTACTACTCTTACAGCATTCATGGCGGTAAATTAACTTACCACCTTGACTGAGTGTCAGCATTATTTCTTCGATACTTGCATCAAAACTCAATGAAGCAAATTGCAGCACGGATTCACCCGGTTGCATCTGATACAGCTGCTGTGCTGCGGTCAGGTAATTAATTAGATTGAGATGGCTGACTTGTACACCTTTTGGCTGCCCAGTCGAACCTGAAGTAAATATCTGATAGGCGATGGTATCTGCAGTGATCAAAGATTGAGGCGGTACTAGCGTGGACTCAACATTCAACACATCGCTTGCTAGCCAATGACACTGTTCAGCCATATCTTTGAATTTCGACAGTTGCTGCTCAGCAACAATACCAAATCTAATTTGACTTTGTTCTATGATCTGCACCAAGCTTCTAGCCGGGATCTCCGGATCAATCGGTACGTAACTCGCACCTGTTTTTAGTACCGCCAGCAACTGGATTAACGAGGTGATTTTATGTTCGGCAACAACAGCCACACTGTCTCCGGCCCTGATACCAACAAAGATGAGATAATGAGCTAAACCATTACTCTGTTGCTCCAGTTCTCGATAACTTATTTCATATACTGGGTCGACGGCAGCAGTAGCAAAAGGGGATTCTGTTGCTTGATGGGTTACACTCTCGATAAAGTTTGAGGCTAACAGCAGCTGCTGGCCACCATTACCCAGCTCTATCAATTGTTGACACTCATTTTCACTCATCTCAAAGGAGCCGCTAAGTCTCTGTAAGGGATTGGCTACAAAACTTTCAAGTAACGAAATGAATTGTTCGTGTAATTGATCGATTCGTTGGGGCAGAAACAGGTCAGTGGCATACTCCCATTCAAATTCGAAGCCTTCTACCAGCTCGGTGACATTGAGGTAGAGATCGAGCTTAGTGGTGCGACTCGAAAGTGGTCGAGAGACCACTTCAAGACCCGGTAAAACCAGCTCTATTTCACCATAAGGCTGTAGTGACAGCATCACCTGAAATAGTGGATGATGACTCAGTGAGCGCTCAGGATTTAATTCCTCAACCAACTTTTCAAACGGCAGGTTTTGATGGACATAAGCATCAAGCAAAACTTGCTTGCTATGCTCGATAAGACTTGGTAACTCTCTAATTTGAGATAAGTCTGAACGCAATACTAAGCTATTTACAAAAATGCCAATCAAAGGGGCCAGTTCGACTTGTTCGCGATTGGCGACTGGGGTACCAATTACTATATCTGTCTCACCGGAATAAAGCCTTAATAAGTAAACAAAAGTGGCATGCAATATCGAATACAATCCGGTTTGATGCTGGCGAGCCAGCGCTTCAAGCTGTAGTCTTAACTGATGCGGTACAATTTTTTTCTGCACTTCCCCACTATGACTCTGCTCAGCAGGACGCGACGCATCTAGAGGTAAGCTATGCAACAACGGCGCATCAGCTAAACACCCACGCCAGTAGTCAAGATGCAGCTCAAGATTGTCTCCGCTTAACCAGTTTCTTTGCCAATGTGCAAAATCTGCATATTGAACCAACAGCGGTGACATCATTGGTTGTCGTTGTGCCAAAATGGCACTATAGGCTTCACTCAGTTCGTTGAGTAGCACTTTAATAGACCATGCATCCGATCCTATATGATGCATCACCACAAGCATGTGTGACTCTTGCTCACTGATACGATAAAGTGTCACACGAAGCATAGCATCGGTACTCAGCTCGAAAGGAGTTGATACCTCCGACTTAACATTCTGTTGCAACTTTTTCAGCTGCTCGGAGACGGCTAATTCACTTAAGTCATGTTGTTTGATGATAAAATCTGCCGCAGCATGCACCAATTGACGAACCTCGTTCCCCTGATGTTGGTATACCGTACGCAAGATATCGTGGCGGGCCACAATCATAGTAAAGGCCTGCTTCAGCGCTGGCAGATCTAGCGGACCAGTCAATTCAAAAATGGCTGGAATATTGTATTGCCCTCTGGCTGGTTCAAGGCGATCCAACAGCCACAACCGCTGCTGAGAAAATGACAATTGTGCGGGCTCATGCTCGGCACCTCTACGTTTGATCTTCTTTTCCGCTATAGTAGCACTTTGTTGCTGGCTCTTTAACCAAGCAATAATCGCAAGTTTTTTGCTTTTTAATTCAATAACAAACTCTTCTTTGAGCACCGATGGATCGGCTTCGATACCCAATTCGTCGTCCTTGACCTCAAATTTAATGTTTAGTGCGGCGCAAGTTTGCAAAAACGTTTCTAGATCCATAACTTGTTTGTTTCCTTTGCAGACTGTTTTTGTAATTGTTCTTTTTTGATTAATTGATCCAGTAGTGCACCGGTCATTATTTTCTGTTCGACAAGACGGGCTAACACAGCTACAGAGCTATGCTGGTACATTTCTTTGAGTGTTACTTCGATACCAAACTGATCTCCGATCCGGCCCATCAGTGAAACCATCATGAGGGAGTTACCCCCTACTTGGAAAAAATGTGATGAAGGTCCAATATCCGGGCATGCCAACAGCTCCTGCCAAAGATGGATCATTTTTGACTCCATTGCAGTGGCGGGCATCGAAGCAACAGGATCAAAATGGCGCAATTCGAGCAACCTGTTACCGTCTATCTTGCCATTGTGGTTTAACGGGAACTCTTTGATCAGGTGTATTTCTGCTGGCACCATGTAATCAGGCAAAAACTCCGCCAATTCGCTTCGCAAACCTAGAATATCTGGTTGGCATCCGTTAATGGCAGTAGCAAAAGCAATCATTAAAGGATTAGTATTATTGTCAACGAAACTCACATGGCATCGTTCAACTCCCTGACATTTATTTAATCTGGTAACGACTTCATCTAGCTCGATACGGTAGCCACGGATCTTGACTTGACGATCGACTCGTCCTAGATAGACTAGCTGGCCACTGGAGTCATGGCGCACTAAATCACCGCTGCGGTAGCCGCGGCCGATTGGCAATTCAACAAATTTGGCGTCACTGAGTTCAGGCTGGCCGGCGTACCCTCTTGCGAGACCTGCTCCCAATAACACCAATTCACCAACAGATCCTGTTGGGGCAATCTGATTTCCCTGATAAATCGCATAACCATAGCCAGGTAACAGCCCGCCCAAACGAGTCAACTGCTGATCATCCATTGATATACTGAGCTGGCGTATCAAGCTGTATACCGTCGCTTCTGTCGGGCCATAACCATTCCATAAATACATGACCTTAGACAAAAGTGAGCGCGCCAATTCAGCACTCAGCGCTTCTCCACCACAAATAGCAGTCAAATCTTGCTGACCTTGCCACCCACTAGCCAGCAGCATTTGCCAGCGACTTGGAGTCGCCTGTAGCAGATTAAAATTACCATCCTCCAACACTACTCTTAGCAAATTTATGTCAGAACACTGCTGGTCATTGGCAATGGTGACCGAACCACCTGCATATAGCGGAGCCAGTAGTTCAAATATAGACATATCAAAGGAGAACGGGATCACGGCTAGCAATCTAACATGTTGATTTAATTTCAAATGTTCTACAACACCTGCGACAAAATTTGCTAATGAATCATGACTCACCTCAACACCCTTAGGCTGACCAGTAGTTCCTGAGGTATAAAGTAAGTAGGCAAGTTCACCAGGAGAGGCTGTAGCACTTTCATTGAACACTGACTGTGTTGCCTGTGACATAAGAGTCTGCGAACTGAGCAACACCGTGTTGCCTTCAAACTTGACCGAGTGATGAGTAAGCCACAACCGGCTTTTACTGTCTTCGAGAATATAAGCAACCCGCTTTGCAGGCAGACTAGGATCTATTGGCACATAAACCGCCCCCATTGCCATAATGGCCATAAGGCAAGGTAAGATGGCTACTCCGCGTTCGAGACTGACCGCCACGCGATCCCCCCTTTTTACACCTTTAGCGGTAAGCTCATGGCGGATCCCAGCACTAAGGTGCATCATTTGACAATAGCTCAAACTCTCATCACCACAGCTAACAGCAATAACTTCACTGTTTTCTTTCGCCCATTTGTCCAGCCGTTCAAACAACTGACCTCTGTGAGTAAAAAAAGAACAATTGTGTTGTACGCTATTGCTATCTCCCTGCAACAAATCACCAAGGCTAAGATTGGGCATAGCCATCCCTAGTCGCAGAAGTTGCATAAAACTTTCTGCAAGTCTCTTAATTGTTGTTGAATGAAATAGTTCGCTGTTATATTCCCAAATCAGCTCAAATCCCTGACCACACTCTTCAGCTATGAGTAAAAGATCATATTTGGCATAGGGTTGTTCTGGGCGTTGTGCCTTTACAACTAAATCACGCCAGGAAGTTTTCGCTTTAGCAACATTACGCATTACGAACATGATCTGAAACAACGGGCTGTAGCTCAGACTACGCTCTACATTTACCTGTCCAAGCACCAGTTCAAACGGTACCTCCTGATGTTCCAAAGCAGCTAGAATAGTCGCAAAATTGTCTTTCAGTTGTTCGCGAAATGATCGTCCAGTCAAAACTTCTGTGCGTAACACAACATTGTTGAGAAACATCCCCAGCAACTCTTCAGTTTCGACCCGATTGCGGCCTGCTACCGTAGTGCCCATGACCACGTCTGATTGCAGTCCGTAGATTGCTAAAACCGTTGCTAGGCAAGTTTGCAATAATGCAAAAGGCGTGATCCCAAGTTCAACCGTGAAGCGTTGTAATTGCTCACCCAGCGGGTCGTCAACTCGCAGTATATATCTTGCACCACTGTGCCCCTGTTGTGCTGGTCGAGGGAAATCAGTAGGAAGATTGTGCAATTCCGGTAAACCCTGCAATTGCGTGCACCAATAATCCAGCTGTCCTTGATAAACACCTCTGAGATGCTGTTGCTTTTGCCAAGCAGAAAAATCTATATACTGTATAGGCAGTGGTGACAATTCAGCTTGTCGTCGCTCACAAAACGCATTATAAACTTGAGCCAGCTCTTCCAGCATTAACTGTTCTGACCAAGCGTCACCAATCAGATGATGGGTGACAATAGACAACAAATGTTCTTTTTCGGCCAATTGTAGCACTCGCACACTTATCAACGGATCCGCAGCAAGATCCATAGGCTGACTACGATGTGCCAGTAATTGTGCGTCAATAAACTGCAACACCTCATCGGCAGAACCTCTATAATGTTCGGTTATGAACCCTATCTCGTTATCAGCCGTATGCTGCAGCACAGGCCTTGTTCCATCCATAACAACTCTGTATTGAAGGATCTTGTGACGCTCCACCAGCAACTGGAATGCAGCCTTAAGTGGCTTTGTCTGAAGTTCCCCGCGGAGCTGAAACACTGATAATTCACGGTAGACCTTATCGTTCTCCATCAATTGACCACTAGCCCAGATCCGCTGCTGGGAAAAAGATAATTCGGGTTTCTGCTCCGCAGTCAATGGTCGGATCTGTGCAGTCGCTTCTTGCTGTACCTGCAGGTAATTGGTCAATTCGGTTTTGTTTTTTTTCAACTGCGTCATGATAGACGCTGTCATAGTGCCTTTAGGCGCAAAAAACTTTAACGTTCCATGTTGCAAATACAGCTCAATCCCATGAATTTTCAAATCCTGAAGGTACTGTTTCATCCGATTTCCCCCTCTTCTAGTTCAATCTCAGGATCCTTCTGCTGACGAAGCACAAAACCCGTTTCCCGCAAATAACTGGCCAAAGATGCGATGGTATTGTGCTCAAAAACCTGAGCCAAAGACAACGGAGCATTTAAACGTTGATTCAGTCGCGCCACAAACTGGCTTACCTTTATTGAATTAACACCAAGCTCAAGTATTGATTGCTTAAGTCCAAACGATGGTTTATCAAGTAACTCACTCCAAATAGCCGCTATTGTTTTCTGATAAGGATCTAACACCTCAATCGGCAGAGGCTTATCATTACCGTTATTAAACTGTTCAGCTAGTTGACCGACATCAACTTTCCCATTGGTTGTAAGAGGCAATTCACTAACTAATTGAATTTTTTTAGGCATCATATACTTAGGCAATCTTTGCGTGAGATGACTGCTCAGCTGACGGATTAAACTGGCCGCTTTTGTCGGTTCTTCCAAAGCTTGCCTGCTGGCAAGCTGTCCTTCTCGGATCGGTCCACCTGCCAGACTATGAACCACCCGATGCGTATCACTAAGATGCAACGGCAGTACCAGTCGTGTCTCGTGAATACCACCAAGCGGACAAACTCCGATGTGTTGTGCTCCTGCCTCTGCCATCAACAGTTGTGACATATAACCAGCTTCTAGCACGCTCATTTGAAACGCAACGTCGCCATAAATTGGCTCAATAGCCGCCAATTCGGTAATTAAAAATACAGTAAATGCCGCAGCGTCTACGATAGGCTTGGTTTCTTCTAAGTAGACATTGGCAACAATTTGCTCACCACCTAACAAGGGTAATAACTTGTGCTGCAGTGGATGGTAATAATAAAAACCACCATCTATGCCAGCTACCCGTCCAGGTTTGATTTGTAGGTAAACTTGCACAGGATACAAACTACCAGCAGAAGGGTAACGACGCTTAGATAAAAGGCCGTCACCTAATTCAAGTGCTGCCAGCGGCGCAAGGAAAGCGCCAAGATCAACAGCATCGATTTGTCGAGACTCAAATTGTCTAACACTCTGGCGCGCAAAGTAAGCACTGTGGTCAATATCAGTTGTCGGCTGCCCTGCCAACTTCAAACCTTGTTGATCTAACTTCCGCAATCCGTGTTGAGCAAACTTAAATGCCACTTGGGAATGTTCAGCATTGTTTGCAGATGTCTGAGATACTTCAGAGCTTTGTATTGTCAGACACAGCAAACTTACACCATTTATCTCGCCCACATGCGCAATCGCAGTTTCAATCTCTGGCAATTCACGTGCTACAGCCTCTATCTCCCCCAATTCAATACGATATCCCCCCAATTTCACCTGATGATCGACACGTCCGAGAAACTCAATATTACCGTCAGATAAATAGCGGCCAGTATCTCCCGTTCGGTAAAGACGGATCTGCATATGAGGATGATAGAAAAAGCTTTGGGCTGTTTTCTCAGCATCACCAAGGTATTCACGTGCCAAACCACGACCGGAGATAAATAATTCGCCCTTTACACCTATAGGAACGGCTTCCAGTGCTTCATTAAGAATATAAAACTGCTGGTTTGCCATTGGTTTACCATAAGGAATAAAAGGCAACGAGGGGTAGCTTCTGGGGTCAATCTGATATCCGATTGACCAAATAGAAGCCTCTGTCGCACCACCCATATTTACAATTTTGCTATTGGTGCAATAGCGATAAATTTTTTGCGGAAGTGACAACGGTAACCAGTCTCCACTTAAAAGAATCTGACGTAATGACGGAATTTGTTGGTTGTTGATTGCAGCATGTTCACACAACATCAACATCATCGCAGGTACGGTATTCCATAAGCTGATCTTGTGGTGCTGCAATAAACGGATCCACTCCTTTGGTTCACGATGTTCTGAGGCTAGTGGTAACACAACTGCACCACCGACAGCCCAAAGTGCAAAGAGGTCAAATACCGACAAGTCAAAACTAAGGTTAGACAATGCTAATACTCGGTCATTCTCGTTCATTTGATAGCACCTGATCATATCCTGCAAAGTATTGTTCGCTGCGCCGTGTTCGATCGCCACTCCCTTGGGACGACCTGTGGAACCGGATGTAAACAATACATAAGCCAGATTGCCTTTATCTACCTTAACCGACGGTGGAGTTTGCGGATAATCACCTTGCTCTATTTCCTGATAACTCAGCCACACTCCCGGTAATGCTTGTAACACCTCTGCGACACATAACACCAGACTCACATTTGCTTGACTGAGGATATCTAAGATGCGCTGTTGCGGTGTTTCTTGGTCAATCGGCACATACGCAGCGCCGGCTTTAACCACCCCCAATGTCAATACAAGCTGCTGCCAACTAACGCTGGAAAAAATTGCAACACGCTCTTCCGCTACGATACCTCGAGCAATAATTGCATGAGCAACCTTATTAGAAAGTTCGTCAAGCTGACGATAACTAAATTCCAGTTCCCCTTGTATTAATGCTGGGCGTGCACTGTGACGATAAGCGCTCTGAGTAAACAAACGGTCCAGCGTAAATTCGGGCAGATATTGTGATGAAGAGTTTACTTTAGCAAGCAATTCAATCTGTTGTTGTGGTCTTTGCTCTCCCACTCTCTCATGCCAAAGCGATGGTTTATTTGCCATCTGCTCTATGAATGAAATAAAAGTGCTAAACATAGCATTGACTGTCTGCTCTTCAAGCAATCCATCAACCATATCCCAATTTAATTTGATTCCTTGGCGATAATGATTAACTTGGCAATCTAGCCAAACCTGAGGCGTCTGTATCACTCCGTGCGTCATTTCACCTAACACCTGCTCAGCGCGCACTAACAGTCCGTTTCTACCATCGCTGTCCAACCCCAACAAATTAGTAAATACAACGGGGAAAGAAGGTTGCTCAGTATCATCACGGACATTTCGGATATGTGCGAGAATTTGCATTCCTGACATGGCGCTGTTAGTCAAACACATTAACAATTCGTGCTGAACATCACGCACCTGATCTAACCAGTTCAGTGATTGTCTAAAGTCAAATTGTGCTAGGGTAAATGTCGAGAAATGGCCCACGACCTGTTGCAATCCTTCAATCGATGAGGGTCTGTTTTGCATCGGAATATTCAGTGTAAAGGCTTGCTGCTCACTCCAAATTGCAAGTACTTTGGCATAACTTGCCAACAAAACAGCATTGACACCAATGCCAAACTCTTTACAACGAGCTTGTAGTCGTGACCATGTCAGCGCAGATAGATTTTTTTCCAAACGGATAAATCCTGGATGATGACCAACTTTACTTAACTGCTGCAACGGCAACATAGGCGCCGCAGGAATATCAATGGCCTTGTGCTTCCAATAATCCTCTGCCTGTTTATATACAGTGCTGCTCTGGTGTTGCACCACCCCATCTACGTACTGCTGGAAACTAACTGGAGCAGCTTTACGTTCAGCCATAGGATCTAGGTAAAAATGCAATAGATCATCGATGACGATTTGCAAGCTAGTAGCATCGATGAAGGTACCATCAAAATTAAAATGCAATCGAGTAGACTGTTCAGACAATAAGCTGGCACGGCATTCAAACGCAGGCCAAAGGCCAAGATTGAATTGATGTGACAGGCATTCCTGACGGACACGCTCCAAAGCCTGAGTCTGCGCAGTCTGATCCAATCCTCTGAAGTCCTCCTTACGGATTTCAAAGTATGATGTTTCAGCGTGGATCTGTTGACGTCCATCTACTGTCAGCTCTGCGCGCAACATAGGATGCAGAGCAATCGTTTGTTGCCATGCTCGCTCAAGTTCAACCAGTTCTATATCACCTTGAAACTCCAAGTAGGCTTGTAAAGATACGCCGCCGAGCTCAAAAGTATCAGTGCTACCTACGACATAAGCCATTTGCATATCAGTCAACGCAAAGGGACCCGCTGTTTGTGGTGCTAATAATTTATTGACAGGGATAGAGGCTGCTGTAGATACAAGTGACTGTAGTAATTCAGCTATCGTTTGCCTGTTGAATAATTGATCAAGTTGAATAGTTAAGCCCAATTGCTCTGAAAATATTGCCGCCAAACTTACAGCTTTAAGAGAGTCTAGTCCGTAAGATAACAATGATTGCTGTAGATCGAGCTGCGTAGGTTTCAGAGCAATTGGGCTTAACTATTCAACTTGATCAATTATTCA
>TARA_R110002033_G_scaffold16603_13_pt1 | contig 35336 bp, 31 predicted proteins | sample TARA_R110002033 | Tara Oceans TARA_R110002033 (sample SAMEA4397051) | marine metagenome | biome: Polar Biome; feature: [SRF] surface water layer (ENVO:00010504); material: water (ENVO:00002006), including particulate matter (ENVO:01000060) such as... | depth 5 m
ACCTTACATTGTTTTTCTCAGTGAAACTTTAAAAAATAACGGTCGGTTTAAAAAAAGGTTTGTTCGTAAGAAATCGAATAATAAATTCAAAAATGAAGCATTTGAAGGCATCTACGTAAATAATAGATTCCATAGAAAAATGTACAGAATCATAAATCGTTCTGAAGTTTCAGCAAATAAAAAATACAAATATTCTGGTTTATCATTTCTAATATTTCCCGAGTTAATTTCTCAAATCACGGGTATGCCCTATGCAGAATATATGGACCAAGAGTTTTACAAACCACTTGGTATGAAAACTTTTGGATTTCTACCAAGTACTAAAGATTTCTCGAATAAAATTGTCCCAACAGAAGAAGATACTATTTTCAGACAAACCCTAACACAAGGTTGGGTTCATGATGAAAATGCATCATTGTTAGGAGGAGTTTCTGGTAATGCAGGTCTTTTTGGCACGGCAAATGACCTGGCTATTATCATGCAAATGTTCGCGCAAAATGGGTTGTATGCAGGAAAGCAATACATCTCAAAAAAAACCATGGAGGAATTTATACAAGTTCAATATCCAGAAAATGACAATAGAAGAGGTTTAGGTTTTGATAAGCCTTATTTAAATAATGATCAATTTACATTGGCAAATGCTTATCCTGCTCCAGAAGTTAGTGCAACAAGTTTTGGTCACAGTGGTTTTACAGGCACCTTTGTCTGGGCAGATCCAGAGAATCAATTGATTTATATATTTCTTTCTAATAGAGTGTATCCTACTAGAGAAAATCGTAATATTTACGACTTAAATATTAGACCAACAGTACAACAAATTTTTTATCAGGCATTTGATAAATCAAAACAGCACAAACCTTAGTATATTTATTAATATCTTCGATTTATAAAACAACCCTATGGGCTTACTACTATTTTACGCGTTTATTTCTATTTTCTTCTCTTTTCTGTGTTCTATATTAGAAGCAGTATTATTGAGTATCACCCCTACTTTCATCAATGTAAAAATGAAAGAAGGCCATTCTTATGCCAAAACCTTAGAGGCACTTAAAAAAGATGTAGACCAACCCTTAATTGCTATTTTAACCATAAATACTATTGCCCATACTGTTGGCGCAATTTTAGTTGGTGTACAAGCAAAAGTGGCATACGCCGAATTATATGGTAGCGAAACCAAAACAATACTGGGTATATCCTTTACAGAAGATCTAATGGTTGGGGTAGTTTCTACCATTATGACCATTCTTATTTTGGTAGCGTCTGAAATTATACCTAAAACTATTGGAGCAACATACTGGAAACAACTTGCTAATTTCTCTACAAAAGCTCTGAACATTATGGTTTTGGGCTTAAAATACACTGGCTTGTTATGGTTATTACGCCTTTTTACCAAAATGGTAGGTGGTGGCCAACACCATGGTAGTGTTTTAAGTAGAGAAGATTTTCATGCCATGACAGATATGGCACATGAAGAAGGTGTTTTTGAAAAATCTGAATCTACCATCATTAAAAATTTATTAAAGTTCGATGAAGTTCTGGTGAAAGATATTATGACGCCAAGAGCGGTTATGAAAGTAGCATCTGACGAAAAAACGATTGCGAATTTCTTTAATGACAACCCTAAATTGCGTTTTTCAAGAATTCCTGTGTATACCGATAATATGGATAATATTACGGGGTTTGTTTTAAAGGATAATGTGCTTGAAGAAATGATCAATCAGAACGGGGAAATTCCATTGAAAGATATTAAGAGAGATATTTTAGTAACCCGTAGAAGTACGCCTATACCTACCCTATTTGAAATATTCATTGAAAAACGTGAAGCAATTGCGTTGGTTGTAGATGAATATGGTTCTGTTAGTGGAATTGTAACTATGGAAGATGTTATAGAAACGCTTCTAGGACTTGAAATAATGGATGAGAGCGACAATGTTGCGGATTTGCAGAGTCTTGCTCGTAAAAACTGGGAAAAACGTGCTCAGGCAACCGGAGTGATCGAAAAGCCTACTTCGCCAGACGAATAAACTTCAAGAATACCATGGAAGAGGATATTGCTTTTATAAATACACCATTGGGAGTTGCCAAAATTATTGGCGATGCTGACGGACTTACCTCTATAACCGTACTCAATTCCGACGAACCTCTTACCGATGTTATTCCTGAATCTTTAGAAGATGCCGTTTATCAATTAAACGAATATTTTGAAGGGATAAGAACCAACTTCGATCTAAAACTAAACCCTGAAGGAACAACATTTCAAAAGAAGGTTTGGGTAGCGTTGCAAAACATCCCTTACGGGAAATCTACATCTTATTTAGAACTGGCAAAATCTTTAGGAGATCCTAATGCCACCAGAGCAGCCGCCTCGGCAAATGCTCGAAATCCGTTATGGATTGTTGTACCATGCCACCGCGTTATTGGTCTTGATGGTTCTCTTACGGGCTATGCCGGAGGTTTACACAGAAAACAGTGGTTATTGAACCATGAGAGTCCGTTTAAACAGCAAAGTTTGTTCTAATAAAGCTTACTTAAGCCAATAAAAAACAAACCACCCAGTTTGTTAGGTGCCCAAAACACCCACTAAACCTAGTACTATTTGCATTTTATCGATACAATTGCGAGTGCTGTCGTTGCTATCCACAATTGTAAACACATGCTACAAGTAAAAAACCGACTACGTGGTCGGTTCGCTATTTTTAAGGCAATTCTCTTCTGAGTTCTATGAATAACCAAATACCTCCATAGATTTTATAGCGCTTATGGTTTTCCGTAATAGAATGTAGCCCATAAATTGTAGGTTTATTCTTAAATAGTATATTCGCTACGTACCCTTTAACCACCAAAACAAGAAATAAACGTACCCTGGTACGTTTATATGTACGTTGCCAGTAATACAAAGAACACCAAGAACATAAATGAGCATAACGACCAATTTTCAAACTTTCTGTAATGATTTAAAAATTTCGAGCGATAAAAGGTCTACTATTTCAACTCGCTATAATTCTATATGTAAAAGACTGAATAAGGACTTTTGGAATATGGATACAACACACGGTGGACGATATGTTGGTTCATATGGAAGACATACTGCAAATGGTTGGGTAAGTGATATTGATATGATTTTTGAAATGCCACTAAGTTTAAAAACTACATATGACAATTATATCGGAAATGGACAATCTGCATTTTTACAATCTGTAAAAAATTCTTTGGCATTAACCTATCCGAATAGTCACCTTAAAGGAAATGGACAAATTGTAGAAATAACATTTACAGATGGAATTTCATTTGAGGTACTGCCAGCTTTTAAAAACAGTAATGACACTTACACTTTTGCAGATTCAAATTCTGGAGGTAGCTGGAAAACAACCAATCCAATTCCCGAGATAAATGCAATCAACACAGGAGATATTTTAACAAATTATAATTTAAAAAGGCTCTGTAAAATGGCTCGTTCTTGGAAAGGATATTGCAATGTTCCAATTAAAGGCTTATTAATTGACACTTTAGCTTACAGATTTTTAATAGATTACGCTCACAAAGACCAATCGTATTTCTATTATGACTTTATGAGTAGAGATTTTTTTAAATATCTAAAAAACCAAAAGTCTAACCAAACAATTTGGTATGCAGTTGGAAGTTTACAAAATATTTATAATTCAGATAATTTTAGATACAAAGCAACTGTTGCTTATAACAAATCATTAGAAGCAATTCAACTAGAAACAGACAATTTAGGTTGGTCTGCTAAACAAAAATGGAGAGAAATATATGGCTACAGATTCCCAAGCTAAAAACGTGTTAGAAGCACAATTGAGAGAAGTTTATGGTAGAACCGTTTGGACTCACAAGACACAAGAAAAATGTGCCGATATTTTAAGAGCGAGAAATCATAATATGAAAATACTTCAAATTATTCTTTCTGCACTTACAACGACTGGTATTCTAATTACAGTTTTTGGAGAAAACAAAATAGTTGGCATTGCATCTGCGATTTTATCAGCTATTCTTTTCACTTTAAATGCATATTTTCAAAAATATGATTTGGGAGAAATAGCACAAAAGCATTCTGAATCAGCTTCCGATATTTGGAATATTAGAGAACAGTATCTTTCATTATTAACTGACCTTAATTCTGGTATTTTAAATTTAGAACAGGTAAGCGAAAAACGTGATGAATTACAAAACGATTTATTTAACCTTTACAAAGGTGCACCAAGAACTTTAAGTAAAGCCTATAAAAAAGCAACAGAAGCTCTAAAAATGAATGAGGAGCTTACTTTTTCAAAAGAGGAAATTAATAATTTATTACCAATGGAATTACGCAGAGAATAAGTACAACTGGCAACACAATGGCTGGTTCTCGACTACTTACGAAAATCCGATAGGATTTTCTATTCTGTTTTCATTTGCTAAATTAGGTGCTTAAACACGCCACTAATTATACACAAACATGTTACCTGCAAGCTAAAAAAAGGAAAATTTGAAACTTAAAAACTTATTTACAAAAAAATTTTACATTTATAATTTTCAAAGGGTAAAAAGAGCTAAACCGTTAGATTATATTTTTTTCGATGGTAAAGTTTTCATTATCCTATTATCAATATTCCTAATTGGCTTAGTATTCTTATTTCCTTTGAAAATTGAATTTTTATTTCCGAAAATTGAAAATCAAACCTACATACTTGAATCACTATTAAGGGTAATAAGTATTTTTATCGGTATTTCATTTTCATTTATCATTTTATCGTTTAATGTTTTTTATAAAAATTTTGGAAGATATGTATTCCAAAATTTTTTCAAAATTAGAAGTGCTAAAATCTGCTTAACCTTATTAATATCTACTATTGTATTATTAATATATACAATCTATTTTTTCAAGGAAACTAAAAGTATTTCTAAATACTCTAATTTCTTATTCCTTTTTTCTATTGTATTATCCTTTGTTAGTTTCTTTTCTGTCTTTCCTTTCTTTATCAATCTTTTAAGAAGTTCTCAAGACAGAAAACATATCTCTGAAATATTTAAAAAATTAAACAATGAAGAATATGTTATTGATAAGTTTTTGGCAAGGGTAAATGATGAACAAAGTTCATTTTATCATAAAGACCCTATTAGTCTTATTAACGAAATTGGACTTGCCTCTATAAAAGATTTTGATAATAATACTTTTGAGTTAATTAATTCTGAGATTAAATCTTTTTTCAAAGAAAGTGTTTCCAATAAATTTAAAGAAGATACTCATATTGACATTAAAGAGTTGTATTATAATTTTACAGAATTACTATTTGATTTTTATTCGTTATCAATAAAAGAAAAAAACGAAAAATTCTTAAAAACTATAATACATACAAGATATGAAATAGAGTCTTGTATTCTTGAGAATATCGATAAACCAAAATTTAAAGAGTTCTATGATTTTGGAGATAAGTATAAACATTGGGACTTCGATTTTGATACAGAAAAGTACTTAAAAAAAGCAATACAATTTAATGAGGATGAAATTTGTGAATTAATTATAAGCAACTATAATTCCTTTGTTACCAAATCAATAATTAAGCTTTATCCTAAAGATATTAAATATAATAATTCAAATCGCTATGATGTAGCTCAAAAATCAGATATTATTTTTGGTCCATTACGGAACATAAGTACCTTTTCTGAAATTTTACTCATTAACAATAAAATTTACTTATTTAAAGAAATATTTACATTTTTATATTGTGTAGAACATAAAGTGATTGACATAGAAACCACAGATGCTACCAAATGTTATTTATTCAATGTAATACATAATTATAAAAAAGAAATTTATAAATCCTATCTTGACAATCCATCCACCGATTATATTAGTTACTTAAACTTTCCATTTAAGGATAGTGTTTTCATTTATGAAAAAATAAAATGTATAACACCAATATTAGGTTTATTGGAAATTATCGATTTACTCTTCGCTAAGGACAAGCTTAATAATATGGTAATAAATCTTGCTAAAGCAGATATGTTACACTTGATAAACAAAAACGAGTTTTCGAGTAATGTATTAATTAAATTAGTAAACAAGTTTGTAGACCTTTCTTCTAAAATAAAAGATAGTGATAGTGCATATCGAAAGGATATTTATTTAAAGTTAGTAGAAAAATTAGAAATTGTAAATATTGAACTTTTAAAAAACAGTAATGCACCAAAGGAAACTGAAAAGAAACTAAAAGAATCTATAGACTCATTTAAGAAAAAAAAGAAATATTCAAATGAATTAAAAAAGCTAGGGTATATTTCTGATGAAAGGATTACTTAAAAATAAAAGCCAGCAGGTAACAAGAACTAAGGTAAAAAACAACCAAATTCATTCTTAAACCGAGACACTATTATTCTAGGCTCATAGATTCAAAAAACAGATTCTTTGAGCTTTTTTTATTGTATTTATCTTTTCTTTATCTAAGAATAATGAAAAAAGGGAACTTAATAAAGCGGTGAAGAACCCTGCATAGAGAAAGTATTAATAAAATGGTTAACGATTAATTTGTTCGCCTACTGCACGGACAATTCGGATCAAATGCTCTTTGCTTTCTAAGTGACTAGTATGCTTCCAATTTGCCATGAAAACTATGGCGATTTCGTTCTTGTAATCCGCAAAAATAAACTGGCCAAATGAACCTATCGTATGCATCAACCCATCATCTCGCAGCATCCAGGCTTGATTTCTATAATCTTCCTGTTGTCCAAGTACGAAATAAGGCGATAAGGGTTCTGTAGGTGGTTGGTCAAATGTTGCTTCAAAATAACTCTCTGGGATCACCCTTTTACCATTAAAACTACCTCTATTTAACATCATTTGGCCAAACCTAGCAGCATCTCGTAGTGTTATGGCCATACCCCAACTAGCGCCTGCATTGCCGTCTTCATCAATTGAAATAGCTGCATCATAGCGAGCTTGTAAGGGATGCCAAAAATTTTCTTCTATCAACTGTGCATATTGCTTACCTGTAACCTGCTCAGCAACCATGGCCAACACCTGAGTATTCATATCATTATATGAAAATTTACTGCCAGCTGCGAACGATGGTTTTTGAAATTGTTGAATAAATAACAAAGTTGAACGATGTTCAACGCCTAACACCTTTGGCTTCAGCCCCATATGAACTTCACTCATAAAGCCATGGTCATCTGCATTGTGGTAACTACCAAAATCAGGAAACCCCACTTCCATATCAAGCATATTTTGTAGCGTAGATCCCTTGAAAACATCGGCATTCAAGTCAGGTAAATATTCGTCTACATTAGCGCTTAAATCTAATAGCCCCTCGCTTGCCAACTTATGGATTAACATACCGGTAAACGTTTTTGAAGTAGATTGTAAAATTTGAATATCATGTTTTTGCATGCCTTGGTCGTAGGTTTCAAAAACTAGTTTCCCCTCATGCATCACTGCAAAACCTTTCATTTGTATTGACTTCAGAAGGCCTGGTAATAGCACATCTTTTTCCGTATCAACAGAAACGTTTAGCTCCATGAGATTGAATGGGTCATTTTTTATTTCTTCAAGTGCTACTGCTTCAGGATCAGCGTGGATAGTAACCATTGGTATAAACTCTCGTGGGTGATGACTTGCATAACGGCTGTAAGGCCAATACTGCCAATTAAGGAGATTGATATCACTTCGCTCGAACGGCATATTAAATGGATAGTTGCGTATCACATCAAGCTTTTCATTAATGCTTACTGCTTCACTATCTTGGGCGCTGGTTTGTGAGCTGATAAATGTAAAGCAAAACACAATTAATATTTGAATTACTTTATAGTCTGCCTTCGAGTTTTTTGCCATTTTTATTTTTATTGAAGATAGCGAAATTATATATGTCATTTATTGTCTGCCCTTTAATAAAAATGAATAACCACCTGTAACACAACATATAAACAATACGATCTTTGCACATAATCGAAAGGTTTTTGTATTTTTATGACGACCGCTAAATCTTATGGATTTAGCTTTCGACAAGAAAAAAACTAAACCCGCCCGAACTTGCCTTTTCGATACGGGCGGGCAATAAGCTTTAGCTCCTTGCACAGACGGAAACGAAAAGTTTCCTTATCTCCCCCGCTATGCTTAGCTCAGGCGTTAGCAGAAAAAAAAAATCTTATGAATAATCGCCTTTTAAACCTTACCGTAGTAGCACTGGCTTTACTACTGTTTTCTTATGCTCCAACAAGTACGCTACCCACAGCATTGCCAGAGGGTACAATTATTGAAAAGCTTAACTTTATTAAGAATCCTAAGAATTTCAATAATGAGAGCGAGCGTCTAAAACTACTTTTCGAAACGTACTCTCAATACCAGATAGAGTCTTCTCCAGTACTGGCTACATTTTTTGGCAAACCCGGATATGATCACCTTTGGGATGATATTTCACCTGATGGATTTGAGAAAAATTTATCCGTCCTGAAAATTTTTGACGAATCTAAAGATTGGTTTAACCTCGATGAATTAACAGAAAATGACAAAGTCAATTTCAACATCTTTAATATATCCATAGGCAACCAATATTCTCTTAACAGTAAATTTCCAGAACAATACTTAATCTTAGATCAAATTCAGGGCATTCATACTATCATTCCTACGATTATTCAAATGATGCCCACCAATTCTCCAGAGGCTATTGAAAACATTATATCTAGACTTAAGGGGATTCCAGCACTTTTAGAAGGAGTTGAAACGATCCTTTCAGAAGGAATTGAAAAAGGAATCGTAATGCCAAAAAATACGGTGGTATTGGTTCCTGACCAATTAAGAAACATCAATGCTGAAAAACCAGAAGAAAGTGTGTTTTATATGCCTTTCGCCAATCTGGAAGACCAGGAGCCTATTCAAAAGAATGTTAGGGAAATTATTGTTACGAGCATTAATCCTGCATTAAATCGTTTCACCTCTTTTATAGAAGAAAAATACCTGCCAAACACACGTGAAACCTATGGCCTAAAGGAATTACCAAACGGAGAGGCATGGTACAATGAACGCATAAAGTATAATACCACCACAGATATGACCGCTAAGGAGATTCACGATTTAGGACTCTCTGAAGTAGCACGCATCAGACTTGAAATGCAAAAGATTATATCAGAACTCAAATTTGATGGAGATATCAATGATTTCAACGATTTCTTAAGGGAAGACCCTCAATTTTATTTTGATACCCCTGAAGAATTATTAGCCGCTTACCGCGATATATGTAAAAGAATCGACCCTGTTTTACCTAAACTTTTCGGCAAACTGCCAAGGCTCACTTATGGCGTAAAGAGAGTTCCCGCATATTCGGAACAAGGGAATACAACGGCGTATTATAATCCGGGTTCATTGCAAGCGGGAATACCAGGATATTTCTTTGCCAATACCTACAATCTAAAAAGTCGCCCCAAATGGGAAATGGAAGCCTTAAGTATTCATGAAGCAGTTCCTGGTCATCACTTACAGATTGCTCTTGCTCAAGAATTAGAGAACGTACCAGAGTTTAGAACCATGTTAAACTTCACTGCATTTATAGAAGGTTGGGGACTTTATTCCGAAAGCCTAGGTCCAGCTCTTGGAATGTACAATGATCCATATTCTAAATACGGGCAATTAACTTATGAAATGTGGCGCGCCATACGGTTGGTTGTTGATACTGGTATACATTCTTTTGGATGGTCTAGACAAGACGCAATAGATTATTTTATTATGAATTCAGGAAAAAGCGAAAATGATATTACGGTTGAAGTAGATCGGTATATTGCTTGGCCAGGGCAAGCTTTAGCTTATAAAATTGGTGAACTAAAAATCAAAGAACTTCGAAACCGATCCGAAACAACTCTGAAAGATAAGTTTGATATTAGAGCATTTCACGATGTTGTTCTTGGTAGTGGATCACTCCCATTAGATGTTTTAGAATATAATATAGACAACTGGCTCAATGAACAAATAACTATTGAAAAGTAATGCTACTAACAGATGATATAACACGTGCCATAACTGGACGTTGCATAGCATTTTAAAGTAAAAATATAGTTTCGAAAGAAGAACTGGAAAATTTCGTGAAATAGAACCAGAACATTTGACTGAATTTCTTGATGAAGTTTCTCATCATTACAAACAAATAGAATGGTAATTAGTATCCTTAGAATTGGCAACTATGGAGATTGATAAAATCAATTCAAAAAATTAACGAAAGCACAAGCTAAAAAACTATTGAAAGCCAAACAAACATATCTAAAAGGAAAGTCAATTTTTAAAGTTTCATTAGTCGTTATTGTAATTACAATAACGACCGTTTACCTAACAGGCGAAAACTATAACAGAACTATAACTTCAAATCTTTATTTATCCCTGTTTGTAATTGGAACAGCACTTTTCTTGTTTATCACCTATGGTCTTTATAAAGGAATAGGATTAACTGACAACTTTCCAAAATTCAGAGAATTTAAAACTGGTGAGTGGATTGCAAATTCAGGAAATGGAGCAAATTTACCAAGTATAGAGGTTGGTGATGGCATTAGCGGAGTTATAATGTCAATACTACTATGGATTGCAATGACAATAATTCTCTTCGTTCTTCTTATTCTTATAGAAGCAGTTTTCTGGATTTCAATATTTATAATTTTGACAATGCTCTATTGGGTGTTTTTTAGAGCGCTAAAATTTGTTTTCTCTAAATCAAAAGACACTAAAGGAGATATAGGAATTTCAGCAATTTATTCTCTCGGTTATACGACATTGTATCTTGGTTGGATTTTCGGAATTGTTTACTAAACAGATGTATTGGGTTAAAAAACTCGTGTTCAACAAAGCCAAAACGTAATGCGGACTTTACATCTAAATCTCATGGATTTAACTATCGACAAGAAAAAAATTTAAACAATAAGCTTTAGTTTCAGGTACAGACCGAAACGAAATTGTTTTCTTTGACCTAAACCATTCATAATTTGAGGGTTATACATAAAATATCAAAATGAGGAAATTGGTGTTTGGAATATTTATAAAATTTTGGGAAGGACACTCAAATCATCCATTGATAAGACAACAAAGTCTATATTTAAATAACATTAAAGAAACACTTGGAAAATAAATTAATTATTTAATGATTTCTACGTAACCTTCAAATTAAGAATGCCAAGTATTTTCGCTTTAAATAACTATTACAAGTGAAAGAACTAAATATAATATCCGTGTTTCTAGTTTTAATCATTATGTTATCCAATATTAATTTCAATAGCACTAATAATTTATTAAAAACAGGAAGTATTTCTTTCGTTTCAATGCAATCAACAAATAATGATGGATTTTCTATTAGAACTAACGTAGACATCTCACCAAATTTAAAAATTCGTTTTACAGATTCTGAATGGAATGGAAATCATTTTGGTTTTGATGAAAATGACCTTATATGGATAAATGGAAATGAAGTTATACCTGCAAATACAATAATAAATTTTACCAATTTAAATTCTAAAGCCTCTGTTTCTAATGGAAGAATACAAGGTTCTATGGGCATATCAAAACAAAATGACGCGGTATTTGCCTATTTAGGCGATAAAAGAATGCCAACTATTTTTTTAGCTGCGATAACAAATAATGAATCTGGTTATGGTACATTGATTAATACAGGTTTAATAAATGGAAAAACTGCAATAACAATCCAAAAGGAACAATAGATTTCAATTACAGAATCCAAATCATTAACCTCAAATTTGGCAACATATTTTAAATTTCTATTAGTAAGAGCTGAAGAACTTTATATTATATTAAGAAGGATAGCAAAGAAATTATCATAATTTACTACTTATTAGTAACTTACTTTTCTATGCCTGACAAATTACAATTAGAAAATATACTCTTCTTAGATATAGAAACCGTACCAGAAAAAAGTTCTTTTGACCAGTTAGATACAACCACGCAAGAACTGTGGGCACACAAATCTCAATACCAAAGAAAAGATAATGTAACTGCCGAAGAATTCTACGAGCGTGCCGGAATTTGGGCGGAGTTCGGTAAGATTGTTTGCATATCCGTTGGTTATTTTACGTTTCAAAAAAGTGTTAGAAATTTTAGAATAACCACTTTTCACGGAGATGAAGCCAAACTGTTGGCTGATTTTAAAATCTTATTAGACGAGCATTTTAATCATGCTAAAAATGTGCTTTGTGCGCACAATGGCAAGGAATTCGACTTTCCGTACATCGCTAGAAGAATGATTATCCATGGTATTTCTTTACCTCAAAAACTGGATTTATTTGGTAAAAAACCATGGGAGATACCGCATATAGACACCATGGAGCTATGGAAATTTGGTGATTACAAGCATTTTACTTCACTAAAACTCATGGCGCATGTGTTGGGCATACCTTCCCCTAAAGAAGATATTGATGGTAGTATGGTACGTGTAGTCTATTATGAAGAAAATGATTTAAACCGTATTGTCACTTATTGCGAATTAGACGTATTAACTACCGCACAGGTCTATTTAAGATTAAGAAATCAAGAACTTTTAGCCGATAATGAAGTAAAGAAAGTTGCTAATGAATAGAATCGCGTTAAAATTAGCATCCATCCATATAAAAACAGCACTAATGATGTAATTTTGTTAGAAATGTCATTTGTTCAAAAACGAGCCATATTTATGAAAAAAATCATCTTATTATTCTCCATAGTTACCGTATTTATTAGCTGTATACAAGAAAAAGAGATAAGCTCTATACATCCTGAAAATTGGGCGAAGAGAAAAATTACCATGAAGGTTCAAGATTCTTTAGAGCATGGTAAGTCTTATTTATCGATCTATTCTCAAATCTATAGTAGCTCTGAACATAAAACCCATAATCTAACTGCTATGGTCAGTTTACGAAATACAAGTGATGTAGATACTATTTACCTTTCTAAAGCTGAGTATTTTGACACACATGGGGTTTCGTTAAGAAATTACTTTAACCACCCTATTTATTTGGCTCCTTTAGAAACGGCTGAAATTATTATTGACGAAATGGACGTGGAAGGTGGTACCGGTTCTAACTTTATTTTTGAATGGCAAGCACCAAAAGATTGCCCAGAGCCATTATTTGAAGGTGTTATGAACTCTACCGTTGGCCAACAAGGTCTTTCATTTACTACACAATCAAGAAGAATAAAATAATGCTATTTAGTACTTATAGAATTTAGTGCTTTTGTTTACGTTGAAATCTTGAATCTGTAATACATAAAGTCCAGATGGAAGATCAGAAACATTTATCCTTGCATTTGTAGCTGAATCCATTTTCAATTCTACGCCGCTAGTGCTCATTATTCTATAAACCGAGCTTTCTGAAGTTTGAACGTTTAATTGAATTTCATCTACCGCAGGGTTTGGATACACGCTAAAAGGAATTTCAGAATCTGCACTCAAAGCATTAAGCGTTTCCAATACTGTATCTGCTCCGCTAAAAGTAAATGTAGCTACTTCGCTAAATTCAGAAGCGATGTTCTGAGAGCAGAAAGTTCTCAATCTAAAAGAATACGTAGTATCAAGTAATAACCCCTTCCAGCTAAAATTATTTATTGAAATGTATTCTGTAGTCCAATTTTGTTGGTGCACTTCTTTGTACTGAATTTCATAAAGCGCATCTTCAGAAGCATTCCAAGTTAAGTTTACACTAGATGCTTCAGTTTCCTCAAGACTAATATCTTCAGGAGCATTAATAGAACATGTAGTCATTTGAACACCAGAAACAATCAATGAAAAATCTTGTGCGTTATTTACAAGGTCTCCCTTATGCGATACCGTAATAGTATACGTACCCTCTGCATTAGGAATTTCAATTCTTTCAAAAGGATCAACTCTATTATCTCCTTTAGTAGCAGCATTGTTAGCCTGTGCAGGATTTAATTTCCAAGGTAAAAATGTTTGTCCGTTTTTAGTAATTCTAATATCCAAGTCATTTACCAATGCAGCAGTAGTATTGTTTAATTCACCAGAATTGATAAAACTAGATTCTACATCTGTCCAAGAAATAGAAGCAATTAATGTTTCATTACCATTTGCTGTAATTTCAAAAGAAAACTCTTCGCCATTTTCTAAAGACTCCTCGGCAACATGACTAGAAAAATCTTTATTATTTAATACCTCAGCGGCATTTTTAGAATTCATGATACCCCAACCCATTTTATAATCAGGTCCTTGAGCATCTATATCATCTGCCGTGTGCAAAGCCAGCCCTTTTAAGGTAGCTGCTTTCATATATGAACCGTATAACTCCATGTTGTACTGTTGCAATAATAATAAAGAACCAGTAACGCCCGGTGTTGCCATAGAAGTACCAGAAGATGTGTTATAACTTGTATTACTAGCAGAATCTGTAGAAAGAACAGAACCACCGTTACCTGCAATGTCTGGCTTAATACGCCCATCATCAACAGGACCAAAACTACTGTAAGTAGAAACATCGGCACTTTTTAAATTTCCATTTTTATCTATATCAGAATTTGCACCTGCAACCGTAATATTATTTTTTGAAATGGTAAAGCCTAATAAAACGTCAAAACCATCTGCAGTCTTACCATAAGTAGGTGTTTCATTATCTCTACTCTTCTGTGCATTACCAGCAGCGGTTACCATTAAATAATAAGGAGCATTATACATTATTTTATCCCAATCTTGAGCAACCTTAGTATAGGCACCAAAATACCAATCTGGCACACGGTCTGCTTTAATACCGTAAGAGTGGTTAGAAAGAAGAAGACCATCGGCAGCAGCATCGGCAACTTCTATTTTATCTCTTGTCCAATCATGAGAAACAATTTTAGCCATACTAGCAACACCTTTAGCATCTTTTTTAAGTCCGGTTGAGATAATACTACCAGAAACTCTAGTAGCATGTGGATCTACATCAGCATTTTCATCACCTATTGTTAATCTAGAAGTATATTCAATATGGTTACTTAAAGCAACACCAGCATCCCAAACACCAACTTTCATTCCGTCACCATCTAAATGCAATCCCATCATACCATCCGTATTTAATGTGCTTGCTCTAGAAACCAAACCAGCTTCATCTGAATACGTTTCATAGTATAAAGGACTACCATCTGTACCAATACCTTGCAATTCAATTTTTTTACCGCTTGCAAGTGTTTCCTTTAATTTCCAATTGTTTTGCTTTGCAACCTCATGAAGATGTGTCTTTTCAAGAGCATACTCAGAAACTAAATTAGATTTGAAATTTGCCAATTCGGTCTTCTTATCATTTGCTGCGATACTTAATCGTTGCTTAGAAGTTTGTCCATTAACGATATTCGCTGCAGAAAACACTAAAAATAGTAGTATTAGAATACTACTTGTACGGTAGGTGAAATTATAGGTATTCATCGTTAGGTTAAGATTGTAGGATTTGGACTACAAATATAAAAACCATATGCTGTGTTCGGTGAATGAACACTTTTATTCGATGAATTACCTAAACATTACGTTGACCTTGTTGTGAAAACGTCAATTTCTGTTGTGTAAGATTTTTCTTTCTATTTTAAAACCTATCAAGAATTAAATGTAAACATAGCATAGACCGGAAAATGATCGCTGTAACCACCCATATATCTATCTGAAACGAATGTTCTGTAGGGGGAACCTTTATACTTCCCTTTCTTCTCCTTTAACGACTTGTCATCGTAGATAGCTGCAGAATCAAAACTATGTGTATTCTTTTCATAGTTAAAAAAGGAATTGGATACCAAGATCTGATCGAACATATTCCACTTATTCCCATAAACCGATGAACCTTGGCTATCTGGAATATGTAATGTCTCCATTGGGTTGAATAACGCTGCACCTTCTTTTAAATCTTGCAGACTTTTTGATGAAGGGTCATCATTAAAATCTCCCATAACAATAATATTAGGATCTAATTCCTCTAACCTAATTTGCTCTATTTTCAGAACAATCTCTTTAGCAGCTATAACCCGCTTATACTCCGTTGCTACATCACCATCTCTTCTAGAAGGCCAATGGTTTACGAATACATGAACCAATTCTTTATTTAATTCTCCCTTTACATATAGTATATCTCTAGTAGTATCTCTAACGCCCCCTAGGTTATCTACCAATAAAACCAATGGTTCTGAGTGTAAAACTTTAAAAAAACGTTTTCTGTAAATTAACCCTGTATCTATACCGCGTTCATCTGGAGAATCAAAATGAATAAATCCGTAATCTAAATCATCCATAGGATCTGTATGTAATAGCGCTGTTAAAACACTATTATTTTCTGCCTCAGCAACACCAATTAAAGCAGGAGGATATGGATGATCCTTTTCACCAATATTGACAATTGTTTTGGCGAGTTTAGCCAATTTACGTTGATATCTCTCTACAGTCCACTTTTTAGCACCATCTGGCGTATAATCCTTATCTAGAATTTTAGAATTACGCTTTGGATCAAATAGATTTTCTAAATTGTAGAACGCAACCGTATAACGCTGCTTTTTTGTCTTTTTCTTGAAGAATGGAAATCGCATGTATTATATTAATGAATAATTCGCACCAAGGATGCAAAGAAAATATCGGGGAAAGTTAATTTAAAACGCCACGATAAGTTTCAGAGCATAAAATCTCGATTATCGAGTCAATAAAAATACGAAATAGCTTATCGGTAATTGCTTAATTTTGCACTTTACATTATTATGATAGAAAAGAAGAAGGTAGATTATGAAAAAGCGGTTCTTATTGGTATAATCAATAAAGAGCAGAATGAGGAAAAGGTTAAAGAATATCTAGATGAACTAGAGTTCCTAACCTATACCGCTGGTGGAGAAGTGTACAAGCGCTTTACCCAACGAATGGATATACCCAACCCCAAAACCATGATCGGAACTGGGAAAATGGAAGAAATTGAGAAGTATGTAGAAGAGCATGAAATAGGATCTGTAATTTTTGATGATGAGCTAACGCCTGGTCAACAACGTAATATTGAAAAACAATTGCGTTGTAAAATTATTGACCGTACCAGTTTAATACTAGACATCTTTGCACAGCGTGCACAAACAAGTTACGCTAGAACACAAGTAGAGCTTGCACAGTACGAGTACTTATTACCTAGACTTACCGGACTTTGGACACACCTTGAGCGTCAAAAAGGTGGAATTGGTATGCGTGGTCCTGGAGAAACGGAAATTGAAACGGATAGACGTATTGTACGTGACCGAATTACCTTATTAAAGAAGAAACTATTAAAGATAGATCGCCAAATGGAAACCCAAAGAGGTAACCGTGGTGCTTTGGTAAGAGTTGCCTTGGTAGGGTATACCAATGTTGGTAAATCTACACTTATGAACGTTGTCAGCAAAAGTGAAGTATTTGCAGAGAATAAGTTATTTGCAACATTAGATACCACAGTAAGAAAAGTTGTTATAGGTAATCTGCCTTTTCTATTAAGTGATACGGTAGGATTTATTAGAAAACTACCTACACAGTTAGTAGAAAGCTTTAAAAGTACTTTAGATGAAGTACGTGAAGCAGATTTGCTATTACATGTAGTAGACATCTCCCACCCTCAATTTGAAGAGCATATAGCCTCTGTAAATCAAATTCTTTCAGAAATTAAAAGTTCTGATAAGAAAATGATTATGGTCTTTAATAAGATCGATCAATATGAGCATGAAACCATTGATGATGATGATTTAATTACAGAACGTACCGGTAGACATTTTACCATTAATGATTGGAAACAAACATGGATGGAAAAGGTTGGTGACCGTGCTATATTTATATCTGCCTTAAATAAGGAAAATCTAGATGAATTTAGAAAACGTGTTTATGATGAGGTAAGAGATATTCACATTACTCGTTTCCCATATAACAACTTCCTTTATCCAGAACACTTAGACGAGTATTAAATGCCGATTTTAATGGATTTCGTGTAGTTTATCGATGAAATGAAACCGTTGGTAAATCTCACCACATTTTGAGTTCAGTTCACAACATAAATTGTTCTCAACAAGACCTTATGCATTAATTTTACAGTGTAAATAAGTATAAGTCTTGACCCCAAATCGATATTTAACTTATGAAAACTACGAAGTAAAATCCCAAATTTTACGATAATTACTTAACCGAAAAAAGCCCTCTATAAAGAGGGCTTTTTTATTATACACTATTTTCTAAAATACGTTTTAAGACTACAAAGAGTAGTTAAGACCAACTAAGAAGTATGTCTGTAATTTGTTGTCAACAGTATCAAACGTTTCAGTAGGCGTATCAGTTAATGCGAAATTTAAAGCTTCTTGCTTGTTATCACGTAAACCGAATTCAAAACCTAAACCGATACCATTCCATAACGTGTAACCAAAAGAGTTGATCCAAGTTAAGTTAGAAAGGTCACCGCTTTTATAGCTTTGAAACATAGAAAGGTTAGACTTAAAGTTAACCGCACCAATTTGTCTCGTGTAATCAGCAACAATCTTAGCACCTAATGAAGATTCAAAAACTGCATCGTTATTACTAAATACAAAGTTGTAGTTTAATGGGTGAATTACAACAACTAAATCAGCAATAGGAGTCCAAGTAGCACCAACACCTAAATCAAGGTATCCTGGATCGTTAAAGTTATTCAATATTGTCGTTCTGTACTCACCTAAACCAGAAATAGCCCATTTTTCATTAAGCTTTCTTCCGTAAAGAGAACTAATATTGAATACATCAGTACCTTGTTTGAAACTGTCATCGTCAGTATCGTCATTCTTATCGTCGAACTTTACCCAACCTAAATTGATGTTACCAGAGTTTCTCCAAAAGAATTTCTCTTGGTTCAAATTAGCAAAAGCATTTACGGTTACACCAATGTTACCAGAAGATAAATCTGGAGTACCTTGACCGTACCAGTTGTTAAAGCTACTTAAGTTAGCACCAATAGTACCAAATGCACCTTTTTTCCATCCTGGTAATGCATCTATAGCGCCTTGAATAGCATCAGCTCTTCCTTGAATAGCAGCTATTGAATCTTTAGCAGCACCTAATTGACCTTTAAGTTCTTCTTCTGTCTGAGAAAAACCAACGGTTGCAACAAATGCAAGTGCTAGTGTTAATACAATTTTCTTCATAATAATTAATGTTTATAGTTTATAGTGGCGCAAAGGTAATAATAAGTCGCAACTTCTATAAGTAGGATTATGTTATTTTCTTTTGTATAACGGTACTGAAGAGCATGCTTCGCCGTACATAATGGACCTTGCCACTGGTTTTAAACGCTCTGCAAGAAACAGATATGCGTTTGCGGGCACAGGCTTTTTACTGCACCCTTTGATAATGATCAATTTATCTTGATACTCAGAAATATCAAGATGTTCTATAATTGATTGATAGATACTAGTCTCTAAATCTACTAATGAACCTTGGATAATTTTCTTGGCTATTCCGCTAAGTTTAACACTTAATAAAATGTAAGCCCAACCAGGTACTATAGCATCAGTAGAACAATGCATAGCAACATAAGCCCCTTCATATTGAGACCAATCGTGTTCTTCTACAAAAGCTCTAAATTCTTTCTCCTTTAAGATAAAACCCTCAAAAAGCCAGTCTTTGATATCCAATACCATTCTGTCTCCTTTAGGGTAGTAATCCTCTAGGTTAAAAGTAATCAGTTTGCTTTGAGCAACTTTATTTACAATTTCATCTTGCATAAGCTTCTTTTAAATCAGCACTAACTTAAAGTAGCCCTAACTCTAATTTTGCCTCTTCGCTCATTAAATCTTGTGTCCAAGGTGGATCAAAGGTAATTTCTACCTCCGCATCTTTTATCGCATCTAACGATTTTACCTTCTCCTCTACCTCTGCAGGTAAAGACTCAGCAACCGGACAATTAGGTGATGTAAGCGTCATTAGAATTTTAACTTCATTATCCTCATTGACCAAAACATCATAAATTAACCCTAATTCATAGATATCCACAGGAATCTCTGGGTCATATATGGTTTTTAAAATCTTAACGATTTTCTCCCCTAAATCTGCACTGCCTTCAGCTATATTTTCTTCACTCATAATCTTAATCTTCAATTTGTGTTTGATACGCTACTGCGTATAATTTTAATTGTTTGATCATACTAACCAAACCATTTGCCCGTGTTGGAGACAAATGCTCTTTCAACCCAATTTCATCAATAAAATTCGTATCGGCATCTAAGATATCTTGCGGTTTTTGGTTACTAAATGCACGTATTAGAATGGCAATAATACCTTTTGTAATAATAGCATCACTATCTGCAGTGAAAATCAGTTTATTATCTTCTAATTCGGCGTGCACCCAAACCTTACTTTGACAACCTTTAATAATGTTATCGTCTGTCTTAAACTCTTCGTTAATTAATGGAAGTGATTTGCCAAGATCGATCATGTACTCATATCGCTGCATCCAATCATCGAACATAGAAAATTCATCTATAATCTCTTCCTGTATCTCTTTAATTTCCATTGCTTTATTTTATGCAAAAATACGATAACAATTGTAGCATTTCAAACCTTAACATTATCGATGACTCTTTGGTTTACAACAACATACTTTTAGCTTTAGTAATACCCGCAACAAGAATATCTACTTCTTCTATTGTATTATAAAAAGCAAAACTTGCACGTACCGTTCCAGGTATTTTAAAGAAATCCATTATAGGTTGTGCACAATGGTGTCCTGTACGCACTGCAATACCTAGTTTATCTAAAATACTACCCATATCATATGGGTGAATACCTTCTATATTGAAAGAGATAACAGATGTTTTATTCTTTGCTGTACCGTATATTTTTAAACCTTCTATTTTTAATAGCTCTTGTGTAGCATATTCCAATAGTTCATGCTCATACTTGGCAATTTCTTCAAAGCCAATAGCATTCATATAATCTAATGCTGCACCAAAAGCGATACCACCACATATATTAGGTGTACCAGCTTCAAATTTATGAGGTAAATCGGCATAAGTTGTTTTTTCAAAAGTAACCTCGGCTATCATTTCACCACCACCTTGGTACGGCGGTAACTTATTTAACCATTCTTCTTTACCATATAACATACCAACACCGGTTGGTCCACATATTTTATGTGCAGAACAGGTATAAAAATCTACATCTAAAGCTTGTACATCGGCAACCAAATGTGGAGCAGCTTGTGCGCCATCAATTAAAATTGCAGCACCAACTTTATGAGCTTTTTCAATAATTTCTTCAATAGGGTTAATGGTTCCTAACGCATTAGAAATATGGTTACAGAAAACCAGTTTTGTTTTATCTGAAAGTAATTCATCATAAACATCCATTCGCAATTCCCCTTCTTGGTTCATCGGAATTACTTTTAAGATTGCTCCGGTTCGTTCGCATAACATTTGCCATGGCACAATGTTAGAATGATGCTCCATAGCAGAAACTAAAACCTCATCTCCTTTTTTAATCAAGGCAGAGAATCCGTTGGCAACTAGATTTATACTGTGGGTAGTTCCCGACGTGAATATGATTTCATAAGACTTCGCAGCATTAAAATGCTTTTGAATCTTTAATCTAGCCTGCTCATACTTATCCGTAGCTTCTTGGGAAAGTGTATGAACACCACGGTGAATGTTTGCGTTGTAGTTTTGATAGTAATCTACAATCGCATCTATAACCTGTTGCGGAGTTTGTGAAGTTGCGGCATTGTCTAAATAGACCAAAGGCTTACCATTTACCTCTCGCTTAAGAATTGGAAAATCCTCTCTTATTTTTTTAATATCTAACATAGTCAATCTTCTTATATACAAAGATACCCGATAATGAAAACATATCGGGTATTGTGCATTATCCTTTTGTGATAATATGTATTTACAGAGAATTAGAATCGAAAACCGACACCAGCTTTAATAAGACCTATTTTCTCATTAAAATCGTAGGTAAAAGTTTGATTGTCCCTAGTATTCTCTCCTTTTCTATGAACATTTAAAAAATCATACTGAACTTGTATAAAAAATTTATCGGAAAGGTCATAACTAATGCCAAAATTTAAATTCAATCCCCCATCTGTATTTGAATCATCTGTCTGCACATCGACACCATCTTTCAAATAAACATTATCTATTACTTTGGCGTAACCCACTCCAATTTGAGGCTTAAGTTTTGCCAACCCTGGTATCGCCACTTCTGCAAAAATTTTGGGTTGAAATAGGAATTGTTTTGCTTTATAATCGAATTCTTGGTCCTGAAATCCTGGACCACCGTAAGTAAAACTGTCAAAGTTTTTCAAATAAGCTGCATTGAATCCTGCGCCCAAAATAACAGGACCAAGATTTGCAAATCTGTATTTGATACCCAAATCCAAAACTCCGTTGAAATCATTTTGCAGATTACTATTAGCAACTAATGGGTAATTAGCCTCAATACTCCATTTCTGGTCTTGAGCGTGCACTATAAAAGAAGCGAAAACTAAAAAAGAGGCTAGAATAACTTTGTTCATATTTAGTTTAGTTGAGAATTAACCAAGCTAAAATAGATTATACTGACGTAGGAAAATAGAACGGTTCGTTAAGAATAACCTAACGAACCGTTAATTTTTATTGACTAAATAATGAATGTCTCTACAAATCGAACCCAAGGTTTACCCCTAACTTCTTCGCTATCAATTTATTGATTCTAGCTTTTAATTCAGGAATACGAACTGAAGACAATACGTTATTTGCAAACGCATACATTAATAATGCTCTAGCTTCTTTTTCTGGAATACCTCTAGATTGCAAGTAGAACAATGCATCTTTATCTAATTGACCAATAGTACAACCGTGAGAACATTTTACATCATCTGCAAAAATCTCTAATTGTGGCTTTGAATTGATGCTTGCCTTATCACTAATAAGAATATTATTATTCTTCTGAAAAGCATTTGTTTTTTGGGCAATCTTATCTACTATAATTTTACCGTTAAAAACACCAGTAGAACTATCTCCGTAAATACCTTTATAATCTTGGTGACTTTCGCAATTAGGTTGAATGTGATGTACTAATGTATGGTGATCCACATGTTGCTTTTCTCCTAAAATAGTAACCCCTTTCATGGTAGAGTCTATATACTCCCCATTCTGATAAAAGTTAAGATTGTTACGCGTTAATTTACCACCAAAAGAGAAGGTATGAATCTTTACAAGACTCTTATCTTTCTGATCTACATACGTATTATCGATCAATGATGCCGTAGCAACATCGTTCTGTATTTTATATAAATCAACGATAGCACTTTTAGCAGCGAATATTTCGGTTACCGCATTAGTAAGTACTTCGTTAGAAGTTAAACTCTGGTGACGCTCAATAATCTGAACCTCGGCATTTTCTTCTACTACAATTAAATTTCTTGGTTGTAACAAAAGAGAAGCCTCATTACCTGTTGAGAAATGTAAAATCTCAATTGGCTTTTTAGGCATCTTATTTTTAGGGATATATATGTAAGCCCCTTCTCTACTAAATGCTGTATTCAAAGTTGTTAAAGACTCGTCTTTAGATGCAATTTTATTAAAATACACATCAATTACCTGCTTATACATTGGCTTTGTAAGCGCTGCACTCATTAAACAGATATCTACACCATCATGAGTTGTTTCAGACAAGTAAGAACTGTAAATACCATCTACGAAAACAATTTTATAGGTATCGATTTCGTGAATAAAATAGCGTTTTACATCTTTATACTCCAACGAATTTTCCTGTTTAGGAAAAATGCTAAAATCTATTTTCTGAATATTATTTAATGAAGTATACTTCCAAGCCTCTTCCTTTTTAGAAGGAAATCCTTTTTCCTCAAAATTCTTAATGGCGGCCATACGAACATCATGTACGGGATGCTCCACATCCACGTTGTTCTCAAACGCCATAAAAGAGGAAATTAATTTATCTTTTAAATCCATATTTTTTCAATTGCCAGTTGGCAGTGGCAGAAAATCATTCTACAGAATGTTCGCTGCTACTGTATACTTAATTATACCGCAGTTTCTTGCTTTAACCAATCGTATCCTTTTTCTTCAAGCTCCAAGGCAAGTTCTTTACCTCCAGATTTTACAATTTTTCCATTGTGTAAAACGTGAACAAAATCAGGTACGATATATTCTAACAAACGTTGGTAGTGCGTAATTAAGATTACTGCATTATCCTTACTCTTCAATTTATTAACACCACTAGCAACAATACGTAATGCATCGATATCCAATCCTGAATCGGTTTCATCCAAAATTGCCACTTTCGGCTCTAACATTGCCATTTGAAAAATCTCGTTACGCTTCTTTTCTCCACCAGAGAAACCTTCATTTAAAGATCTTGATAAGAACTTACGATCAATCTCTAATAACTCAGATTTTTCACGAATCAATTTCAACATATCTTTTGCCGGCATATCTTCTAAACCTTTCGCCTTACGAGACTCATTAATAGCCGTTTTCATAAAGTTGGTTACAGAAACACCAGGAATTTCAACAGGATACTGAAAAGAAAGAAAAACACCTTTATGCGCTCTTTCTTCAGGAGAAACATCTTCTAAATCTTCTCCTTCTAATTCAACTGAACCTTGAGTAACTTCAAAATTATCGTTACCAGCAATTACAGAAGCTAATGTACTTTTACCAGAACCGTTAGGTCCCATTATAGCATGTACCTCACCTGCTTTTACCTCTAGGTTAATTCCTCTTAATATTTCCTTACCCTCTACATTAGCATGTAGATCTTTAATTTTCAACATAATATGTTACTTTAAATATTCTCGTGCCTACGGCGTTTTATTATAATCTTAATTGCTTTTTATCCTACAGAACCCTCTAAACTAATTTCCAATAGTTTTTGTGCTTCTACAGCAAATTCCATTGGTAGTTTATTCAGTACCTCTTTACTAAATCCGTTAACGATCAATGCAATTGCTTTTTCTGTATCTATACCTCTTTGGTTACAATAGAAAATTTGGTCTTCACCAATTTTACTAGTAGTAGCCTCATGCTCTATCATTGCAGTTTTGTTCTTTGCCTCAATATACGGGAAGGTATGTGCACCACATTCGTTACCCATTAACAAAGAATCGCATTGAGAGAAGTTACGAGCCCCATCGGCACGGCTATTCACCTGTACCAATCCACGGTAACTATTCTGAGATTTACCTGCAGAAATACCTTTAGATATAATAGTACTCTTAGTGTTTTTACCAAGATGAATCATTTTGGTACCTGTATCTGCTTGTTGGTAATTATTAGTTACGGCTATAGAATAAAATTCACCGATAGAATTGTCTCCTTTCAAAATACAAGAAGGATATTTCCATGTAACTGCCGAACCTGTTTCAACTTGTGTCCAAGATACTTTAGCGTTCTTTTCACAAATTGCTCTTTTAGTTACGAAGTTGTAAACACCCCCTTTACCTTCCTTATTTCCAGGAAACCAGTTTTGAACGGTAGAATACTTTATTTCTGCACCGTCTAAAGCAATTAGCTCTACAACCGCTGCATGCAATTGATTTTCATCTCTTGAAGGAGCGGTACAACCTTCTAAATAACTTACATAACTATCTTCATCTGCAATAAGCAATGTACGCTCAAATTGACCTGTACCTGCTTGATTAATTCTAAAGTACGTAGATAGCTCCATTGGGCATCTAACACCTTTTGGTATATAACAAAAAGAACCATCGGTAAATACCGCAGAATTTAGAGCAGCATAAAAATTATCTTTTTGTGGCACAACAGTACCCATATACTTCTTCACCAACTCCGGGTGCTCTTTTATAGCCTCTGAAATTGGCATAAAAATAATTCCTTTTTCTGCCAACGTCTTTTTAAAAGTTGTTGCTACAGAAACAGAATCTACAACAATGTCTACCGCAACATTCTGTAATTTCTTTTGTTCATCAACAGAAATACCAAGCTTACGATACATTTCTAACAAATCTGGATCTACATCATCCAAGGTTTTATTAGGATCAGCAGATTTTGGCGCAGAATAATAACTAATATTCTGAAAATCTGGTTTATCATAGTGTACATTCGCCCAGTTAGGCTCTTCCATACTTTCCCAAACTCGAAAAGCTTCTAAACGCCACTGCGTCATCCACTCCGGTTCTTCCTTTTTCTTTGAAATAGCAATAACAATTTCTTCGTTTAAGCCAATAGGGAATGTATCAGATTCTATATCTGTATAGAAACCATATTCATACTCCTTGGTTTCCAATTCTTTCTTTAATTCTTCTTCTGTATATGCCATATATTATAGTTAATAAGTAAAAACAAATGAGTTTAAAAAATTACCCACTTAGCCTTTTACATATTTAAAACTTCAATTCTTATAATGAAAAACTCTCGCCACAACCACACGTTCTTTGTGCGTTAGGGTTGTTGAATACAAAACCCTTTCCGTTAAGACCTCCAGAGTATTCTAAAACCGTACCCACTAAATATAAAAAGCTTTTTTTATCTACAATGATACGTACATTGTTGTCTTCGAACACTTTATCTGCATCGTCTTTCTTATTATCGAAGTTTAACTCGTATGACAATCCACTACATCCGCCACTCTTGACACCCACACGAACAAAATCCGTTGTTGCATCAAAACCTTCTTCTGTCATAAGGTTGATAACTTTCTGTTTAGCCGTTTCTGATACTTGAATCATAATTAACTAGATTTAATCTAAATAGTTTACAAATATACGTCATAAGTAGGTTTTTTCCATAGAACCTAACATTAATATAAAGTATAAGTTGATAGAGAAATACTATAATTGAAAAGAGCGGTATTAGTATAATTTATATAGGATAAATTATACGTTTTCTTTTAATGTTTATTAGTGAAAGAATTACCCAAATTACCCATCAACCATTACTAGTCCTCTGCCTGCATATTACTAGTAATCCAAACAATTTGCTTTCTAAAAAACCCATCATAATGAACTTAAAACCTTCCTAAGAATACCTGATTTTGCTTTTGTAAGCCACAGTCTACACATTTCAAAAAGCAAAGAAAATGTTAAAAGACAAACTAAAATAATTATATAAATTATTAATTTTCAATACTTAACGTTTTAAAATGTTATGATAAAGAATCCATTAAACCTATCAACCTTCCTCAAATTCAAAGAATTAAATTACCTTCAATACTAAATCAAACAACAACAACCTATGTCAAACAACAAATCAAACGACAAAAACAACACTCGAAGAAAATTCATGAAAAACACTGGCATGGCCGCTGCCGGTTTTATGATCGTACCAAGGCACGTACTAGGCGGCACCGGTTATATTGCACCGAGCGATAAACTGAATATTGCCGGTATTGGTGCGGGTGGTAAAGGTCAAAGCGATATTGCATCCTTTGCCGAGAGCCCTAATGTAAACATTGTATCCTTATGCGATGTTGATGACAGACAGGCAATTGCTTCCAGAGAGGCATTTCCTAAAGCAAGCTACTACAATGACTTTAGGGAGATGTTAGATAAAGAAGGCAAAAATATTGATGCCGTATCTGTATCTACACCAGATCACAACCATGCCGTTGCAGCTTACCAGGCAATGTCTATGGGCAAGCATGTTTATGTTCAAAAACCATTGACCCATGATATTTGGGAAGCAAGAATGTTGACAGAAGCAGCTAAAAAGTTTCAAGTAGTTACTCAGATGGGTAACCAAGGCGGTTCTGGAGATGGTGTACGTACCATGAAAGAAATTTATGATACAGGGATTATTGGTGAAGTGCATACCGTAAAATGCTGGACAAACAGAGCAATTTGGCCACAAGCATTACAAACTCCTACTAAAAAGGACCGCGTACCAAAAGGACTAAATTGGGATCTTTGGTTAGGTACTGCAGCGATGCGAGATTACAATAATGCTTATTTACCTTTTGACTGGAGAGGTTGGTCAGATTTTGGAACAGGTGCACTTGGCGATATGGCTTGCCATATTATGGACCCTGTATATAGAATATTGCCAATATTATATCCAGATACTGTAGAATGCAGTGTTTCCGATTCTTTCAGTGGAAATTTCCAATATAAAGATTACCCAAAAAGTTTCCCAAATTCTAGTAAAATACATTTAAGCTACCCAAGAACTGACGGGAAAGGAAAAATAAAAGTTACTTGGATGGATGGTGGATTACTACCGGAAAGACCAGAAGAATTAGGTGATGATGAAGCACTAGGAAACTGGGATGGTGGCGTACTATTTATTGGTACAAAAGGGAAACTAATGGCAGATTGCTATGGCGCCAATCCACGTTTATTACCATTGACACTCAACGAACAGTTTGAAGTAGAACAGACGATTGCTCGTGTACCAGAAGGTCATTATTTACAATGGGTTAATGCATGTATGGCCGGTTACGGAAATGCAGAAACCAGTTCTTCTTTTGATTACGCAGGACCATTTACAGAAAGTATTCTCATCGGTAATTTGGCACTTAAATCTTATTTTGAAGTAGACCCAACTGTTGAAAACCAGAGTTTCTGGGGTGGTGGAAAACAATATCACGGTAGAAAACGCCTACTATGGGATGCTGCAAATATGAAAATTACCAATTTTGAACCAGCAAACAAATATGTAAAACGTACTTATAGAGATGGCTATTCAGTAGGATAGACTTTAAAAACGCTACATAAATTTTACACTAAAACCGAAGTTGAAAAGCTTCGGTTTTTTTTATGCCATACATCTGGTTTTACTTCTTATTTTTGCAACATGCTAGAAGATAAAGATCAAGAAAGAACCTCGTTAGAGAAATTAGGTGAATTCGGACTCATAGAACACCTTACCAAAAATTTCAAAATCAAACAAGAATCTACCATCAAGGCGATTGGTGATGACGCTGCGGTTTTAGATTTTAAAAATAAAAAAACAGTCATAAGTACAGACCTCTTAATAGAGGGCGTACATTTTGATCTTGCTTATATGCCGCTTAAACATTTGGGCTATAAGTCTATAATGGTAAATCTATCTGATATTTATGCCATGAATGCAACTGCTACACAAGTAACTATTTCAATTGCCGTTTCCAATAGATTTCCTTTAGAAGCGCTTGAAGAATTTTATGCAGGTGTAGCTACAGCATGCAAAAGTTACAACGTAGATTTAGTTGGTGGTGATACTACCTCATCAAAAACTGGGTTAATGATTAGTGTAACCGCTATTGGTGTCGCTAATGAAGAAGATATTGCCTATAGATCAGGGGCAAAAGAGAATAACCTGTTAGTAGTAACAGGAGATTTAGGCGCATCTTACATGGGACTACAAGTCTTAGAGCGCGAAAAAGAAGTTTTTAAAGTAAATCCGAACAGTCAACCAGACTTAGAGCCGTATTCTTATATAGTAGAGCGACAGTTAAAGCCTGAAGCTAGAAAAGATATTACCGATTTATTGAAAACATTGGATGTTCACCCTACATCGATGATTGATATAAGCGACGGACTTTCATCTGAGATTTTACACTTAAGCAAAAGCAGCGGAATAGGTTTTGATCTTTATGAGGATAAAATTCCACTAGACCCAACGGTTATTTCTGCTTGTGAAGAGTTTAAAATGGACAGCACCCTTGTTGCACTAAGTGGCGGTGAGGATTATGAACTGTTATTCACAATTGACCAAAAAGAATTCCCGAAAATAAAAGGCAATCCAAACTTAACCGTCATAGGGCATACCACGGGAAAAGACGAAGGAACATTCTTGGTTTCCAGGAACAATACTAAGATTCCATTGACCGCACAGGGTTGGAATTCTTTTAACTAAAAGAAAGCTAATTATGCTACTTGTTGCGTAGCAGTATGTCTTCTTTGGTAAATATGCTCTAAAGTTCTATTGATATCTTGTAATTCAGGAGTTAAAATAGATAGATTACCACTTACATCTGTTGTTACCTCTTTTTGGCAGTGAATACATTTGTACTCTTTAATATGAGAGGTTACTTTTTTGGAAATAGAATAGTGATGTCCGAAAATGCTGCAGAATATTTTTTTCATGCTGTAGGTATTTTTGCAAAAATTCCGATTTGGGTGATCGAGAAAATGCGATTAATATTTTAGGTTGAAACTCAAGGAAATATGCATGCGCTTATTTTCCTTTAGTTAAAGTACTGTATATTAAAGGCCTGTACCACTATTTGTTGTGAGTTTTACATAACCTGTTGTCAATGTGCTTTATTTTGCTGTTTCAGAAAATCAAAAACCTTGGCTTACCTGTTTTTTAATAATCTTTCACTTAATTTGTACCCATGTTTAAAAAGAAGGAAACTCTCGTTACAGCCTTTGCTTTGTTCTCGCTTTTTTTTGGGGCTGGCAACCTTATTTTACCTCCATTATTAGGTTTTAATTCTGGAAATCAATGGCTCATCGTAACTATAGGTTTTGGATTATCGGCAGTGGCCATTCCTGTTCTTGGTATTTTGGCACATGCCAAGTTGCAAGGCACATTAATTGATTTTGGAAATAAAGTTTCACCAACGTTCAGTTTAATCTATGCATTCTTCATTTACGCTATAGCTATTGCCTTACCAAGCCCAAGGACAGCATCTGTAACGCATGAAATGGCCATACAGCCGTATTGGGACATCTCTTCTTGGTTTACTAGTAGTATTTATTTTGCCTTGGTTTTACTATTCGCTTTAAACCGATCTAAAATATTGAACATTTTGGGCAAAATTTTAACGCCTGCAATCATTATCATCCTAATTTTAATAATTGGAATAACCATTTTTTCATTCCCATTCGACTTCGGCAGTACTTCTATAGCTAGTCCTTTTACTAACGGAATACTAGAAGGTTACCAAACATTTGATGCTATTGGCGCTGTAGTAGTTGGCGGTGTAATCATTATTTCTATCAATTTGAAATACACCCATGCATCTTATGAGGATAAGAAAACATTAATCAGAAACGCGGCATGGTTTGCTGGACTAGCATTGTTCTTAATTTATATGGGACTAATTCTTTCTGGTGCATTGTCATATACCGCTTTTAGTGAGGAAACTACTAGAACTGAGATATTGTCTGGTTTAGCTAAACAAAGCCTAGGTAACATTGGTAATTTGTTTCTGAGTATTCTGGTAGGATTAGCATGTTTTACCACAGCAGTGGGTATTGTTACCGGAACTGCAGATTTTGCAGCATCTAGATTCAATGATTCGAAATCAGTCTACACAATAACTGCAATTCTTGGAAGTGTACTTGGGGTATTGGTAGGGCAATTTAACGTTGCCTACATTATTGCTGTGGCCATACCATCGCTAATGTTTATCTATCCAATTACTATAATCCTTATTTTATTGAATGTAGTACCAAATAAATATGCATCATCTATAGTTTTTAAGGCGGTAACGATTACCACTATACTTTTTAGTATTCCAGATTTCTTAGGAAGCATAAGTGCATTGTCACCTGCTGCAGATACATTTTCATGGATTCCGCTTCAGCAATATAGTTTGGGCTGGGTATTACCTGCTTTGGTTGTGTTTATCGCCACTAACATTATATACAGAAGTAAGCCAGAATAAATTTCAAAAAAAGTACTATCGGTTTTTTCTCTTCTTAGAATAGTAATAAAAGGCATAAGCTATTAAAACCATTGCAATAAAAGGCAAATAGGTTCCAATAGCCACACCTATTTCATATGAGTTATCAGGTGCTTCCTGAATCTTTTTTTCAATCTCAGAAGCATCTTGCATTAATAAAAACAACCCCATATTCTAAAATTCTATTTCTAAACTAATTGGACAATGATCACTACCCATTATTTGATCGTGTATCTCAGCTGATGTTACTTTATCCCAAATAGATTCACTTACCAAAAAGTAATCTAAACGCCAACCTACATTTCTACCTCTTGCACCACCTCTCGCACTCCAAAAGGTATATTTATCGAACGTAGTAGGGTGTAATTTTCTAAAACTATCTACCAAGTTCAATTCCTTTAGCATATGGTCAAATCCATCAATCTCAACTTGTGTAAATCCTGATGTTTTGTTGTAATTACTTTTAGGATTCGCCAAATCGTTAGCGGTATGCGCTACATTAAAGTCGCCCGTAATAATCAAAGGCTTGGTTTTTGACAATTCTTTAAGGTAGTTGGTAAAATCTTTATCCCATCCGGCACGGTAATCCAACCTTTTTAATCCACTACCACTATTCGGAATATAGACATTAACCAAATGAAAGTGTTCAAATTCAGAATGGGTAATCCTTCCTTCTAAATCATGAATTTCGATCCCCATATTCTTGTTGAATGCCACGGGTTTCTGCTTAGATAAAATTCCGGTACCAGAATAACCTTTTCTTTCTGCACTATTACTAAAGAGCTCGTAATCGGCAATATCTTTCAATGCTTCAGCAACCTGATCATCTTGCGCCTTTGTCTCTTGAACACAAAACACATCTGCATCAAAATCTTTAACGATATCCTCAAATCCTTTTTTAACTGAAGCCCTAATGCCATTAACGTTCCACGATACTAATTTCATCATCTACTCTTATTTGTTCATTAAATCTTCAATCTCCTCTGCTTTGATCGGAATATTGGCCATAAGGTTAAAAGGTTCTCCTTTTTCTTGAATTACCACATCATCTTCTAAACGAATACCCATATTTTCTGCCGGAATGTAAATTCCCGGTTCCACAGTAAATACCATATTTGCTATCATAGGTGTTTTTAACGCACCATAATCATGCGTATTTAACCCAATATGATGACTTGTACCATGCATAAAGTATTTTTTATATGCAGGCCATTCAGGATTTTCATTTTGCACATCGGCTTTATCCAATAAACCTAACCCTAAAAGTTCAGAAGTCATTAGTTTACCACATTCCTTATGGTATTCTGCCCAAAGTGTACCAGGTACTAACATTTTGGTGGCATCATCTTTAACGCGTAAAACGGCATTATACACCTCTTTCTGGCGTTTTGTAAATTTACCGTTAACAGGAATAGTTCTTGTTAAGTCACTAGAATAATTAGCATACTCTGCAGCAACATCCATCAAAATTAAATCGCCATCATTACATGGCTTATTATTCTCTAAATAGTGCAATACGTTCGCATTGTTACCGGAAGCAATAATTGGTTGGTATGCAAAACCTTTAGATCTGTTTCGTATAAACTCATGCAATAATTCTGCTTCAATCTCATATTCCATCACCCCAGGTTCCACAAAACCAAGTAGTCTACGAAATCCCTTTTCTGTGATATTACACGCAGTTTGCATAATATCAATTTCTTCGGGCTCCTTGATTCCTCTAATCTCCTGAAGTATAGGATTGCTTTTAGCAGCTTTATGTGCGGGATATTCACGCTTACATTTTTCTATGAATCTATCTTCGCGTGTCTGTGTTTCTACCGCTTGTCTATAATGCTCATTGGTATTAAAATATATAGTGTCAGCTTCGGTCATTAGGTCGAAGAAAATTTTATCGAAATCTTGCAACCAAAAAACAGTTTCAATACCTGAAACTTCTGTAGCCTTCTCTTTCGTTAATTTTTCACCTTCCCAAATAGCAATATGTTCATTGGTTTCGCGAACAAAAAGAACCTCGCGATGTTTTTTATTAATTGCATCGGGGAAAAGTACCAAAATGGTTTCCTCTTGATCAGCTCCAGACAGATAGAAAATATCTCTATGTTGCTCAAAAGGCAAAACACTATCGGCTCCTATAGGGTAAATATCATTAGAGTTAAATACAGCAATACTTTTAGGCAGCATGCGGTCCATAAACTTCTTACGGTTCTTTATAAATAGGGAGTTAGGTATTTTATCGTATTTCATGAATTCTTATTTTGATATAAAATTACGCATTATGTGTTGTTTCCTTAAAAAATAGGGGATAGAATTATAAGATTTACAAGAACACCTTCTCATATTCTTAACTACAAATTGGCTAACTTGTATACCTAAACCAAACACAAACAACTCATGAAAAAAATCGCTTACCTATTAATAGGCGCTTTGTGCCTTCAGGCATGCTCAGAAACCAAAAAAGAAGAAACTCAATCTGAACTTTTTACCAGAATAGATACCGAAATCAAAGCAAACTCAAAAGGTTATAGCACCTTAAAAGAGGCTACAGAAACCATTGGTCATAGATTAACCGGATCTACAAACGGAGCCAAGGCAGAAGAATACACGTTCAATAAATTTAAGGAATATGGTTTTGAAGATGTTGTTTACCAAACTTTTGAAGTAGAAGCATGGGCTAGAGGCGAGGTTTCATTACAGATTAATGACGAAGATATTAAAGTTGTAACACTAGGTCACGCACCTATTAAATCAAATGTAACAGGAGAAATAGTAGATATGGGCAATGGTTTAGATGCAGACTATGCTGCTAACCCAGATGCTGTGAAAGGAAAAATCTCCTTAGTTTATATTTCTATTTTACCAGGAAGTGAAGAAGGACTAAGTAATTTACACCGAAGTGAAAAAACAGCTTTAGCCATTAAATATGGTGCAATTGGCATCATTATTATCAATCAAGTAGATAACGGTGTTTTATTAACCGGTACGGCTTCTGTTACGGGAGAATTGATTCCCATTCCTGCTGTATGTATTGGCAAAGAAGATGGTATGGCATTAAAAGAGACATTAAAATCTAAAAAAGCCACTGCCAAAATTGATATGACTAACACCAGTGATGTCATTATAGCAAGAAATGTTGTTGCAACATTACCCGGAACTGATATACCGCAAGAAGAAATTGTACTTGGAGGGCATTTAGATTCTTGGGATTTAGCAACTGGCGCCATAGATAACGGTATTGGCTCTTTTGCTGTTTTAGATATTGCAAGAGCTTTTAAAGCAAATAACTTACAACCAAAACGTACGGTAAAGTTCGTAATGTTCATGGGAGAAGAACAAGGATTACTTGGTTCTAAATTTTTAGTTGAGCAGGCTATTGAAAACAAGACTATTGAGAACATTAAATACATGATGAACTTAGATATGTCAGGTAACCCAATTGGTATGAACGCTGGCGGAAAACTAGATAACGAACAATTTTTTACCGATTTAGGTGCTGCAATTCAGCAACAGGATACTATATACCAAAATACCTTTTCTAACAAATCTGGTTTACATAGTGATCACCAACCTTTTATGTTAGAAGGTGTTCCTATTTTATCTGTAAACAGTAATCTAGACCGTTCTATTTATGGTTGTTATCATTCTGATTGTGATGATTTTAATCTGGTAAATGAAGACCATATGAAAAACACGGCACGTTTTGGTACAATGATGTTATATGCCGTTGCAAATGCCGATAAATTACCAGGGACCAAAATGGATAGTGAAACTACCAAAGAATTCATGATCAAGAATGATTTAAAAGAGAAATTGATCATTGGTAAT
>TARA_R110002033_G_scaffold138808_5_pt1 | contig 35151 bp, 29 predicted proteins | sample TARA_R110002033 | Tara Oceans TARA_R110002033 (sample SAMEA4397051) | marine metagenome | biome: Polar Biome; feature: [SRF] surface water layer (ENVO:00010504); material: water (ENVO:00002006), including particulate matter (ENVO:01000060) such as... | depth 5 m
TTAATTTTATCCATTAATATAAATACATCTTTCATAGATTTTTCTAAGTTTTGTGCTACTGAAATAATTTGACCATTTTTATAATTTCCGGCATATAAATCGGCTGAATCTTGAACCATAACATGAACTTTTTTATGTTGTTCATATAAAGATTGCCACTCTTTAGATTCTGCTAGTTGTGTATCTTTTGTTGAGTTTAGCCATTTACCTAAATTACATTCATTATGATTTTTTACAATTATTCTTTCTCCTCCAGAGATACATTGACTAAATGCATCATTTTTAAATGAGACATGGTCAGTTTTCAGTTTATTTAGTTTAAATACAAATGCTGTATCACATACTCTTCTTTTTGCATTTGTATCAAAAGTTGTTGAGTCAACTGCCTCTTGAAGTTGTTTTGATAAAGATTTTGTATTGGCTGCCATTTCATTGATTTGAGTAGCTAAAGATGCATTCTTTTGTGTTGCTTGATCAAGTGCATTAACTGTATCATTTATTTGAATCATTGCAGATTCTTGTTCTTTTGTGGAAGTTGCTACTTCGTTAATTATTTTTTCAGATTGTGCAATATTTTCATTAAGATCTTTAAAACCAGCTATCATTTTAAAAGCAACTTCTTTACCTTCTTTTGATTTTGCATTAGCACTTTCAACTAATCTTTTAATTTCATTTGCAGCTTCTGCACTTCTTGATGCTAGATTTCTCACTTCTTGTGCTACAACTGCAAATCCTTTTCCTGCTTCTCCTGCAGTTGCTGCTTCTACTGCTGCATTTAAGCTCAAAATATTTGTTTGAAATGCTATTTGATCAATTATTGTAATTGCATCATTTATTGTAGTTACTTCCACACTAAGTTCTTCCATAGAATCAGAAGTTTTTTTTGCTAATTCAATACCTGCATTACTAGAATTGGCAACTTTAGATGAGTATTCCAGCATTTTTGAAGTATTTATATTTCCACTTTTTATTGTAGATGTTACCTCTTCAATTGCGGCTGCTGTCTCTTCTAGGGCGGCTGCTTGTTCATTTGAAGATTTACTTAAATCAAATGATGCATTTGACAATTCATCTGCACTAAAGGCTAATCTTTTAGTTGAGTTATCTATTATTGAAATGACTTCATTAATAGCTGTCTGGGTAACCCTTGTTCCACCAAATAATGATGAAACAAGACCCGTTATATTAGGAATTTCTGGTATTTTATAAGTATAATTTGCTTTTGATAATTCAATTAAAGAATCAGATAAAATAATTAGATTCTTTTTTGTTGCTTCAATCATTCCATTAATTTCCTCAATCAAATCATTTAACTCATTTGTTGCGCCTTTTATTAGTACTTTATCATTAAATAATCCAACATTAACTTTTCCAATAACATCTTTAACATTGTCTATTGCAAGTTTATCTTGGATTATATTTTGGTCAATCTTATTAATATACATATTAAAATTATTAGCGATATTGCCAAGTTCATCATTTGTGTGAAGTTCAATCTTTACATTCTCATTACTATTTGCAAGTTTTTCAACTCCAAAATCAAGTTTTTGAATATTTTTAAGTATATTACTAATAATAATAAATAAATAAATAAGTGAACTTGCAAATGTAATTGATAAGAGTATAGAAACCAATCGAAAAGTATTTATTATATCAATATCTTCTTCAATTGATTTTGATAAATTATTATTTTGTAAAGTTACAAGTTTTTCAATATTTTCTTCAATTGTTGCTGAAAAACTATCAACATTTTCCATATTCTTTTCAATATTAATTGAAGAATTCATAAACTTTGTAAAAATTTCTTTATCTTCTTGTGAAATTTGATTTGTATTTGAAAAGTTTTTTATTAATATATCTCTATTTGCTACAGTTTCTATACCATTTTGAACCATTCTTTTTAAAGAAGTCACATACTCATCGAAAACATTATCTATACTTTTAAGAAAAATATTGTTTTTCATATCTATATTTTTCTTACTAATATCTTCTCTAATAGATTTATACTTTTTTATAATTGAATTTAGTTCTTTAAGTCCATCTTTGTCACCCATTAGTGAAATATCTGTACTTAGTTCTTGAATATTCTTTATTAAAAACTTCATTTCCTTAAACAAAGAAGTTAGTTTTGTTTCTTCAATTAGTTGTTTATTTGCAGTTTCTATTTTTGACAAAGATACAAACAGTCCAACACCATTAAGAATAAGAACAATAGTAAATATTGTAATTAAAATATTAGATTTACTTCTAATTTTCATAAGTCCACCTTTTATATAAAGTGGTATTGTATTAAAAATAATATAAAAATTTACATAATTATACTAGTCTAAAAAATTTATTTTAAATTAATTTATAATTCAATGATTTCTTTAACAATATGAAATAGATTATTAATAGAACTAATACTTACTTTTTCATCATATGAGTGTGGATTATAGATATTAGGTCCTATTGAGGCAACTTTTAGGTGTGGAAACTTCTCTTTAAAAATAGCACACTCTAATCCTGCATGAATCGCTCTGAATTCTGCTTTTGCATTATGTTTTTTATATATTTCATATACTGTTTGAGTAAATTCATTTTTGTCTGGTTTCCAAGCTGGATATTTGCCTTTTGTTTGAACAGTAAAATTATATTTTTTTAGTGTTTCTTGTGTTTGTTTTTTTATATCATTCAATTTATCATTATCCATAGATCTAGCACTTAATTTGACAATTATTTCATTAAGTTGAGTTTTTACAATCGCTAAGTTGATTGAGGTTTCTACGACATTTAATTCATCATTAAACTCTATAACTCCATTTTTAAAATTATAAATAAAATCCACAATCTCATCACTATAGATATTTAGATGTTCTGGTATATCTTTAACTTCAATTATACTCATATTATCATGGGTAACTTTTGGTGGAGTTTTTGAAGCAATTATTGCTTTTGCATTTGCAGGAATTGAATTGATTCTTTCTCCTCCATTTAAATCTAAGAGTTTTCCTTCACACTCTTTGATTGATTTAGCGATTAGTTTTAGTGCATTTGGTATATTTTCATGAATATTTACACCACTATGTCCACCTCTTAGTTTTGAAATAGTTATCTCATATAGTTTTAATTTCTCTTTATTAGCAACTAATTTATGAGTAGAGTGTTTAGATATTATATCAACACCTCCTGCACATCCTATACAAATCTCTCCTTCTTCTTCTGAATCAATATTTAGCATAAATGGAGATTTGATTTCAAGGTTTATATCATTTGCTCCAATTAAACCAATCTCTTCATCGGAAGTAAAAAGATACTCTAAATCTTTATTTTCAGCCATAAGTGCTAGCATATAAGAACATCCAATTCCATTATCTGCACCTAAAGTCGAATTCTCTGCTTTAAAAAAGCCATTATCTTCTATTATTTTAGGAATAGTATTATCTGTTAAACAAACAATATCATAGTGTGATTGTAAACAAATCTTTGATTTTGAATCTTTCTTTTTACAAAGGATGTTATTCACTTCATCAACAAAACACTCATAATCATATTTTAAAGCATAATTTTTTACATAATTTATAAATTCATTGTGTGTACCACTACATCTGGGTATCGCTGTTATTTCTTTAAATATATCTAATACTAAATTCAAATTTTTCCCTTTATTTTTTGATAATTATATCAAAAAGAGTTAAATACACAGATTATATTTTATTTATTTTTAAGATATAATAACTGTAACTATATGATTTTTAGGAATGATTATGAAACTATCATTAAAAACACTTCTTATAATTTCTTTCTCTTTTGTTATTGTTATATCAATGAGCATTATATCGATGATGTCATATTATTCAACCAAGGCTAATATGTCAGAACAATCATATAAGATAATGCAAAATATATCAGATTTTGCAGTTGATAAGTCAAAAACATATATGAATGTTGCAACAGATGCTTCTAATTTAACTAGAAATCTAGAAAACAAAGATGTAATAAGTATGAATAATGAGAAAAAGCTAGTTAATTATTTTTATGAACAAATGGCTATAAATCAATATTTTTCAGGACTTTATTATGCTTCTACTGATGGAAATTTTTTGATGCTTATAAAAGATAATAATGGATATTTAAAGAAAAAAATATCCATTAATGGTGATGGTAAACGAGTAGTTACACTTTCACACAATGATAAAAATATGAATTTAGAAAATGAAGAAATACTTCCTAATGATAAATATGAACCAAGACTTAGAGCTTGGTATATAAATGCAGTTCAACATCAAAGATCCTCTTGGACCGAGCCATATATCTTTTATACTACAAAAAAAACTGGAATAACAATATCAACACCGATTTATAATAACAAAAATGTACTTTTAGGAGTGATAGGAATTGATATAGAAACAGAAAGTTTATCTACTTTTATAAATAATTTAAAACTAGGAGATAATGGAAAAGTATTTTTAATAAACAAGTCATTAAAGATATTATCATTACCCATAGAAAAAAATAAAATTATTACAATGGATAGTTTAAAAGAAAATAGTATTATTAAACTTGCATACAATGAACTTAAAAAACAAATAGATGTAAAATCAATTAGAAATGAGTTTTTTCTTACATTTAAAAAAGATGATAATACTTATCAAGCTATGTTTATGCCTTTTAAAATTGGAGAGTTGCAGTGGACAGTTGGAATGTATGTTTTAGAAGATGATTTTTTAGGAATATTAAAAAATAATAATATTTTCAATATTTTATTTATAATAATTATTGGATTTGTATCTTTATTTATTAGTATCAAAATATCAAATTATATTTCAAACCCAATATTAAAATTAAGAGATATGACTAAAAAAATTGAGTTATTAAATTTAAATCAATCAGATGTTCATCCAAATCCAATAAAAGAAATAAATGAATTAATTAGTTCTTTTAATAATATGAAAATAAATTTAAAAGAGTCATACTTAGATACTTTATATAGATTAGCTGTGGCATCTGAATACAAAGATAATGATACAGCAGAACATATTAATAGAATAGGGTTATATGCAGAAACAATAGCTAGAAGAGTTGGATTACCTGAAGATGAAATATATATTTTAAAACATGCAAGTGCTATGCATGATATTGGAAAGCTTGGTATTCCAGATAGAGTGTTATTAAAACCAGGTAAGTTAAATGAACAAGAGAGAAAGATAATTGAAACACATCCTGCAATAGGTGCTGCAATATTAAAAAATCCTACATCAAATATTATGCAAATGGGAAGGGATATCTCTTTATATCATCATGAAAAATGGGATGGAACAGGTTATCCAAAAGGCTTAAAAGGAGAGGAAATACCACTATTTGCTAGAATAGTATCCATTGTAGATGTTTTTGATGCTTTGATGTCTAAACGATGTTATAAAGAGGCATTTGATGAAAATAAATCTAAAAAAATTATAGAAGAAGGTAAAGGTACATTTTTTGAACCAAAAATTGTAGATGCTTTTGAAGAGTGCTTTGAAGAGTTGGTTAAAATATCAAAAGAAAATCCATAAAAACCTAAGTATAAAACTTAGGCTTTTAGATTTCTATTTCTATATGCAGCTGCGATTGTAATAATTACAAAAGTTGTTACAACATAAACCCACATAGGGATTGGAACAGGGTCTCCTGTAGCATATGAGTGCATTCCAGATAAGTAGAAGTTTACTCCAAAATAAGTCATTAATATTGTACTAAATGCTAATACTGAAGCAGTTGTTAGTACAAATGGATTGTTTAATGATTTAACAAATCTTAAGTGAAGAACTATTGCATAAACAACTATTGATACATAGGCCCAAGTCTCTTTTGGATCCCATCCCCAATATCTTCCCCATGATTCATTTGCCCAAACTCCACCTAAGAAGTTTCCAATTGTAATTGCACTTAATCCTATAATTAAAGACATTTCATTTATATAAGTAATATGTTTAATCGTCTCATCTAAGTGAGGTCTATTTTTTCTAAATATAAATAATATAAGTGTTAAGAAACCAATAATAGCACTTAATCCAAAGAATCCATAAGAGGCTGTTAAAATTGAAACATGGATTGTTAACCAGTATGATTTAAGTACAGGAACCAAGTTTGTAATTTGTGGATCTATACTTGTTAAATGAGCTGTAAACATAAATATAGCAGCCACTATAACAGAAGCACTTAAAGCAAGTAATGATTTTCTAAAGAAAACAACACCTGCAAAAACACCAGACCAAGAGATATAAAGTAGGGACTCATAAGTATTTGACCAAGGTGCATGCCCTGCAATTATCCATCTAAATCCCATACCAAAAGTATGTGCTGCAAATAATATTGCTAAAACAATAAATGCTACTAATGTAGTCTTTTTAGGTTTGATCTTAGGGTTAAATACAACAACAAATGATGTAACTAACATAATAAATCCAACAAGTAAATAAGCTAATGTTAATTTAGGAAAGATATCAATTTTATTAAATAATATTTCATTAGATATTTGTCTTTCACTTGGAATAATATTTGCACCGACTTTTCTTTGATAAGCATTAATAAAATCTAAATATTTTCCTGCATTTTCCCAGTCTTCTATAATTATTGTATTAATAAATCCTCTAACCATTGTTTCAACAGCTTGTTGTGCTCTTCCTTGAAAAGTTTGCATTGCGTCTACGGGATTAAGCCATTTTGTTGATTTCATATCATTTGGATTAGGGAACATATTAAATAAATTTGCATTATAAGTCATATATGCAATATTTAATCTTTCATCGACTCTAATAACATCTTTTTCATATGTGCCTCTATCAGATGGTTTTGTTGTAGTCGCTTTATTAATTTCATTAGCTAAAATATATTTACCATCTTTAAAAACTTCTGAAAATGCAATATATTTTCTTGAACTATCAATTCCTAGAAATTTTTTTAACCTTGGAGTAGTGATTTTTATCATTTTCACATCTCTCCAGATTTCTGGTCTAGAAATCATTCCTAAAACTATTTGATCTGCATTTAAATCAAACATGCTTGTTTTACCTGATAATTTTAAAAGAATTTCTCTATCTAATGTGTCAATAGGTTTCATTCTTCCTGCATTACTTTGAACAGTAAGTAATCCAAATTTATTTGCAACAGAAGATGAATCTTTTTTAAGCATATTCATATATTCTTCAGAGTTTTTGTACTCTTTTACTACTACTTGATGTTGAGATTGAGATGCTTGTGTTTGTTGTGTTTGTTGTTCTGCTGCATGTAAGTTACATGTTACAAAAGATAAACTTAGAGCAACAACTAAAGAAGCAAAGTTTTTATTTTTTAATTTGTTTGCAAGTATCCAAAATCTTGATTGTTTACTAAATAGGTTTAAAATAAGACCTAATGTTAGGAAAAAATATCCTGCATAAGTTGGCCATTTTCCTGGGTCGTTATTTACTGACAAAACTGTTCCTTTTTCATCTGGATCATATGAACTTTGGAAGAATAAGAAATTACCTTGGTGAAGTGTTCTATTCATAAAGATTCTATAATCATATGATTTTCCATTTTCTTCATTAACTGTTACTTCTGAAGCATAAGAAGATGGTGACATACTTCCTGGATATCTATCTAGTTGGAAGTCATTTAGTTTAATTGAAAAAGGTAATTTTAGTAATTTAGAACCATATTCTAAAGTTACGATTGTATCTCCAAAGTCTTCAATTTTTGGAAAACCTTTTTGTCCTCTTTTACCTGGTAGTCTAACTGTTTTAGTTACTCCATTTAAAGTTAAGTCAACAGATAAGATACCCATTTCTGCTTTACCTTTTTTACTTACAGTATAGTCGATATAGTTTACTTTTAAATCTTTATTGTCAAATTTTATATCATAATTAAAGTTATTTAACTTTTGAGCAAAATATTCTACTATTCCTGTATTATAACCTTCATCCATACCTTTTCTTAAAGTTGATGCTGCAAATTCCAATGGATATTCTTGATAAAAAGAACTTCCATCTTTTTGTTTAATCTGTACTTGTAAATATGGATTTAATGAATACATTAAATCTTGAGTTTGACCTTCTCTTATTTGCATAATACCTTCATATCCTGCAAATCTTGTAACTGCGGCACCTATTAAAATCAAAACAAAAGATGAATGAAACAAAAATTTTGCTTTTTGTCTCCACATTTTTCTTCTGTAAATAATCCCCATTAAATTAACTGTTGTAAGAACTAAAACAGCTTCGTACCACAAGTTATCATAAACTAAAACTCTAGCAGTTGAAGTTCCATAATCATTTTCAATAAATGTAGCTACACCCGCGCCAATTGCAAGTAAAGCAAGTAGTGTAAGTGTAGTTTTAAATGAAAATAATATATCTAATATCTTATTCAAAATATAAGTCCTTTTTTGTATCTTTTTTCTGTTTCATTATAATGATGCTTTATTAATAAAATATTAACTATTTCAACTATAGTAAAATTTTGCAATTATATCAAAAGATATTTAAGAAATAATGATTATAATTGCATTATGAATGAACTATTAGAAGAATTACAAAAAAAGAGAATAGAGTGTCTTTCTTGGAAAAATATTAAGCCATGGCATGAACAACTTTTAAAAGCACAAGAAATCCAAAAAATACCTTGTGAAGTTAAACTTGAAGATTGGCTTACTATTGGAAAAGAAACAGACTTAAATGATGAAGAAAAAGAGACTATTTTACAAACAGCAAAAGCACTAATACCTTGGCGAAAAGGACCTTTTAATCTTTTTGGATTGAAAATTGACAGTGAATGGCAAAGTAATATAAAATATAATCTTATTCGACCACATTTTGATTTAAAAGATAAAGTTGTAGCTGATATTGGATGCAACAATGGTTATTATATGTTTAGAATGCTTGAAGATAAGCCTAAAAAACTTATCGGTTTTGATCCAAGTCCACTTACAATGCTTCAATTTGAGTTTATAAATCATTTTGTAAAAAGTGATATTATTTATGAAAAACTAGGCGTTGAACATTTAGAGATTTATAATCATAGTTTTGACTTTATATTTATGTTGGGTGTTTTGTACCATAGAGCTGATCCTGTAGGAACACTAAAGCTTTTGAGAAACTCTTTAAATAAAGATGGTGAAGTTTTAATTGATACTTTTATGATAGACGGAGAAGAAGAAGTTGCCCTAACTCCAAATGCAAGATACTCAAAGATTCCAAATATTTATTTTGTACCAACAATCCCAGCACTCAAAAACTGGCTAAATAGAGCAGGGTTCTGTGATATTGAAGTTCTTGCAGTCACAACTACTTCAAGTGAAGAGCAAAGAAAAACAAAGTGGTCTTTTGATCAAAGTTTGGAAGACTTTTTAGACCCAAATGACAGAACTAAGACAGTTGAAGGTTATCCAGCACCTAAAAGGGTATATGTAAAAGCAAGAAGAAAGAATTAGAATAAATCTATATTATCTTCTTCTTTGATATCACTAAAGGCTAAAAATGAACTTCTTCCTTTATTTTTAGCTTCATAAAGTGCCGTGTCAGTATTTTTTATAATTTGATCTAGTGATGAATGTTTTGTATTAAATTTATCATAACCAATACATATTGTTTTTTTAAGAGTTGCTTCTTCATTTATTTGAATTTCAGCATTTGCGAAGTCTTCAATAATCTTTTCGCATATAATTCTGATTTCACTTTCACTATCACTACTTAATATAGATACTAAAAATTCATCACCTGAAAGTCTAGCTACTAAATCAAATTCTGAGATATTTGTATGAATAACTTTTGCAAGTTCTATTAGTACTTTATCACCAATATCATAATCAAATTCATCAATTACAGCTTTAAATCTATCTATTCCTATCATTAAAAAGAATATGTCATTTGTATCAGTATGTGATAAGTTAATCAATTTGTTAACATGCTCTGTTAAATATTGTCTATTATAAACATTTGTAACAGAATCAATTGAATTTGATTGAACATAGTTTTTCTTTAAAATACCACTTTGAATAATAGGTGATATTTGAAAAAACGCTGACTCAATTGCATTATATTCAGCTTCTAGTACTGTGAAATGAGTTTTTGAAGTAGAAGAGAAAGATACTATCGCATTTTGAGAAGTATGAGTATTAATAATAAAGAAAAAAGATTTATCATCATCTAAATAAAACTCTTCTCCTTTTACATAAATATTTTCTTTTCTACTATTTTTCATATCAAATAAAGAAAAAGTTACATTATCAACATTATAATTTCTATTTAACCACTGATAAATATCTTCTGCCATTTGCTTTAGGTTTGAAGAGTATTGTAGTTGTTCATATAGTTCATAAATCTTTTCTAAAGAAGTAAAATCTTTCTCATGATTGCATGATGATTTAATCAAATTTAGTATCGAATTTTTTAACATGACTCTTCTTTCTCTATTTTTATATATATTATAAGTATTTTTAATTGAATATAGGATTAAAACTTAAGTTTAATACTATTTATAAATAATTTAACCAACCATTTAATGAATGTTTTTCATTTATTAGTGTCGTACTATCTCCATGTCCTGGATGTATTCTTAAATCTTTTTCCCAAGATAAAACTTTTTTAATGCTCTCTTTCATATTTTGAGGACTAGAAAAAGGAAAGTCTACTCTTCCAATTGTACCTTTGAAGATAAAATCACCACTAAAAAGATTTCCATTTATTTCTATGGCAGAACAACCTGGTGTATGACCTGGGAAAAAATGATATTTTACAATTGTACCATCAAAATCGAATTCTTCATCTTCATTTACTAAAACATCTGGATGGCTGGGTGTCATACCAAATCCATATGGATCTTTTTCAAGCATAAAAGCATCATCTTTAGGACAATAAATTTTTAGCCCAAATTCACGACTTACTTCATGATTTGACCATACATGGTCAAAGTGACCATGAGTATTTAAGATAACAATTGGATTTGTTACATTTTGTTTTATCCATTCAATTGCATCTACTCCTGGATCTATTATAAAATCTTTATTATCAACTGTTGCTATATAACAATTTGTTTGATATTCCCCCATTGGTTTTCTTTTTATATCCATTTTAAACCTTACATTAGATAGAATCTATTTTTATGATTATATCAATTTAGAGGTAATAAGTGAATTATTTTAGGGATTTAGAAGAGATTTTATTAACAATTAATCCAAAAGAAAAGTTTAGGAAATTTGATTGTTTTTATAAGGAATTTTTTAATGAGAATATAGATTTTAGCAATAATTATGAAATTATGCCATTAGAGGAACCTTCATATAAAAGTTTTATGAAAATAGTTCTTCCAAAAAATGTAAAAATAAGAAAGTATTTTGATACAAAAGAGGGGAAAGGAAGTCTTCTTCACACAATAGCACATATAGAGTACAGTGCTATTGATTTGGCTCTTGATGCAGCTTTGCGCTTTAAAAACTTACCAAAAGAGTATTATAAAGATTGGTTAGAAGTGGCAAGTGATGAAATAAGACATTTTTTAATGATAGAAGAGATTATGGGAAAGATAGGTTATAAATATGGAGATTTTGAAGTACATACAAATCTTTTTGAAGCTATGAAAAAGACAACAAACCTTCTAGAAAGAATGGCTATAGTTCCAAGATATTTAGAAGCAAATGGGCTTGACCAAAATCCAAAAATTATGAAAAAACTAGAATCAAACCCAGATGAAATAAATAATGAAATTCTTAAAGCACTTAATATTATTTTAGAAGAAGAAGTTGACCATGTTTATAAGGGTGACAAGTGGTTTAAGTATGCTTGCGAAAAAGAAAATTTAGATGTAGAAAATACTTATTTAGAACTTCTTGAAAAATATTACCCAGGTAGTACACAGGGCAAAAAGCCTGATATGAATTTTGAAGCTAGGAAAAAAGCTGGATTTTCTTGTGATGAATTAAAAAGATTAGCAAATAAAGAAGAGTGTTTATAATTAAGTACTTTTATCTTTAAGTTTATTTGATAAGATTTATATTTTTATGTTATTATTTATTAGTAATACTAATATAAGAGAAAAATATGAGAAAAATCAAGATATCAATACATTGGATTATATTATTTATTTGTGTAATTACATCACTATCAATATTTATTTTTACTTTTAGTTATAGTACTAATATAATTAAAAATAGTAATAAAGACAAAATAGATGTTGAATATAAATATTTAACTAATAATATTGAAAGTTTTGATAATGAAAGAAAAGCTTATATCTCAATATTAGCAAATCATACAACTATCATCAACTATTTAATTAATAAAGATATTTCAAGTAAAAACAAAGTTCTAAGAATATTTAAAGACCAAATGAATAAATTAAACTTGATTATGCAATTAAGAATACTGACATTAGATGGTAAAGAATTAATTAAATTAGATAAAAAAGATGGAAAGATTATTTTAGTAAAAAAAGATGAATTACAAAATAAGTCAGATAGAGAGTATTTTAAAAAATTTATGCTATTAAATAAAGATGAAATGGGAATTTCTTCTTTGGATTTAAATGTTGAAAATGGAAAGCTTGATATACCTTTTCGTGCTACTTTAAGAATTGCTATGCCTATTTTTAACAAAAAAGAAAAAATAGGTATAGTTATAATAAATTATGCTATGAATGATTGGCTAAAAGAAAATATTAAATCATCTTTTCTAAATGTAAATTTAGTTGATAAAGATGGGTATTTTATAATAAATGATGATAAAAATAAGAACTGGTCAAAATATAGAAGTGATAAATATACTATAAAAGATGAGTTTAATATAAGCATTAAAGAATTAAACTCTTATATATACGATACTTTAAATAATCATAATTTTATAGTAAAAGATTTAGAGTTATGGAATAATGACCTTTTTTATATTATTTATAATTTTAAGAATCTAGAAGACACAAACCTATTTATAAATCAATCAAAGACTATAGGTATATCAATTATTCTTGCTTTATTAATATTGATTCTTCCTTTTTTAAAATTATTATTTGAATATATAAACAGACTAAAATCTAGTGAATTTAAAATAAATAAGATATTGGATAACTCTTTAGATTCAATAGTTTTGATAAATCAAAAAGGTATAATTCAAACAGTCAATAATACTACTCTTAAGACTTTTGGTTATGAAGAGAGTGAACTAATAGGTCAAAATGTAAACATACTTATTCCAGAACCACATCACTCAAAACATGATTCTTATCTTGCTAGCCATGATAAAATGATGATGACAAAAGTTTTAACTATGCAAAGAGAACTTTTTGGAATAGATAAAAATAAAAAACTTATTCCTATTAGTTTATCTGTTACTAAAGTAAATATTTCTAATGAGACTTTTTTTATAGGCTCTATTAGAGACATTCAAAGTGAAAGAGAAAATAAAAAATTATTTGAAAATGTTTTTGATGAATCTCCATTAGGTATTGCACTAGTTCTTCCAGATGGAACTTTTTGGAGATTAAATAATAAATTCTCTTCTATTATAGGATATACAAATGAAGAAGCTGTTAATCTCTCTTTTAAAGATATTACCCACAAAGATGATTTAGAAAAAGATCTTTCAAATATAAATAAACTTATAACAAAAGAGATAGATAGATACTCTATAGAGAAAAGATATATTCATAAAAATGGAGATATAATATGGATAAATTTATATGTCACATCTGTGTTTTTAGATGAAAAAAAGATTGAATATTTTATTTTTGTTATTGAAGACATTACTTTTATAAAAGAGTTACAAGAAAAAGATAAAAATCAAGAACATCTTTTAATGCAACAAGCAAAATTAGTCTCTATGGGTGAAATGGTTGCTGCAATTGCTCATCAATGGAGACAACCTTTAAATTCAATAGGTTTAGCTACTCAAGATCTTATATCTGCATATAAACATGGAGAGATTGATGAAGAGTATCTTCTAGAATCAAAAGATGAGATAATGGGACAGTTAAAATATATGTCCACTACAGTTGATGAGTTTAGAAACTTCTTTACAAAATCTAATAAAATTGTTAAGTTCAATTTAATAGATGCTTTAAAAGAAGTAATATCTTTTTATTGGGCTCAATTAAAACAGAACTCAATAACGATAGATATATACATATATCATGAGAATAAAAAATTCAATATTAAAGAGTTGCCTGCTTTTGATTTTAATGAATATGATCTTAGTAGTAGAGTTTCTGAACTAAAACAACTAATAATAAATTGTATAAGTAATTCAAAAGATGCAATTGTTCAATTAGAAGATTCTGATAATATTAATAGAAAAATCGATATTACAGTACTAAAAAAAGAAGATAATTTTTTTGAGATAATAATTACTGATTATGCTGGAGGGATTAAACCTGAAGTACGAGATAGAATTTTTGAGCCGTATTTCACAACCAAAGAGATAGGTACAGGTTTAGGGTTATATATTTCAAAGATGGTAATGAATAAATCACTTAAAGGAGATATTCTTTACAGTGATTCAGAATATAATTATGAAGATAAAAAATATAAAGGAAGCTCTTTTATACTAAAAATATCAAGCATCAACTAATTTATTTATTAGTGATTTTATTTTTATTGTAAATTCTGCACCTGTATATTTTTTGTCATTATAAGTAAAATCAATATTTTCAACAGTTATCTTACCTTCTAGACTATTTTCTACAATTTGTTTAGTCATGTAAAGTCCAATTCCTGTTCCATCAGTATCATCTTTACTTGTAATATAAAGTTTAAATATTGAGCTAATATCTTTTTGTTTTATTCCACCTGCATTATCTTTTATTTTTAAAGTGATTTCTCCATCTTCTTCAAATATATCAATAAATATATATTTTTCTGAATCTATCTTAATTAGCTCATCACTTGCATTTTTGACTATATTTAAAATAACTTGAAGTAATTCATTTTGATAACTAGATAAATTTGTATTCTCAATATTCTTGATTACTTTTATATTATGTGCTTTACATTGGGCACTAATTAACTTTTCTACTTTTTCTATTGTATCATCTAAGTGAAAATTTGTCTCTAACTTATTTGGTTTTAAATAATTTTGGAAGTCATTAATTGTACTACTCATATAATTTACTGATTCCATTATATTATTTAAATATTCATCTAACTCATTTTCAAAATCAAAATTATTCATCTCTTTACCAAGCTGCATTGTACTAGTACACATTGATATTGTATTTAAGGGTTGTTTCCATTGATGGGCAATATTACCTAACATCTCTCCCATAGCAGCCATTTTTGATTGTATTCTAAGTACCTTTTCTTTTTTTGTTAGCTCTTTTTTCTCTTCTAATTCATCATGAAACTCTTTTATTTCAGCTAATAAATTATCTATGTTTATTGGTTTTACTATGAAGTTTTTAACCTTTAGTTTAATAGCTTCAATAAAGTACTTAGGTTCACTAAATGCAGATGCCAAAATAATTGGAACTTTTATATTTTGGTCATTTAGTTTTTTGTACATTTCTAATCCACTCATACCTGGCATATTAATGTCAGAAATAATTATATCGGGTCGGACTTCAATGATTTTATTCAATGCATCATCAGGATTATTAAAAGAATAAACATCACTTATTTCTCTTTTTAATATTCTTGTAATTCTTTTTAATAATATTTCATCATCCTCTACAACGACTAGTTTTAAATCTAACACTACTTCTCCAATGTTTTTAATAATAGTATTAATTACTATATAAAATTATATCTTAATATTAAATTATACACATAAAATAATAAATGAATATAATTATTGCTTTATTATTACTTTATAAGATTACTTTTTATTAATATAAAATAAGATACTATATTTGTGAACAAGGAGATAATTTTGAATGATAATTTTTTAAATAAAATAACAATTTTAGTTGTAGAAGACTCAGCAACTGATAGAAAAATATTAGTTGACACTCTGAAAAAATATTTTACAAATGTTTTGGAAGCATCAGATGGACAAGAGGGGTATGAAACATTTAAAAATAATAAAGATATTGATATTATAATCTCTGATTTAAATATGCCTAATGTTTCAGGTATAAATTTTCTTAAACTTATAAGAACTTCAGATGCTAACATTCCTTTTATTGTAACAACTGGAAAGATTGAGCCTGAAGTTATAATTGAAGCAATTAATCTAAATGTTAATTCTTATATTCAAAAACCAATTGATGTGAGAGTATTACTTCAAAAAATAGATTACTTATGTGAAAAAAAATATTTTGAAATAAGATTAGAGAAGGAAAGAAAAGAAATTGAGTTTTTAATTGAAGCGGTTGATGTTGCTGCTTTGATTTTCAAAATGGATGATAAAGGTAAAATCTTTTATATGAATGCAGCTATGATGGATGTTTCTGGCTATAATATAGAAGATATAAGTGATTTGAACTTTAATGATATTATTCATCCTGAGATACCTAAAAAGTTTATTGATAGTACTTGGGAAGATTTAAAAAAAGGGCAATTGTGGAAAGGTAATACAAAGTTTATTACAAAAGATGGAGAAACTTTTTACTTAAATAATACTGTTTTTAAAACAAATACTGAAGATTTTATAACCATTGCATTTTTAACAACAAAAGAGAACCTTGAAAAAAGAGATTTTCAAAGAAAAGTAATACAGAAATTTCAAGAGGCAAATAAAAAAGAGTATAAATTAAAACAAGAAAATAATGAATTAAAAAATAAACTTGATAGGTTAGAAAGTTTATATGAAGAAGCCCTAATTACTTTAAAAGGTCTAAAAGAGAAGAATGTGTCAAATGTTAGACAACTTAAACATTATGAACTTCAAGGTGATAACTTAACTCAAAAATATGATAAGTTTATGAGTAGCAAAAAAGATGAAATAGAAAATTATATTAAAAGTTTAAATACAGAAAAACAAAAAAACGAAAAACTAACTATAAGATATGACGAACTTTTAGAACTTTTAGAGAAAACAAAAGAGAGAAACTTAAACTTAGAAGAAGAAGTAAGAATTAAAAATCGTAGAATAAATGATTTAAATGAAATAATTTCAAGTGGTAGATAATTCATAGTCATAAAGATAACTATGAATTACCAAAAGTTATTCTTGAATTGTCCAAATAAGTTTATCTTTCGTATATCCCAAAGCTGGTAAGGAATCAAGTATTTTATTTAAAGTTTCTTTATCAAGTTTTTTTGTTCTAGAAAGAATCCATAAATACTCCCTTGATGGTTCACCTATTAATGCATATTTATACTCTTCATCAAGCATCAAGACCCAATAATTACCATAAAATGGTCTAAAAAAACTAACTTTTAATTTACTAGCTGACTCATTTGTAGTATATGCAACTCCTGTAGCTTTTGTCTTTTCATTTGTATCAATTTTTTGACATAAATTAACTACTTTAATTTTATTGTCATCTCTTAGAGTATAATTTGCACTTACATTTTTACAGCCTTTTTCAAAAAAATGCTCATACCTTGCTATTTCATACCAAGTTCCAAGATATCTATTAATATCAACTTTTTTGACAGTTTTTAATGGTGCATATTTACTAGAACAAGCTGTAAAAAGTAAAAGGATTGATAGGAGTAGGGTGCTTTTAAAAATAGTGTTCATAAAATTTACCTTTATATTTTTTTAAATTATAATTAAATAAAAAATACTTTTGTATTTGTTTTATGTAAGTTCAAATTTATTTTAAAAGAATTCACTCATATAAGTTCTATATATCAAAGGAACTTGGCTTTGTTGTAATTTTTTATTTTCACGCTCTTTTATAGAGACAGCATTAAAAAAACTTTTCCAAAGTTTTTGAAACTTCTCTTCATTTTGGGAGTAAATAGGAGTTTCAAATGAAGATATATTTTCTATACTTACATTCATATCATTTTTAATAAAAGCAATTTCTCTTTTAACATCATGAATTATAAAATTTTGATTATTAAACCTTTTTATAAAGTGTTTTGCTAAAAAATAAAGCACATTGAAATTACAGTCTATTTTTGCATATAAACACCCATCCTCCAGCTCTTCAAATCTTGTATAAGCATACATTCTATGTACATTCTTAAATAACTCTTTTTCAAGGTTATTTATATAAAATACGCAAGAATTATTAATATTAAATAGCTCTTTTTGATTTTTAAATCCTATTATTATAAATTCTAAAAGCTGTATCTCAAAATCTTTTTTATCACACATGAAAATATTTAAAATCTTTTGAAGCATATTTTTTGGAAATATTCTTTTTATAGAATCAAGTACTTTTTGAGAATTTTCTTTTTTAGTTTCTATATATTTTATCTCATCAAATAATATCTCTTCTGGTAAACTTTTATAAATATTCTTTGGCTTGAATTTATCATAATAAACACTATATATCAAAGATAAAAAGCCCTCAAAAGTACCATCATAAATCAAAATCACAATTCACCACTTACTGCACTAAAGTCAAATAAACTAGTTTGTACGAGTTTTTTTCTTTCAGGTTTTAAAAGTGCTGTTTTAATAGAATCCCTATAAAATGGTATTTGCCTTTGAAACTCTTTATTACAAGTTATAAAATAAATAGCTCTTTTTAGAGATATTTTAAGTTTTTTTAAATCATCAAATCCAAGTCTTTTAAATCTTCGGCTATATTTACATAAAGGTACAAAATGCGCCACGGTTCTTAAATATAGCTTAATTTAATATATTCTAATTCTTAGAATAGCCTAGAAATAGTTTTTCCTTATATTGATACAACTTTCAACCAAAAAATCATTCCTCGTTGAAATATAGAGTTATATTTTAACTTATCATGTCATTTACTTTTTTATCAATTTTTGTAAAATCATATGTTCCATAAAAATTAATATGACTCCAGTGAACTATAGAACTATTTTTTATAGCTTCTATTATTTCATCTTTCTGTGATTGTGATTTTGCTTCTTGAAGTTTTTTGTCAATGTAAAGATAATTCCAAAGTATTACAGCATTTTGTATAAGTCTTTTACAGTTATTCGCTATATTTTGTTCTTCTTGTGTAGCAAATATAAATTCTGCATTATTTCCAAAAAATACTGCTTTTGAAAATCTATTAGCAGATTCAACTTTATTTAGTTGTTTTTCAATTCGTTGACGAAGACCAACATCATCAATATATGTAAGTAAAAAATCGGTCTTTATAATTTTACCAAACTCTTTAATTGCTGTAAAAAGTTTATGGTGTTTTGAATAAGAAGTAAGTCTTTTTAAAAGTTGTGAAGCAGTTGTTCTTCTTGATTTAATTGTAAGTATAAATCTTAAAATATCATCCCAATTTTCTTCTATAATTTCTATATTGATCTTTCTTTTTGGTAAGACTTGATAACCTAATTCCTGATAATATTTTGGAGAATTTATTCCATAAAGTTGTTGGTCTTTAAAGTTTTTTATTCTTGGAGCAAATGAAAAACCTAATAAATGTGTTAGTCCAAATATTACTTCACTAAATCCATGTGTATCAGTACTATGTATATCACTTTTTACAACATCATTGTGCATTAATCCATCTATAACATAACCACTTTCTCTTTCACTAACATTGATGACTGTAGAATAAAAGAGCTTATGACTTTCATCAATGAATGTATAAACACTTACCCCTTTTGCTGTTCCAAAATATTTAAATGAAAAACCTGCATTAGTTGAATCTATTGAAGATTTAATATTAAATTTTTGTCCATCACTTGAAGTATGATTAATATTAGAATCATTTTTAAGAATCTTAGGAAGTTCAAGAGAATCAATAAATGCAACTATCTTATCATTTGATTCTATTGTATTTTCTTCACTTAAATACCAAGTTGTTGCATTGTCTAATTGATTTTCACTAATTCCCTTTGAAATCTTTGCCATTTTAGATAAAGATATATTACAACCATAACCAACTATTGAAGCAAATAAAAGATTAGAGTCTAATTTTTGAGTTCTTACATTTTGTATTGAATAATGTTTAAATGATTCTAAAAAATCAGTTTTTATTTGAACTGAATGAAGCAAGTCAATTACTGAAATAAATTCACTTTGTGGAAAATATTTAGAAATAGTATGCTCTATTTGTTCTTCACTTTTTTCTAATTTTGGGGTAGTAAGAGAAAAGGAATTATTTGTTATTTTAAAATGAATATTAAGTTCATTCTCAATTTTTCTATTTGTCATTGAAAAGTTTAGTTCAAGTTTTTCACTAATTGGTAAAAGAAAATCTGAAAATTCTTTTAAATGCTCTATTTCATACCGTTTTAATAGGTCGTCTTTTTGCTCTTTATATTCCTCTTTAGGAATCAAATAACTTTCAAAACTTTTATATTTATAAGAATATTTCAAATTTAATATTCCTGATTTTATTCCATCGCTTATATGAATAAACAGTAATGCTTTATAAAGAGATATTTTAATTTTATCACCATCTACAATAGCCTCTTGTTCATCTTCATCTAAAAAATCTATAGGTGCATTTTTATTAATATTAGTATTATTTTTAAAATAATTTATGGCTTGAATAAGATTCTTATTTGATGATTTTTCATCAAATTCTATATGTTTAGCAATTTCTGAAAGCTTACCTTGCAAAGATAAAGAAATAGTCTCTATAAAATCAAATCTATTTAAATTTTCTGCTTCAATAATTGACTTTTGTTCTAATATATTTTTTAAATTCATTTTTTCAATTTCAACTAATGAATGCATTGCTTTTACCTTATTAGTATCATTAAAAGTTTCATCATTTAAGATGCTGCTCATATTATTTATAATTGAAAGATTTGAATTTTCTAATGATTTGATTAGAGCTTTTTTATTTGGTTCATTTTCAAAATATAAATCTTTTTGATGTCTTAATATTGAACTTTTAGCGCTTTGAATAATAGAGATAAATCTATCTATTATATTGTCATTACGAATGAAATATTGATATTTAACAAATGATAAAAGTAAGAAATGGTTATTCAATAAATCTTTTTGTGTTAATTGTGTGATTTTACTTTGTTCAAGCCATCTTGCATAGTATTGGGAAATTTTTGAAGTTATACCAATTTCATCAATAATAGGTTTTAAAATATGAAACTTTGATTTCATGTTTTTAAGATAAAAAAGAGAAATATTCATCTCTCTTTTATTTGTTGAATGTCCAAGTTTTCTATAATTTGAAAGATAATATCTATTTTTAAAATTCTCATCTTTATTTACAAACTCATCAAGAATTTTTAATCTTTTATCCTTTTGATAAGTTCTTAACAATAATAAAATATGCTTAGTTTGAAAAGTAAGAGCAGTTCCTATAATCTTTGATAAAGTAAACTGACTTGGAATTTCAATATTTAATTTTTTTGAATAATCTACTAATGAAAAGAATATTTTCTTTCTATGGGTGAAATTATTTGCTAATTCTATAGCATGATTTTGAAGTTTTAATTCAATATCATTACTATATTCATTAACTCCTAAATGAGCTTTTATAAGTTGTTTATATCTTTGTACAGTTCGTGAAGCAAAGATTGTTTTTGGATCAAAAGTAGATAATTGATATTTATCACTAATAAATTTTGTATCAATTGATGAAAATGAATTTAATTCAAAAAACATATTAGTTGCTTTGAAATACCCAAAGATTAATGTGAAAAATATAAATGATTGATCGTTTCCAAAAGTAAGAACTTGTTTATGAATTGAACTAGGTAGTGTAAAATAATAGTTTCTTTCTATATTATTCTCAAACTCTGGCGCTTTTTCAAACTTTTTTATTTCCAACTCAGATAGATATTCAATTCTCGCCATAAAATTATCTTCCTTTAATTATTTAAAATATAAAAGAAAATGATAACTAAATATAAAATATTTATCGAAAATTATTCTATTAATTATTTCAATTTTATTTTAATAAATCTTATTATATGATTATATGTTCATATATAAGTAATTAAGGGTAATTATGTCTATAGAATGTTGTGACCATTCAAAAGAAGTAGAAAAAATAAAAAGTATTTTAGTTTGTGATGAAACTTTATATGATGTTGCAGAGCTTTTTAAAGCTTTTGCAGATACAACAAGAATAAAAATAATTGCTGTATTAAAAGAAGAAGAATTATGTGTTGGAGCAATTAGTGAACTCATAAATGTAAGTCAATCAGCGGTATCGCATCAACTAAGAGTTTTAAAGAATTCAAAAATTGTAAAACCAAAAAGAGTTGGTAAACAAATATTTTATTCATTAGATGATGAACATATTAAAAAGATATATGATATGGGATTAGAGCATATCATTAAAGGATAATTATGAAAAGTGTAAAACTTAAGAATCTTGACTGTGCAAATTGTGCTTTAAAGATTGAAAAAAAATTAAATGAATTAGAAGAATTAAATAATGTAAGTTTAAATTTCTCAACTGCTACTTTGAGTTTTGAGAAAAATGTAAAACATGATGTATTAGAAAAAATCGAAAAAGAGATTCAAAAAATTGAAAAAGAGGTGGTTATTGTAAAAGATGAAGAAAAAATACAAAAAAATTTTTGGCAACTTCTAAATAAAAAACTTTTATTAATTACTATTGTTTCTATTACTTTAACTTACATCTCTTACAACCATGTAACTAATAAAGAATTCCAAATAGCTTTATATTTAGTAGCCTATTTATTAGTTGGTTGGGATGTTGTATATAAAGCTATCAAAAACTTAATTCATGGGAAAGTTTTTGATGAACACTTTTTAATGAGTATTGCTACCATTGGGGCATTTTCTTTAAATGATTTTGTTGAAGGTATATCTGTTATGATATTTTACCAAATAGGTGAAATGTTTCAAGCAGTTGCAGTTAATAATTCAAGAGATAATATTAATGCATTACTTGATATTAAACCTGAATTTGCAAATGTTAAAGAGGGTGAAAGTATTGTTCAAAAAGCACCTGAAGATGTAAAACTAGATGATATTATTCTAATTAAAGTTGGAGAAAAAGTTCCAGTTGATGGTGTTCTTATCTCAAAAAGTTGTTCATTTGATACAAGTGCAATTACTGGAGAATTTAAACCTAAAACAATAAATGAAAATGAACAAATTTTAAGTGGATTTATCAATACTTCAAATGCTTCATATGTAAAAGCAACTTCTTTGTATAAAGACTCAACTGTTGCAAAAATTATAGAACTTATAAATAATGCATCTTCAACAAAAGCAAAAGCTGAAAAATTTATAACTAAATTTGCAGCAATTTATACTCCTATTGTAGTTATTCTTGCAGTTTTTTTAGCAGTAATACCTCCATTATTGATTGATGGAGCAATATTTAAAGATTGGTTTGAAAGAGCACTTATATTTTTAGTTATTTCATGTCCTTGCGCACTTGTAGTTTCTGTTCCTTTATCATTTTTTAGTGCAATTGGAGCAATTTCAAAAAGAGGTGTATTAGTAAAAGGTGCAAATTATATTGAAAAATTAACTGAAATTAAAAATATGGTATTTGATAAAACAGGAACTTTAACTTATGGAGTTTTTGAAGTTACTGATATTCAAAGTAAAGACCTAAGTAAAGATGAACTTTTGAAATATGCTGCATATGCAGAAAGCTTTTCAACTCATCCTATTGGAAAGTCAATTCTAAAAGCATTTGGTAAACCAATTGATTCAAAACTTATTACAAAACATGAAGAGTTAAGTGGCTTAGGTATTAGTGCAATTATTGATAATAAAGAAATTTTAATAGGAAATAAAAAACTTCTTGCCAAGTTTAATGTACAAATTGATGATATAGAAGAAAAATTAAGTGCTATTTTTATAGCTGTTGATAGTAAATTTGCTGGATATATTGTGGTAAATGATATTATTAAAATTGAAGCAAAAGATGTTATTTCTGAACTTAAAAAACTAGATATTTCTAAAACTTATATGTTAACAGGAGATAAAAAAGAGGTTGCTTTAGAGGTGGGTAATACATTAGGAATTGATGTAATAAAATATGAACTTTTACCACAAGAGAAATTAACTTATTTTGAACAAATAAAAAAAGAGACTAATCAAGTAACTGCATTTGTAGGTGATGGAATCAATGATGCTCCTACTTTGGCAAATGCTGATGTTAGTTTTGCAATGGGTGGAATGGGAAGTGATTTAGCAGTAAAATCTGCTGATATTATTCTTTTGAATGATAATATACAATCTATTGTTGATGCTATAAAAATTGCTAAAAAAACTAAAACAATTGTTTATCAAAATATTGTTTTTATTATGATAGTTAAAATTGGTTTTCTTGTTCTTGGTGCAGGAGCAATCATTGGTATGAAAGAAGCGATTTTTGCAGATGTTGGTGTAGCTTTACTTGCTATTTTTAATTCTATGAGAATTCTAAATACTATAAAAGAGAAATAAAATATTGGACAATATATGATAGGTAATTTAGGGATATTTTTTTTAGCAGCTTTTTTTGAAATATTTGGCTGTTTTACTTTTTGGTTATATTTTAGACTTGAAAGAACTCCTTGGTGGATAGCTTTAGGAGTTGTTTCTTTAGTTCTTTTTGCTTATGTTTTAACAAAAATTGATGTAGAAAATGCAGGAAGAGTTTATGCTATTTATGGTGGAATTTATATAATAGCCTCTTTAATATGGCTTGTATTAGTTGAAAAAGATAGTTTTAATAGATGGGATATTATTGGTGCAAGTTTAGCAATGATTGGTGCATTTATTATATTTATAGGAAATAAAAATGTTTGAGGAACTATTATATGATTAACTTGCAGGAATCCACCTATAAAGTGTAGCTAAAGATACACCTAAATCTTTTGCTACATCTTTTGGTGGGATACCTGATTCTAAAAGTTTCTTTGCACTTGCAAGTTTACTATCTGTCATAGTTCTTTTTCTTCCACCAACACGTCCTAATCTTTTAGCAGATTCAAGTCCAGCTTTTGTTCTTTCAACAATTAATTCTCTTTCCATTTGGGCTAAACTTGCCATTACATGAAAAAAGAATCTTCCACTTGGTGTTGATGTATCTATTGAATCTGTTAAACTTTTAAAATGTATATTTTTAGAATTCAGTTCACTAACAAGTTCAATTAGACTTTTTACACTTCTTCCTAATCTATCAAGTTTCCATACAACTAAAGTATCATTTTCTCTTAGCATCTCAAGAGCTTTTAAAAGACCTGGACGATTATCTTTTGTACCACTTAGTTCATCTTCATAAATTCTTTCACATCCAGCTTTTTCTAAAGCATCTTTTTGAAATGTTAGATTTTGATCTGTTGTTGAAACCCTAGCATATCCAATTAACATTACAAGAGTTCCTATCTAAAATTTTTACAAAGTGCATCTATAACTAAATCATATTCTTCTTGGGTTAATTTAGCTATTTTCTCTTTTATTTTAAATTTATTTAATGTTGTTATTTGATTGACTAAAACGTCTGAATTATCTAATAAATCGTCTCTATTATTAATTCTTACTCTATAAGGGAACATATCATCAAGTGTATTAGAAGATATTGGTAAAATGATAACTGTATCTAAAATAGAGTTTTCATCATCTTTTGAAATAATTAAAGCTTTTGTATTTTGTTCTGTAATAACTATATCTTTACAATTAAATTCATTTTTCAACTACATATCCTTCATAATAGTATGATTGTTCTATTCCTTTAAATATTACTTCTCTATCATCTATTTTATCTGTAAGATTAGCATTTAATAAAAATCTTAGTTCCAAATCATTAATAGGGCTTCTCTCCATTGATTGTAAATATAATTCTTTATCTACAAATTGCCAATTAACAACTTTTTTTAGATTTTTCTTTAGCATCATATCAAGCCAAATACGCATAGTTCTTCCATTACCTTCCATAAATGGATGAGCTATATTCATTTCAACATATTTTGCTATTATCTCTTCAAAAGTATTTTCATTCATAGTTTCTATTTTGTCCAAAATCTCTTTTAAATATAAAGAGTTAGCAAATCTAAAATTACCTTTTGAAATATTAAGAGTTCTAATTTCTCCAGCAAAATCATATAATCCATCAAAAAGGAATTTGTGAATTTGTTGTAAGCCTTTTAAAGTTCCAACTTCAAAATTATCTATCTCTTTACTATCAAAAAGTAGATATGCTTTTTCAATACTTAATTTATCAATATTTTTCATGAGTTGTTTTCACTCTCTTTTTCAAAATCTTCATGTTGTTTTAATTTTTTAAGTTTAGCTAATTTTTCATCACGATCAATTTCATCAATCAAAGGTTTAATTTGTTTTTCATATTTAGAAGAAATGAAATATCCTAATGTAACATTTTTTCTTTTATCAACAATTTGAGCAATATCCATACTTTTTATTAATGATGGTTTATTCTGAATATCTGTAATACCATAGATTAACATCTAGTAATCCTTTATATATAATTATTATATATAGATTATATCTTATAGATAGTTATAAACTAACTAAAATATAAAGAATAATAAATAAATTTTCTTAAAACTCATATAAATTATAACAAATTAAGAATTAGTTTTGAGAATAGTTTTTGAGAATTTAAAAGTATGATTTTATGGAATATAGTAATTTACTTTTTTTCATTCTTAAAAACCACCGTTTATAAGAAAAGATTTTTATGATGAAAATGAGATATTTAATTTTTTATTTGGAATTTGAATATTTCTTTAAGTTTGTTGATAAAATTAGTTTTTTATTAAGTTAAGCTATATTTAAGAACCGTGGCGTATTTTGTACCTTTATGTAAATATAGCCATCTTCTTGCATTTAATATCTTTTGCACAGCTCTTGCACCAATTCCAGGTATTCTAAGAAGTTCTTCTCTTGAGGCTTTATTTATCTCCATTGGAAAATACTTTAGATTATTAAGTGCCCAAAATGTTTTGGGATCTAAGTTTTCATCTAAATTTGGAAATTCATCTGTTACTATTTCGTCCCAAGAAAAATCATAAAACCTAAGTAGCCAATCCGCTTGATAGAGTCTATGCTCTCGAACAAGTGGTGGTTTAGTTACTATTGTTGGTAAGTTTTTATCATCATTTACAGGAATATATGCACTATAATAGACTCTTTTTAATAAAGCTTTATCATACAAAGCAGAGCTGAGTTTAAGTATGTCTCTGTCACTCTCAGGAGTTGCACCAATTATTAATTGCGTACTCATTCCTATTGGTTGTTTTCCCTTTTTTAGGCTTAAATCTCTTGCATATTTTAAAGGTTCTAAAACTTTTTCTTTTGTTTTATTTGGGGCTAAAAGTTTTAGTGATTTATCACTTGGAAGTTCTATATTCGAGCTTACTCTATTTGTTAGTTTTACTATTTGTTCCACTAATTCCATACTTCCACCTGGAATTAGCTTCACATGAATATATCCATTGAACTTATACTCATATCTAAGTATTTTTAGTGTTCTTAAAATCAAAGTCATGGTGTGGTCTTCATTGTCTATGATTCCAGAACTTAAAAAAAGACCTTCGATATAATTTCTTTTATAAAAATTTATAGTAATATCAGCTAACTCTCTTGGTGCAAAAGCAGCCCTTGGGATATCATTTGAAACTTTATTTATGCAATAAGCACAATCATAAATACAATAATTTGTAAGTAATACTTTTAATAATGAAACACATCTTCCATCTGCTGTGTATGTATGACAAATCCCACTTGAATGGCTAGCTCCAAGTTCACCTATTTTGTGGTTTTCTTTTTCTCCACTTGAGGAACAAGAGACATCATATTTGGCACTATTACTTAGTATTTCCATTTTTTCATAAATATCTTTTCTCATTTTTACATTTTATATAAAAATAAAGCTTATCCTTAAAAATATATCAATTTGTAATGAAAAGGTTTTATAAAAAGTTTTTAATAGGCAATTTTCCTAATTATCTCTGCACTTGGTTTTGCATAATAATAACCTTGCACATAATCAACTCCAATTTCTTTTACCTTATTTAACTCTTCAATTGTTTCAACACCTTCTGCTAGAAGTTTTATACCATTTTCATCTGATATTTGTCTAAGAGCTTTGTAAATAGACTGTTTCATAGTGTCGTTTTGTATATTATCTATTATATTTCTATCTACTTTGATAATATCTGGTTTGATATCTACAATCATATTTAAAGATGAATATCCTTCTCCCACATCATCTAAAGCAATTAAAAAACCTTTTTCCCTATAAAAATTAAGAATATTCTTTAAGTGACTTTTGTCTTCTACTTTTTCTGTTTCAACTACTTCAAAAATTATATTTTTTGGGTCATAATCTAGTTGTTTCGCCCATTTAACAGTAGATTGAAGACAAAATTCAGGATCATATATAGAAGTTGGTAAAAAGTTAATAAATATTTTTTTATTTACTCTTTTGGTTGCAGCTGTCTTAAGGGCTGTTTCTCTACATATTTGATCGAGTTTAAAGTTTGTGTTATTTCTAGTTGATTTTTTGAAAATTTCATCTGGGTACATTAGTGTTCCATCTGGATAAACACCTCTTATTAAAGCTTCATATCCAAAAATAGAGTTTTTTTTCATGTCAATAATTGCTTGAAAATGTGAGGTAAAACTTTTACTATATAAAATATCAAAAAAAGAAGCATCTTTTATAAAATTTAGATATAAAAAAAGTGGTTTTGATTTTAATACACTATTGATTGTAAGTGGATGTCTATGGTTTTCTATAAAAACTCTTATCTCTTTTTGTTCTTCTTCTGAAAATTTTTCTATTAAGAAATCAGCATTTTCTTCAAAAAACAAATTTGGACTTAATGAAACAAAAGAGCATATATTCTCATCTATATTTGTCTCTAGTCCTAACTCATTTATATACATCTCTGATTTCTTTAATAACTCATCTATATTTGAAATAAGATGAATAGTTGATTCACTTCCACAAATATTAAATTCTTCTTTACACGAACATTGAATCATGATATCTCCTTTTATGGTGCTAATCTATTTATTTTCCAATTATTTTCTTCATTTATACTATATTCAAATCTGTCATGTAGTCTATCTTTGCCACCTTGCCAAAACTCAACAACTTTTGGTTTTATTACATATCCACCCCAAAAAGAGGGGAAAGGGATTTCACCTTTTACAAACTTGTTTTTTATCTCATCAAACTTTGCTTCAAGTAGACTTCTTGAACTAATAATTTCACTTTGGTGAGAAACCCAAGCTCCTATTTGGCTTCCTTTGGGACGAGAAAGGAAATATTTCAAAGAGTCAGTCTTACTTATTTTCTCAATAGTCCCTTCAATTTTAACTTGTCTTTCTAAGCCTAACCACGCAAAATGTATAGCTGCATATGGATTTTCCTCTATTTGCCAAGCTTTTTTACTTTTGTAGTTTGAAAAAAACACAAAACCATTTTCATCATACAGTTTTAATAAAACTGTTCTAATTGATGGTTTCATGTCTTTTCCAACCGTTGCCAAACTCATAGCATTTGGTTCTAAAATTTCAGCACTTAATGCTTGTTCAAACCATAGTTCAAACTGTTTAATTGGAGAGTCTAATAAATCCTCTCTTCTCAAACCTTTTGTTGTATATTCTTGTCTTAATTTAGATAAATCTTTCATTATATTTCTTTATTGTTTTATGATTGTAATAACTAATTCTCCAACCGTAAAACCAAACTTTTTCATTTTTGAATGATTTATTATTATACCATCTTCTTGTAAATGTAACCAATCTTTTACATTGATATCAAGAGTTCCACTTCCATAAGGAACTCTCATCGTATAGTCCATCATAACAGTATTTCCTAAGCTTCTTAAAACTGCATCACCTACTATATCTGAAGCAGTTCCAATATAAGTTCCATCTTTTTGTGGAGTTAGTGTCCAAATTCTTGTTTGTTTTGTGCCATCACTATAAACAAACTTTTCATCCAATGTTCCAACTCCATTTTTATCCCAAGAACCATGCATATCAGCTTTGAAGCTTTTTATGATTTTTCCACCCATATCTTTTACTATCCCATAAGCTTTTAAATCTCCATTAAAATAATCTTTTGGAATAAACACTGGTTTTGTATCTTTAAAGTCACTCATTTTCATAGAAGTACATCCTGTTATTAAAAAAATTAAAACGATAAGTAAAGTATATTTTATAAATTTCATGCTACTAATCCTTTGTTTAAATCTATATTTTGATCTCTTGTTAGTGTAACTTGTACTAAGTTTACATTTCTAGTTAAAAATGCAGCTTCACAATAATTAAGATACATTTCCCACATTCTTAAAAAGTACTCATCAAATCCTAGTTTTTTTATCTCTTCTTTTTTATTTAAGAAGTTTTGATACCAGATATTTAAAGTCTTTGCATAATCTTCTGTAAACTCCTCCATATGTAATAAATTTAGGTTTGTATGTTTTGTAGTTGTTTCTAATATTTTAGAAACACTTGGCAAATGTCCACCAGGGAATATATATTTTTGAATAAAGTCTGTACTATTACTATAGTGTTTATATCTTTGGTCTGGCATTGTTATTATTTGTAAAACAACAACAACACTTGGTTTTAGTAATGATTCACACTTTTTAAAGAAAATATCAAAGTACTCTTTTCCTACAGCTTCAAACATCTCTACAGCGATAATTGCATCAAATTTACCTTCTAAATCCCTATAATCTTTTAGCAAAATATCTATGCTTTCTTCCACTTTATGTTCTTTAAACTTCTCCTCACAAAGTCTTTTTTGTTCAGTACTAAGTGTTACTGTTGTCACTTTACACTGTTTTTCTTTTGCTAAATGTAAAGCCATAGATCCCCAACCCGAACCAATTTCTAGTACATTGTCACCTTTTTTGAGATTTAGTTTGTTTGCAAGGTGTTCTATTTTTCTTTTTTGAGCTGTATATAAATCTTCATCTTTATCTTTAAATATTGCAGCTGAATACATCATTGTATCATCCAAAAATAGTTTATAAAAATCATTTGATAAATCATAATGCTCTGAAATATTTTTTCTTGAATTCTTTTTTGAATTCTTTCTTAAAAGATGTTTTACTTTATTAAAATGAGGAAGAAGATTCATAAGAAAGTTTTTTGCATTGTCTTCACTTTTTATTCCTATGTGTTTTGAGTTTAATAAAGCAAGTTTAATAAGGTTTGTTAAATTATTTACAGAAAATTCTTTATTCATATAACTCTCTGCAAAACCTATATCTCCATAAAAAAGAAGATTTTTAAAAAAACTATATTCATGTATTTCTAAAGAAACTTCTTCTTCTAATTTGTTTCCATAATATTTTATTTGATTATTTGGGTAGGTTACTTTTAAATTACCTATTTGAATTTTTGATAATAAATTCTCACCAAATTTATGCCATAACTTTTTCACTAGTATCTCCTTATTTGATCTTCTTTTGTAGGCTTTTTCCAAACTAGTCCCAATCTTTTTAGTTTTATTGATTGCCAGATTGTTCTTGTTACTACAAAAAAAGTTAAAAATGTATGTTTAAAAAATAGTTTTAAAACATTTTTTGATGAAAACTCCAATGAGTTTCCATTAAAATATGCGCAAAGTACTCTATTTTTATTTTCATACAAATCGATTTTTATTAGCATCGAGTTTTCTGTGTACTTAAAAGTAAATTCATAATCTCCAACTCTATTAAAAAAAGGAGAAACATACATATCTTTTTTCACTATTCCTTTATATTTATTTCCTTTCATCTCTTCTAAATCAAGACTATAAATAACTCTACCACCATTGTAATTGTGTACTTCTGCTAAAAGTTTACTTGGTTTATTGTTTTCATCATAGATAATTATAAGGCTTAGTGGATTAAAGACAAAATTCATAATTCTAGGAAGTGTTACAAAATGCATTCTTGAAGATTTTTCTACATTATAGACTTTTAAGAGATATTCTACATTGTCTAAAAAACTTTTCTTTTGCCCAAAATGATCTTTCGATAAAAAAGAGAATAAATTAAACTTATTAGTTGAAAATAGGGTGTTTTTTAATGAACCAATATCACTTAAATCAATATCTAACATAAAAAATTTATACTTAAAACTATGTTCAATTGGTAAAAATCTTTTATGATATATTATTCCATCAAAAAATTTATGACTCATAATCCACATCCTAACTCTTGTGCAATAGTATTAGCACTCCATAAACCATCTTCATGGAAGCCATATCTCCAATAAGCTCCGGCAAAATATGTATTATTTACTCCATTTATTTCATCTCTTCTTTTTTGCATATTTATTGCATTCATATCAAATTGAGGATGAGCATATTCAATTTTTTCAATAACATTTTTTACATTATCTATTTCATTTAGAGAGACAAAATAGTCTTTTTTACTTTTTAAATTTTGCAATCTATTTATCCAATATGACAAAGTGGCATTTTTACTATTTTCATAGCTTTTATAATTCCAAGCTGCATAGATTTTTTTATTTGGATATAAAACATTATTATCATTGTGAAGTAGGGCACTATTATTTTTATATTTAAAAGCACCTAATATCTCTTCTTCAATAGAAGTTGAATCTTTTAGTAACTCTAAAGCCTCTGGAGCATGCATTGCAAATATCACTTTGTCATAGCTTGATTTTGAGTTATCTGCATGATGTAAAATGACTTCATTCCTCTCCCTTGTAACAGCGATAACATCAGAGTTTAAGATAGCTTTTCCTGAGATTTTTTTAATGATTTTGTTTACATAATTTATACTTCCATTTGATACAGTTAGCCATTGATGGTGACTATTAACTCCCAATAATCCATGATTTTTGAAAAAGTTTATAAATGTATAAGCTGGAAAGTCATGCATCTTATCACTAGGTGTTGACCAAATAGCTGCACCCATTGGAATCAAATATCTATTTTTAAATGCTTCTGAGTAGTTTGTTATATATTCCCCTAAAGACTTGTTTAATTGGGGTGAATTTATTTCTAAATCAAAATTTGCTCTTTCATTAAAATTTAATATATCTTTTATCATTTTATAATGAGTTGGAGAAAAAAGATTTTTCTTTTGGAAGAACATTCCTTTTAATGATTCTCCATTATAAGCTATATTTGATTTTGTATCCCAAAAAGCAAAACTCATATCTGAGTTTTCTATTTTTACATCAAGATCCTCAAATAGTTTTGTAAGAAGAGGGTAGGTTGCATGATTGAATACTAAAAAGCCAGTATCAACTCCAAATTTTTTACCATCATCTTCAACTTGAGTTGTTCTAGCATGTCCACCAAATCGATTGTCTTTTTCATATAAATCAACTTCATGTTTATTACTTAGTAAATAAGCACTTCCAAGTCCACTTATTCCCCCACCTAATACAGCAATTCTCATATTTAACCTTTATGAATGATTTGAGTAAATTAGTTTTGATGTATCCATAAAACTATCTAAGAATTTTAAAATCTTATTTAACTCATCTTTTTTTATATTTTTTGTTTTACTCATAATCCAAATATTTTCTAAATCACTACTTGCCATTACAGCGGTTTGATAATCATTTAGGTAAATGATTCTATACTCACTTGTAAATATTAAAAAATATGTCATATCTATTTTTGACATAGAATCTTTTTCTTTTGGAACTGCTTTCCCTTCGTACTGAATAATATTTTGAGTATCATTTTTATCATAGCACCTATTGAAGACTTTAAACTCATTGCTATCAAGTAGTTTATACTCAACAGTAGGTGCTAGACAATTTTTCTCAAAATAATTATATGTGCGTGCAATCTCAAACCAAGTTCCACTAAAAAGTTTAGGGTCAACAAAATTGACACTTTGAGGAGTCTTTGAATACAAAGACAAGAAAAAAAATAATAACATAAATATTACACGCATATTAAATTCCTAAACTTTTATTAGTACAATTATATAAATAGAGTAAATAGTTTAATAGCTAGTTTTTGTCATTTCATAAATTAATATTGGTAATTGTACTTTTTTATAAAAAGAACTGCTAAAAGTTTAAGAAATACTGGAAGAATAGAATAAAGTATAATTAGGGTGTTTAAAGCTAAATTTGAGATATTATTAACATCAAAACCAACAACTTCTAAGACAATAAAAGTAATAAATACAGCCAAGGCTAAAGATAGTTTTGTAATCATATTCCAAAACCCAAATAGTACTCCAGATATTTGATTTCCTAAGGTTTTTGATTTTTGAGCGATATCTGATTGAATAGATGCTGGTATTGCCATATCAGCACTTAAACTTATTCCTGTACAAAAAGATATGATTCCAAATAAAATATAGTTTTGCTCACCTAAAAATGGAACAAATGAGAAAGACACAACTGCAAAAAGAATTGAACTTATCCAGACTTTTTGTTTATCGATTTTTTTAGATAAATATATCCAAAAAGGCAAAGCAATTACAGCTGATAAAAAATAAACTAATAAAAGAGCTCCTGTATATTCTGGCGTTTTAAGTACTAATTGCACATAAAATAAAAACAAAGTTGCAGGAATAGCATTTGCTAGGTTGTTTAGTATAAAAGCTATAAAAATATTATTTGCTTTTGAAAAATCTTTTTTAAACTTTTTCAAACTATCAAAAAAAGCTAAGGTTTCGATTTTATTTTTATCTTCTTTAATAAATAAAATAAAAATTAATATAACTATAGGAAAAACTAATAAAGAAGTTTTTAAAAGTAAATTCAGACTCTCTTTTGCATCTTCAGATATATTATAAATATAAGGCAAAAGAAGTGCTATAACTACACCAACTATTGTAAAAACTTCCCTTGAAAAAGATAATTTTGTATTATCATGATAATCTTTTCCAAGTTCTGCATTTAAAGCAAGATAAGGGATATTTATAAAACTCCAAGAAATATAAGTTAGAGCAGAAAAAAGAAATAACCACCAAAAGGAGTTTGAACTAGTAGGGTGAATAAGAAAATAAAAGCTAAAAAGCAAAACAATACTTCCCCCAGCTATCAAATAGCTTTTTTTTATTTTTTTATCACTAATAAGTCCAATAAAAGGGTCACTAATCATATCAAGTAATCTTGATAAAAAAAGTGCAATACCCACAAGTGCAATATTTAACCCCACTTCATTTACATAGAAATTTGGCAAATAAATATATATAGGAAGTCCTAAAAAAGCTATTGGAATAGCTAGTGAGAGTGTTAGAAATTCCGTGTCAATCTGATAAAATAATATCAA
>TARA_R110002033_G_scaffold14896_3_pt1 | contig 35122 bp, 42 predicted proteins | sample TARA_R110002033 | Tara Oceans TARA_R110002033 (sample SAMEA4397051) | marine metagenome | biome: Polar Biome; feature: [SRF] surface water layer (ENVO:00010504); material: water (ENVO:00002006), including particulate matter (ENVO:01000060) such as... | depth 5 m
TCGGCAGCACTCAGCCCGCTCAGATCCGTGCCGGGCAGCAGATCGCCCGATAACCCACAGCCCACAACCGCCAGCGGTGTCGAGGTCATCACAAGGTTCATCAGCGCATAGGACACGGTGGCACAGATCACAGCCACGGCAATGCGCGGTGTTTTCAACAGTTCAAGACGGCTGCGGCCTTTGGGCGCGTCCATCGCCGGGACGGGCGGCTTGGGAATGTCGATGAACAGGAACAGCAGCGAGCCAACCACGTTGACGGTGATGACCGCGAGATATGTGCCGAGGAAGGGGATCACATAGGCATCCGCCGTCAGCTTGACCACTTGCGGGCCGATCACCGCAGAGAGCAGCCCCCCGGCCATCACATAGGAAATCGCCTTGGGGCGGAATTCGTCCGATGCGGTGTCAGCCGCCGCAAAGCGGTAAAAGCCCTGCGCCGACATATAGATGCCAGTCAGAAAGCTGCCCGCCAGAAAGATCGGGAATGATCCCAGGTACAGGCCGTAAGCCCCCACCATGCCACCCACAGCCCCCCCGGTTGCGCCCACGAAAAAGCCCGCGCGGCGGCCAAAGCGTTGCATGATCGCCGACACCGGCGTCGCCGCCAGCATGGAGCCCAGAACGATCAGCGAAATCGGCAGGGTGGCGAAACAGATGTTTGTCGCCAGCGATTGACCCGCCAGCCCCGCCACCACGAAAATCATCGGCATCTGGCTGCCCAGGAACGCTTGGGCGCAGACCAGAACGGCCACGTTACGCTTGGCCCGGCTGTCATGTGTGTGTGTCATTTCGAGAGGCGTAAACCTGAAATTTGACATCGGCAAGTATCGCGTCGCAGATATTTTCCAGCGGGGCCTTTTCGCGGCTTCAGCTACGTTACGTCACTTCAGGGGCAATTCAGCGGCTGCGCGCCCGCGTGGCCTGTGCTATAGGCGCCGCACCGGAAAACTGAACGCAACACTGACCAGCCGATCCCTCGGGGTATTTTTCCCCGACCGGCCTGGGACACGGGACCAAGACATCATGACAGAGACCAAACGCATCGTTATCTCCAGCGATCACGCCGACATTGCAATGCGCCAGAACATCGCCGCGCATATCGCAAAACAAGGCTGGGAGGTCGTCGACATCGGCCCGACCACATCCGAAAGCACCCACTATCCGCTGCACGGCAAGGCAGCGGCCGAACGTGTCGCATCGGGCGATTGCCAGCTTGGCATTCTGTTGTGTGGCACCGGGCAGGGCATCATGATGGCAGCAAACAAGGTGGCAGGCATCCGTTGCGGTGTGTGTTCCGACACATTCTCGGCCCGCATGATCCGCCAGCACAACGATGCCAACATGATGTCGCTGGGCGCGCGCGTGCTGGGTGAGGGGCTGGCGCTGGACATCGTCGATGCCTTTCTGAACGCCACGTTTGAAGGTGGCCGCCACGCCACGCGCGTGGATATGATCGAAGCAGGCGCGGACGTGACCGCCTGAGGCACCTGCAAGGGGTATGGCATGACACCAAAAGCGCCGCGTGCGCGCATATTGATGCTGGGCGGCGCCGGTGAGACGGCAGCGGCTCTGGCGGCGGTGCGCGGGCGTGCGGGGCTTGAGGTGCGTGTTCTATGCGACGGTGCCACGCCCAGGGGGGTGGTATCGGACCTGCAGGACGTCACGCCGGATCGTGCGGGGCTGACACAGGCGCTGCGGGCAGGTGGCTTTACCCATCTTTTGGATGTGACCCACGGGTTTGCGGGGCAGATCAGCACCGACGCGGCGGCGGCTTGTAAGGCGACAGGCGCGCAATATGCGCTGTTGCATCGGCCTGCTTGGACGCCTGCACCGGGCGACCGATGGACCGAAGTGCCAGATGTGGCCGCAGCATCCGATTCGATTGCGCCGTTCGAACGCGTCTTTACCAACGTGGGCCGTGCGCTGTTGCCGGCGCTTGCGGGGTTCGGTGGCCAGTTGTTCGTGCGTCAGACCACGCGGCACACCATGCCGCCACCCCAGGGCAACATTCGCTATGTTTTCGGCAGCCCGCCGTTCTCGCATGACGCCGAGGTCGCCTTGTTGCGCGACCTGGCGGTCGATGCCGTCCTGTTTCGCAACACCGGTGGAACCGCGTCGGAAACCAAGGTGGCAGCGGCGCGTGCCTTGGGATTGCAGATGGTGATGCTGTCGCGGCCCGTTGCACCGGAAGGCACACATTTGCCCGATGTCGCCGCCGTCGCCCGCTGGGCTGATAGCCTGTGAACGTGGGGCGCATCATCGAATGCGATGCCGATGTGGCCGAGGGGGCCGCGTGGCTGGCGGCAAACGATCCACAGTTGGCGCGGGCGCTGGCGCAGACCGGGCCCTTGCCGTTGCGCCGCCGACCGGACGGCTTTGCACATCTGCTGTCCGCGATTATAAGCCAGCAGGTCAGCACCGCCTCGGCTGCCGCGATCTGGGCGCGTATGCAGGATGCAGACCTGATCACCGAAACCGCTGTTCTGGCAGCGGGTGACGATGGATTGCGCGCCGTCGGCCTGAGCCGTCAGAAGATCGCCTATGCGCAGGCGCTGGCGGGGGCTGATATCGACTATGCCGCCTTGCGCGACGCGCCCGACGCGCAGGTCATTGCCACATTGGTCGCGGTCAAGGGCATCGGCGTGTGGACCGCCGAGATCTACGCCATGTTCAGCCTGGGCCGCGCCGACGTGTTCGCGCCGGGCGATCTGGCACTGCAAGAGGCGGCGCGGGTGCTCTATGATCTGCCCGAACGCCCCACACCCAAAGAGCTGCGGACCATGGCCGAACGCTGGACACCGTGGCGGTCGGTTGCGGCGCGCTGTCTGTTTGCGTACTACCGGGTAGCAAAAGGCAGGGAAGGGATCACATGACTCGCGTTCTTCAATCGCAACGCCGCGAACCGACATCAGGCGAGGTCCGCTCGGCCGTCGTCTTTCTGCATGGCTACGGTGCCAACGGGGCCGACCTTCTGGGACTGGCCGATCCTTTGTCGGAACATCTGCCCGACACGCTGTTCGTATCGCCCGACGCGCCCGAACGCATCGACGGGATGCCCAATGCCTTTCAATGGTTCCCGATCCCCTGGATCGACGGATCAAGCGAGGAAGAGGCCGAACGTGGGATGCGCGCGGCGGTCGAGGATGTGAATGCCTATCTTGACGCCCTGATGGTCGACGAGGATCTGATGCCGGAACAGGTGGCGCTGTTCGGGTTCAGCCAGGGCACGATGATGGCCCTGCACGTGGCCCCGCGCCGCGAGGATGCGCTGGCGGGGGTCGTGGCGTTCTCGGGCCGCTTGCTGCGTCCCGAAGCGCTGGTGGACGAGGTCGTTTCGCGCCCTCCGGTCCTGCTTGTTCATGGCGATCAGGATGACGTTGTGCCACCACAGTCGCTGCCACAGGCCGCCGAAGCCTTGCAGGAAGCGGGCTGGAAGGACGTGTTCGCCCATGTCATGAAGGGCACCGCCCATGGCATCGCCCCGGATGGTCTGAGCATTTCTCTGGCGTTTTTGCGCGACAAACTGGGATTCTGACGCGGATCGGGGTCATCCCCCTTTTTTTCAGCAAATTTTTATGCCTCACTTGTCATAATAACAAAAGAGCAATGGCAAGCAGGGACAGCACATGTTGAATAAACGCGTAAAGTCCGCCTTAACTCAGGCGGTTATGGGAATTTCGGTTTTGCTGGGGGCGCAGTTTTACGCACCCCCAGGCTACGCCCAACGCGGCGCCGGAGATTTTGTTCCCCCGATCACGCTGGAAAAAGAGCTGGGTCGCAAATTTGTTTTGCGCATGGCCGGAATGCCCGAAGGGGTCGGCCGAGCGATGATGCAGATTGATGCACCCGATCAGGCGATGAACCGACATCAAGAGGTGTCTGACCTGGCGGGCGCCGATGTCTGGATCGTCGGCTTGCAGGACTGGCAACAGACCGACTGGCTGCGCGATACCCCGTGGAGCGCGCTCTTTGCCGAACGTCTGAACGAAACACCCGACAGCACCGTTTACCGGTCGTTCCAGTGGCGGGTGCGCACGGGCCAGTATGTTGACGTACATTTTGTGAATTTGTCGCAAACCCAAGGGATGCCGCCGCTGTGTCTGGCTCTGGCGGTCTATGATCTGAGCCGCGAGGTCATGCCGGAACTGCGCGTGAACGGGCGTGCGATCCGGTCGGCGCGGGCGCGCAGCTGCGCGCGCGAGGGATGGCGCGATATGCCGTTCGCCAGCAATTAAAGGCGATTCCAGTTATAATTGCGTCCACAGGCACCCTTGGGGGTGCCTGTTTTTGTAACGGGGATGTGAAATTTTGCCCCTTTGCAGGCGTGGAACATCTTGTGGGAAAAACCGGACTTGTCAGAAACTTGCTACGAGATATAGTCGGTGACATCAGGCGTGAGCAGATGCTCTGACCCGATGTCGCAGGGTCGGCGCGGGTGTCAAATCGGGCGAGGGTGATTGCACGAAATGGACGGCGATTTCAGAACGGAATTCACACGCGCTCCGGGCGCGTTGAAACAGCATCCGGCGCTGGTGCTGAATGCGGATTACAGGCCACTCAGTTACTATCCTCTGTCGCTGTGGCCCTGGCAGGAAGCGGTCAAGGCGGCCTGGCTGGACCGGGTGGACATCGTCGCCGAATACGACGAAGTGGTCCGAAGCCCCAGTACGGTGTTCAGGATACCGTCCGTTGTCGTCCTCAAAGATTATGTCAAACCTCAAAAGCGCGTGGCCTTCACGCGCTTTAATTTATTTTTAAGGGATGAATTCCGTTGCCAGTACTGTGGCGCGCGGGGCGATCTGACCTTTGACCACGTAGTGCCACGTGCCAGCGGGGGCGTGACCAGCTGGCAGAACGTGGTGGCGGCATGCAGCCCCTGCAACCTGAAAAAAGGGTCCAAGGCACTGCACCGCACCGGCATGGCCCTGCGCAAACCACCGCGTCAGCCAGCGGCGGAGGAACTGCGCAACATGGGCCGGAAATTCCCGCCCAACCACCTGCACGAGGCATGGATGGACTTTTTGTACTGGGACGCCGAGCTGGAGGCTTAGGGCAGCGCGACAGTGGGCTGCGCTGATTGGGGTGAACCCCTCAGGCGTTCGATCGTTGCAGCATCCCGAACAAATCCCGTGGATCGTCAGGGTCGGCCAGCAAATCCAGCGGGTGGAAATAGTCTGTCCCCGCAATCTGGTCCCGCACATAGCGAAGTGCGCTGAAATCCTCGGTGGCAAAGCCGACGCTGTCGAACAGGGTGATCTGTGATTGCGACGTGCGCCCCGGCTTGGCCCCGCTCAGAACCTCCCAAAACTCGGTGACCGGATGGTCGGGAGCAAGCTGCTGTATCTCGCCCTCGATCCGGGTCTGGGCCGGGAATTCCACAAAGATGTCCGACCGCGTCAGGATGGCCGGGGCCAGTTCCGTCTTGCCGGGACAGTCGCCGCCGATGGCGTTGATGTGCACGCCGGCCCCCACCATATTGTCGGTCAGGATCGTCGCATACTGCTTGTCCGCCGTGCAGGTGGTCAGGATATGGGCGCTTTCGATGGCCTCCTGTGCGCTGTCGCAGGACACCACGGTCAGCCCGCTGTCCGCCAGGTTGGCCGCGCATTTCGCGGTGGCTTTCGCATCGACGTCATAGAGCCGTACCGTATCTATGCCGACGATCGCCTTCATCGCAATGCTCTGGAATTCGGATTGTGCGCCGTTGCCGATCATGGCCATGGTCGTGGCCCCCTTGGGCGCCAGCACCCGCGCCACCAGCGCCGAGGTAGCGGCTGTGCGCATCGCGGTCAGCATGGTCATTTCCGACAGCAGCACCGGATAACCCGTCGCCACATCTGCCAGCAGGCCAAAGGCGGTGACCGTCTGCAGGCCCTCGGCGGTGTTCTTGGGGTGACCGTTCACATATTTGAACCCGTACACCTCACCGTCCGAGGTCGGCATCAACTCGATCACGCCCTCGGGCGAATGCGACGCCACGCGGGGGGATTTGTCGAACAGCTCCCAGCGGCGAAAGTCGGCTTCGATATAGTCGGCCAGCCCTTTCAGCGCGGCCTCGATGCCGATGTGGTGGATCAGCTGCATCATGTGATCGACGGAAACGAAGGGCACGAGGGCCTTGTCGGAGGGGGTCAGCATGGCGGTCTCCTTAGCTGAAGGCGCGAGTGGGGCGGTCAAAGATGCGGCGGCCAAGGGCCGAGGCGGTCAGTTCCACCATCAGCTGCGCAGTGCGGCCGCGTTCGTCCAGGAACGGGTTCAACTCGACCAGATCAAGCGAGGTCATCAGCCCGCTGTCGTGCAGCATCTCCATCACCAGATGCGCCTCGCGCACTGTGGCGCCGCCCGGAACCGTGGTGCCGACGGCGGGGGCCACGGAAGGGTCCAGGAAATCGACGTCCAGCGAGACATGCAGCATTCCGCCCGCCGCGCCCACCTTGTCGAGAAAGGCATTCAGCGGACCGGCGATGCCGTGTTCGTCGATCGCGCGCATGTCGATATAGGTTACATCCGTGTCCTGCAGCGCCGCACGCTCCGCCGGATCGACCGACCGCAGGCCCAGCATACAGATGTTGGCGTGCGGTACGGGGTGGTCGACCACCGGAAAGCCGTCAAAGCCCTCGCGGCCTGCGAGGTATCCCATCGGCGTGCCGTGCAGGTTGCCGGAATCGGTGGTCTGCGGGGTGTGGTAATCGGTGTGCGCGTCCAGCCAGAGCACGAACAGGGGTTTGTTCTGCGCGGCGGCATGACGTGTGGCGCCCAGCACAGTGCCAAGGGCCAGCGCATGATCGCCCCCCATGAAAATCGGGAAGCCGTCCTGCAAGGCGGCCTCGCTGGCATCGGCCAGCGCCTCGGTCCAGGCAATCGTTTCGGCCAGCTTGTGCAACCGGTCATGGGGGATCGGATCCACCGGGGCAGGGGTGACGTTGCCACGGTCCTGCACCTTATGACCCAGCGATTGCAGCGCCCCGGCCAGATCGGCGGTGCGATAGGCATCGGGTCCCATCAGGCAGCCGGTGCGGCGCTTGCCGCAATCCATCGGCGCGCCGATCAGAATACAGTTTTGAGTGGTCATGGTGGCTCTCCTGTCTGGTTGAGGTAAATGGTATTGTGCGAAACGGGTTGCCTGCAAGCGACCAAAGTGATCGTATCGGGTGGCGATTGATCAAAACGGAAGGCAGAAATGGACGAAATGGACAGGCGGCTGATTGCGGCCTTGCGCCACGATGCGCGCGCATCGCTGTCGGATCTGGCCGCCAGCCTGGGCGTGACCCGCACCACCGTGCGCGGACGCATCGAAAAGCTGCAGGCGCGGGGTGATATTCTGGGCTTCTCTGTGGTCCTGCGAGAGGATGCACTGCACGATCCCGTGCGCGGATTGATGATGATCGGCATCGAGGGACGCGGCACCGAACGGATCATCCGCCAGCTTCAGGGTATCAGCGCAGTGCGCCACATCCATTCGACCAACGGACGCTGGGACGTGATCGTTGAAATCGGGACCGAGACGCTGGAAAGCTTTGACAGGGTGCTGTTCGACATCCGCCGCCTGGACGGGGTGGTCGCTTCGGAAACCTCGTTGTTGCTGTCGACGCGGAAATCGTCCTAGGCGCGGCGCAGCGCCATCAGCCAGCAACCGACCAGCACGAAGGACAGGATCGCATTCCAGCCCGCCATCGACAGACCTGCCAGCTGCCAGACGATATCGTCGCAGCGGGTCAGGGGGGCATTCATGATCTGGTCGAACAGTGCATCCGTGCTCATCCCCGAGATGTCGCCCGAGGTGCAGGTGGTCGGACCCTCCCACCATTTCCATTCAACGCCCGCGTGATAGACGCCAAAGCCGCCCGTCACCGCGGCACTGAGCGCGCCCAGCAAGATCAGAAGGCGGTTGGGCATCCACAGCGCAATCGCGCCGATGACAATGGCGACCACATGGGGATAGCGCTGCCAATAGCACAGCTTGCACGGGTGGAACCCGCCCAGGTACTGAAATCCCAGTGCGCCCAGCATCAGGGCGGCGGACCCGAAGGTTGCAATCGCGATCCAGTGGCGCTGTGTCATAGATACCTCGTGGCAAAGAACCCGCCGATCAAAAGCAGCAGGCAAAGGGTAAAGACAAGGCCCAAACGCCGCTCGATGAAATCACGAATTGGTGCGCCAAACTTCCAGAGCAGACCCGCGACAACAAAGAACCGTATCCCGCGCGCCAGGATCGAGGTTGCGACAAAGGTGCCCAACGGCATCCCGGTCCAGCCGGACATGATGGTGATCACCTTGAACGGGAAGGGGGTGATGCCTGCGCCCAGAACCGCCCAGAACCCCATGTCATTGAACCGCGTGCTGAACTCGGCCATCGCGTCAGCCTTGCCCAGCATGGCCAAGAGCGGCCGGCCCAGTGTCTCGAACGCCTGCGCGCCGATGGCGTAGCCCAACAGGCCGCCCAGCACCGAGGCCACCAGGGCCACACCGGCGATCAACCAGGCCCGCGAGGGGCGGGCGATGATCATCGGGATCATCAGGACATCGGGCGGGATCGGAAAGACCGAGCTTTCGATAAAGGCGATGAAGGCCAGAAACCACAAGGCTTTGGGATGGTCCGCAAGGCGCAGAACCCAGTCATATAAATTGCGTATCACCCGATGGCCCTCTTTATGGCGCTTTGTCATGCCAGACCATGTGGGACAAAGCCCGTCAAGACTGTGCGCGACAGGACTTCGCTGCAAAAAGCCTCTGGACGTGCGCAAATCAGCAGGCTAAACGGCGGAGGTGAGGCCCAAGTGGCGGAATGGTAGACGCAGGGGATTCAAAATCCCCCGCCGCGAGGCGTGCCGGTTCGAGTCCGGCCTTGGGTACCACCTCATCAACGCGCAACTGATATTGTTCAGTTTTTTCCGTTTTCTGTCCCACGCAATTATATCGTGGGACACTTTGATCTTGAACAGATCAGAAAACGACGTGTCGAATACCGTCCATTGCGAGTGCCGCCATTCGGCGACGATCAGCATTTTCGGTGTAGATCGCGCTCGTCGCGGGCTTGGTGTGTGCCATCACAGACATGATCTGATGCTGTGTGCATCCAGCTTCTGCCAGCAGTTCACCCATTGCCTTTCTGACAACGTGCTGTGACCGGCCTGTTAATCCCGCCTGTGCTGTCCATGCTTGGATCATTCGACGTAGCGATTCCGGCGTTCGGTATGGGCGCCCGTGTTGGCTGAGCAGGTAGGTTGCCCCTTCGACGGTTTGGGCTCGTAATTCTTCCAGCAGCTGCGGTGCAATCGGGATAGACACGAATGCTGACCCGCGTTTCTGCGGCTGCCAGTCAAGCCAAAGACGGCCGTCACGTGTGACCTCATGTTTCCTGCCGTGCTTGACGGTGTCGCTAATGCGGCCAGCTGTGAACATCGCCAGAAACAGCCAACGGCGCGCCGTGGTGCCCTTTCCGTGTGCTTGTAGGAAGGCTTTTAAATCATCTGCCGACCAAGGCGTTGCGCCGCCTTTGGAAATGTGAACCTTGCGGACGCCTGCGACTGGGTTAACCGACACCCTTCGACGCTCGATCCCCCATTTGTAGGCGGCGCTGAGGCCCTTCAGTGTGTTGTCTGCCTGCGCCGTGCGTCCGGCCCAGCTGTCACGGATTAGCACGAAGGCTTCGGGGGGCAGATCGACGTGCAGCGATCCTATGCGATCGCCCTGATCGTCAGTCACGTCCATGGCGCGAGTCAGCAGCGACTTGCGCTGTTTAAGCGTCAGTGGTGACATCAGCTTGGCCAGTACCTGACTCTCGATCCAAGCCAGATAGTCTTGGATCAGTTCATCTGCGGAATAGCGCGCGACAGGCGGTGGGGCAGGTGGTGCATCGACCGTGCTGCCCGCACGGGCCGCATAATAGTGTTCAGAGAAGGTCGGATGCTCTGGACCAACGGGTATCCGGATTCGGCGCTTTGGATTGCCCTCGACCCGCACTCTGTGGCGCACTTCGCCCGAGGGGAGCTTTTCGGGTACGTAACCCTTAAATCTGACCTTCACATCGATGTCCGTCATTGTCCAAACCTGCGCGGTTCGGCGCGGTTCTGGTGCAAGGGTATGACCTTCTGTCCGCGGTCAGCAATGATTCTGACCGATCCGTCCTTGTCGACAATGACCTCGGCTATGAGCATGCCGCATGCTTTCGCTGCCTCGATGGCATTGGTGATTACTGCTTTGGTCGCTCTCGGGGCCGGCATAAGTCAGTTGCCTTCTTTGCCCAAGTGCAGTTCTCCTTGGCGCAGGTCATAGTCCCGCGCCGCGTCGTCCCATGCATCGTTCGGGCAATCCCGCCAACCGGCATTCAAAACGGGGATCCAGATCGGTATCAGCCAAAGCAGCTTGATGCGCCGCTCGGCGCGCCAGCAAAGGCCTTCCTGTCCTCGCCTCCTGATCGTGAATATCGCGGGCCGGACCCGGTAATCCTTGAGCGCTCTTGCGTTGTTCATTCTTCCACCTCGATCCGCTTGACGGCCTTGAACGGCCAGTCCTTTCCCTGGCTTATGGCCCGATCGCGCAAAGCGCGCGCCTGGGCCTTTGTTCCGCTCCAGGCGTACCGCGTGCCATGGGTCACACCCGCGCCGGAGAGGTGCAGGTATTGCTTGGTGCCCGCGATCCTGAACCGCACCTTGGGCTTTTGGGCGCGGTACTCGGTTTTGATCCGGGGCAGCCCGCTGGTGAGCATGGTCATGTCTCAGCCTCCGCAGAATAGTTGACGAATCATCGACCCCGCGCCGGCGCCGGACAAAAACACAGCACCCAGTGACCACCAGTCAATGCGTTTGTGGCTTGGCCTGTCTGTGACGGCCCACCAGGGCACAGTGCGGGCGCGGCACAGATCGCAGTCACTGGCGCCGCAGCGGCATTCCAGCTCAGACATCGCGCCGCAGCCGAGACAGTCGGGGCGCCCGCAGGGGCACTTGGGGGTGTGGTGGCTCATAGGGACCGGCCTTTCCTTGCTTCCCGTGCGCCGTGCTCGAGCCGTGCAATGGCCAGAAGGGTGGGACGTACCTCCGGCTCGAAGCGGTCGTAGCTTTTGCCATGGGGGCCGCCGGACAGGCGGGGCATGCAGGCCTTGGGGACCAGCGCCCAGTTCGCGGGATCACAGTTGGTCTTGTCGCCATCCAGGCACTTCAGAACGTGACCCTTGGGGATCGGGCCGTTGGCCTGTTCCCAAAGCCAGCAGTGCTTGCGGACCGGACGCGTGGGTGCGCCCGTTCGCGGGTTCGGCGCATCGATGATCCGGATCACGTAGCCCTTCCTGTTCACGCGCTCATAGCCGACGGGGCGACAGTTCCGGGGGCGTTGGCCTTTCTTGAAGTAGTTCTTGACCCTGTTCTCGTTGAAGGGCGGTGTCTGCCCCTCAAAGAGACCGGTGTTTCCGTTGCGCCAGCCCTTGCGGGCGCAGAGCCGCTTGATGTGTTCGACAGACACATCAGTCCGCCCCGACCAGGCGGCGAACCTTGCATGCAGGTCGCGGCGGGCCATCTGGTGGTGGGCCTTGATGAAGGCCAGCTCGGCCTCTGTGTACCGGATCCTGACACCCTTCATGACCCGCCCCGCGCTTTGTCCTGGTTGCCGATCTTGGGCAGGTGGGGCAGGATTGTGGGCCCGTGCTCCGCAAAGAGCTTCGCGGCTTTGAGGCTCAAATCGGCATTGGTGCTGATCCGGTCGGCAAGGCCGACCATGGCGGCCGCTTTCCGGATCTCGGTATCGGTCTGTTCGGGGGAAAGGCTCTGATCCGCGAGGCGGTCAAGCTGGTCGAACAGGTGATCGTTCAGGTCGGCAAGGCTGACTTTGGACATGGTGGTTCTCCTGGTTAAGCTCTGTTGCCGGGGGCGATCTCCGGCGGCAGCCAGCTGTCGATCCGCGCGGTGTCTGCGCGGCTCAGGCCCATGGCCTCGCGCACGGAGAGGTCATGCAGCAGGCCGTGCAGGTCCTTGACCTTGTGGCCCTTGCCCTGCGCCGCAAATGCCTGCACCCGGTCGTCGTCGCGGGGCAGGCCGGTCAGCGCGACGTAATGGTCGACCAGGTGCGGCTGGCTGCAGCGGCTGAAGTAGATCGCGGCATCCGGCGTCCATGTCTTGCGGGTGTCGATCGACAGATCCGTGGCCAGCATGGCCCGCAGCAGGGCGGTGCCATGCTGCGGGCGCTGGACGGTGCGGGCCAGGTAGCGCGCCAGCACGGTGTTGCGGTGCTTCTTGCCCTTGGCACGGAAGGCCGCGAAGTCCGCGGCCATGTCGCTTGGCGCTGACCTTCCGGTGGCGTTGCTGGTCTCTGTCAGACGCTTGTCGAGGTTCAGCGCGCTGTCGGCCGCGTCATGCTTTTCGGGGATGATGGATTGATCGGTCAGGGTCACGGCCAGCAAGGCGGCGTAGGTCGGCATCTGCGCCTCGACCTGGTAGGCCAGCAGGTCCAGCAGCAGCTCGGGCTTGTCCACGAGAGCGGTCTGCAGCGCCAGCGTCTGGATGCGGTGCAGATCCTCGATCGCGGCCTGCGCGACGGGCGGCTGGCGGGTCGCGGTCTTGTCGATGCCGTCGGCATCTGCGCCGGTGGCGGTCTTGCCTGCCTTCGGGCGAAAGGCATCGCTGACCTTCACCTCGCCCTTGTCGGTGACGTAGACCCAGACGCCCGCGGTTTTGATGTCCTCGGGTTCGTAGTCACCCTCGGCGCGGGTACGCAGGCTCTGCAGCTTGGCATAGCCGTCCTCGTCCAGAGATCCGTCTTCCTCCAGCTCTTCCAGCCGGTCCCATGCGTCCTGGTCTGCCTCGGGCAGCTCGACGGGCACGCGATAGATGCGCTCAAAGCCATAGGTCTGCCTGTAGCCCAGGTAGCTGTCCTCGTAGAGGGGCAGAACAAAGGCCCAACCGGAGTGCGCCGCCTCGGCCTCGACGGCCAGATCCAGCTTGTGGCGGAACAGCCTGTCGAGCAGATCGCCGTCGTGCAGCAGGGTCTCGTCTTCGAAGAGGTTCTCGGTCAGCGCACCGCCCTCGGCACGGTAGGTGTCGAGACCGACAAAGACGGCGCGCCGGTCGGTGGCCTCGATCCGGCCATCGCGCAGTTCGCTTTTGATTTGCCAGGTTGCCAGCTCCTTGTTGAGGATGGCCTTCAACACGCGCTCGAGCCGTGCCGTGTCGTCGAGCGACTGGGTCAGCGCCTTGGCCATGTCGAGACTGATCCTGTTCTCGCGCAGGGCCATCAGGGCCGGGGCGGGCAGGGCGGCCAGTGCCAGCCGCCCGCGCACATGGCGCACCGGCTTGGCGAAGGTGCGGGCAATGTCCTCGGGCGTGCGACCGAGCTTGGCCATGGCCGCGTAGGCACGGATCTCGTCGGCCGGGTGATGATCGACGCGGGCGTGGGTCTCGGCACCGGCCCAGGCTTGGGCGGTGGCGGGGTCGTCGGTGACCAGAACGGGGATCGGGTCGATCACATCATCGCCGGTGAGCTTGTTCAGCCCGCGCAGGCGACGGCCCCCGGCGACGATCTCGACGCCGGTGTCGGTCTGCAAGCCGATCAGGTTGGTGAGCAACCCGCTGACACGCAGGCTGTCGGTCAGCTGGTCGATCTCGGCCTCGGGTGGTGCTGCGCGGGTGTTCAGGGGTTGATCTTCAGCTCGGCCAGCGGGATCCACCGCACGGCATCAATGGGGGCCTGGATGTTCATTGGAGGATGTCCTTCTGTGTGCCGGTGATCCGGAGTGCGAAGTGTTCCGCTAGGCCCATGACCTCTTTGAGGTCCGGCTTTGCGCAGACGTAGCGGGCGGGCTGTCCGTCGAACCATGGCGCCACGCGCAGCTCGAACAGGGCGTCACCGGTGCCCATGGCCTTGATCTGGCTAATCCATGCGGTGACGGCACCGTGGGTCAGGGTGGCCGAGGTCGGCCCGGTGCGCTTCCAGCCCGTATTGGGCGCGGCATTGCCCGTGTCGGCCCTGCCGGGGGCGTGAGTGGTGGCGGTGGTCATGGCAGGGCCGCGTATCCGGTGGCCAGCAGGGCGCTAGCGAGGAGGGCCAGCGCGCAGAGCTTGCGGGTGGATAAGGAAGGAAGGTCGAAGCGGTAGGGATTGCCGGTGTAGCGCACCAGGTCCGCCACCAGCTGGTAGGCCAGAAAGCCGCTGACGAACGCCGCCACCGCAAGCGCGCCAACGGCCAAAAGCTCGGTGGGCAGAGCGTTCATGCGCCGACGCCGCCGGTCGGGGTATTGGCGGCAAGGCGTTTGAGTTCACGGACGCGTGCAGAGATGCGCGGCAAGCGCTGGGTCAGATCCATCTGCAAGACCGAGACGGGCGCGGTGATCAGGTGGTGGGGCACGCCAATGCGGTCGAGATGGACCGTCTGGCCGCGGGCTTGTTTGAGCGTGATCCACGCGCCGACGATGGCCGTGGCATGTGGCACGCGTCCGCAGCAATTTCGATAGCCCCGAGCACGCAGCCATGGAGTTCGGTGTCGACGGGTCCACCGCCAAAAAGTGGTGGGCCGGAAGCCATGCGCCCTCCGGATTTGCAGTGGGCTATGCTTATGAGCACTACGGAATGCAGGCGGCCAGCACGCTTAAGGCCAGCGCATGACCGGTGTTTTGCGCTGGATTGTCATCAAGGAAATCAGCGCCGCTGTGCGGCTTGGTGCGCTTGGTGATTGGTGGGCAGCTTCCGCTGTCCGCCGTTTGAGAAAACTTTCTGCAAGTTCTCCGGGCGGAGGCAAATGATGTCTTCGCAAGGTTTCCCATCCGTCGATCCTTTCTCCTCCCGGGATCGATGGTCCGCGCACACCGGTGGCGGCCGGTGTGCGCAACAGTTTGATCCGTTCCGCTGTGCGTCTCGCACGGGGATGCGCGCGCGGCGTCGAGCGGATCAAGGTCGGGGCGGCGGTTTGAGGGTTGCCGCCGTCCCGACAGTCTCAGGTTCGCGCGGCGGGATAATGCTTGTCCCCATGATCCGTACCCGGGGGCGCGGTGCTGCGCGAATGCCCCCGATCTGCCTCGATCACTGGCTGGCCGGGTTTGGGCCCGGTCAGCCCTTTTTGCGGGGCAGGGCATGAGTCTGTGCAACCAGGTGCACGCGATACTGTCTGCCAGGTGGGAGAACAGCGGCGATCATGATTTTGATCTGAGCCCGGTCGGCATGGCCGAGCAGCTTGTGTCTTCCGGTGACATCAATGCAGGCGGGCGCGGCGCAGACGCCCTTTTGATCTTTGCCGCGATGGCCGTGACCGAATGGCGGGCAGAGCGATGAGCCAGAACAGATCCTCGGCCGTCATGCAGCAACGCGCCGAGCCGACCGACAGTCTCGACGACTTCCCGACGCCGCCGTGGGCCACGCGGGCACTGCTGGCGTTCCTGAAGCAGATGAACCAGCCGCTGCACCTGCAACGCGCATGGGAGCCTGCCTGCAACCGTGGCCAGATGGCCCGCGTGCTGGGTGAGGAATTTGCCGAGGTCTGGGCCACGGATGTGCACGACTATGGCTATGAGGGCATGGCGGGGCGCGTCGACTTCCTGATGCCGGATCTCGAGCCGCCGGTCGGCATCGACTGGATCATCACGAACCCGCCGTTCCGGTTGGGCCCGCAGTTCATCCTGCGGGCGCTGGAGCTGGCCGAGGTCGGCATGGCGGTCCTGGTGCGCACCTCCTTCGACGAAGGCACGGCGCGCTATCAAGCCCTCTTCCGCGACAGGCCCGAGACCTGGGCGCTGCCCTTCGTCGAGCGCGTGGTGATGTGGCAGGGGGTTCTGCTGGACCCCGATGTGCCGGTCTGGCGCCCCTCGAAGGACGATCCCCTCGATTTGACCAAGGGCAAGATGGAAAAGCCCAGCAGTGCCACGTCCTACCAGTGGCTGGTCTGGCTGAAGCCCGCCGTGGCCGTCGATGAGAGCGCCACCTCGTTCAAACGGCGCATTCCCCCGTGCCGCAAGGCCCTGACCCGTCCCGGGGATTACCCGCCCGTGCCTGCGCATCTGCGCGCGCCTGCCGGTCTGTCACCGGCGCCCTTGCTGGAGGAGCTCTGATGTCTGTCACCGACTTTAACGCCACCGGTCTGACCGATGATGTGGATCTGCTGAGCCTGTCGATGGCGCAGTTCTACGAAGCACACGACCGTGTTGTGGCCCGTCATGAAGCCGAACGCAGCGATCCCGGACATCGGCGCACCGACACGGAGGTCCGACCCCCCTGGCCACAGGAGTGGCGCACGACGCAGGCGGATCACGGTGTGGGCCGCCAGCTCAGCCGGTTCTGGTGTGCGGTGCTGCAGCAAGCCATCCTCGAGGCCTGCGAGGAGTACTTCAAGCGCGACCAGGTCCCGGCGTGGGTCGGGTCGCGGGGCCCGCGCGAGGTTGGCAACCTGGCAGGCTTGAACGGCGAGGCCGTGGCCGAAGTCCTGCAGGGCCATTTTACATCGCAGGCCGGTGTCACGGACCTGCACGCCGCCATCCGCACCGGCGCCTCCCACGAGACCCGCAAGGCGGCGCGCGGCCAGACGCAAAAGGTGGACCAGCTGTGAGACAAGCAACCTCTTCAAATCCGGGTGCGGTCTTTCGCCTGGTCGGCAATACCGAACTTCCCGAGTATCCCGTGTCCTCGTCGGTGCGCCTCGACAGTCACGGGTTCATCGCGTGGGAGTTCCGGCGGTATCTCAACTCGGACATGCGCTGGAATGCGACCCACGAGGTCAAGGGCATGTGGTTCGACCTCGCGCAGATGTCCCATGAACAAACGCCGGTGGGGACACTGCCGGACGATCACACGCGGCTGGCCCGCATGCTCGTGCCCTTTGTCGATCTCGTGACCTTCAAGGCGCTGGTCGAGCGGCCCTACGGGGTGCTGCATGGCTGGCACCCTTGCGTGTGTGACGACGGCACCGTGCGCCTGATGCACAACACGGTGACCCGCGTGGTGCTCGAGGCGCTGACGCGCAAGGAACTGAACGCCGCGCGCACGGACAGCGCCTCGGCCCGCAAGCGGCTCGACCGCCTGGCGGTGGCGCTGGCCGGTGTGGCGCCCTCGATCGCGATGGAGCCTGCGCAGGTCTACTGGGTGGATGCCCATATCCGCGACGCCATGGACCGCGAGGGCAACAAGCGCCGCACAGAGGCGCAGCTGCACGGCGCCATCCAGGCCTGCCTCGAGAAGGTGGCCGCAGGCTTCTTCCGGAAATCGCAAAGGGAATGACATGTGTCTCTATGTGTCCACGGACACATAGAGACAGTCCCGGGACACATAGGGACAGTCGCGGACACATAGACGGACATAGCGGCGACTTAAGGGGTCTATGTGTCCCGCACCACAAGACAAGACACGACAATATAGGAAACCAAGGGCGCGGCAGGACGCATACGGGGGGTGAGGGTTGAAACGGAGCAGGCTAGGAAAAGGGGTAAGGCATGGATGAACGGGCACAGAAAGACGGAGAGAAGCGGGTGCGGCACCTGCTGATCGATCAATTGGAACGGTTGGGGCTGATGCGACCGGCGGGCATGGCCAAGCCTGCGTTCGAGGCGATGCAGGACGAGCTGTGCCAGCGGCTGGCCTATATGACGGCCGACGGCCTGGGCGCGCTGGCCGAGGACATGGCGGGGCGCGGCGGCGGCAAGGAACGCGACCGGTTCCCGCTGGCGGCGCGGGTGCTGGAACGGGCGCGGGTGATCGAGGCGCCCCAGGCGGATGCCTCGCCGCTGATCCGCAAGGTCTTTGCGGCGCGGCTCGGGGAGGCGGCGCTGGCGCAGGGTTTTGCGCCCGAGCTGATGCGGTGGCTGCGGTCGAACCGGCAGTGGCCGAGCAGCTTCGTGGTCAACGGGATCCGCGACGGCGCGCGGGAGAACCTGCGCCGGGCCGAGGATCTGCGGGCAACACAGGGCAGGGGGCAGGAGCTGGGCACGGGCGACCTGGTCTGGCTGGAGGCGCGGCAGGCGGAGATCGTCCGCTGCGTGCAGGCGCGTGAGCTGGGGCTGGGCGATGCGGCCGGTCGGGCAGGGGCGGCGGCATGAGCGTGCAGGGGGTGATCAAGCCGGACAGCATGGGCCGTGTGCGGCGGGAGATCTCGATCCAGCGGCTGCTGGAGTGGGCCTTCGCGGATGAATGCGCGCAGGTGGACTTCGAGGACCCGGGCCGCCTGGTGCAAGGCTATTGGCCCACGGGCAATGCCTACCGGATGGCGCAGCGCGGTGTGCTGGGCTGCCGGATCGATGGCGGCGGCCGGTCCGATCCGGATCCGGATGCGGACCTGGTCGCGTCGGCCGTTGCAACGCTGCCGGAGCGCTGTGGCGGGCGCCGCATGGCGGTGGCGATGGCGGAATATGCGCGGGCGCGGCGGGTGCCGGACTGCATGGCGGATGCGCGCATCGAGTGCGTGGTCACGGACTGGACCAGCAATCGCTATGGCAGGCGGGCGAAGACCGAGCGCATCGGAACGGAAATCGAGATCCGGGGCAAACGGCGTGTGAGCGTTCCGGTGCTGATCTGCCCGATCAGCTTCAGCCCGACGCAGGCCCAGATCGGTGCGGCGCGGCGTGCCTACCTTGCGTGGTACGGCGCGCTGCTGGAGCTGCGCGGCACCTTCCAGGCGCACCAGAACCTGAGCCGCTGGAAGGTCACCTCCGCCATGCCGGTGATGCGGCCGTGGACAAAGGAAGGGGCCAAAAGGTCATAGCTGCCTCGACTGCGTGCCGACACCACGCAAGCGCCCGGATCGGATTGCCCGCTCCGGGCGCTTTGCGTTGGGGGAGGATTACTGGGCGCTCGCGTCGGTGGTGTGATCCTCGACACGAAGGGTGGGGAGTGGACATTCGATGCATCTGCGAAATTGCCGTCCCAGATAGGCAAAGTCGGCTATTCAAGCCTTAGCAACAGTGACCCACACGCTGCGGCGCGCACTAAGGTCTGCGGAGCACAGGAAGTGACCTTTGCGAAGTCGCGAGGGACAAACTACGCTGACCGATTTGATCGGCTCAAAAGGCACTCAATTATATCCCCTGATTTTTCGATGCTGCATTAGCTAGCTCCATAGGTTCACCTGACAGCCAAATATCGTACCCATGTTCAGGATGGTCGACGTCATAGCCTACGGAACCCAAAAGGGCTTTGGTTTCAGCCGCCAGTTCAGCTCTCAACACCAGATCATCGGCAAGTGTCTCATCTATATTTTGGATTTCGACCGATTTGCGCAGCGCTCGAATGTGGTCGGAAATCGCAGCTTGGCCTGTCTGGGGTTGAGTATTCAGCGTAAGCCCAGTGTTATCACGAATCTGTATATACTTGGGCAAAAATAGAAAACAAGTTGAGATCATGTTCGGCAGATAGGGCTCTCTCTTGAACATTGAGTAACAAACCGCAGGCAGCTTTTTTACATTGAAGTTTGCTTGTTCAGCCAAATGAACAAGCCACTTTGAGACCCCAAGAGTTATGGTGCGCACAAACTCGTGTCCGTTTTCTTGAGATACACGTGTCAAATAACGCTCAATGTCCTCACCTTCAGCATATCGCCCAGCTAGTTCATCGGCAAATTCAGTATCGGCGGCAACATTTTGCCGCACTTGGTCATAAAGAGATCTCTGCGCATCTATTGACACACTGTCGGTCTGAACTGGCGTGGTAAGATACAGCAACCAAGGCTGACGGTTTACGTTCAGTTGAAAATCCACAATTGTTCGTATGGCGTCAATGAGCCTCCCAGTTTGATTTCCATCCGCATTCGCTATGGGCTCACACGCGTCGATATTAACGATGCTGTATGGGCCACCTCGTTCCATCAATGTTTTTGCTTCGGAATTGGCTCTCGTAATATCTTCAAGTCGCGAGATGTGTACACCAGATCCAGGTAGCACTTGGGCGCCCCGATCTATTTCGAATTGCTGGGTATGACGTCTTAAGCGAACGGCTTCTGTTTCACGCACATAGCAAAAACCAGTATAATGCAATCTAACGTTCTGGCTCGCGCATACGTCTGCGATAAGTTTCACATCAAGCAAATCCGGACCGGGCAGGGTTAAGTATCGAACCGGAGAGTTTGCGTCCAAATGGCCTGAATCTTTCAAATTCCTAATGGTACTTAGGGCATGGTGAACCCACTGGTGTTTCCGTACAAACTGCTTTCTAGGCTTGTGCCATGGAGCAAAATTTAGAGGCTCAGGAGATGCGATCTCTCCTGTATCCTCAGGAAGAGCAAAATCTTCGAAGCTTTCATCCGGTACATCCATCTCAATGTTCATGCGTCATCTTCAAAAATTGTTGCTATATCAAATAGGAGATCGGCACGGCGCTCATCATCAAGCAGCTCAAGTATGCCATAAGCGTCCAATACAATTGAAATCGCTTCGATGCGGTCAGATCGCCCAATTTTTCTATCTTTGATTCTGGGTTGATCCCACGAAATCTCGTTTCCTCCAACCTTGATTGGCAAGTTAACTCCATGATCAAGAGGTCTTGACTCAATTGTTGGCAAGGCAATATCATCACCCCTCATTCGTTCCCAAACTTCGCCAGTGATGTCTGTCAGTTTCGAAGTTACACCGGAGCCAATTCTCTCAATTTCAATCTCGCGCAGCTCGCGTCCAACTTTTTTATGTTGGGTCGCAAACTGCCTAAACGCGTTATGAAGCCACTTCTGAATATAAAGATAGTGTGCATGGCTAGTATTGTATGATTCACGGTCGATATTCAAAGCGCCATCTAGCCCCTCAAGAACAAAAATCTCGCAGGTTACTTGTTTTTTCCGCGTTTGCTCGGCGATCTGATAGCCAAGAAAATCTGGATCAAATAGCGTTCCGCTCGCGCCGTTCACCCTAATGAGCGCACCTATGCTTTCTTTTGGGATGATTTTGGAGTTCCAATAGAGGTACGCTTCAAAAGCGAGCTTGCCGCCAGATCTGTCAGCCGAGGCATCACCAAAATTGGTTTCAACTTTGCCTGCAAAAAACATGGGACGAGGAAGGCTTTTTGACCCTTGCAGTTCTTCCGATAGCTTGACAGGTCTGAAAAGCTCAACACCGTCAATGAACACTTTAAACTCTGAAAGGGGATCCTTGGTTCCAGCCTCTAACGCCATGACCGCTCGAATACTCTGATCGCTAGCAAGATCGACTCTAATGGCGCTCCCTTTAGGTTTGTTTGAAAGCGCAAAGAAATCCAAATCTGCTGAACCCGTGAACTCAAAAGGATGCGCTTCTAAATATTTGATTGGACTACCTAGACTCAGTCTCCACACCATTTTCAGATAATTATCGAGGTGTGACAAATCAGTTCGATCGCTCGAGTTCCTGCCGAGTTCAATCGTACTGTTAAATAACTTTTTAAACTTCTCTTTCGGACTGTCTGTTGCGGCCCAAGGCAGGCTAGAAGGCACCGACAGTTCGCCATTCGCACTCACTCTTCCAATATGGAAATTCGGTTTTGACACGATGTCAAACAATCCAAATGCTTCATCATTTTCTTGCTCGTCAAGAGCTTCCCATATTTCACGACTTTGCAACTTCTCTCGTACTGCCCGTTGAACGTTCATCAGCACAATAGTTGTACCATGCGCATCGATGTCAGAAGTCTTTTCTGCGACTACTTTGTAAGTGCCACTCGCGTAGGCTTCGTCACCTTCGTCGGTGTGAGCGTTTTCCCGATAAGTGTTTATCTTGACTGTGGCCGATATTCTTTCTGAATCACCCTTGCGCTTCGTGATAATCTGGAAATGATTAGTGAGTTGTGCAACGGCAAACAGGCCAATTCCAATCTTGCCAATGAGTTTTCTGCCAGAGGGGCTCTCTGTCGGATCATTTGCATTTACCGTGCCTAGAGACTTCCCTCGAAAAGTCCGTTTTGAACTGCCACCAATATTTGTGAGTAAGTCCGCAACAGTTTGGCTATCCATACCAATACCATCGTCGCTGATCCGTACCTCATTAAAAAATGGGTAGTCACAGTCGATTGACACTGCAGTCGCATCTGCGTCGTAGGCGTTCGACACAAGTTCTCGAAATGCCGACCAAGGCTCACGATATATCCCATCAGTGACCCTTGCAATGATCCTATCATTAGTTTCCAGGCGTCCCTCGGCGGCGGTTCCATCTATAAGACTGTTGCGGATACTGCCGATAAGTTCCTGAGTTTTTTCATTAACTGACGTGGGCAAAATAAAGACTCCAAGCGGTTCTGACCTCAGCCATGCTGAACAAAACTCACCAAAATTTCACTACTGATACCGGCTAAATGCTAAGGACTCAACTGTTGCATGCAGTCTTTCCAAAGGCGCCAAAAGTCCGTTTTGGTACCTTTCCGCATTTCACCCGCACAGAACCAACGCCGCAAACTGCTGCCCATCGCTAGGCCGTCTGCCGGTGCGGAAATTTATGTGCTGTTACATGTTGCCGCCAGCTAGGAATATGCTTGGATGGTGTTAATTTCTGGTCACACAGGTAAGAGCGCCGCACCGCGGCGCAACGATGCGAAGCTTTGCATTCCATTTTAAACGGCAGCTTCCCCCAAGAAGGCGTTCGACACATTGTACAAGTTTTTTTGTGTGCCAAAGGTCTGGTTGGGGGAAGCTGTAACGCAGCGCTTGGGCATTTAACCAAAGGCAGTTTTGGGCCGGAAGAGTCGGCGAGAACTCTTGGCAGCTGTCTTGTCCCGCCGCTTTGCCGTATGCTCGTTCCGAGCCTTGTTTTACCGCGCTCCTGCATCGTGGTTGATATCTGCAATTGTAGTGGGAGCAAGAACGTTCAACAACGACTTTGATTTTGAACGAGATTTGTGAAAGCTGCAATTTACGATTTTTGCGGTCATTCTAAAAAGAAGCGATTTTAGAGTAGTTAATGAAGGAAACGGTTCACTATGTTTAAATTGAGAACGCCACAAGCCCGTGGACTTGCCGTGGCAGCGCTGATCATCGGTTGTGCTGTATCTGCTTGGCGTTATACGGAAGAACCGCCTGGTCAAATTATCAGGACCGTTGCCATCATTGAAAGAGTACCAAACTCACTAGCCGCCTTTCCATCTTTACCTGATATTCGAACAGAGGAAGAGAGGGCAGACAAGAGTTGGCATTTCGATATGTCGTTTCATACTTGGGCGGAACAGTGCGGTACCAATCCCATCGTGCCAAGAAGTACTTGGCCGCAAGGTGTGCAACGTTTCATCGTTCACTGGGGTGTTTCTCTCTGCAACAATGCACAAGCACCAGATGAGTTTATTGAGGAGATGCGCCCTTACCTGAGAGATGCTGCTATACGTGATGTTAAACGTTTCACCATCAGAGTGATGGCTGTCCCATTCTATGGTTTGCTTGCAGCGGGACTGTTTCTTCTATTGGTACTCGGAGGCTTGCGAATTAGCCGCTGGATACAAACTGGACCATAGATAGTAAGGCTATTGTCAGTTTCTTAATGCGATTTTTTATGACGATTGTCATTTCAACAATAGTCGTTTGCTGAAACGGTCGCCAGACCGGGCACTTGTGCAAGCGCGTCGACTGTCTGCAAATTCCGCACTGCCGACCTTCATCCTCCTAAAATGCTGCGCGATGGTCGAATGGCCGGTCCGGAGAAGCCGCATTGTAGCGCTCGCCCACGAACTGAACGGCAGGTTTGAGCCGCAAACTACCGTAGCAGTGTCTGGCTGGAACGATAGGAAATAGCGGGCAGTGGATTTTAGGAAGACCCCGCCGCCGGGGGGGGATCCCAAAAACTGAGCCATCCAGCATAGGACCGGCGGGGGAACATTTCTTTTCGTGCGCGCGAAATTGGAGAAAAAAGCCCAAAGGAAAAGTGTAACGTGAAGCCATCTTGCGGTAAGCGTCCGTTAAACCCGACCTAACGCGCACCGCTGGCGGCAGCTAAGTGTCCACCATCGATAGTGGACACTTTGAGGCACTCTATGAGCAGGCGGAAGAAGCGGTTTTGGGCGGACGAGGAGAAGCGGGAGATTTGCGCACAGGCTGTGACGCCGGGGATGTCGGTTGCGCAGGTGGCGCGGCGGTATGCGGTCAATGCGAACCTTGTTTTCAAATGGTTGAAGGACCCGCGCTTTGCGCCTGAGGCTGATGCGTTCGATCAGGAAGCGGTGTTTCTGCCGGTTGAGATCGAGGCTGATGTTGCCGTTAAGCCAGAACCGATCGACGTGCCAAGGTCGTCTCCATCTGCCCCTCTTTCGGCAAGTCGTGTCGATATCACCTTGTCCGATGGTCGGCGCATTCTGGTCGAAGGGCCGACCGCGCTGACTGCCGTGGTCAGCCTTGTTCAGGGCCTGGCGGTTTGATCCCCGTCCCGAGCAACACACGAGTCTGGTTGGCGGCTGGCGTCACGGACATGCGGCGTGGGTTCAACACTTTGGCCGCGCAGGCCGAGAAGGTTCTGAAGCTTGATCCCTATTCAGGGCACCTGTTCGTGTTCCGGGGACGGCGGGGTGATCTGTTGAAGATCATCTGGTGGGATCAGCAGGGTGCGTGCCTTTTCAGCAAGCGGTTGGAGAAGGGCCGCTTTGTCTGGCCTGCTGCAAAGGACGGCAAGGTCAGCGTCACGGCAGCGCAGTTGTCGATGCTGCTCGAGGGGATCGACTGGCGGATGCCGCAGAAGACATGGCGTCCGCTGAAGGTCGGATAGAGTAATAAATACAGTATCTTGAGCGCTTAGGGGATTCACGTTTTGTCCCTGATCCGGTATAGGATCGGCGATGCTGAAAAACCTTGATATCACGCCGGATGACCCTGCAGAACTGCGGGCGGTGAACCGGCTTCTGGCGGACGAGGTCAAATCGCAGGCGCTCTTGATCGAGAAGCTCAAGCATCAGCTTGCAGGCCAGAACCGTCATCGGTTTGGTGTGCGCTCCGAGAGCCTGGATCAGCTCAACCTGACCTTCGAAGAGGACGAAGAGATCGCGGAAGTGGCGGACGAGCAAGCCAATCCCGCGCAGCCGCCCGTTGAGGACAAGGCGCCCCGCCAGCACAGCCGCAAGCCGTTGCCTGATCATCTGGACCGGCATGATGAAGTGCTGTCCCCGGGTGACGATTGCACGCGCTGCGGCGGCAAATTGAAGACCCTCGGTGAAGATGCCACCGAAGAGCTTGAGTATGTGCCGGGGCGCTTCATCGTGAACCGCATCGTCCGGCCCCGCAAAGCCTGTTCAGACTGCGAAGCTATTGTCCAATCTCCCTTGCCGTCGCGCCCAATTGAGCGTGGGCGACCCGGCCCTGGCCTGCTGGCGCATGTTCTGGTCAGCAAATATGCTGATCACCTTCCACTGTATCGCCAGAGCCAAATCTATGCCCGCGAAGGGATCGATCTGGACCGTTCCACGATGGCCGATTGGGTTGGCCGATCAACGGCGCTGCTGGAACCACTGGCTGATGAGATCGGGCGGATTTTGCGTCGCGGCGAAGCACTCTTTGCCGACGATACGCCGGTCAAGATGCAGGCACCGGGCAATAAGAAGACCAAAACGGCGCGGGTTTGGACTTATGTCCGTGATGAACGACCATGGTCGGGATCATCACCACCTTGTGCTTGGTATCAGTTCACCATCGACCGCAAGGGCGAACTTCCGGTCAGCCACCTCGCAGGATATAGAGGTTGGGTCCATGCTGACGGCTATTCCGGCTTCAACGGATTGTTCGGAGAAAACAAGGCCGATGAGATGGCCTGCATGGCCCATGTACGCCGCAAGTTCGTGGATGTCTTCGCATCACAGGGCAATGCGATTGCCGAGGACGCGATCCGCCGGATCGCGGAGCTCTATGCCGTGGAAAAAGAGGCGCGGCGCAAGTCACCGGAGGAACGGGTCGTGTTGCGGCAAGCGCGGGCCAAACCCATCTTCGATGATCTGGAAGCCTGGCTGCACGCGCAATTACCCAAAATCTCGGGTAAATCGCCACTGGCGCAGGCAATCCGGTACGCCCTTGGCCGGATGCCAAAGGCGCGGCCATATCTTGAGAACGGGCATTTGGAGCTCGACAACAACACCGCCGAACGCGCCGTCAAACCCGTCGCCATCGGCCGAAAAAACTGGATGTTTGCGGGCTCCGAAGGCGGCGGCAAAGCCATGGCCATCGCATTCACCCTGATCGAAACCGCCAAACTCAACGACGTCGATCCCCAAGCCTGGCTCACATGGGTCATTGCCCAGATCGCAGATCACAAGATCACACGCCTCGACGAGCTCCTTCCCTCGCGTTACGCTGCTCAAGCAGCGTAACAGGCACCGCCCAAGCGCAATAGGGCGGCTTCAACGGACGGACACTGTAGAACCATCAGTGAAGCCGGAAAACTCTGCCTTCGGGCGGTCCAACGTTGGGGGTCGGACTCTAATCGGTGCTGGAGGAAAAATCCCGTGGCAGGTCACGAAGATTAACACACTTCAGTTTACATCAACCCTGGAAGAAATTTTGTTGAAAATATTATAGACAAGATGCCTGCTGATGCTAATTTTACTGCTGGTGTTGTAAAGAGTCTATCGCACAATATTGCAATTAGAATGCAGGGTAATAAAGCTAAAGCAGGTATCAATGGATGAAGAATTACAGCTACCTCAGGAATCGCGACACTTTCCTTGCGAGCAAGTTGGAATAAGGCGAATGCCAGCCAAATAACAAAGCAAAATAGTACAAGTAGAATCTTCATTTTATTGCTCACTCGAAATCGCAGGTGCAGCGCCACGCAGCTGTTGGATCATCATCAGGCCCATCTCTCCATCCCCAATCATTATTAACAACTGTTTGATGTATTGCACTAGCAGAGACAGTTGAGTAAGGGCCATCACCGTTGTTTGATCCAAGGACGATTCCTACGTGGTGACCATTTGAAATGACATCTCCCCCTCGAATCTCTGACAATGCGATTGGTCTATATCCTAGGATTGATGAGAGCGGATTGCCCCATGTTGATGCCACAGGAATCCTTCCTGTTCCATCTCTACCTGGAGGGTGCCCGCCGGCTGAGAGTATATCATAGACAAACATATTGCATTTGTCAGTGAACCGACCATTAAAATACTTTCCCATTCTTCCTCTAGCCTCGGGATGCGGATCCCATTTTTGATAATTGGTGTTCCCTATAGCGATATCCGCAATGCTTTGAGCATTCACAGAATCCTCCCCCCTTGGATCGGTATACCTCCCCGGGTTCTGCAGCGCATAACCATAGACACTCGCCCCATCGACAAGTCCGAGCGGATCGGCCTGGATATACCGCCCCGTGGTTGGATCGTAGTCGCGCATCCAGTTCTGGTGTAGGCCGCTCTCATCTTGCGAGCGACGGCTGATCGAATGAATGACACAAGCTATGGCGCAACCTTGCCATAGCTCAGGAAAATTTCAAAAATGATCCACTGATGGGACGCCCACATTGAGTGCCGAGGGAGGCGCTGTTCACAGGCTTGCCGGTTTTGAAAAGTTCTTACACGACGTTCGCAAGAGCAGTAACGCGGCTAGAAATCTACCAAGTTTCACCCACTCTAGTCGCTAAGCTAATGCTATCACCAAGTTAAATGTTGCGAAGTGCTGTCGCATTCGAACAGAAGGTGGCCTAAGCGAGCCACGGGAGCGGCACGAAAGCGCGACATGTCCGGTTCTATGCTGTCGTCATGAGATGCCGCCTCACGTGGGCAAGAAAAGCCGAAGCAGTCGGGGAGAGTGACCGACCAGGTTGGTGGACGAGGCCGATCCGCCGTTTCGCACCAAAGTCGGAAATGGGGCGCTGAACCAGCCGCCCCATCGGCAGGACCGGCAGTGTCAGAGTTGGCAGCAACGTGATGCCTAGATTGACCGCGACCAGTGCCCCGGCAGTCGCGAGATGGGCCACTTCGAACCGCGGAGAGGCGACCCTGTCGAGACCTTGGCACGCACCGTCGAGCAGTTCGCGGACGCTGGTGCCCGGCTCCATCGCGATCAGTGGCATGTCGATCAGCTCGGCCAGGTCGTAAACCCGGTCTTCGGACAGCGGCCCTTGCGGCGCACCGACAGCGACAAACGGGTCATCCATCAACGGGTGAAATGTCAACCGCATCCGCGCCGACATGGTGCCCGCCGTAAATCCGATGTCCGCACGCCCGGTTTCGATGGCCTCCACCACGCTGCCAGACAGCGCGTCGATGATGCGCAGGTCGATATCAGGATGGGCAAGGGTAAAGCTCGCCAGCAGATCCGGCAGCAAACCCGCCGTCACGGAGGGCAGCCCGGCAATCGTCAGCCGCCCGTTGCTTGCGGAAAGATGCGCGTCGAACTCGGCCATGACATCCATGGATGTGTTGATCATCCGCTCGGCCAGCTTGGCAAAGGCCAGGCCCGAGGTCGTGGGGGTCACGTTGCGTGTGTCACGATCAAACAGCCGCGTGCCCAGCCGCGCCTCAAGTGCTGCGATTTGCCGCGACAGGGCGGAGGCTGACATGCCCAAAGCCTCAGATGCGGCGCGAAAGGTGCCGCTTTCGCTGACGGTCAGGGCCGCCTGGAAATCGGATATGGAGGGAGTATTGCGATTCATGCATCAATTATCAACAATATCGCACTTTTCACAATGGATGATCCAAGGCACTCTCGAATGGCCCGCGATGCGGTGCAAAATGGGAGGAAACCATGAAACATCTTGTACACGCCCTTTTGGGTGCAACACTGCTTGCCGGCCCCGTGGTCGCGCAAGACACCGACCTTTTGATCGGATCGACCTCGGCCTCGTCGAGCCATTACGGGTATTTCGTCGCCGTGGGCCAGTTGATCAACGAGAACGCCGAAGGGCTGCGCGCCTCGGTGGTGGAAACCGGTGCCACGATGGACAACATCCGCCGGATGGAGCGCGGTCAGGTTGACCTTGGGCTGGTCACGACAAACGTCGCGCAGCACGCCGTCGCAGGCACCAATGAATTCGAAGGTAAGCAACAGGACCTGACACTGCTCTGGGTCTATACTGGTGCACCTCAGAACGTGGTCATGCGGGCAGATGCAGGTGTCTCCGACCTGTCGGGCCTTGCAGGCGTGCGCTTTAATCCCGGTATCAAGGGATCGGCGACTGAATCAACGACCGAGGCGGTTTTCAATACGCTGGGTCTTACGGCGGACTACGTGCGCGGCTCGACAACCGATGTGGTCGACATGATCAAGGACAACCGCGTCGCCGGATATGTGAAATCGGGTTCGGGCAAAAAACTTGACGGCTCGACCATGGACATCGCGACATCGACCGACATTGCCATTCTGGGACTGACAGCCGCACAGTCGGACAAACTCAGGGCCGAAATGCCGGATATCTCGGTCGTCGACATCCCCGAAGGTGCAGCAGATGGCGTGCCTGCATATACAACCTGGAGCTTTGGCGTCGGTGTGGGTGCCCCGTCCTCGATGGACGAAGAAACCGCATATCAGATCGTCAAGGCGGTGATGGAAGACAAAGAGGCTCAGGCCAACGCGATGGCCAGCCTCAAGGGCGAGAACCTTGCCGACATCACATTGCAGTTCGGAACTATTCCGCTGCATCCCGGTGCCGTGCGCTGGTTCGAAGAGCAAGGCATCGACCTGCCTGCCAAGCTGAAGCCGACAGAGTAAGGTCAGGCCCATGACACTCCAACGCGTTCAGCGGGCTCTGGCGATCTTCGTCGGCCTCTTTGTTCTTTATACGGCGGCGACAGGCCCCTTCGAAGGGCTGATCCAAAGAGCATTATTTCTCGCGCTGGTGACCTGTCTGGGCTTTGCTCTATTTCCCTTGGGCGCCGGGAAACCCTGGCGTCCGGCCGGGTTGGCTGTCGATCTTGCGCTCTGTGCGGTGTCGGTGGCGGCCTGTGGCTATGTCGTGGTGAACTACGACGCGATCATGACGACCCTTCCCTGGGCGACGACACTGGACAAGGTGCTGACTGTCGGTCTGGTGCTGGCGGTTCTGGAACTGGGGCGGCGCACTGTCGGGCTTATCTTTCCGGTCCTCGTCCTGCTGGGACTGGGCTACGCGCTGTTCGGGAATTACCTGCCGGGTCCGTTGCGCCATCGGGGATTTGACACGGCCTTTGTCACCGAAACGATTTTCCTCGGTGACCTGGGGATTTGGGGCATGCTGACGGGCGTGGCCGCGACAGTGATCGCAGCTTTCGTCCTGTTCGGCGCCCTGTTGCTGCACACGGGTGGCGGTCAGGCGTTCATGGATCTCGCCATGCGGCTCGGCGGACGTCAGCCCGGCGGCGCGGCCAAGATTGCAACCATCGCCAGCGGGCTTTTCGGGATGATCTCGGGTTCGGCCGTTGCCAATGTGGCGACCACGGGTAACTTCACCATTCCAATGATGATCCGCCTTGGCTACCCGCGCCCCTTCGCTGCCGCAGTCGAGGCGGTCGCATCGACCGGGGGCCAGATCGCGCCGCCGATCATGGGGGCCGCGGCCTTTGTCATGGCCGAAATTCTGGGCGTGCCTTACCTTACCATCATCGTTGCGGCGATCCTGCCTGCGGTGCTGTTTTACCTGTCAGTGTTCATGACCGTGCATTTCGTGGCGCTGCGGCGCGGTCTGGCCATCGTGCCCGAAGACGAAATGCCTGCGTGGACAACCATTCTCGCGCCGCGCCGCGTTCTGCCGATCCTTTGCGCGCTTGGCGGACTGGGCATCGGGATCTGGATGGGCCGATCGATCTCGACCTCCGCTTTCTATGGCATCATCGGTCTGCTGATCGCCTTCATTGGGACCGAAACCGGGCGGCTCAGCATCCGCCAGATGGCAGGCAAGCTGTTCAACGGACTGGAAGACGCGGGCAAGGGCCTCGTTATTATCGGGGTGTTGCTGGCTGGTGCGCAGGTTCTGGTGTCGATGATCAACCTGACCGGCATTGGCGTTACCCTGTCGTCGCTGATCGTCAGCATGGCCGGAGATTCCGTTGTGCTGGTTGCGATGATCGTGGGGGCCGTCTGCCTTATCATGGGGATGGGCCTGCCTACGACCGCCGCCTATGTGCTGGTCGCTGCCGTTCTGGCCCCGGCGATGACAGCGGTGGGCGTCGATCCGTTGGCGGCACATCTGTTCGTGTTCTATTTTGCGACCATCTCGGTCATCACGCCGCCCGTCTGCGTCGCGGTCTTTGTCGGGGCAGGGATCGCCAATACCAACTGGCTGCCCGCCGCTGGCGAAGCTGTCCGGCTGGGTGCGGTCACCTATCTCGTGCCCTTCCTGCTGCTGCTTTATCCGGGAATGCTTCTGGGCGGCAGCCCGCTTGATATTCTTGAAGCCGTCGCTGCCGGTCTGGTGCTGGTGCTTGCTGTGCCGGCGCTGCTGTCGGGCGCGCAGCTTTTCGGGCGCAAAACCGTTGATGTTGCGATCTATGTCCTTGTCATCGCGCTTGCGATCTATCCGCAGCCGGTGACGCCGTTCCTGGCCCTCGCGATCCTCATTGCGGCACATTTCTCGGGGCGCGTCCAAAGGAGGACACTGGCATGAGCATTTTACGTCTGGGGGCCGGTGCCGGATTTCAGGGTGACCGCATCGCACCCGCAGTGGACCTGGCCGAGCGCGGAAAGCTCGACTACCTGATTTTCGAATGTCTGGGCGAACGGACGATCGCGCTTGCGCAGCAGGCGCGCAGCACCGATCCCACGAAAGGCTACGATCCCCTGCTGGAACGACGCATGCGCGCTGTGCTGCCTGCCTGTGTGCGGAATGGAACGCGTATCGTAACCAACATGGGCGCGGCGAACCCGCGTGCCGCCGCCGAAAAAACCCGCGCCGTCGCCCGAGAGCTTGGCCTGACCGGGCTGAGGGTGGCAGCCGTGACGGGTGACGATGTGGTCGATCAGGTCGGCGAGTTTGTCCTCGACGAAACCGGCAAGCCGGCATCGGAGCTTGGCGACCGGCTGGTGTCGGCAAATGCCTATATCGGGATTGACGGGCTGGTCGCGGCATTGGACGCAGGTGCGGATGTGGTGATTTGTGGACGCGCTTCCGATCCCTCCTTGTTTCTGGCGCCACTGGTCCATGAATTCGGTTGGGCGCGGGATGACTGGACCCGTCTGGGGCGTGGTATCCTTGTCGGTCACCTTCTGGAATGTGCTGCACAGATCACTGGCGGATATTTCGCCGACCCCGGTTTGAAAGACGTGCCTGACTTGGCGAATGTCGGGCATCCGCTGGCCGAGGTGGACAGCGACGGCAACGCTGTGATCACCAAGCTGGAGGGGACCGGAGGACGCGTCAGCCGGGCGACCTGCATCGAACAGATGCTCTACGAGATCCACGACCCCGCTCGCTATCTGCAACCCGATGTGGTCGCGGATTTCTCGAAGGTGAATTTCGAGGAAATCGGACCCGACCGCGTGGCCGTGAACGATGGGACGGGTACAAAAGCAACCGGGTTGCTGAAGGTCTCTGTCGGATACCGCGATGGCTGGTTCGGCGAGGGCCAGATCAGCTACGCGGGGGCGAATTGCGTTGCGCGTGGCAATCTCGCCATCTCCCTTGTACGCGAACGGCTCGCGCAGACGTCCGGCGCAATCATCGAACACCGCGGCGAGTTGATCGGTGTCAATTCTGTTTGGCCGTCCACGCATGAAACCGCCAACATCGCCGAAGTGCGCATGCGCTATGCCGCGCGGTGTCACGACGCAATATCCGCCCAAGCCATCGGAGAAGAAGTCGAAGGTCTTTATCTCGCCGGTCCGGCGGGAGGAGGGGGCGTTACAAAGAGCTTACGCGAGGTGCTTGCCATTGCGTCAACGCTGATGCCGGCGGACAAAGTTGCCACGACTTTCGAAATGAATGGAGCGTCGCATGAAGCTGCATGACATCGCCCACGCGCGTACCGGCGACAAGGGGGACATCTCGAACATATCGCTCATCGCCTACGACCCCGCACACTGGCCCCTGATCCGCGACATGGTAACGGCCGAACGGGTCGCGGCGCATTTCGAAACACTCGATGCGCGCGACATTACCCGCTATGAAATCCCGCAGCTCCAAGCCCTGAATTTCGTGATCCGTGGCGCACTCGCCGGCGGCGTAACGCGGTCACTGGCCCTTGATGCACATGGCAAATGCTTGGCATCGGTCTTGCTGGAGATGCAGGTCTGTTCGCGTAAATGACTTTAATTCGCTTTTAGATAGCCAGATCTACAGATGTAACTCAGCATGCAGGCAACGCTGTCGGTCCCAATGGCAGTGAACGGCCCATTGCGGGCACTGACCATAGCGTTGAATGCTGCATTGCAGCCCTTACAGAACCCGACATACTACGAAACATGGTTCTCCGGCACATCCGTAACAACAGGAAAGCGCACCCAGAATTGGGCCCCGCCAGTTTTCGCGGGCGTATAGCCAACCGAACCGTTCATGTTGATGGCCAGTTGCTTGCTGATAGCAAGGCCCAGTCCCGTCCCGCTTGTGTTGCGTGTATCCGACGCATCAAGCTGCGAGAATTTCTGGAACAACCGCTCTTGAAAAGAGTCCGGAATGCCGGAGCCAAAGTCAGTCACGGTGCAAAGTACATCTTCGCCTTCCAGTGTCGCTTCAACAAGGACGCGCGCCCCCTGCGGGGAAAACTTTACGGCATTGGAGAGGAAATTAGACAGGATCTGAACAAAGCGACCATCGTCAACCCGGATCGAAACCTCTGGCACTGGGGCCATCAGTTCAAGGGAGATATCGCTATTGCCCGCATATGTTTCGTTGGCTTCGATTGCCTGCTTCAACAACGCATCTATCGGGTGGACGGCAAAGTTGAAATTCAACCGGTCAAACGTCAGCCGCTCCATATCAAGCAGATCTTCGATCAGGCGGGTCAGTCTGTGACTGTTGCGCACTGCCGTATCAAGAAGCTTTGTGGCCTTCTCGGGTATTGCTCCGGCGGCTCCGCCTTTCAGCAAGGCGAGCGCCCCGGCAATCGACGTCAATGGCGTACGCAGTTCGTGGCTAACTGTGGCCACGAACTCTGTTTGCAACCGTTCAACGCGTTTTCGCTCGGTTAGATCGCGAATAACCCCGACAAATCCTCGTTCGCCTGACTGGTGAAATTCAGTCACAGCCAATTCCATCGGGAATATCTCGCCGTTCTTGCGTATTCCGGCAAGCTCGCGAACTCTGCCAATAACCAATGGGTCTGCGCCCGACAGATAGTTGGCCATATATTGGTGATGATTGTCCGCATAGGTCTGTGGCATCAGGATTGATACGTTTTGTCCGATGACCTTTCCGGACGGCCTGCCGAACACCGCTTCGGCCGCAGGATTAAAGGACGTGATGGTGCCGGATGCATCAATCGCCACAATGCAGTCGAACATATTATCGATCACAGCTTGCATGTGCTGCGCCCGTTCCTGAAGCCTTTGCTCGAACATCTTTTCGTCCGTCACATCGCGCACAACACCAAACATGCGTTGTGCCCTGCCGTGTTCGTCCCGCTCCATTTGTGCGCCAAGACTGATATATCGCTCACCCAGATTGGGGCTGAGAACACGGATCGTGATCGTAAGGGCATCTGCTGTGGTGTCGCGGAACATCCGCATGCGCTTGGTGATTGCATCGCGATCTTCAGGATGCAAAAGCGCTATCCAAGCTTCTGTCGTGCCATCGAATTCGGCCCTATTGACACCATAGATTTCGCAGCTGCGATCATCCAAGGATACTGTTTCAGTCGCTATTTCGTATTCCCAGATACCCAACTGAGCGATTTTTGCCAGCAGCCGCTCACGTTCGAGCGATTGCTGCAGGGTGATCTGTCTATCGTTACCGGATCGAAACCTATTCTTTAACAAAACGAACTCTCCCGTCTAAGGAGAGCATTGCGCACATATTCCCTTTTATCAAGAATTCGCTGCTCCTTGACGACGAGCTCTGCATGAACATTCGCTGCGATAGGTCATGGTGGCAGAGGGAGCTTCGCAGAAATTTGGCCGAATTGTTAAGTCGTGTCGCCGGTTGTGAAAAGTGCGCCAGAATGAAGGTACGAAAACCAATCATCATAGCGATATTCGCCCTCTTTGAAGTGTGTCGCAGCCGGCCCAGACCGGACCTTCAGGCCAGTCCCGGCCGCTACGGCGGCGTAGTTGAAAAGCGGACGTTCGCGCCACGCGCAGTATCCTCACCACAGTAGATGCCGACTATCCTCGTTCTCCGGGATCTGTCTGTGAAGATCGGGCAAGACCGGCGCGTCGCCGATGTGGCTCCCGGTGATCTCGACAG
>TARA_R110002033_G_scaffold165185_1_pt1 | contig 35104 bp, 41 predicted proteins | sample TARA_R110002033 | Tara Oceans TARA_R110002033 (sample SAMEA4397051) | marine metagenome | biome: Polar Biome; feature: [SRF] surface water layer (ENVO:00010504); material: water (ENVO:00002006), including particulate matter (ENVO:01000060) such as... | depth 5 m
GAATGGAATCAGACAACTCGTCCAACAGTTATCGAAGGGGGTCTAAGCATGCGTAATTTTGTGGGGATACCTCAGGGTCAGATGAAAAATAGCGCTTAATCATCATCGACCCAACAAGCCTGCCAGACGACCTCATCAAAAGCCAGCGCCAAGGCTCCAGCGTCATACTCGACGCTCTTCTTGACTAGATACGGGCAACCCAACTCGTGGCAGAAGGCATCCTCACCCTAAACGACACCTTCCCACCCGAAATGAAAGGCAACTGGTCCATCGACAAAGTCACCGCCCGAGGCGACAGCAAAGCAGGGTACAGGTGTTCTGTAGTGGCGAGTGAGGTGGTTTAAGTGTTTATGGTGCCATTATGGCAACACATTGACATTGAATTATGGGTGGCGTCATAATGGCACCAAGCAGTATTTTTCTGCTTTACAAGGAAAATACAAAAATTTGACTGAATTATATGTTGGTCAAGGAGAAAGCGATGACTATATCTCATGTACAAGAAAATGTGCGGCTCGTTGCCAGAGCGCCAAAAGAGGTTCAAGAGATCATTATTCATGCGGCGGAATTATCCGGTGCTTCAATGTCTCAGTTTATGATTGACGCCGCCTTAGATAAGGCGAGACAAGTGGTAGAGCGCAATAGACTATTAAAATTGTCGATGGAAGGAGCGGATCGATTTTTTGATGCATTAGACAATCCGCCAGAGATTCAACATCTTGATGATGCTTACAAAGCGCTAAAGGATTATGAAAATGGCTCTGTCACCTTTGAAAGAAAGCCATAATCGAAAACGCTTTGATTGTGGCAATGAGCGAATTAACAAATTTCTAAAAGAGTCTGCGAACAATGCGGCAAAACGAAACCTATCTAGGGCGTTTGTTCTGGAAGGGAACGATGAAACAGACATTGCGGGCTTCTACTCGCTCAGTAATATTGAGGTCAAAGTTCCTGTTCCTCATAAACTGTACAAGAAATACCCTAACCCATTGCCAGGCGTGACGTTAGCCAGGATGGGCGTGGATGAAGGTTACCAAGGGCAGGGCATCGCCAAAATCATGGTAATCGATGCAATGCGGCGAACTTTGCTAATAAACGAGAATATGGGAGTTGTTGGATTATTTGTAGATGCCAAAGACGATGATCTCGTTAAATTTTACCAGAATCGCGGCTTCATTTTCCTTCAAAGGGAAGAACATACCTCCAAACTTTGGGTGCCAATCGACTCCATTGTAAAATTCTTCAAAGATCGAAAATAACCGAATTTGGGGAAGGCAATCGAGATGGTATTTGGTCTATTACCGTGAACGGGAATTGGCGTATTACTTTCGAATTTATTGATGGTAATGCTTACATTCTCAACTATGAGGATTATCACTAATGAATATGCACAACCCGCCGCACCCAGGCGAATTTATTTACGATGTTTATCTTGAGCCAGCGGGTTTGAGTTGCCGCTTTTTAGCCAAGCAATTGGATGTCGCATCGTCCACGTTAAGTCGTGTACTGAAAGGGCAGAGCGCTGTCTCACCTGAAATGGCATTGCGTTTATCTAAAGCGCTTGGTAGAACACCAGAGAGTTGGCTGGCCATGCAAGATGCCTACGATCTTTGGAAAGCCAAACAGTATCTAAATTTAACGAATGTTCATCCCGTTAATTTTGCATCGGCCTAGACCAAGCCGTCCGCATGTACCAAACCGCCCAACGTAGCTTCACAGACTTCTAATTGATAGATCGTGTTTACTGGTTAAATTAACATCTTCTCATTTTTGAGGAGATGTTAATTGCCACCCTTTATTTGATTATTTAACGCCCTCAATTTTGAGGTGGTTGAATATGAGGATGGAAAAGTGGAGTTACGCCCTATGTATCGAATTATTGATGGCGTGTACTAGGATTAGATTTCTCTTCTAAAGGCTTCGGCTTCTCGGCCAATCTGTTCCATCAAAGGCATGTCTTCTTGTTTCTCGTGGGCTGGCGGATCAAGAATAGCAATCAGTAGATAGTGATTTTCATCGAAATAGCCAGGGCAATAGATAAGACACTTGTCGCTTGTACGTGCTTGCTGATTACGGATTTTTGGCCATTTGGTGAAGTGAATAGGTAGGTGGGCTAGGTGTATGTGCCAGACATTCTCTTCTCTGCAAATCGTGGGGCGGTTATTGTCACCGTCTCTGCCAAAATGAAGGGGCGGAATGGCTGTTTCTTTATACAGAGCAAAGTCTTTGGCTAAGTCGCTTATATCTGGGTGATCAGTAAGGAAAGAGCTAACACTGACTTGTATTTGAGAGGATATTTATTAGATAACGCGAACCCAGCCAGACGTTGTTTTGTCTTTTATGGCGGCTTCAAGACCTTCGCGTGATGTTTTTTCAAGCCCAGCAATATCATAATGCTTCATTTCTTTAGCATCTTTGCTAGCTTGCTTAGTCTTGTTGTGACGAGATAAAGACATCGGAGTGGATGGCTTATACTCTGATACGGTATTCATGGTTTCACCTAAAAATGTAAAATTATATTACAGCCGTATTTATAGCTAAGTTTGACGAGATCGTCAAACTTATAACGTGATCAAATGTTAACCAAACAATGATTTTCTGAGTGAATGCGTGATCACTGACTTGTCTGTAAGGCTCTTCTTAACTCATCCTGAAGCGCTTCTAAACGCTCTGCTACGACATGCTGATTGGCTTCTGGTATCGCTGAGATATCAGCAAGGGAAATACATTCTAGATCGGTGAGAAGTGGCTGTCAGTGTTCTCAGGTGGTTTTGGAATGTAATATCTTGTTGCAAGCCAATTTTCAGTTTAAGAAATAAGTATGCATTTGTGTCAGTGTTTCTCTTCCCAATTTCATTTTTCCTAAAACAAACACCTAATATCCAGTAAATATGCAAACTAGCCGTTTGGGGTTTTATCCTAGGGTTACGTCCTTATAGTAATTAGTAACATTTTATGAGGTTATGGCTGTTTAGAGTTTGGGTCATTTTCCTTGAGGTTTAAAAAGGAGGCAAGTTATGAGTAAGACGCTAATTATTGGTGCCAGTGGTCAAGTTGGCCAATTGATAACCAAGACACTTGTTGAGACGGAAGAGGATGTCCGTGCTTTGGTACGAGACAAATCTAAGTTGGATGATTTAAAAGACAGTGATCTAGAAATTGTCGAAGCGGATTTAGAAGGTGACTTTAGTCAGGCTTTTGATGGTATTGATAATGTGATTTTTGCTGCTGGTTCTGGTGGTTCAACAGGTGCTGATAAGACCTTGTTGATTGATTTATGGGCGGCTAAAAAAGCTGTGGATTATGCAAAAGAAGCCAATGTTAAGCGGTTTATTATGGTCAGCAGTATTGGTGCTGATGATCCTGAGGCAATAGAGTCAGATATCAAGCCTTATTTGGTTGCTAAACATATGGCAGATCAATATTTGATGGCGTCAGGTGTGCCTTTTACTATTGTTCGTCCTGGCCCTTTAACGAATGATGAAGGCCAAGGAAAAATCACTATAAAAAGACCAAATAGCAGAGAGGAAATGGCGATTCCGCGTGCGGATGTTGCTAAATCGGTTTTATTTATCCTAAGCAAGGATGACTTGAATGGTAAGATATTCGAGCTGTTTGGTGGTACTTATGATGTTGATAATGTTCTTGTCTAACAGCGTAGGCTTATTAGAATAGCCAAAAGAGCCCTAATGTGAAGTGACTCCGAATAGTTGGAAGACGACATTGGGGCTCTTTTGTATTTGTTGCTTTTATTTGGATCTTTATTGAGCATTTAAGCTTCTCAGTAAATAAAATTGCTAAGCAGGTTGGTTTTCTTTGACCTGTTCGCTGTAAGTTTCCAGTAGTTTTTCTGCTTGAATACGTTTGTAAATTTCTTCACGATGAACGCTTATTTTTTGCGGGGCTTTGATGCCGATGCGAACTTGAGTGCCTTGTACTCCTAATACAGTGACTTCCGTATCATCGCCGATATTAATGGTTTCACCGGGGTGTCGAGTAATGACTAGCATAATTCCTATCCTTTGGTTGTTGTCGACACTTTTAAAATACAGTTTATGTTGTCAGTGTGTCAACAGCTTAAAGCGTTTTCCTTGTTTAATAGGCCAAACGTTACGTTAGTATGAAGAAGGGAGGTTGTAAATAGTCTAAAACAAGATTCGGGCTTGGGTGACAACACCTATGACTGTTAGGTCATTGGGGACTTCAATTGGTCTATAGTTCGGGTTGAGTGGTGTTAGATAAGTTCGGCCAGCGTCGATGACTAATTTTTTAAATGTCACGTCTTTGCTGCCTGCTACTTTTGCGATGATCAAATCACCATTCTTGGCTGTTAAGCTAGGTTCAACCAGAATTAGGTAACCTTCGGGAACGCTTGCGCCAGAAGGTGACATCATACTGTCTCCTATAACATTTAGCCAAAATGCTGATTTCGATGTGGATTCTGGTGTTTCTATCCAGTCAAATTTTCTTTCGTCTAATTCAGCAATATTCGGCCATTGAGCTGCTTGTTGCGTTGTAATTATAGGTCTTAAATTAGTTTCTAAGGATTGTGAAGAGCTGTTGTTATTGGTGTAGCTAGAAGCGCTTTCTCTTACTTCACTGGCTGTTCCCAGTAATAACCATTCTGCATCGCAATGTAATGCCTTGGCTAAATTGAGTAGCTTACGTGGATTTTGTGTTCTGCCGTCTTCAATTTTTTGCAGCGACTGTTGGGAGATGCCAACGTGCTTTGCTAACTCGGCTTGAGTCAGTCTTAAGTCAGTTCTTTTTTGTTTAACGCGTTCTGCAATAGTCATAAGCGAATAATTACAACTTTATCTGTATTTGACAAACAATAAAAACTGTCATCAAATACAGTAAAGGTTGTTAAGGAGGTTATATGTCAGCCATTGCAAAAGCAGTCGAAATTGTAGGAAGCCAAACTGCACTCGCGCAAATTTTAGGAGTTAAACAAGCGCATGTCTGGAATTGGTTACATATCCATAAGCGTTCACCTGCGAAATACATACGGCGTATCTCGTTGGCGACGGAAGGGGAGGTCAGTGAAAGTGATTTGCTTAGGGATCATGAGCTCTAGTTTGATGTTTGTTATAGGAGATTAATCTCTCGTCTTTACAAAAATTTGCTAGTTTATTCGCGTGCTTTAAAACATACTGTACGAATATACAGTTTGGGTGTTTTTACTATGCGCGTTTCTTATCTTGGTACTTCTGAGTCGGCTGCTTTCATTGCGGCAAACAGTGTTCGAATTCCACTTTATTCTGAGCCAGTGAAACCTTCTGATCTCAGTAAGCAGCCTGAAGACAAGTCTGTGGATCTGAATGCTTTGTGTATTCCTAATCCTACAGCAACTTTTTTTGTGCGTGCTCAAGGTGAGCCGATGGAAAGAGAAGATATTCAAACAGGTGATGTACTGGTTGTGGACCGATCATTAACTGCGCGTCATGGAGACATTGTGATTGCATTTGAACATGGAAAGATGGCGGTAATGACGTTGGAACTAAAACCAGACGTGCTGCTTCGTCCTAAGAACAAAGCTTACGCTGCAAAAAAAGTTACGCCAGTTGTTGAAAATGAAGTATCTAGTTTAGAAGTATTTGGTGTTGTAACGAGTGTGGTGCGTCAATTAGAGCGTGGTGAATAACTTCGTTTTTGATAGCTCTATCTATTAGTTCTACTTCTAATAGTTCTATGTCTAGTAGTTCTATGCCTAATAGATAATGTTAGTTAATAAAAAACGCCTTTCACTACCTAATAATGAAAGGCGTCGTGGCCATCCGGCCTAGTGCTTTACCGTCACCTTAGAGCCATCTAAGGTGACGGTCTGGTCATCCGTCGCTCGGTTGTTCTCCTGGTGGTATTTGAGCTTTTCCTTTCAGATCACTTTCTAAGTCTTTGTTACCAGCTAATGGACGAATTTGTCCGTTATCGCGGTAGAAACCAATATCTTTTAAGCAATGGTCATCAAGCTGACGAAACAATTGATTGGTGCGACGAGCTTCAAAATATTCTTTAGCGGCGTTGAATAGGGCGATGATACTCATAAGTTTTCTCCAAAATAATAGTTTTGGCGGAACTTACGGGGTGATTTCTTACAGAGGTGACCGCGTAAATTCCGCGGTCAATGGTGTATTACACAGGCATTGAACGCGTGGACAAAGTTTTGCGTACTCGATTATTAATGCGAGTAGCCATAGGGGAAGTAGAATGATTTAGCGTATATGTAGTCATCTTGCTTCTCCTTAACTTTGTGTTCTATTGGTTGCGTTATGCATTGTGTAAATTTTGCTCTTTTTCGAGCTTTTTTATTGAGCCTTTTTTTGTGACTTATGTCAATCATTTATATTGATATATCTTTTATTTTTTTACATTACCAATGCCTTCATGATGTGAAAAAAACAGTTTGTTTGTAGCGGTATTGTCGGTGTTTTTTGCTGTACAATTCGTCGCGATTTTCTTGTCCTTTTTTGTAGTTAATAATGTAGTAAGTGACCCCATGGCGACGAAAGCAACAATTTATAAAGCATCGGTTCAAGTGTCCGATATGGATAGAAACCATTACCAAAGTTATGAATTGACCTTGGCATTACATCCTTCTGAAACTGAAGAACGCATGATGGTGCGTTTAGCGGCGTTTGCTTTATTGGCTGACGAGAAAGAAGGCGGCGAGCAATTAAGTTTCAGCAAAGGCATTAGTACCGAAGGCGAACCAGATCTTTGGCAGAAAAATTACTCAGACGAAATTTTGCTTTGGGTAGAATTGGGTCAGCCTGACGAGAAGCGTTTACGTAAAGCTTGTGGTCGAGCTCAGAAAGTGATCGTCGTTAATTATAACGATAAGTCAGATATTTGGTGGGAACAAAACAAAGGCAAAAATAGTCGTTTTGATAACATGCGAGTATTGCAGTTCCGCGAATCCCAAGTTGAGGCGTTGGCGAAGATTTGTACTCGATCTATGCAATTGAACGTCACTATTCAAGATGGCGAAATGTGGATCTCTGGTGAGCTAGGCGAATGTGCAATGACGCCAATGTGGCGAGGCGAGCAATAAGCTCACCTCGTTTTGGTCGATTGATTTGCTTTTTTAGCTAGGCTTTATGCAAGGTACGTTGAAACAAAGCCACCGCTTTGTTGTAGCATTCTAAGGCGAGAGCTGGATCGTAACGATCGCCTCCGTCGCGCATGAAAGCGTGCTGGCCGTTGAATTCATGCCAAGTGAATAGGCGGTCAGTATCGATCAATTGCTGATAAATCTTCTGACGTCCTTCTGTTGATACATGCGGATCTTGTTTGCCCCATACCATCGTCAATTCCCCTTGAATTTCTTTCGTGCGAGTAAAAGAATCATTACCTTCGTCGCAAGGAATGGTATTCGAATGAATGTCTGTAGCGTATAAGCAGAAAGATGCTTGAATACGAGGGTTTAACGCCGCACGATAAGCCAAATGACCGCCCAAGCAAACGCCCATGGAACCAAATTGACCAGTGCAATAATCTTGCTGTTCGAAATATTCGAGCATAGCTACAGTATCGCTGTCATGAGCTTCTAGTGTTTTAGTGAATTTGTCTGCGTTGCCTTTGTCTTTGCCTTCATCGTCATAGCCTAATACTGTGCCGATTGAGTTAAGTTCATGAAACACTTCTGGCACAATAACCACAAAACCATGACCAGCCATTATGGCGGCAGAGCGTGCAATCGGTGCGGTTTGTTGGAAAATTTCAGAATAAAAGAATATACAAGGAAAGCGACCTTCGGCCTGAGGACGATAAACGGTGCAGCGCATGGTGCCTGTTGGCGTGTTAATATCTTGATCGTGACGTTGAATGATCATGGTTTTCCTTAAGGCGATTCGTAATTTTCCTACATGATATTCGACTCAACCGCGATGAGCCAGCCACAAAGCTCTCAAATATACACAAAAGTTCTCAATTAGACACAAAAGCCAAATTTAACCAACGAGTAGAAAGAACCCGTGCGAATTTTATTGATCAGTGCCTACGAAGCCAGCAGCCATAAAGCTTGGGCAAATACCTTGATGAATGGCTTAAGTCAGCATGACTGGAGTTATTTGTCTTTGCCTGCTCGGCATTTTGCATGGCGTATTCGTGGTAATGCCATGAGTTTTGCTTTTGACCCGAAATTTAAGCCGATACTGGAAAAGCCTTATGACTTGGTTATTGCCACGTCAATGACGGATTGTGTTGGTCTGAAAGCCTTTTGTCCTGATCTGCAAAACCTACCTTGGTTGCTATATTTCCATGAAAACCAATTTGCCTATCCTGCGAGTGACAAACAGCAAGGCCTTATCGAAATGCAGATGGTTACTTTGTACAGTGCCTTGGCGGCTGATTTGTGTGTATTTAACAGTCAATTTAACAAAGCCTCGTTCTTTGCTGGTGCTCGAGCCTTGTTAAAAAAACTGCCTGATTACGTCTCACCAGATTGGCTAAATGATACTGAAGCAAAAGCTCAAGTTCTTCCAGTGCCTTTGGATATGCCTGTTTCTGTGGAGGCTTTGGTTTCGGCAGAAGAAAGCACGAACTCGAAATCACAACCAGGGCGAATAAAGTTAGTTTGGTCGGCACGTTGGGAATTCGACAAAGGGCCAGATCGACTGCTGGCTATTTTAGAAGAATTAGAACATCGCAAACTAGATTACGAAATTGCCATTTTAGGCGAGCAATTTCGTTCCACGCCAAAAGAATTTAATCAGATTCAAGCCCAATTTTTCCATCGTATTAGCCAGTTCGGTTTCGCACCAAGTCGAGCGGATTATCTGCGCTTTCTTTCATCATCAGACATTGTGCTCTCTACCGCTTTACATGAATTCCAAGGTCTTGCGGTACTAGAGGCGGTTACTCTTGGTTGTGTGCCAGTGTTACCAAATCGGCAGGTTTACCCAGAGCTGTTCGGCAAATATCAGAACGGGAAGCACCACAACGAAAAGGACCGGAACGAAAAACAATACCTTTATCAAAGTGATCTAAACAACATACCGCAAGAAGCAAAGAACGCAGTGGATTTGATTCAATATATTGTTGCAAATGATGTAAAAGCCCCGGATGTGAGCCAGTATCAAGCTAAAAATTTACTGGTGAAGTATGACGAACTGGTTGAAAAGAAGGGTAGTTCAACTTGTCTATAAGAGTTCTGATATGGCGTTAGGATAAAGCTATATTGGTTGCGCAATTTTCATGCTATGTATAGACAACCTTTCTTTGGTTACTCTTATTCAAATTTCTTTTTCTTATAAGTATGCCTATCTATTTTGGATTGATATGATTCAAAATAGCGCATAAGTCTTTATGTTGCGCTTATTCTGTGCGATATTTGCTCTGTTAGCGTTGAAAAATAAAAACAAACTTATCTTAATCTCAAGCGAATAGGCTTTATTGCGATATTTTAATATGTATATACATGTTGGTATATATGTTGCTATTTATCTTGTGATTAATAACGTTCTCATAGGAAGTCCTCATATGAATGCTACAGATTCAAAGTCCGGAGTTGTGTCTCCGTTGTCTCTTCTTAAACTCATTGCTTATAGTTGTATTGGTATTTTTGTCTTTTTCATTCCGATCAGTATTGGTGGAAAAGAAACGATCCCGCTTGATCATATTGTGTCGTGGCTTAGAAATGATTACGGTCAAATGGCCGAGGTTTACGCTATTTTGGTAGTCTTAGCCGGTGGTGCTTATCCTTTTATTTCGGGTAACTGGCGTACAAGTAAAACTCAAACCGTATTGTCTATTTTTAAAGTGTTGGGTGTTGTTACTGCTGTAATGGCATTTTTCTCTGTTGGCCCAGCCTTCTTATTCGAGAAAGACATGCTGCCTTTCTTGTTCAGTAAGTTGGTTGTACCTGTTGGTTTGATCGTGCCTATTGGTGCGGTATTCCTCGCATTTTTAATTGGTTACGGGCTGCTTGAATTTGCAGGTGTGCTTTTACAGCCGATTATGAAGCCGTTGTTTAAGACGCCGGGTAAGTCTGCGATTGATGCGGTTGCATCGTTTGTAGGCAGTTATTCTATTGGTTTATTGATTACCAACCGAGTTTATAAGTCTGGTCAATATTCCGCGAAAGAAGCGGCGATTATTGCTACTGGCTTTTCCACTGTGTCAGCGACTTTCATGGTAATTGTGGCGAAAACATTGGGTTTGATGGATGTTTGGAACGTATTTTTCTGGGCAACCTTGTTGATTACCTTTGTGGTAACGGCAATCACTGTACGACTTTTCCCGCTTAGCAAAATGGATGACACGGCAGAAAGTCGTGAAGTGGAAAAGTTCCAGCATTCTCGTTTTAAACAGGCTGCCTTAGAAGGGCTTGAAGTTGCGAGCAATGCAAATCCACTTGGTCGTAATATCCTGCAAAACATCAAAGAAGGCATGTTAATGGCCATGAGTATTTTGCCTTCTATCATGTCTGTCGGTTTGTGTGGTTTGTTATTGGCGAAATACACACCAGTGTTTGAATGGATTGGTTACCTGTTTTACCCATTCGCGTGGATCGCACAATTGCCTGATCCAATGATGGTTGCTACCGCGTCGGCTACTGGTTTGGCGGAAATGTTCTTGCCAGCTTTGATCGCAGCGAAAAGCGTATTTGTTGTTAAGTTTGTGGTTGGCGTGGTGTCGATCTCATCAATACTTTTCTTCTCTGCGTCGATTCCTTGTATTTTGTCGACCGAGATTCCGTTGAACATTAAGCAAATGCTGATTGTTTGGTATCAGCGAGTCGCTTTGACAATTCTGCTTGCTTCGCCAGTGGCGTTTTGGGCGGAGCAATTTATTAAGTAAATAGTTAACTGAAAAAAGCGAAATAAAACACGCTGAATTGACGGCATTTCATCAATTTGGTGTGTTTTATTCTTTCTTGCAAAATGTCGAATTTCTTCAATTAATACAGGCCTGCAGTCGTTAGGATTGAGCTTCAAATTTATTCTTTGGAGGTCTCAAAATGTTAAAACGCATCAACTATTATGCCGCTGCACCACAAGCGTTCGAGCTTTTACTTAAGCAAGAAGAAATATTAGGTAAGCAATTCACTGAGATACCAAGCCTAGGTAAGGCTATCTTGGAGCTAGTGAAGCTTCGTGTATCACAGATAAACCAATGTGCCTTTTGTTTGGATATGCATAGCACGCAAGCATTCGAAATGGGTGAAACGCACGAGCGAATGATTGCCTTGAGTGCGTGGCAAGATTCTCCATTATTTTCAGAGCAAGAACGTCAGGCTTTGGCTTGGGCGGAGCATCTTGTTGCTGGTCATTCAGTTGATGATGCTCATTACGAAGAAATGCTAGCCAATTTTGGGGAATCTGGATTAACCTATTTAACCATTGCTATAAATGCTATTTCTAGTTGGAATCGAATTGTAAAAGTCTTTAAACCTGAGGTTGGTAGTTTTCGCTAAATAAGCCGTTTCCGCTCACCAGTAAATTATAGGATTAACATGTCATCGCCCTTGTTGTTTGATATCCATTTTCCTCAAGGGCATCTTGCTTTGTGGTTGCAAGCTATCTGGTCGGCACAGGTTCCAATAAATCAGCAAGGTGTGACTCGTCGTTTGGTTGCGGATGCAGGTAGTGGCATCTTGTTTAATCTTGGAGAGCCTGTGCTGATCGATCAGCAAGAATTCCAAGATCAGGTGGTGTTCCAAGCAACTAATCAATGTGCCCATCTAATTCATTTACCATCTGGAACAGATTTAGTGGGTGTGCGTTTTCAGCCCGGAATGGGGCACTTATTTCAGACGAAGTTGGCAAAACAACAAGACACGACTGGACCACTGCAAACCTCTGAATTTATTCAATCTTTATTGATGCAATTAAAAGACTGTTTGAATACTCAAGAGCGTATAGATTTATTGGATAAGGCTTTTTACCAAAGGGTTTCTAGCATGACCGATACCCATGATCCTGTGCTGAAAGCTGTAGAGTTGCTACAACAATCTTCCCGAGTTGATTTGTTAGATGCGCTTCCACTTAGCCAGCGCCAAATAGAGCGCCAGTTTCAACACCGCTTGAGTATGTCGCCAAAATACTTCCAACGATTGAGAAGAGTGCGGGCTGTTTTGCTGGCTTTAAAAGAAGGGGAAAATCACACCCGACTAGCGGAGCTTGCTATCGAATACGGTTTTTCTGATCAAGCTCATATGACGCGTGAATGCCAATTAATCGCAGGTATTACGCCAAAGCGTTATATTAATCGTAAGCTATTACCGTAAGTATTTGTTTTTGATGGTGTCAGTCGTTAAGTTTATTTATCATTCGCAAATGATTTCAAAACTCCAATATAAATCCATCTATATCCCTGTGCTCTTGATGCTCTGGTTTGGTTTGTTCATTGATAGCCAGTCATTGGCTGAGCGAGTTCATTACAGTCAATGGATCACCAATGGTTTAGTACTATTGTGCTTTGCTTGGGTGTATTCTCGTGTGACGGCAAGGATAAAAAAGTTGATGCTGTATGGCATTTTTCTGGCGTTAATTGGTGAGGTGGTATTTTCCCTTCTTTTGGGAATGTACGAATATCGTTTAGAAAATGTGCCGCTTTATGTACCTCTTGGTCACAGTCTTATTTATGCCGCCGTGTTTTATATTCAAAAAGAAAAAATCATCCAACACAACAAAGTGCGGGTTGTTTCGATTTTGTATTGGGGAATGATCGTCTATTCAAGCCTTTGGTTGCTACTTGACCAAGATAGATTGGGCTTTCTTTGTATGCTTGGCGTTGTGCTGTTTTTGAAAAAAAAGCCGGGCAACGAGTTGTTCTTTCTCATTATGTTTTTCATGGTTGTGTATTTAGAGTTGCTGGGAACCTATTACCAATGCTGGGCGTGGCCTGATAAATGGTTTTCAACGGTTTCTTTCATCACCAGCAGTAATCCACCAAGTGGCATCAGTGTTTTCTACTTTGGCTTTGATATTGGTTGTTTGTGGATTTATAAAAAGCTGAATAGGCAAAAGTGGAGCAGGATGAAATTACTTAGGCTGCTTAGAAACTCTTAGATAAAAGCTTATAAAAAACAAAACGAGCCACCATTTTCATAGTGGCTCGTTTTATTTATAGATCTGTTTAGTCTGAAAGCTTATAGATCAGCTTCAATGACAGCAACAAGCGCGTCATCTTTAGGCGTTACATCTGGCGAGAAACGAACCACTTTTCCATCTTTGGTGATAAGGAATTTCTCAAAGTTCCACACCACTTCTGGTGCTTTGGTCGCTTCGATTTTATGACCAGCCAACATGGTAACCATGGCGTCACGATTCGGCGTAACAGGCGCTGCTTCAATCAAGCTTTTATATAGAGGATGCTTGTCTTCACCAGTAACAACAATCTTGCTGAACATTGGGAAAGTCACATCGTAAGTTAGGCTGCAGAACTGTTGAATCTCTTCATCGCTACCGGGTTCTTGTCCCGCGAAATCGTTTGCAGGGAAACCAAGGATTTCTAAACCTTGCTCGTTGTATTTCTTGTACAAGGCTTCAAGGCCTTCGTACTGAGGCGTTAAACCACATTTAGACGCAACGTTAACAATCAAAACCGTTTTGCCTTGGTAAGTAGATAGGTCAACGCTTTCGCCTTGGATGTTTTTAACGCTGAGATTTAGTGGATGACTCATAAAAACTCCTTATCAATTTATATTCGATGCAAGAATCTTAGCGGTTTGTTGCTTAAACAATGCGGAAAAATTGCATAACCATAGAGTAGATTTATTTTGAGCTTTTTAAAGGGCCGCCTTGATCTAACAGCAATTCGCGTAGTTTGCAGAACACCTCTGTAGATTGACGAACGCCGTCGTGTTCGTAGCTATTAGTCAGCCAAACTTGCGTGTTGGCAACCTGCTTCGCCGTTTTTAGTGACAGCTCACGAGGCACGTACATATCATTGTGATACACCGCCGCGACGATAGGCACCTTGTTCTCGGCAAGCTTGGCAAGATCGTAAAGCGGCTTATAGTCTTGGTAATCCGCTAGGGAATTTGCAGCATCAGCAAAAGGACGTAACGAAGTAATTTGTTCAAACATCCATGGATAGATCATTTCGCCCGTTAACATCAAAGGCGAGTGTGACGCGTCAAATTCACTAAACTGATCTCGCAGCTGTTGTGCGGCCCAGCTAGTGCTTTCATTAGGTCGGCCATAAATGCTTTCATGGATGACGGCGAAAAGTGGCCCTTCATGGTAGCTGGTGTGGTTCATCACTTGTTCTAAAAATACATCACTGAGTTTGTTCTTGTCGCTGCCAGCAAAGGCTTCATCGACCAACCAATGCAGCTGATCAATCCCTGGTCCCATGCCCAGTAAAATACCGATGCTTTGGAATCGTTCTAAAGTAAGTTGGTCGCCATCAGGCAAAAGCACTTTCTCGTTTGTTAGGCATTGTGCGATCTTCGCCATGACCTTGGCGTCTTCTGGATAACAAGCATAATAGTCTTGGTTTTTTTCGATCACCCGCTGATAAGTTAGCTGGTAAACCTCTTGTGCCGATTCTTCCAGCCCAGCTAATCCGCCCGTCACGTAACACGCTGCTAGGCCTTCTGGTGCTTGGGACAAATACGTCAGCGTGATAAAGCCACCGTAGCTTTGTCCCAAAGTTTCAAATAAACGACCACCATAGACCGTTTTACGTAAGTGTTCGCAGTCGGCCACTATGCTGTCGGCACGGAATTTAAGTAGATAATCTCGGCCGTCCTCCGCAGACAATTTACTGATCAGGTTAGTATCAATTCGGCTGCTGCGACCAGTACCACGTTGATCGATTAAAATGACACGGTGCGTTTTTAAGGCTTCCGCCATCCATGACGGCGAACCTGGCATTGGGCGAGGGGATTTGCCGCCAGGACCACCCTGTAAAAAGAGTAACAAAGGCAGCTCATCTTCAGCGCGGTTTACGTCAACCACTTCACGAGCAAACAGCGTAATCATTGAACTGCTGTCAGGGTTTTCATTAAGACCCTTGTTAGAGCTCTTTTTAGGGCTCTTGTTAAAGGAACGCCAATCCAACGGAACCTCTAGTTCGTGATTGGTGATGAGCATTCCTTTCATTTTGTACTGTTGGCTGACTATGTTCATATTTCCCCGTTACCTTGGCATAGCGATTTAAATCATTTGCCACTTTAGCACTGTCAGACATTGTAGTTCGAATGCTTTTATCCATCAGGATTGATTATTAAGATGTTTTTGCGTCAGCTAAAAAATAGCGCAGAACCTTTTACAGCATTGTTCCCCAGACTTGAAATTGTTATTTTTAGTAGCAATCTATTACTCTAAGCAAAATGATTAGATATGCTTATGGATAGACACGATCCATACTAGATTTACGATAAGATAGCGCTACGGAGTGCCTTTATATGAAAACACTAGATTTTTACTCAACAACAGAAATTGATGAATTGGCTTGGCCTGAAGAAAACTACGACTTAACAATTGATTCTTCGGCATTGCTATTTTTCACAGATTTTAAAAACAACAAACCTTTGGTCGTTGAATCCACAATACCTGTTCTCACTGCCAAAGAGTTGATGCAAAAAGAACACGTACGTTTGAAATTTGTTATCGATGAAAAGAAGCATTTTATTGGTGTAGTTAGCTCTGACGATATCATCGAGCGCAAAATAGTACAGAAAGTGTCTGAAGGCTTGGAGCGAGCTGAAATTGTTGTAGCTGATTTGATGACGGCTAAAAAGAACCTAAAAGCATTGGATTGGCAGGATATTTCTAAAGCCACCATTTCAGATGTAATTACTGCGCTTAAAAACAACGGTGAACGTCACTGTCTTGTTCTTGATCGTGAAAATCATGAGATTCGTGGTATTTTCTCTGCCAGTGATATTTCTCGTAGATTGCGCCTAAATATCGATATCCAAGAAAAAACCAGCTTCTCTAAAGTATTTACAGCAACACTTTAAAGTTCAAATAAGACTTTTTTGTCTGACACTTCCATAGCCCCTTATTGCTCGTTGTTTATAGGCAATAAGGGGCTATTTGGTTTAATGCAGTTCACTTAATCAACTTTTCGATAACATGGTCAAATACATTTACATGCAAAGCCATGCTGTCTCCTTCCTATGAAAACAGTTCTCTCAACATTGGCTCAGGGTTATTTAAGAAGGCTTTGGTAACTCCGTAATGTTCAGTGTCTTCGTATTTTACTGGGTAAATGCCTGTTTTATCGATTTGGTAAATTTTCGCTCCAGGATACGCCATAAGAATCGGTGAATGTGTTGCTATGATAAATTGAGACTGATTTTTTATCAGTTGATGCATTCGACTCAATACAGCGAGTTGTCTTGTTGGTGAAAGCGCGGCTTCCGGCTCGTCAAGGAGATAAAGCCCGTTTCCGCCAAAGCGTTTCAACATAAGTGCTAGAAAAGATTCGCCATGGGATTGCTGATGCAGTGACTTTCCGCCATAACTGTCTTTAATAAATGGCGCTGGTGCAGGGTCTTCATCTAATTCATCAATATTAGTGGCAACGTTATAGAAGCTTTCTGCTCTCAGAAAAAAGCCGTCCCGGTAGCGTTTAAAGGATTTCGAAAGGCGAAGGTAGCTATGTAGATCCGAATGAGTACTGCGTGTACCGAAGTTGAAGTTTTTTGTGCCGCCTTCTGCGTTGAATCCCAGACTGACCGCAATGGCTTCGAGTAAAGTGGATTTGCCGCTGCCATTTTCACCAACAAAGATAGTCACTGCTTTATCGAACTCAATAAAATCCAGTTCCTTTACCGCAGGGATAGAGAAAGGGTAAACGTCAAAAGAGTCGATTAAATCTCGTTTAAGTTCGATGGTTTTTAAATATGGCAGCGGTTCCATGCTCATTACTCTTGTTACTTTTTTTAAGGGTTGTTCACATACAAAAAGAGCCTCAAGGGAGGCTCTTTTGATGAGTTTTAACATAATAGCAATATAGCGCTAAGCAATCCAAATCTGTTGTACGTTGACAAATTCGCGTATGCCTTGTGGGCCAAGTTCACGACCATAGCCGGATTTGCCAATCCCGCCAGAGGGCAGTCTTGGGTCGCTTTTCACGATGCCGTTTACGGCAATTTGTCCTGATTCCAGTGTCTCAATAGCTCGATCTATAGCCACTTGGCTACTGGTCCAAATGCTGGCGCCTAAGCCGTATTCGGTGTCGTTCGCCAGTTCTAGCGCTTGTTCAATAGTATCAATCGGCGTCACGCTGAGCACTGGGCCAAAGGTTTCTTCTTCAAACACTGTCATGCCGGGTTTTACGTCGACTAATAAAGTCGGTGGATAAAAGAAGCCCGAGCGAGATGGCAAATCGCCTCCCGTTAAACAGCGAGCACCGGCGTCGATGCTTTCTGATACTTGGCGATGCAGTTGATCTCGTAAGTCTTTTCTTGCCAATGGACCGAGATTATTACTTTCGTCTCTTGGGTCGCCACACTTCAGTTTGCTAAAGCGTTCTCGCAGCGCTTCACATACTTCGTTATAAATTGATTTCTCTACAAACAAACGCTTCACTGAGATGCATGATTGCCCCGCATTGACCATGCGCGACAGGGTAATTATATCGAGGGCTTTTTCCAAATCCGCATCGGCCATCAGAATACAAGGATCAGAACCACCCAGTTCTAATACGGCAGGTTTTAATCCTGCTGCGGCTTGCGAAGCAATGAATTGTCCCGCCTTACTTGAGCCAGTAAAAGACACGGCTTTGACTTTTGGGTGATCGATCATTTTACTCGCTACCGAGTTTGCTACGGCTAAGTTAGCAACCACGTTTTCTGGTACGCCTGCTTGATAAAAACATTCGACCAATTTGTTTGCCGTGGCAGGCACATTAGGATCGGCTTTTAGTACGCAAGTATTGCCCGCCATTAAGGCTGGCGCTAGAAAGCGCAATGCCAACCAAACCGGCGCGTTCCAAGGCAAGATGCCCAGAACCGTGCCGAGAGGAGGGTATTGCACATAACTGTGGCTTGCGTCTGATTCTAAGGTTTCAGGTGTCAGGAATGCTTCGCCATTGTCAGCGTAATATTCTGCGCACCATGCGCTTTTCTCAACTTCGGCAACGCCTTCTTTAATTGGCTTGCCCATTTCCAGCGCCATTAAATCAGCCAGCTCGTGTTTGTTTTCGCGCATCGTAGCGGCAACGGCTTTTAATATAGCTGCGCGTTTCGGATAGCTTGTGGCTTTCCATCCGGCAAAGCCTGCTGCCACCTTATCGATGGCAGAGCGTGCTTCGTCTAGCGTCAAGGCTTCACAAGAAGGTAAAGCTTGTCCCGTCGTCGGGTTAATGCTTTCAAGCGTTGCGGTTTCTAATTTCGCTGCTGTTAACATGGTCACCTCCTATTAGCTGGCCGCTTTTTCGGCTTGCTTGGTGTTCGATTTGGTTTTCTTGGCTTCCTCTTTAACTGGCATGGTGCTGGACTCTTTAAAAGGTACGCTGCTGGGCAGCTCGATGGCTTTTTTTTCCAGAGGCACCGCTACACCGGATTTCACTGTGAAGTCACGATCCATGCTAAAGAAAGAGCGGCAACCGTCTTCGGTGATCTCGATGGTGTCCGAAATACCGCAGGTTTTATCGCCTTCAATGCCCCACATCCATGGAATCATGTGAAAGGTCATGCCCGGTTTTAGTACCGCAGAATTACCTTGTTTCAAGCTGATGATATAGCCTTCATCCCAGCTTGGCGGGAAGGCGATACCGATAGAGTAGCCAGAGCGAGTAATCAAACTAGCGCCCACTTGGTTGTCCATAATGATATTGCGCACCATGTTATCTACGTCTGACACTGTCATGCCCGGTTGCACCACACGATGAATTTCATTGAGCGCGCGCTTCATGATTTCTTGGGATTGGTACATGGCATCAGACAATTCGCCAAGAATAACAGTGCGCATCATGGCCGTATGATAACGACGATAACAACCGCCTACTTCGAGAAAGACATGCTCGCCGGGTAGAACGGTACGACCTTCGAATGTCGCGTGACCAATCATGGTTCTTGGGCCAGAGGTGACGTAAGGCATCACGGCTGGCGTTTCACCACCAGCTCGGAACATAGCTGCGGCGATTTCCGCACCAATTTCATTTTCCGTAATACCGGGACGACAAATCTCGATGCCTGCTTTCATGCCTGCTTCTGTGGCGAGCGCCGCACGACGCATTACCATGATTTCTTCTTGAGACTTGCAGATCCGACCTTCTTCGACGATGCCGAAGCAATCCATCAATTTGGCATCTCGCAAGGTGGTGTGAATGCAATCCTGCTGATAAGCAGGGAAGAAGTAACTATTGCGTTCATAACCAATACGTTTGTTGCCTAAACCAAATTCACGCAACGCATCCACCAGCATCTGGATGGCATCGCCCGTATCAGGGTAAGGTCGTGTGACCTCTACCCAAGTACGCGCAATCACGTTGGATTCCTCCAACGCGCGGGTGATCATAAACGGCTCTTTTTCGAGCGGAATGACCAGCGCCTGAAAGAAGGAATAACCTGTCGTTTGGTAATCAGTTAAATAAGTAATGTTTTCTGGATCGGTGATCACAATCGCATCCAAGCGACGCTCGGCAATGCGAGCGCGCAATTCACCCAACCGACGCTGATACTCAGCGAAAGTAAATGTCATATCATCGCGTTCAATCATGCGGCTTCCTCCATTACAAAACGTACAGCGTCTTTCAAAATATCCAAGCCTTCTGCAAGGTCTGCTTCTGGGATGGTTAACGGTGGAATAATCTTCAACACTCGCCCGCCACTGCCGCAAGCGCCAAGCATCAAGCCGTTATGGAAACAACGTTGTACGACTTTCGCTGCCACTTCACCGCTACCCATGTCCAAACCTAGAATCAGACCTTTGCCGCGCAGTTCTTTTGCACTGTTTTCGCTAACCAGTGGCTCTAGTACATCGCGTACCGTTTTGACTTTTTTCATGACTTCGTTCATCAGCTTGTCATCGTCAAAGTAGCTCAAGGCGACTTCACCCGCGACAAACGACAAGTTTTGTCCACGGAAGGTGCCAGTGTGTTCACCTGGTGACCAATGCTTATCCAAATCTGGATGTACCAGATTCATTGCCATTGGCGTACCCGCGCCACCAATGCCTTTGGCTAAGGTGATGATGTCTGGATTGATTCCCATGTTATCAAAACTGAAATAAGAACCTGTGCGGCCGCAGCCCACTTGAATGTCATCGACGATCAACACAGAGCCAAATTCTTTGGCGAGTTTTTCTAATTTCTGCATCCATTCTTTGCTGGCGACGTTAACGCCTCCTTCCGCTTGGATAGTTTCTACCATAAAAGCTGCTGGTGGCTTGATGCCACTGGATGGATCACGATACTGACTCGCCAATGCATCTAATGCCGCAAGTGAAGCTTCTTGATCGTGTTCCTGATCGAATAACTCATGGCTGACATGCAGCAAAGGCACGCCAGAAGCCTGACGGAAATACTCGTTGGCCGTTGCTGCCAAAGCGCCTAACGTCATGCCGTGAAAGCCTTGGCTAAAGGCGACAATGTTGTGACGGCCTGTGGCGTTACGTGCCAGCTTCATCGCAGCCTCTACCGCGTTGGTGCCAGTGGGTCCCATGAATTGCATACGGTGTGGCATGTTTCTAGGAACAAGAATGACATCGGTAAACTTCTGCATAAACTTAGCTTTGGCTTGGGTTTGCATATCCAAACTGTGAAGCACACCATCTTTTTGCATGTAATCGATCATTGCTTCTTTCATGTGTGGGTTGTTATGACCAAAGTTAAGCACCCCAGCGCCAGCGAAGAAATCAATGTATTCCTTACCATTTTCATCAATCTGACGTGAGTTTTTTGCCGTAACAAAAACCGTTGGGTACGTGCGAGCGTAAGCTCGAATGTTGGATTCTCGTTGTTCGAAAATAGTCATGTCGTCTCCTTATGAAACTTCTGTTCACTTGCTGTTTTGTGGTTATGCTTTTGGTTTTATCGCTTTGGTAATGATTGATCGGTAAGGCCTGCGAGTTGGCAAAACCAACGGCAGACATCGGCAATCAATCGATCATTGAAATCGTAATGTGGACTATGACAAGCCACGTTGTGACCTTCGCCATCGTCACTACCAATCAAGGCAAACGCACCGGGAATAGCTTGCAAATAGTAGCTAAAATCTTCCGACGCCATGATCGGCAAGGCTTGTCCATGATTAAGAGTTTGTTCGCCATAAAGCGATTGCCAAACCTCGCGTGCATGAGTGGCTTGGTTCTTATGATTGATGGTTGCTTGATAGCGCATGTCGTGTTGTACAACGCATTCCACGTCATAAGCTGCCGCAGTTTGCGTGGCGACATCGGTAATATGTTGGTTGATTAGCTGCCGAGTCGCTTCGTCAGGCACACGAATGCTGCCGCTTAGCGTCGCTGTTTCTGGAATCACCGTTGGCGCTGTTCCGCCATGTATTTGCGTTACGCTGATCACTGCTGTGGCTTGAGGTGCAATGCGTCGGCTAACGATCTGCTGTAACGCCACATTCACAGCACTGGCCGCCAAAATTGGATCGGCACATAATTCTGGTTGGCTGGCGTGCCCGCCACGGCCTTTGAATTTCATGCTGAAAGTTCCATTGCCGCACATGACAATATCGTCTGGGCAAGCGATCGTGCCATATGGCAGAGCAGGCCAGTTGTGCCAACCGTAAATTTCTCCGACATTTTCCAATGCGCCATCTTTGATCATTTCGCGGGCACCATGAAAACCTTCTTCGGCTGGCTGAAAGATGAGTACCACGGGCTGAGGTAACTCTTTTTCAAATTGTTTTAACCAACGTGCTGTTGCTAGCAGAGTGGCTGTATGTCCATCATGACCACAAGCGTGCATGCAGCCTTGGTTTAGTGATTGCCATGCTTTGCCTGTTTGCTCGTCAATTGGCAAGGCATCCATATCTCCACGCAAAGCAATCGTTTTGCCTTTAGCGTTTTTGTTCAGCCACGCTATAGTTCCTGTATCGGCACAAGCACGCCATGGAATATCCAATGCATCAAGCTGGCTTCGCACCAATGATGCGGTGTTTTTTTCTTGCCAACTAAGCTCGGGATGAGCGTGTAACTGCTTACGCAAGTTTTCAGCGAAGATAATATTCTCTTGCCATATTTTCTGCATAACGCCTCCCTTAAAATATTATTAAAACCCTGTGAAATTTGAAAAACTTCATACAGTAGTAATTAAATATTTACGGGGTTGCAAGGGTAGAAAATAAAAAGAACGTCAATTGAAAGTATAAAATGTAGTAAATTGAACATAAAAACATCAAAAAAAACGCTCAAAACAAACACATAGAGAAATATGTAAAAAATTCAAAAAAAACCTGAAATTCACATTTCAATCAATAAAATAGACGTATTATCGTGCTCCATAAGTGCGCGCCAACGCCCTAAAAATAAGCGATTAGCTCAAAATTAATGCCTGGAAATAAATATCATGTCTAATGATTAGTTATGTAAGTTTATTACGGATTAAATGTTACATATCTAACTATTAGTGTTGTAGTTTTATTTATCTGTTGTTTGGCTGCTTTATAAAAGAAAAGACTAAGGGAATAGAGAAAATAAGAGAGAGATGAGTTGGTGGGAATAGTGTTTTAAAATGAGAAAGTCTTGATGTTGAATAAATATGAATATTGTTTTTAATCTAAAAAATACACGCTATATTCGTTTCCTAATCTGGGAATTAAATTATTTTGCTCCCATTTCAAATTGAATTTAGGCTAAGGTAGATCCGTCTTTTTATCTTTTCTTAGGTGACTTATGCATAAACTCCCGCCTCGTGCGTTGGAATACCTTAATGCTATTGCTCGGTATAAAACATTACGAAAGGCTGCCGCTAGGCTGAATGTTGATCCTTCTGCTGTAAGTCGTTTGTTGTCACAGTTAGAGGAAAGTTTGCTATTACCTATCTGGGACAGAACGAATAATCGCAATCCAATTACTCCAGCAGGAGAGGAACTACTTCAGTATTATCGAAAAATGTCTGCAAGCGAGCAGGCAACTTTATCGAGAATCGATGACTTACTGAACCTACGAACTGGCGAAGTCCGCATTGCGGTAGGTGAGGGGATTTTAGGTGATCTTATTTCATCTTCATTGCAGTCATTTTTGGAAAAGCATAAAGGGATTCAACTTTCGGTAGAAATGGCTGGAGCACAGGATGCGGTACAGTTACTGCAGGAGGAACATATTGATTTTGCGTTAACCTATGCGTCGGTGAATAACCCTAAACTATATTGTCATTTAGAAACCAGCCATCCTCTTGAATTAATAGTACCGCCGGGACATGCTCTAACCAAGCAAGAAACCCCTGTTACTTTCCATTCTGTTGCCGAGTATCCTTTTGCGTTGCTTGATAAATCTACTGGTATGGGGCGTTTGGTCACACTTGCAGAAGAACTAAATCATTTAAAATTAACACCGCGTTTGCGAACCAACTCAGTTGCGGCGTTGAAGAATTTTGTGATGTCGGGCCTTGGTATTACTTTTATGCCGTTGTTAACAGTACGTGAAGAAATTAAACAAGGAAAAATCGTCGTTATTCCTATGGAAAGTAATATTTTTTCCCAAGCAAAAGTTCAAGTTTTAAGCATAGAGAGTAGAGAGCTAACTTTGGCTGCTCAGGCTTTATTGAAACATCTTAGCGAAACAATGGAATTCTTAGCTCTTAAATAGTGCGATAGGTTTTGTTTTGCCTTACGTGTTGACTTAATTGCAACGCTTTGATGCTTGTGATGTCAACAGCTCAAGTTTAAGTTGGTTGTGTGGATAATAAAATGATAGAAAAATCACATGACTCTAAAATCATAAAGGAACTCAAAAATGACAGTTATCAATCAAGTATTAGGCAAAACTCGTTTGTTTAAAGCAATGGCATTGGGAGCGGCGATTTCATCCATGTCGTTTGCCGTCCAAGCTCAAACAATCAACCTAAGTTATAACGGTGCGGCTGATGTAGATAAGAACGCCGTACATTTATTTGCGACGAATCTGCAAAAATTAGTAGATCAGAAAACCAATGGTGAGCTGACCTTAAAGCTTTATCCAAATAGCATGTTGGGTGAAGAGGAAGAGCGCATGGAGCAGGTATTAAATACTCCAAGTCTAAATGTTGCTTCTTTTGGTGGTGTTTCTCCTTTATTTCCTGAAATTTTTGTTAGTGCAATTCCTTTCCTATTCAGTGATTTTGATCAAGCCCGTCAGTTTTTTGATGAAGGCAGTTACTGGAAGGCAGTGCAGAGCGAGTTTTATAAGCGTACTGGTGGACACCTAATGGCCGTAGTGGAAGAGGGCGGTTTTCTTGCCTTTACCAATAATAAGCACCCAATTAAATCTCCGAAAGATTTTGAAGGTCTTCGTTATCGTGCCATGGATAAAAGTCAGGTTGCTCTTTACAACGCATTTGGTGCGTCTGGTACACCAATCCCTTGGACAGAAGTTTATCTTGCACTAAAAACAGGTGTCGCTGATGGTCAGATGAATCCGCCTATGTACATTATTTTAGGCAGTTTATTTGAGGTGCAAAAATACGCAACTTTGGCAAATATCCAATATTCAGACCAGTTCTTAGTAGGTAATGATGAATTGCTAAAAAGCTTATCAGCTAAAGACAAAACGGCTTTGTTAGAGGCTGTGAAAGAGGCTAATGACATCAACAGAAAAGCGGTGCAAAGTCAGGTTGAGTCTCGTATTGCTTTCTTGGAAGAAAAGGGGATGGAAGTATATCGCCCTACGGCTGCAGAGTTAGAAGAGTTTCGTACAGTAGGTCAACCTTCTTACTTTAAGTGGTTAGAAGAGGAAGGTATTGATCAAAAATGGGTAGATTTAGCATTAAAAGATGTAGGTTTTAAAAAGTAAATCCCATTTAGTTCGGCGCCTTCGGGCGCCGTTACGAGGCAATTATGACTCTGAATTCTATACGTGCATCAGCGTATCGCTTGTTGTTGTTTATATCTGCATCCATTCTCGCTATGAATGTATTGCTTATTTTGTATAGCGTATTTACTCGCTATATTTTAAATCATTCGCCTATTTGGTCGGATGAACTTTCTCGGTATGGAATCATTGCCAGTGTCATGTTGGCGATGTCTTGCGCTTATGTAGACTCACGGCACATGAGAGTCTCTTTTGTCGAACAAAATGTCGGTCATACTGCTCGTCAGTTGATTCGTATGTATCAATGGTTGGCCGTGCTGTGCGTCTCGTTATTTTTTACTTACGTAAGTGCACGTTACTCAATATCCATGGGTAAGTTTGCCAGCATGAGTCTTGGCGTGAGTAAATCGATTCCTTTGTTATCTGTGCCTATTGGCTTTGGTGCATTATTTCTGATGGTATTTATACAAGGGCCATTCCCACAGAATCAAGAGAGGAATGAAGCATGTTGATTGCTATTGTTGTTACCTTTTTAGTGAACATATTATTAGGCGTGCCATTATTCATTTGTCTTTTATTGGCATCATTAATCGGCTTTTATTTTGTCGATTTTTCGTTAGCTTATCGCATGGTTCCACAACAGTTTTTTGGCGGTATTAATTCCTTTGCTTTAATGGCCATTCCGCTCTTTATCTTTGCCGGTAACTTGATGAATTCCTCAGGATTGACGTCACAATTGATTCGTTTAGCGAACTCATTGGTCGGACATCTACGTGGTGGCTTGGGTTACGTTAATGTGGTCTCTAGCGTGTTTTTTGCCGGTGTGAATGGTTCAGCCGTGGCAGATACCTCTGCTCTTGGGTCGCTGCTGGTTCCCGCGATGAAAAAAGAAGGCTATTCAACTAGCTATGCAGCAGGTTTAACCGCAGCCAGTTCTTTGATTGGACCTATTATTCCACCTAGTATTTTCATGATTCTTTATGCGTCTTTGACTAATACATCAGTGGGTGATTTGTTTCTTGCAGGCGTCATTCCAGGCCTACTGCTTGGCGGTGCATTTATCGTTATGAATTATCTGTATGCCAGAAAAGCTGGTTTACAAAGTCAAACAGAAAGATCCAGCTTTAAAGGCGTTTTACAGGCTTTTTGGTATTCGGCCCCAGCCTTGATTGCGCCTTTTATCATTGTCTCTAGTATCGTTTTTGGTTTTGTTACACCTACTGAATCGGGTGCTTTAATTGTTGCTTACGCTTTGTTGCTGGGTTTGTTGAATCGTAGCTTATCCTTTACCAAGCTTCGTGAAGCTCTGGTTGATACAGCTATTTTGACTGGCACCATCTTTGTCATTATTGCTGCGTCGTCTGTAGTTAGTTGGTTATTGGCTTACGCACAATTACCTTCACAGCTCGTTGTATATCTGGAGCCTTTTAAAAATAATCCGACGGTTGTGCTTTTGATTCTTAGCCTGATTACTTTTTTTATCGGTATGTTGATGGAGGAAGTATCTGCGCTGATGTTACTTACGCCGGTATTTTTTCCAGTGGCGATTGCCTCAGGTGTTGATCCTGTGCATCTTGGTGTGGTTATCACCATAAATATCACTATTGCATTGATAACACCGCCAATGGGAGCATGTGTCTTTGTGGCTGCTGCGGTGAGTAAAATTGAGATTACTGAGATGTTTAAAAGTATTTGGCCGTTTGTGATGGTGGCTGTTTTTGCTCAGATCTTTGTTATTTGCTTTCCAAGCTTAACCTTACTACTACCGAGTATTTTTAATTGATATGAGCAGTTACAGACCACCAAATCAGATTCCTCCGTCAAATGATTTTTCTTGGGATAATTACAGGCAAATTACCATTGAGGATAACGGGGAAGTATTAATTCCCCTGAGTACATCGAACCGGTTGGTAACGTATCCTTTCTACGCAAAAATGGGTATTGCCAATGCTATTCCAGAGTGTTTTGTGCGGGAAAGTGTGTTTGATAAATTACACCAAGTAACCAAGCTTATGCCGTCTGGTGTAAGGCTAGTTGTGCTAGATGGTTGGCGTCCTTTTTCGGTACAACAATATTTGTTTGATACTTTAATTAACATCTTGAAAAAGTCGTTTCCGAATCATGCTGAAAGTTATTTGCATGAAAAGGCAAAAAGTCTGGTTTCACCACCAAGTACCGATGTTAAAGCCCCCAGTCCGCACCTTACTGGCGGATCGGTCGACGTGACCTTGTGTGATGAAATGGGGCGCTTTTTAGATATGGGTACTCACTTCGACGAAGCTAGTCAGTATTCATGGACTGATGCGCTTGAAACTCCCAGTTGGAACAATAAAGGGCCGCAGGAGAATCGTCGGATTCTTTATAACGCAATGATCGAAGTAGGTTTTACTAACTTGCCTAGCGAGTGGTGGCACTACGACTTTGGAAATCAGCTGTGGGCGTATCGCTCTGGAAGTAAGAAGGCGATCTATGGTGTTACTCGACCAAGAGACATCCTTAAGCAATGGGAAAGTGAAATAATAGATAACGGTTTTATATAGTTTTCTGTTGGATATTTGGGGGTAGATCAAAAACTAAGTTGCCCTAGATAATATTTGTTATCTAGGGCAATCATTTCAAATAAACTGCTACAGTTTAGTTGTTCAAATACTTGTACATTAACATTGTCTTTTTTAATTAAACGAATGACTCTATTCATTTTTGTATTGCATCATTTGGGTTTATCGAACCGCTGATTCATTGATATACCAAGTGTCATTTTTTCGGTGGATACCAATGACGATCAGCGCTTCGCGTTTCTCGTAAATGCCTTTCCACACAAAACGAAAGCAACCGTCATGATCGTCATCCCGATAGCCTTGTAAAGCCCCAAAATACTCGTAACCCACGTTTCGACCATTTCTGGCTTGCATGTGTTTGATATCATGCTCAAAACGCTCTGGAGAGAAATCGACAAGATCCTTTTCTTCGTAATGTTTAACAAACAACTCATAGTTGCCCGTGTCATCTGCTTTCAGCATTTCCTTAAGGAATTTTTCCGCGATGGCTCTTTCATTTTTGAGTTCAGGCATAGTGGTTTCCTTATGAATTTGTCGTGAAGTTTTAACGAGTCTAACTGTTGTCGGGTCTATTTACGAAACTTGGCCAAATGACAGCTTGCTATACTTGTCTCCGAGTTACATCTAGTGCTTTAAATAACTTATTTTTAAACTTTGTTAAACTGCATATTTTTTAAAAATACATCAATAAATTTTTGCACCGCGGGTAGTTTTTCCCGGTTTTTGCAGCTGTATAAATAAAAATTTCGGTAAATAATAGGGTCGCAAATAGGTATTATTACTAGTCCATTTTGTTTCACTGATTCGATTGCATAAGGCAGACAGATAGTAACCCCTAAACCATTTGCAACCATGCTCAAGGCCGTTGACATGAAGTTAACCTGGTATTTCGGACTAATAATATATTCAGAAGACTCACGTAATAAATTGTCAATGATAAGTTCAGTGAAGGATCCACGAAGAGTTATTAGCTCTAGGTTGGCAAGGTCTTTCCATCTAATATTGGTATCTTTCGCAATCGGATGATTTGGGGGGAGTGCCAAATGAAAAGGGTGTGAGAATATTAACTGTTTGTTAAGGTTAGATAGTAATTTTCTTTCTGGTCCAATACCAATATCGGCCTCACCTAGGTTGACAATTTCTTGTACTTTTTCCACCCCACAATCAATTAGACTGACTTCAACCTGAGGAAACATTTTGCTATATAGAGCGATAATCCTTGGTAATTCAGCCGATGCTAGTTGCTGAACGACAGCAATTCTTACTTTGCCATAGTCAAGTTTTTTTAGGCCCATTACTTCATTTGTCAGAGCGTCCATCTCATCTAGCATACGGATAACGGCAGGAAGAATGTTTCTTCCGGCTTCGGACGTTTCTAATTTTCTGGTTGATCGATCAAACAAGCCTAATTCTAAGTTGAGCTCTAATTCCTTGATAATACTACTAAGTGCTGATTGGGTGATGTGCAGGTTTTCTGCCGCTTTAGTGAAGCTTCCCTCTTGGTGAACCGCCAGAAATGCTCGTAATTGTCTTAGCGTTACATTCATTAGATTATCCTATATATTTATCAATATAATCTGATTGTCTAATAAATATATACCTTATAGTATTTTTTACATAAAGATAAATATCTTCAAAATAAAAATAGAAGGGCTTATGGACATCAAAAAGACATTTTTACCTGTTGACGAGCGCAGCGATTTTTCAATTCACAACCTACCTTACGGAGTTTTCAGTAGCGATACATTAAGCCCTAGGGTAGGGGTTGCTATAGGTCATCAGATTATAGATTTGAGTCAACTTGAAGAGGCAGGCCTTCTTCCTACTTCAGACAACACTGTTTTTAATAGTGACACACTTAACCCTTTTATTTCTCTTGGAAGAGAGATCTGGCATGAAACACGGGCTCGCCTTCAAGACCTTTTGGATTTCAATAATCCAGAATTACGTGACAATAACGAACTGTGTGACAAAGCAATCGTTAACCAAGCTGATGTTCAAATGCATTTGCCTATTCATGTTTCTTCTTATACTGACTTTTATTCATCTCGTGAGCATGCCTTTAACGTTGGCTGTATGTTTAGAGACCCTGATAATGCCTTAATGCCTAATTGGAGTGAGCTGCCTGTTGGTTATAACGGTCGTGCTAGTTCTGTCGTAGTTAGCGGTACAGATATAGTTCGTCCAAGCGGGCAGATCAAAGTTCCTGATTCAGAACGACCAATTTTTTCTAGCTCTCGAAAATTAGACTTTGAGTTAGAAACTGCTTTTATAATTGGGCGTCCAAACGCTATGGGTAAGCCTGTTTCTATTGAAAACGCTCACGAGCATATATTTGGTATGGTACTTCTCAATGATTGGTCAGCACGTGATATCCAGCAATGGGAATACGTTCCACTCGGCCCGTTTAATTCTAAAACATTTGCTTCTTCTATTTCGCCTTGGGTAGTGACTCTTGAGGCTTTAGAGCCATTTCGTTGTTCTGCACCTAAGCAAGAACCTTTACCGTTACCTTATTTACGCGAGAAGCGTGATAACAATTTTGATATTAACCTTGAAGTATCTTTCGATGTTTCAGGTCACGAAACGGTTATTAGTAAAACAAACTTCAAGTACATGTATTGGACAATGCCTCAGCAACTGGCACACCACACTATAAGTGGCTGCAATATGCAAGTTGGTGATTTGTTAGGCTCGGGAACTATTTCGGGGAAAGATAAGGGGAGTCGTGGCAGTTTGCTTGAGCTGACTTGGAATATGACAGAAGCCCTTACCTTAAATAATGGTGAATCACGATACTTTATTGAAGATGGAGATGGCATCGTCATACGAGGATATGCTCAAAAAGATGAGGTGCGTGTAGGGTTTGGTGAAGTACGTGGAAAAATTCTTCCTGCTAACGAGTTTAATTATTAAGGCGAATATCATGATTAAACTTTATAGCTATTTTAGAAGTTCAGCTGCATATAGGGTGCGTATCGCTTTAAACCTTAAAGCGCTGTCATATGAGTACATCCCCGTTCATCTGTTAAATAATGGAGGGGAGCAACATACCGCTGATTATGAATCTATAAACCCAATAAAGCTGGTACCTGCTCTAGTTGATGGAGAACAAACTATTACTCAATCACTGGCCATAATTGAGTATCTTGAAGAAGCCTACCCTAATACAACATCGCTTATGCCTGACGATGTCAATTTGCGAGCTAATATTCGTGCTTTTAGCCAAATCATTGCATGTGATATTCATCCTGTAAATAATTTAAGAGTTATTCAATACTTAAATAATAAATTAGATGTCGATGAGACACATCGTAATGATTGGTATAAGCATTGGATTACAGTTGGTTTTGATGCATTGGAAAAGGTTTTAGCCAAACAACCTGGAAAATTCTGTTTTGGTGATGCTCCAACCATGGCGGATTGTTGTCTAGTTCCTCAAATTTATAATGCCAGACGTTTTGAGATGAGCCTTGATAATTACCCAAATATTCTTTCGGTTTATTCATCTTGTAAAGAGCACCCAGCATTTATTCAGGCCGAACCAGAAAAACAACCCGATATGGCTTAATATTAGAGGAAACTGTTATGACATTTAAAATAGAGCAAATTCACCATGTTGCATATCGTTGCAATGATGCAAAAGAAACTGTGGAGTGGTACACGAAAAATCTTAATATGGATTTCATTTTAGCCTTTGCTGAGAACCAAGTGCCTTCAACCAAAGAGCCAGACCCTTATATGCATATTTTTCTGGATGCTGGTAACGACAATGTACTAGCATTTTTTGAACTTCCCACCCAGCCTAAAATGGGGCGCGATGAAAATACTCCAACATGGGTTCAGCATATCGCTCTTCGCGTCCATGATCGCGACATGCTTTTAGCTGCAAAAAAACAACTTGAAGAAAATGATGTTGATGTACTAGGTATTACAAATCATGGTGTATTTCATTCGATTTATTTCTTTGATCCAAATGGACATCGAATTGAACTGACATACGACGATATAACAGCTAAAGCTAAAATAGCTCAAATTACAGAAGAAATAAAATACGAAATGCTTGATGAGTGGACGAAAACCAAACGTGCTCCCAAGCATACGGCTTTTCTTCATGCAGAAGAGTTTGAGGCTAAAAAAAACAATTAAATTATTCTCATTAATTTGTCAATTAGTACGAAAAGTTAAACGTTATAAAAAGAGGTATTAAGGAACATTAGCGGCATTATCCAAGTATAAATTAGAAAAAATATTTCCTGCTATTGCTTAGTAGTAGAAATAATAAAAACAAAAATTAAAACTTAATTGAGGAAATAGATATGTTTAAAACTATGCGCTCTATATTATTAGCCGGTACTGTGGTAGCAGGAATTAATACACCTGTTTCAGCACAGACAGTACTAAATGTAAGCACTTGGTTACCCCCTACGCATGTACAAAATTCTGTAGTGTGGCCAACTTGGGGGAAGTGGGTTGAAGAAGCCACAGAAGGGCGAGTTACAGTTAATATTGAGAACAGCTCTAATAACCCAGCCCAACTATTTGAAGTTGTTGAAGACAGTGTTGCTGATGCGTCTTTTAGTTTTAATGGTTTTGTTCCTGGTCGCTTTGAGTTAGAGCAAATTGTCGAGCTTCCTGGGCTTGGAGCTAATGCAGAAGCGGCTTCTTTGGCTTACTGGCGAACTTATAAAAAATACCTACAAGCGGCAAATGAATTTGATGGACTTGAGGTTATTGGCTTATTTACTCATGGACCTGGCGTTATGCATACTCGCTTTCCTGTAAATAGCTTAGATGACCTAAAAGGCAAAAAAATCCGTATTGGAGGAGGAGTTCAAGCAGAAATTGGTAAACGACTTGGTGTAATTCCTGTCGCGGCGCCTGGAAATAAAGTCTATGAGCTTTTGCAAACAGGGGTAGTTGATGGTGCATTTATGCCTATGGTTGAACAACAAGGTATGCGTTTAGTTGAAGTTGCTCCTTATGTAACTGTGCTACCTACAGGCATGTACATGGGAGCGTTTTCTATGTTTATTAGTCCAGATTTTATGGACTCCATAGGTAAAAAGGATGCCGAAGCAATTCGCAGTGTATCAGGTGAACGCTTATCTTTAATGGCAGGAGCTGCTTGGGATAAAGCTGATATTGATGCGAAAAAGTTTTCTGAGGAAAATGGAGGTCAAGTTAATTTACTAAGTTATGGCAATCAAATGTCATTAGATTATCTAAAAATTACGGATGGTATTGATCAAAGCTGGTTAGATGCTGTAAAAGGCAAGAAAGTTGATGCGCAAGCTGCATTAGATTTCCTACGAATAGAAGCTCAAATGTACACAGCTAAACAAAAAGATACTGGAGCTAATTAATGTCTTTTATCTCATGGTTGAATGCAAACTATGAGGAGAGAGGGCCAATGAAATGGTTGGCCTTCTTCTTTGAGCTAATAGCGGCAGCCACTCTATTTGCTCTTATGATCCTCACATGTGTTGATGTTGTTGGTCGTTATTTTCTTAATCATCCTTTAATCGGAGCTACAGAATTAACTGAGATTGGCTTAGCTATTGTTATTTTCTCAGTGATGCCTGTTGTGACATGGCGTGGTTCGCATATTGTGGTCGATTTAATTGATGCATTTATAAAAAATACTTATTTACGGGTGTTGGCATTAGTTTCATCTGTCGTTATTTCATCTTCATTGTACTTTATATCTTTTAGAATATGGGATGTTGGATCTCGTATGTTAAGACGTAATATTACTACTGAATTTTTACATATTGAAACTGGACTTATTGTTCAATATATTGCGGTATTGAGTTTTGTTACTGGAATAAGTGCTCTCCTTTATTTTTTATTATCAGTCTTTACACAACCAAATTCAGGAGAAGAGAAATGACTTTGATCCTAACAAGTTTTGCAGTTCTTTTAATAATGATAATGTTATTAAGGATTCCAATTGCATTTGCAATGGGCGTAGTTGGTTTCTTTGGCTTTGCAATTTTGAGCGGTCTAACTTGGGGGGATATAGGGAATTTTAGGTGGAGTATCCCACTTTCAATGGCTTCCAATCGTATTGTTGATACAGCGCAAGATTATGGTCTTTCAATAATTCCCCTATTTATTCTAATGGGGAATTTGATAACAAGGTCTGGCCTTTCAAAACAACTATACGCTGCTTCATATGCATTTCTTTGTCATAAAAAAGGTGGTTTAGCGATGGCGACTATCGCAGCCTGTGGTGGTTTTTCTGCTGTTAGCGGTTCTAGTCTTGCGACCGCGGCAACCATGGCAAAAGTAGCGATGCCACCAATGCGAAAATATGGCTATAGTGATGCTTTAGCAACAGCTTCTATTGCCTCTGGTGGCACATTAGGTATTTTAATACCGCCAAGTGTAATGTTGATTGTGTATGGGTTATTAACTCAAACGAGTATTCGAGAACTATTTGCAGCTGGGCTTATACCAGGCATATTAGGAATCTTTCTATATCTTGGGGCCGTTAAATATGTTGTTTGGCGTGATCCAAGTGCAGGCCCTTCTGCTGAAGCAATGAGCTGGGCTGAAAGGCTGCATGCCCTAAAGGGCGTGCGGGATATCTTGGGGCTATTTATTCTGGTGATGGGCGGTATCTATTTAGGTATATTTACACCGACAGAAGCCGCAGGTATTGGTGCTGGAGGAGCATTGGTTATTGCATTATTACGTCGAAGCTTGAGTTTATCATCCCTGTTCAAAACACTAGCGGATAGCGCTCGAACATCAGCGACATTATTCGTGATTATTATCGGTGCATTGATATTTTCTGATTTTATTAACCGTGCTGGGTTGCCTGGAATGATGGTGGATTTTGTTGTGTCACTAGATGTTGCTCCCATTTTGGTGATCTTCGTTATTTTAATGATTTACATTATTTTAGGTATGGTCTTAGAGAGTTTTTCCATGCTCCTCCTTACCATTCCTGTATTTTTTCCTATAGTTTCCGAGCTAGGTTATAGTTTAGTTTGGTTTGGTATTGTTGCTGTTATTGTCGTTGAGATTAGCTTAATAACGCCGCCTGTCGGAATGAATGTCTTTGTGTTAAGTAGTATTATTAAGGATGTCAAAACAGGGACTATTTTTAGAGGTGTATTACCTTTTTGGACTGCGGATATAATTCGCTTACTTCTCGTTGTTTTTATCGTTCAAATTTCAACGTGGTTGCCAGATATGATTTACAAATAATATGCATCTTTATCTTTTTAAAAATGTGTTTGGGTTTTCATATAAAGCCAGTAAGTAAGAATTTATACTGGCTTTATATGGTGTGGATTGATTTTAATCAGATGTCTGTGGGTTAGGCTCTAGATTAAATAATTTAAGAAAAAAGTAGATCTTTGAATGTATTCCAAAGTGTCAGACGCGATTGAAATATGAATAGGAAGAGTTATTTTGAGGTAAACTTTACCTCCAATATTATGGGAATGTGCACATGTCGCTAAAAATACTCAGCCACTTATGGAAGTCACCGATACTTTAAAACTTAAATGTTTATCGCCTAATCTAAGTTACTTTCAGATTCAACAAAAACTAACTTTGTCTGCCACTTATAGGCTACCGCTTAACTAGCCAAAATTCTTACGATTTCTGGCTTGCATGTGTTTGATGTCATGCTCAAAACGCTCTGGAGAGAAATCGACAAGA
>TARA_R110002033_G_scaffold11624_1_pt1 | contig 35097 bp, 37 predicted proteins | sample TARA_R110002033 | Tara Oceans TARA_R110002033 (sample SAMEA4397051) | marine metagenome | biome: Polar Biome; feature: [SRF] surface water layer (ENVO:00010504); material: water (ENVO:00002006), including particulate matter (ENVO:01000060) such as... | depth 5 m
CTAAGCCAGACCTGTAAATACCTTTTTTAAACAAAAATGACGTTTTTTACGGAACCTTGGGATTTCCCGGGCAAAAGAAAACCCGAAAGAGAACAGATCCGCGAGGCGTTCCCGCCTGAGGCGTAAGGCGCCGTAAATCGCCAGATGGAAGGCATCCATACGGCCCGCCAATGCCTTAATCCAGCCAGCCCCCCCGAAAAAACGGTACATAAATTGCTTCCATGCATCATGGAACGCAGAAAGACGCAGAAACAAGGGTGGGTTTAAAAGTGCGCCACCCTTATTCGTAATCTCGAAGACGGTCGGCAGGGTTAAAAAACGATCCTGATCTTCATCCCATATATAAGTCGGAGAACCAGGGCGGGAAAAGCTGTGCGATGCGCTGCCGCCCGCCTGTGGCAACGTCGTCCCGGCATCAACAAAAGAGGCGTATTTCAGATCGTTAAACGACTGCCATTTTCCTGCCATGGTCCACGGGCAGATGACGCGCGCCGGGAACAGGTTTTTCAAGAGGCCTCAACACTTCTTAAACCTTCATACTGGCACACTGACTTTGGCAACCTGACCACACAAGGCAGGCAATTAGGGTTTCACAATTGTCTGTCATTTTGTATAACACTTCCGCCGATGTTGCCAAAAAGAGCAACACGTTGGGTACACTGCATTTTTGACGACAGGGGAGATCTGCGGCAATGGCCGGAAGACAAATCGTATCACTTGCTGCACTTGCGGCCATTATTGGCGGGACAACTGGCTATATTCTTTCCGACCCACAACAGGGACACCATGGCCCACTTTCTGCTTATGCAGCGGAAAGCGCGACCATGCCGAAACCTGCAATGTCGCCGAAGCATCAGGCGCTCAATGAAGTTGCTTCTGTTGCGGAAACGACACATGCAGTTGAAGGTTCCCTCCAAGATCAAAATAATTCATCACGGCAGGACACTGTTGTTTTGGAAAAAGGATCAAACCTGATGGCCGTGCTGACCGGTGCAGGTTTGGAGCGTTCGGTTGCGTTTGAAGCAATTGAAGCACTGCGCGACGTTTATAATCCGCGCAAATTGCGGGCTGGCCAGGAATTTGACCTGGTTTATGCCAGCGAAATCAGCGGCGACACCGGCGACCTTCTCGACACTTTGCGCTTTCAGCCCGATGCGGAAACCATTGTTTCAGTATCGCGCACTGACGACGGATTTAGCGCATCGACAGACAAGGTCGAACTGGTAAGCTCGCCCAATGCAACAAGCGGCACCATTGATCAGAGCCTGTTTATGGCGGCAGAAAAGAACGGCATGCCGTTATCGGTGCTGATGGAAATGATCAAGCTGTATAGCTATGACGTTGATTTTCAGCGTGACATTCAGCCCGGCGACAGCTTTGAAGTCATGTATGACGACATGAAAAATACCAAAGGCGATCTGGTGCGCCATGGTGACATTGTTTATGCCAGCATGAGCATTCGCGGCACCGACTATCGCCTGTATTCCTATACCGACAGCGATGGCAACCAGGATTTTTACAACGAGAAAGGCGAATCGTTTCGTCGCGCCTTGATGCGCACACCGATTAACGGTTCTCGCCTGTCTTCGGGATTTGGCATGCGCAAACATCCGATTTTGGGATATAGCCGCATGCATCAGGGGGTCGATTTTGCCGCCCCGACCGGCACGCCGATTTTTGCTGCCGGTAACGGCACCATTGAACGGATTGGCAAGGTTGGCGGCTATGGCAATTATATTCGCCTGCGCCACAACAGCAGCTATGAAACGGCCTATGGTCATATGTCGCGCTTTGCCAAAGGGCTGCATACCGGATCGCGGGTGAAACAGGGTGATGTGATTGGCTATGTCGGCATGAGCGGCAGCGCCACCGGCCCGCACCTGCATTTTGAAATTCTGAAATCAGCCCATCAGGTCAACCCGATCAGCGTGAAAATGCCAAGCGGACGGACCCTGACCGGGAAGGAACTTGATCGTTTCCGTAACAGTTCGGAGCAATTGCAAAAGCAATATGCCGAGTTGGCGATCAAAGGGGCGAAAGTTGCCAGCGCCGACTGAAGCGATCTAACGATTTGTCGTTCTTCCGAACCCTGCCAGTTCCCCCTGGCAGGGTTTTGTTTTGTTCCCATAACATGCAGCGTTTTACCATCGCAGACGGTTGGCCCTTTTCGGGGGCTCCGGACACGACAATCGGGCAGGGTATACGGATATTTCTGCAATCATCGCTGGGAAAATGTCTGAAGTTCGTCCAGCATCACATCATAAAATTCGCGGGCGACACCCGATAACGGATGCACATTTGAGGTAATCACCTCAAGCGGTTCGAGAATTTGCGGGCGAAAGGGCAAAAGCCTGACATTGGACAGGTTAAATGAGTCTGCGAACAAACGACAATTTAGCGCATCGACCAATGCCACCCCGACCCCAAGATTAACAAAAGACAGGGCATGAACCGTTGTGTGAACCTCCACCGCCCGGTTGAATGCAAGCCCGCGATCCGCATAGATCCTTTTTAGCGCCTTTGTTGTCGCATTCTCGGAATCAAGGGTGACCCAGGGAGAATCGGCAATAGCTTCGGGTGTGAGTGCGTCCAGATGCGCCGCCGGGTGATCCTTGTGGATCGCGCAGTGACATAACAAATCCATCGCCACCGATTCGTGGCTAAAGGAACTTTGCGATTTATCGACAAGCCCGATCTGATATTGGCCGGTTGATATTCCCTGACGAATCACCGAACACCCCGCCTGATGCAAGCTGACCTGGACACCGGGATGCTTTTGTAAATAGCGCGCAATCAATTCTGGCAAGAACCGATAAGATGGACCGAAAATACTGCAAATGCGCAGGCGACCGGCCTTGTTGTTTTTTGCCGCTTTCAAGCTGTCATCAAGATGATTAAGGCCCTGAAGCAAGGCATAAACCTCGTCATGCAGGAAATGGGCTTCATCGGTCGGGATCAGTTTGCCGTTACTGCGCGCAAACAGCCTGTAGCCAATATCGCTTTCGAGATTGGTCAGCATTTTGCTCGCCGCGGGCTGGCTGACAAAACTTCTTTCGGCGGCCCGGGTGATACTTCCGGTCACAAAAACCTCGTGGAAAATCCGCAAGCGCCTGACATTCATCGCCATAATCTAAAGTTATAACCTTATTAAAAACATTCAATATCATTATTAAAGTACTTAAACTAGCATCAGATCAAGCGTCGGATCAGAGCGCGGCACAAATAACAAAAAGTGCGATAGCAAATTGCACCGTTTCAGTCTGGGAATATGCTTTTGCGGCGAATGCCCAACGAACAAGAATTTTAAAACAGGGAATCAAAATGAATAAAGTAAAGTCAATTGTGGCTGCGGGGACCGCAATCTTTGTGATGCAGGCTGCAACCAGCCCGTCGGCCATCGCGCAGGAACGCACCAACACCCTGCAACAGGTCAAGGATCGCGGATATTTGAGCTGCGTGATTGGCAATTCCTTCCCCGGATTTTATAGCCTTAACAAAGACGGCGAATGGCAGGGAATGGACATTGACATGTGCCGCGGGGTTGCCGCAGCAGTGTTTGGTGACGCGTCAAAAGTCAAATTCATGCCGGTTCAATGGGCACAAAGTTTTACCTCCATCAAAAGTGGCGAAGGCGATATGCTGTCGAAAGGCATGACATGGACGCTATCGCGCGATACCAGCCAGGGTCTGGACTTTCTTGAAACCTATTTTTATGACGGCCAGGGTTTCATGGTGCGTAAGGATCTGGGGGTAAACTCGGTCAAGGACCTGAAGGGGGCAACGGTTTGCGTTCTCACCGGGACATCAAGCGAATTGAACCTTGCCGATTACAGCCGCACCCACGGACTGGACCTTAAAACCGTGGTGTTTGATGATTCTGCTGTTCGCAACACTGCGTTTTTCAATCAAAACTGCGATGCCCTGACCAATGACAAATCGGGCCTGGCAGCACAACGTTCGGCCGCACCGAACCCGGACGATTATATCGTCCTGCCCGAAACCATTTCGAAAGAAGCCCTTTCCTTTGCGGTGACCCAAAACGACAGCGAATGGGCCAATGTTGTGAAATGGACCTTTGAAGCGATGGTTGCCGCCGAAGAATATGGCATCACCTCAGCCAATGTTGATGAGATGAAAAACAATTCAGCCAGCCCGGTTGTCCGCCGTATCCTGGGTGTTGAAGGCGATCTGAACACCGGCCTTGGACTATCGCCGGACTGGGCCTATCAGGTGATCAAAGCCGTTGGCAATTATGGCGAGATTTATGCCCGCAATGTCGGCCCTGAAAGTGTTTTAGGCCTTGAACGCAAAGGTACGCTAAACGCCCTGTGGCAGGATGGCGGGCTGATGTACGCCAAATCGTTCCGTTAACGCGCGTTGGTTCTGACATTTCAGGCAGGCCTTTCGGCCTGCCTGTTTCAAACCTTTCAAGGTTCGGTTCCCCGGCATGATCCCCTCTTCGACGCAAAAATCACGCAAATCCCCCCCTGCCCGTTCTGGTTCCAACCTGGTTGGGCGTCGGTCGCTGGTCGCTTTTTTAAACAAGGATTCGACACGCGCCGGCTTTATTCAAAGCGCGGTGCTTTTACTCGTCCTTTTGCTTTTTCTGTATCTGTTTTCAAACGCGGCCCATAACCTTGACCGACTGGGAATGGTTTTCGGTTTTGACTTTCTGACCACGACCGCAGGGTTTAATATTAGCTGGAGCCTTATTCCCTATGACCCGGGGATGAGTTACTGGCGGGTCTTTTTCGTTGGCATTACCAACACGCTGGTGTTATCGGCGGCAGTAATCCTTTTTGGCACCCTTATCGGCACCATTGTCGGCATTCTTCGCCTGTCGCACAACCCGTTGGTGGCCCAACTGGCCCGTTGTTATGTCGAAGTGGTTCGAAATGTTCCCTTGCTGATCCAGATCATTTTCTGGTTCACCGCAGTTTTTTCGGCCTTGCCGCCCCCACGCCAGGGATTTTCCTTTGGCGAGGTGTTTTTTCTGAACAATCGCGGGTTCTATTTTCCCGCAGCACAGTCAGATATCCCCCTCAGCTGGTTTGTGATTGCGACATGCGCCTTTGTGTTTGGCGGCTGGTTTTTACGATGGTCTTCCCGATCAGGCCCGGATGCGCGTAAGCAAAAATCGCGGGCAGGTATGGCAGGTTGGGGATGCTGGGCTGTTTTATTACTTGCCTGCGTGGTTTTGCTTGGCCGTTCTCTAACCTGGTCGGTTCCCGCCCTTGACGGTTTTAATCTTGAAGGCGGGCGATATATTCCAGCAGCGTTCGGGGCGGCCTTTGTTGCCATGACGGTTTACCGATCTGCAGCAATTGCAGAAACTGTCCGCGCGGGGATGCAATCCATTGACAAGGGGCAACATGAAGCCGCCGCGACGATCGGGTTTTCCCGGTATCAGACCTTGCGCCTTGTACTGATCCCCCAGGCTGTGCGGGCGATTATTCCGCCGCTGGCGAATTCCTGGCTTGTGGCCGTGAAGGATTCGTCCCTTGCCGTTGCTATCGGTTTTCCAGAAATCGTGTCGGTTTTCATGCAGACCTCGATCAACCAGACAGGGCGCGCCATTGAGATCATATCGATGGTCATGGGTTTTTACATCGTGGTCAGCCTGAGCATTTCCTATTTGCTAAACCGGTATAATGCCCACGTGCAGTACAAGGCCAGATAAATGAGCAACCAAACCGGGCTAAAACAGTTCGTTGCGAAACCTGCACGTCTGCCAACCCAAAATGAACAAAACATTATCCGCCGCATTCGCAGCCGTTGTTTTAACACCATCGGCAACAGCATGCTGACAATCGCGGTTGTGGTTCTGGCCTGGTATGTCATCAGGGCGGCCCTTGACTGGGCCGTATTTGATGCCGTGTGGCACGCCAGCACCCGGCGCGAATGCATGAATATCAGCCCGGATGGCGCATGTTGGGCCGGTGTCATCAGCTGGTTTAACGGGCTGATTTATGGCCGGTACCCGGCAGAACAGCAATGGCGCGTTAACCTTGGTTTCATCCTTGCCGTGATGTGGCTTTTCCCGCTGAGCTGCCAGAAAATCGCCTATCGCAATTTTATCTTGCTGTCATGGATAGCGCTATATCCGTTTTTTGGGGCCTATCTGTTTCTGGGCGGCTCATTCAGGGGCGATATTGGCATTGTTCACGCTGTTCTAACCTGCCTTGCAAGTGGCTTTTTTATATTGCTGTACACAAACTGGCTTTTGGCGGTTTTAAACAAACCACATCTTTGCCAAAGGCTTCAGCCCTTGGCATCGCGCCTGTTCAATCGCGGGTCACAAACCCTGTGCCTGCTTTTGGTGTGGGCTTTATTAAGCCTGCCCGTGGCGGTTGTTCTATCGCAGGCACAACTGCAACCCGTGGCGATCGAACGATGGGGCGGACTGTTCCTGACCATGATCATCGCCACCTTCGCAATTACCATGTCCATTCCAATCGGGGTGGTACTGGCACTGGGGCGCCAATCGACATTGCCGGTTATTCATTGGTTATCACTGCTGGTGATCGAACTTGTACGTGCGGTTCCCCTGATTACGGTTCTGTTTATGGCCGTAACGCTGTTACCGATTTTTCTGCCAAGTGATGTTGAACTCAACAAGCTGTCCCAGGTTCTTTTTGCTGTTTGCATTTTTGCCGGTGCCTATATGGCCGAAAACATTCGTGGCGGTTTGCAAGCCATTCCACGCGGGCAATATGAAGCGGCACAATCGCTTGGTCTGGGATACGGGTTCACCATGTTGCTTATTGTCTTGCCCCAGGCATTACGCCTGATGATCCCCAATATCATGACCTCGTTCATCAGCATTCTAAAAGATACCACGCTGGTCTCCATTATCGGCCTGTTCGACATCATGCTGATGGCCCGCAACATCGCAAACGACAAGGACTGGATCGGGCTGCATACCGAACCCATCGCCATGATCTCGATCCTGTTTTTTGTCCTTTGCTACAGCATGTCGCAATACAGCCTTAACCTTGAAAAACGCCTGAAGGTGGATCGCTCATGACCCTGCAGAACCGTTCGGCGCCCGCCCCGACATTACCTGGCCGTGCCATCGAAATCAGCGGACTTAACAAATGGTATGGAGCCCATCACGTCTTGCGCGATATATCGCTTGATATCGCGGAAAGTGAAATCATGGTGGTGTGCGGTCCGTCAGGATCAGGAAAATCAACCCTGATCCGGTGCCTGAACCATCTTGAAGAATATCAGGAAGGGCAGGTTTCAGTATTTGGCCACCCCTTGCAGCGTAATGCCCAAAGCAACCGCTATATTCATCAGACCATCGGCATGGTCTTTCAAAGCTTTAACCTGTTCCCCCATTTAAGTGTTTTGCAAAACTGCACTTTGGGCCTGACATGGCTTCGTAAAAAAAGCGACCGCGAAGCCCGCGACATTGCCATGAGTTTGCTGGACCGGGTTGGTATTGCAGATCTGGCAGATCGTTTTCCCGGGCAGATTTCCGGTGGTCAGCAACAACGCGTGGCCATTTCGCGGTCCCTGGCGATGGAACCGAAAATCATGCTGTTTGACGAACCCACATCCGCCCTTGACCCGGAAATGGTCAAGGAAGTGCTCGATGTGATGGTTAACCTTGCAAAAACAGGAATGACAATGGTGTGCGTGACCCACGAAATGCAATTCGCCCGTCAGGTCGCTGACCGCGTTGTCTTTATGCAGGATGGCGAGATTGTCGAGGTCGGGCCGCCAGAACAGGTTTTGCTAAATCCGCAATGGGACCGCACGAAGGAATTTCTCGACCATATCCTTTAGCTGATTGCAGCCTGCAAAAACAACCACGTCAAAAGAACGGAAAATGATCGAAATGTTGGCAAAACATTCATCGAATTACACCCATGCGCCTTATTGGCTTGAAGACACATCCGTCAGGGCTGCACCTGCAACATTTCGGCACCAGGACCTGCCCGCTTCTGTCGATGTGGCTATTGTCGGCGGCGGTTTCACCGGTTTGTCGGCGGCCATAACCCTGATCCGTGCCGGTTTAAAGGTTGCCCTGTTTGAAGCCGGACATTTAGGCAGCGGTGCCAGCACCCGCACCGGGGGAATGCTGGGGCCGAGTTTTAGCAAACTGGGTGTTAACGGGCTGGAACGCCATTACGGGCGCGATCAGGTTCATGCCTCAATCAAGGAAAGCCTGGTCGCGTTTGACTGGCTGGTAAAATTCATCCGCGACGAACAGATTGAATGTGACCTGCAAATATGTGGGCGGTTTCGCGGGGCCAGCCACCCGTCGCATTATGCCGGGCTGGTTGAACAGGCAAACCAGTTGGCAAAGATTGTCGATTTCCCGGCAATTGAGGTTAGCCGCAACGAACAGCTGCAAGAAGTTGGCAGCAATCGTTATTATGGCGGACTGGTTTATCCAACCGACGGTGCCGTCCAACCGGCAAAGCTGTTTCGCGGCTTATGCCAGATTGCCCGAACAGAAGGTGCCATGCTGGTTGAACAAACGCCTGTGCGCACTGTTCAAAAACAAAACGGGCAATTTAGCGTTCGCTTTGATACCGGGCAAATCAATGCCGGTCATATCATTATCGCCACCAATGGTTATACTGGCGGGGCATTTTCGCAATTTAAGCGGCGCCTGATTCCCATTCGTTCTGCCATGATCGCCACACAGGAATTGCCCGAATCTGTGATCCGTTCTGTTTCGCCCAAATTACGTTGCCACGGCAGCACCGAAAGGCTATCGGCCTATTATCGCCCCTCGCCTGATGGCAAACGTATTTTGTTTGGCGGGCGTGCCTTTGGACGCGGCGATCGGCCCGACCTTTATTCACACTATCTGCGCAATTTCATGGTCAGGTTGTTTCCCCAACTTGAAACCGCTAAAATCGATTACGCGTGGTCCGGGCTGATTGCCTATACCTTCGATCATGTTCCCCATATTGGCGAACTTGATGGCCTGCATTATGCCATGGGCTATTGCGGTTCGGGGGTTGGACGGTCAAACTATTTCGGGCGCAAAATTGCGCAAAAGGTTTTGGGGCTTGCCGAAGGCCGCACCACATTCGAAGATTATCCGTTTAAAGGTCGACCGTTTTACTATGGCAATCCGTGGTTTTTGCCTGCGATCATGAAATGGCATGAACTTGCTGATCGTATGGGGCTGTAGACCCAAATAGCCGCTATGCATTCCCTTCATATGGGGCAGACATAACGGATCACGATCATACCCGAAACGCCAATTGGCAGACGCAAACAAACAAACGCCGGAGGTGTCAATGAAACCGCCGGCGTTGTGTTTTTAATGATGTTGCGGCCCGCCCGCGCATAGGGGCAATGGGCAAGGATACCAGAAGGATATCAGGCGGCGTCACTTTCAAACTGTAATTTGGCCAAACGGGCATAAAGCGGACTGCTTTCAAGCAGCTCGTGATGCGAGCCGATGGCAACCAGCCGACCATCATCAATCACGGCAATGCGGTCTGCATGCAGCACGGTTGACAGGCGATGTGCAATCACCAGCGTCGTTCGCGATTTCATGATGGTTTCAAGCGCCTTTTGCACCACCTGTTCGCTTTCGGCATCCAATGCGCTGGTTGCTTCATCTAGCAGCAACACCGAAGGGTTGCGCAGAATGGCACGGGCAATGGCGATCCGCTGGCGTTGCCCGCCAGACAAGCGCACACCTTTTTCACCCAGAAAGGTATTAAAACCATCGGGCAAGCGATCCAGAAACTCGCTGGCATGGGCCGCCTCGGCGGCCGCACGCACATCGACATCTGATGCATCGGGGCGGCCATAACGGATATTTTCCCAAGCATTGGCGGCAAAAATAACCGGGTCCTGCGCGACCAGGCCCAAGCGTTCACGAACGGCAATCGGGTCGGCCTGGCGAATATCGACACCATCAAGCGAGATCGTGCCCGATGCCGGATCGTAAAAGCGCAGCAACAACTGAAAGACAGTGGTTTTACCCGCTCCCGACGGGCCGACCAGCGCAACAGTTTCGCCTGCATGCACATCAAGCGAGAACCCGGTCAGGGCCGAACGATCGGGCCGGGCCGGGTAATGGAAGGTAACATTTTCAAACCGGACATTGCCCTGATGATGATCTGGCATGGCAACGGGATGGGTCGGGGCAGCAATGGCTGGCTGGGTCTGAAGCAGGACGATCAACCGTTCGGCCGCACCAGCAGCACGCTGCAAATCACCAATGACCTCGCTAATCGCGCCAACCGAGCCCGCAACAACAATGGCATAAAACACGAAGGCCGACAATTCACCGGCAGAAATGGCACCATTAAGCACATCGTGACCACCGATCCACAAAATCACGCCGACAGCGCCAAACACCATGATAATGACCACGGCGGTCAAAAGTGCACGGGCGGAAATACGCGCAATCGAAGTTTTAAAGGCCCCTTCGACATAACCGTTAAAGCGGTTGCTTTCGATTTCTTCATGGGTATAGGCCTGCACGGTCCGCAGGGCATTGATCGATTCTTCGGAAAAAGCACTGACATCGGCGATGCGGTCTTGCGAATCCCGCGACAGCCGACGCACCTTGCGTCCGTAAAAAATGATCGGCACCACCACCAGCGGCACCACCAGTAAAACCAGGGCGGTCAGCTTGGGGCTGGTAATGGCCAGCATCGCCAAGCCCCCGACAAACATCAAAATGTTGCGCAGGGCAATCGACACACTTGAACCGATAACCACCTGCAACAGGGAAGTGTCGGTTGTCAGGCGTGACAACACCTCGCCAGTACGGGTGACTTCAAAAAAGCCCGGATCAAGACGAATGATATGGGCATAAATCGAACGACGAATATCGGCCACCACCCGTTCCCCGATCCAGGAAACCAGATAGAATCGGGAATAACTGGCAAGCGCCATCAAGATGGTGAAGCCCAAAAGCACAAATAATGCCTGATCAAGAAGACCGCCATCACCTTTGGCAAAGCCCTTGTCGACCAGAAAACGCAAACCGTTACCCAAGGCAAGAACCGTCCCCGATGCCACAACAAGGGCAAGGGCGGCACCCGCAATTTGTAATTTATACGGCTTGATAAAGGGCACGATAGCCCGCAAAGAGGAGAGGTCCCGGCTTCGATCACGATCTTCGAGGCGGGGAGACTTTCGCGGAGAGGTCGCCACGGCAATATTCCAGTTCTGTAATATCGAAAGGAAAACGCCGGACCAAGGATTTAGTCCAGCGCGATCTTGTGCCCGGTCTTGACGGCAAGATCGGCAGCAAGCTGTTCGGGCAAGGTTGTGGCCCCCCGGGTGGAGCGCCAGCTTTCGGTATCTTCGTCATAATCGTAATGGCTTGCACCGCTAACGGGCGAAGACATCCAGATCTGACGATTAAGGGCGTGTTTGTTAATAATAAACTGCTCACGCGAATCGAGTTCGATCGTCAAAATACCGGCTTCCAGGTCGACGTCGATGTCGTCGCCCATTGCATCATCGATCAGATCAGAGATGGTTTCGATGGTCTCATCCGCAAGGCGATGAAAAAAGGTTTCTTCAAGAGGCACAATCAAACTCCGTCTGTCAGGCGGGAGGGCATGGTGCCGTCCCGATGATGGTTCTGGTCTGTCCGCGCACCATACTATATAAGGTGACGTGCGCAAGTAGACATCATCAATCAGGGCAAGGAAATCCCGCGTTTTGCCCCAACTGAGATATTTCCCGTCACAGGGGTTGCGCAGTTCGTTTTTTTCGCCTATACACCGCGCTTCAAATTCCGGAGTGATAGGCGATGAAACAAGACATCCATCCCGAGTATCATGAAATCACCGTTCAGATGACGGACGGCAGCACCTACACCACCAAGTCGACCTGGGGTAAACCAGGCGACGTCATGAAGCTGGACATTGATCCGAAGAGCCATCCGGCTTGGACGGGTGTTCATCGTCTTCTTGACAGCGGTGGACAGCTTGCCAAGTTCAAAAAGCGTTTCGCTGGTTTCAATATTGGTAACAACTAAGAACACAAATCGCATTTTGCGGTTTATGGGATTATCGCCCGCGGCATCAAAACGATGCGGCGGGCGTTTTTCTTTGACCCAAGATCTTTATATCCGATCTCACACGTCTCATATGCCATAACAGCCTATGGTATAGATGCCATTTTCTTGCCATACTTAATGTCGGGACAGGATAATCGGGGCGGATAGCATGTATATCATGCCGTCTTCGCGGGAGCGCGAGGTATGAATCAGGTGATCGCGCGCAAGCAGATCAGCTATGAAGTCTATATTAAGGACCGTACGGGAAAATGGGTTATCCATGCCCATTACACCGGTGCGCAAAAAAAGGTTGCTGAAGAAGAAACCTATCAGCTTGAACGTGAAGCCCATGTGATGGCTGTGAAGCTGATTCGCGAGGTTTACAGCAGCGAAACCAACAGCGCCGACGAATATATCGTTTACCAGACACGCACCCCCGAAAGCCGCGAAAAGAGTGCGCCAGCGCGCGCCGCCAAGGATGTAAAAAACTCCGCCGAAGCGATCCCATCCGAAAAAGACACAACAGAATCCACAGAATCCACAACACAGGCTCAGCCCCGATCGGGATCAAACCCGCCAAAGGATGTCGGCCTGGTTGGGCTGATCCTGAAAATGATGCTGGCATTTTGCGGTGCCATCGCCATCGGTTTGGCCGTTATGTTGGGAACGGCCCGCCTTTTGGAAGCAATGCCCGGTATGGGCTACAATATCAGCCAGGGTGTATTTGAAAAAGCGAACTTTTTTGCCTTTGTCCTGGGTTTTGTGGTGTCGGTTACGCCCATGATGATGGCATTGACCCGCCGTTTCAAGCATGTCAGCCACAATGGGAAAAAGCAAAAAACCATACCATCGAACACCCCCGCCATTCCCAGCGGCCCAACGGAAGAACAAATGCGCCAGGCCCGCGCCGCAGCCCTGCGCCGGAGCCTGGACGAAAATCTTGCGGCAATAGCCACTGACGAACACACCGGCGACCCGTCATCCGCACAAAATACGAGCGACACCGACAACACCATAGAAAACAAAGAAAGCATACTGGCCGAACCCGACGACCAGCCCGCACCAGCACCTGTGCCCAACACCCCGGCCCTGCAAGCCACTCGACAAATCATGCGGAATTTTATGGCCGGAACGGTGGTTGCCATCGGCAAAAGCCTGCCTCAGATGGATGCCTATCAAAAATTCGGCGTTAATCTGTATGTTGCCGGGGCGTGTGATGCCTGCAGCGAAAGCAATGCCTTGCCCCGCGATAATGGCCGCGAGGTTCTGTACGACTGCGTTTCCGCCCTTGGGACCAACGACAAAATGTCGGAAACCTTTTGCCGCAGCCTTGACCAATACCTGCTAGAGCCGAAATACAACGATATGTATGGCGCCGGGCGCGATTCGATGGTTGATTTCATAAAAGATGAAACCAGCCTGTCAAGGTCGGCAATCCAGGCCCTGAAGATCTGGTCTGAAAAACCGGCCAAAGCGGCCTTGCCAATGATCGGCAAAAAAGTCCATGCGCTGATGTTTACCGATATTGTCAATTCCACCCGCTTGACCCAGGAACTGGGCGATTTCGGCGCACAACAGATGATCCATACCCACGACAACATCGTGCGCACCGCCCTTCTGAACAATTATGGCAAAGAAGTAAAACATCTGGGGGACGGCATTATGGCTGTTTTCCCGTCATCTAACGCAGCCATCGAGGGGGCGATTGAAATTCAACAGAAAATGGCCCTTCACAATACGCGGGGCGAGCTGGAATTTCATGTCCGGATCGGTATTAACGCGGGCGAAGCCATTGCCGAGGGAAACGACCTGTTTGGTACGGTCGTACAGCTTGCCGCAAGGGTATGTGCGGCGGCCACCGGCGATGAAATACTGGTGTCAATGGCGGTAAAGGAAACCTATGCCGGAAAACGGGCAGCCTTTGCTGCGCGCGGGGCACGAAAGATGAAAGGTTTTGGCAGCCCGGTAGAAGTTTTTGCCGCAACCAGCCGCAGTTGATGGCGAAAAACCACCCTTGAGACGGACACCACCAGGCTTTCCTGTTGCCACCGGGCCGCAAAGTCTGGTGCTCAATAGAGAATGCTCCCTTTAATCGCGGGAGCTATGGCGGGCGGCAACCTGAAGTTCCATCCGGGCTGCACGCATATAAAGCGAGTGCGCCCGCTCCATCAGGCTTAAAAGTGCGGGTGTCGCAATATCGCAACCGTCCCGGTCATCCTGAATGCAGATTTTGATGTCCACCATCAAATCGTCACTGTCCACCGCATCGGCCCATTCAATTTCCCCGGACTCCACCGCGCGAACCGACAATAACCACGCCATAGCCCGGATAAGGCGCGTGGTCATCCGCATTTCTTCACGAAACTGATTTATGGCACCATCGCTGAGCTGATTTATCCTGTCTCGCTTGCGATTGGCAGACAAATAGTCTCTGGCCTCAACCAGAAGGGTCAGGGCCTCGTCGTAAGTCTTTGAAAAAGGTACGATGACAAAGTTGCTGTCATAGTTCCTTTTCCCGTTGAACGGCGGATCATATGTCATCCCCCGTATATTGGACTATATGGGATTCAGTTCAAGCATCATTGATACCAAAAAGCGAAGAGGCCGCTCCTGATAAGAGCGACCTCTGCCTCAACCTGCTAAACTTGCCGGACTGTTTTATTTTTTGAAAATCTATACTCCCGGTTCTAGCCGGGTCAAGCGCATAAGTGTCAAAAATGTGACCGTGCGTATTACTACGTATCGGCACCACGAAAAAGAACCGCCCTTTAAAAGGGCGGCCCAGTTTAACAGGGAGGCATCGAAACATCACGTTCGACAAGGGATCAAGACTGAACCCTTAACCTTACATATAGGGCAGCAGAATTAACATTCAATGAACCCAGGGTTTATTTTATCGTTTTAATGACAACCGAATGAATTTTTTTTGAAACGTTCAGGTTCTAAACAGGGCTTCGGCCCCTTTGCGAACACCGTCGCGGCGGTTAAGGGCTTGTTCTACGCGCTCAATTTCAAACAAAAGCACGGATTTGTAAGCCATCAGATTTTCACCAGACATGTCATCCAGGTCGCGCGGAATACCAACCGGCATTCCTGCGGCGGCGGCTGCCAAAAGGTCATCTTCCGTCATCATTGCCCTCCAATGTTATCCTGCCAACCAACATGCGCCCAAAGGCCGGTTCCGGTTCGCCAACGGTCTTTGCATAAAAACCGCCGGATCAACAACAACATGCCCACAAAGGCCTTTCATGTATCAATGTGAAAACTAGATAATAACCAGACACCCCTTTCGCCACAGAGGACGCGACATGAGCGCACAAAAAATTCCCGACACCATAAAAATCATCGCCATTGAAAATAGCGGCAAAAACGGAAAGCTGGTGCCCCAAAGCGCCCCGTGCCCCAAACCGGGTAAAGGCGAAGTCCTTGTCAAGGTGGCGGCGGCCGGTATTAACCGCCCCGATTTAATGCAGGTTGCCGGCATGTACCCGCCCCCCCCGGGCGCGTCCGACATACCGGGCCTGGAACTGGCCGGACAAATTGTTGAATGCGGCGAGGATTGTGGTGAATGGCACCCGGGCATGGATGTTTGTGCGCTGGTTGCAGGCGGGGCTTATGCCCAATATGCTGTTGTTCCCGCCCGGCAGTGCCTGCCCGTTCCCAAGGGCCTTTCCATGATCGAGGCGGCCTGCCTGCCTGAAACCTTTTTTACCGTATGGCACAATGTGTTTGATAAAGCCCGGTTGCAGGAAGGCGAGGTTTTTCTGGTGCATGGCGGGACGTCGGGGATTGGCACCACCGCCATTCAAATGGCAAAGGCAATCGGGGCGACCGTTATTGCCACCGCAGGCAGCACAGACAAATGCCAGGCCTGCCGCGATCTTGGCGCAGATCACGTTATAAATTATCGCACACAGGATTTTGTTAGCGCCGTTATGGAGGCAACACAGGACAAAGGTGCCAATGTCATTCTTGATATGGTGGCAGGCGATTATATCGGGCGCGATTTTCAATGTGCCGCGCAAGATGGCCATATAGCCGTGATTGCCTTTTTAGGGGGGCCAAAGGCCGAAACCAACTTTTTGCCGCTGCTTAAAAAACGCCTGACATTAACCGGTTCAACCCTGCGCGCCCAGCCGGTTGCGGCAAAGGCAGCAATTGCAACCCGGTTGCGTGAAACCATTTGGCCCCTGATCGAAGCTGGCAAGATAAAACCTGTCATTTATAGCGAGGTCGCATTTGACGATGCCCAACAGGGACATGATATTCTGAAAGAGGGCGCGCATATTGGCAAAGTTGTGATCAAAATGGAGTGATATCGCGGTTCAAAAGCGGAATTCGGAGCTTAAAACCGGCAATTCGGGGCGATAAAAATATTATTGCCCCTTAAACGCAACAGAATGTTGCTTTTAGGCCCGCATTGATCGAAAAGAACGCAGTGGTGCGTTGGGCATTCGCGCGCGGCTAACCGTTGGTTGACCTGCTGCGTTGCCGAACCAGCAAAAGAGATTATATTCTGGGGCAGATATTGCCGCGTTTTTGGGCCTTTTACCCATCGCCGGTCTCCAGAAGTTAAATGATAACAGGAGGAATTATGGCTCAGCCCCTCATGCCGAAAGCAACTGCTGTATGGCTTATCGACAATACCGGCTTGTCATTCCGGCAGATTGCCGCCTTCACCGGTTTGCACGAGCTTGAAATCCAGGCCATCGCCGATGGCGATGTCAGCCAGGGGATCGTCGGGCGCGACCCGGTGACGAATGGTCAATTGACCCAGGCAGAAATCACCCGCTGCGAAGCAGACCCGCGCCAAATTCTTAAACTGGCGAAATCGGACCTGCCGCGTCCGCGTTCGCAAAGCAAGGGTGCGCGTTATACCCCGGTTTCAAAACGCCAGGACCGCCCGAACGCCATTGCGTGGCTGTTAAAGCACCACCCGGAACTGGCAGACTCACAGGTTTGCAAGTTGATTGGCACCACCAAGGACACGATCGGCAAAATTCGCGATCGCAGCCATTGGAATTCTGCCAACCTTGTCCCGCGCAACCCGGTCACCATGGGCCTTTGCACCGAGCTTGACCTGGAAAAACAGGTTGTGATCGCACGCAACAAAAACCCGGAAAAAATCGTCCGCGACGTCGAACCTGATCCACTGCCCGAAGAATTGCAGATCAAGCCGGAACCAGATTTTCCCGGCGCAGGTTCCGACAAGGACAAAAAAGAAGACCGCAACAAGTCTACGCACGATTACAAGGAAGCTGCCGAGAACCTTTTCCGCAGCTAATCCCCACCGATCAGAAGGAGGCCGCCGCAAGGCGGCCTTTCTTTTTTGCCCGTTTGTTGGTTTCATATGAATGCAGCCGAACCGTCATATTATTGAAACGCACCTGCACTAGCATTCATTCGCACCTTAAAACAGGCCGATAGAAAAACAATTTTATGCAAAAACGCCCAACCGAACGTCAGGCCTGCATTGTCGAAACAGTGCGCGCCGATGGATTTCGCACCATCGAAGACCTTGCTGACCGCTTTCAGGTCACCGCCCAAACCATTCGCCGCGATGTAAACGCATTGTGCGAAGAAGGGTTGCTGCGCCGCCGACACGGCGGTGTTGAACCGGCACTGGAGCATGAAAACATTGCTTACCGGGCCCGCAAGGTTTTGCATGTTAACGAAAAACGTAAAATAGCAGCCCTGGTTGCCCGCCACATTCCCGAAGGGGCGTCGCTGTTTTTTTCCATTGGCACCACCCCCGAACTGGTTGCCAGCGCCCTGTTGCAGCACCGCTCATTGCGGATTTTTACCAATAATCTGAATGTAGCCTATGTCGCCGCCACCAATGACAGCTTTGACGTCACCCTGATCGGCGGGCGCTTGCGCAACCGTGACCGCGATGTTCTGGGCCCCGAGGTCGAGGCGTTTTTTAACAGCTACAAGGTCGATTACGGCATTTTCGGTGTTGGCGGCATCGACCCTGATGGCAGCCTGCTTGATTTTGACGAGCACGAAGTCCGCGCGCGATCGGCCATCCTTGCCAATTCGCGCCAAAACTATCTTGTTGCTGATCATACAAAGTTTGGGCGCAATGCCGTGGTGCGCGGCGGCAATATCGCCCAGGTATCAGCCTTTTTCACCGACACCACCCCGCCCGATGCAATCATTGCCATGATCGAAAAAACCGGGGTCGAACTGCATGTGCCCGAACCAGGTGCCGAATACCCGACATTTTACGTCCCTGACGATCATTAAAGTATCCGTCTTGATCAAGCACTTTTCCTTTAATATGACCATTTTGCCAACGCCAACATACTGCATTCCGTCAGGTATTATTTTCGTGTGCAAACGTGCTGGCTGCGGCAAGGATACCGTTTTGAACGGCGCGCAACCCTTTTGTCAGGGTTTTATCGCGCCGGACAATAATGGCCAGATCCCGCCCCAGCACCGGTGACAGGGGCCGGGAAATAACCGGCAACCGGGTGCGCCCATGGGCCAAGGCCATCGAGGGCAACACCGATGCCCCCAACCCCGCCCCCACCAGTTCCTTAATCGCCTCGACACTGCCCAGTTCCATGACGGGTCGGACAGTCGCCTTCCCCTTGCCCCCCAGCCACGTGTCGGCAAGAACACGGGTATTTGACCCCAATTCAAAAAACACCAGCGGGAAACAGGCCAGTTGTGCGGGAGTGATCATGTCGGCAACCTCGCTATCGGCGGCGAAAATTGCCACAAACGGGTCATGCATCGCCGGGATTACCTCCAGCGCACGGCTGCTGACCGGGACAGTGACAAAACCAATATCAAGATCATTATTTTCCACCAGTCGGGCGATGTCGGCGGTATTTCCGGTTTTGACTGAAATTTCCAATTCAGGAAAACGCTGCTGAATATCGGCCAAAACGGCAGGCAAAAAATAGATACAAGCCGTCGCCCCACAACCGATCCGCACCCGCCCGCGCACGCCACTGCCAAAGGGGGCCACCGCATCAAGCGCATCGCGAATAGCACGGTTGATGGGGCCAATATGGGCGCGCAACGCCTGCCCGGCAGCGGTCGGCATCGCACGTTTGCCGATGCGTTCAATCAATCGCACACCCAGGCGCGTTTCCAACAGTTTCACCTGCTGGCTGATGGCAGGTTGGCTTAAATTACGGTGTTCGGCCGCAGCCGAGAAACTGCCCAGGTCAATCACATCGGCAAAGGCTTGCAACTGATCCAGACTAAACCCGCGCATTATCGATTTTCCTTATGGTTTGCATAAATAATCAAACACATACTTATGATAAAAACCAAACTATATTTTGCCAATCGCTTTCACCGCGCCGATCCGGCCACATTGGCAAAGACTTTATCCGATGACGAAACACGCCTATGCCGACCAGGCCCCAAGCGGGCTTGCAACCACCTTGATGGTACGCGACGCCACACCAGACGACATTCCCGCCATTACCCGTATTTACCAACAGGCCGTTACCGAAGGCACAGCATCATTTGAAGAAGTCGCCCCCGACCAAATGGAACTTGCACGCCGCCAGAAAACCCTGATCGCGGACGGATACCCCTATATCGTTGCCATAAACGCCGCATCAGGCGATTTATGCGGTTATGCCTATGCCGGGCCGTATCGCCCGCGTTCGGCCTATCGCCATACGGTCGAGGATTCCATTTACGTTGCGCCGAACTCGCAGGGAAAAGGGGTGGGCAGCCTGCTTATGAGCACCCTGATCGCGCGGTGCGACGCCGGGCCGTGGCGGCAAATGATTGCCGCAATCGGCGACAACCAGAATAGTGGTTCTATCGCGCTTCATCGCAAACACGGCTTTCAGCTTGTCGGCACTTTTCACAATGTCGGGTACAAATTTGGCCGCTGGCTTGATTCCGTGCTGATGCAGCGCCCGCTAAAATCCGACACCGCCGTGATGCCTGCCCCGGCCCCGACGAAATGATCACAACCGGTCTGGTGATCCGGCTGGGTATTGCCCAATTAATCAGCTGGGGAACGGCCTATTACCTGATCGGCAATTTCGGCACCCGCCTGGCCCAACAACATGGCTGGAGTGAAACGGTCATTTATGCCGGGTTTTCCCTGTCCCTGCTGGTGATGGGGGCTGTATCACCGCTATGTGGCAAACTGATTGACCAGCATGGGGGCCGCAAGGTGATGGCGACGGGGTCAATATTCCATATCGGCGGCTGCGTCACCCTGGCCTGGGGCACCAGCCTTGGCAGTTATTTTGTCGCGTGGCTGTTGCTTGGCATTGCCATGCGGCTCACATTATATGATGCCGCATTCACCACCCTGGCCCGCATTGGCGGTGCCGCTGCACGGCGTAGTATGGGGCAGATCACCCTGTTTGGCGGCTTGGCCTCGACGATTTTTTGGCCGCTTGGCCATTATATCGACACCCAATTCGGGCTGACGATTGCCTTGCTGAGCTATGCCGGGTTTGCCTTTATCACCCTGCCACTGCATTTATCCCTGCCCCGTACCACCATAAAACCAAACCACAACCAGCCGCTTTCCACGCCCCATACCCAGGCGTTTCGCCCCTTGCCAGACCGGCAACAGGTGCTGTGCGGGGCACTCTATGCCGTGATCATGTCGCTGATCAATATTATCAATGCCGCGATGTCGGCCCATATGATTGCCCTTCTGGCCGGGTTGGGCCTGATCGGGGCACAGGCGATTAACATTGCCAGTCTGCGCGGGTTTGGGCAACTGGCATCCCGGTTGGCCGACACCCTGTTTGGGCGCAATTTCAACCCGGCCATTGTCACCATCAGTGCAGCGTTATTATTGACCTTTGCCTTTATCGTCGGATTTGCATCTGGCATATCGCTGTGGGCTGCGGCCGTGTTTACGGTGTCGTTCGGGGCGGCAAACGGGGTTTTAACCATCACACGCGGCACATTACCGTTAATGATCTTTGACGCGCGCCACTATGGCAAACGGGTCGGCAGCCTGTTATTGCCGGGCTTTATCCTTTCGGCGCTGGCCCCGTCCCTGTTTGCCATGGCCATGACGGGGCTGGGGGCCGATGCCGTTTTGGGCATATTGTGCGTGCTCTCGCTTTCCACCCTTATTGCCTCTGTCGTGCTATATGCCCAGATCACAAAAAAACCGCCCGCCCCATAAACAGGAAACGGACGGCCATGATTATGCGCGCTAAAGCATTTTTCCTTTAATCGTGCCGGTTACCCTGCTGCACCCTCGCGGGCATAGCCGATATCGCGCAAGGCATCGGTAATTTCGGGCAAAATGCCGGGGTCATCAATGGTGGCCGGTGTTTTATAGGCTTCGCCATCAGCGATAGAGCGCATGGTCCGCCGCAGGATTTTACCCGACCGCGTTTTGGGCAAACGATCAACAATTGTTGCCTGCTTGAAGGCCGCCACCGGACCAATCTGATCACGCACCATGGCAATAACCTCGGCAATGATTTCGCTATCAGGACGGTCAACCCCGGCCTTTAGCACCATAAAGCCCAATGGCACCTGGCCTTTTAAATCATCATGCACACCAATCACCGCGCATTCTGCAACATCCTTATGGCCCGATAAAACTTCCTCCATCGCGCCAGTCGACAACCGATGCCCGGCAACATTGATAATATCATCGGTCCGCGACATCACATAAATATAGCCATCTTCATCAATAAAACCGGCATCGCCCGTGGCATAATAGCCCGGATATTCCGCCAGATAGGATGAAACAAACCGGTCATCGTTTTGCCACAGGGTTGGCAGGGTTCCTGGTGGCAAGGGCAGCTTTGCCACCAGCGCACCGATTTTGCCGCGGGGCAATTCATGGCAATCTTCATCAACAACCTGAACTTCCCAACCGCATACGGCCACCGTGGGCGAGCCATATTTGATCGGCAATAATTCGATCCCGCGCGGATTGGCACAAATTGACCAGCCGGTTTCGGTTTGCCACCAATGGTCAATTACCGGCACACCCAAATGCCGTTCCGCCCATTGTAATGTATCGGGATCAGACCGTTCGCCCGCCAGATACAAGGCATCGAAACAGGAAAGGTCGTAATCCTTTAAAAGTTCGGCATCGGGATCATCGCGTTTAATGGCGCGAAAGGCCGTTGGTGCGGTAAACAGCACCTTGACCCCATGTTGGGAAATGACCCGCCAATAGGCCCCGGCATCGGGGGTGCCGACCGGTTTGCCTTCATACATTATGGTGGTACAGCCCGCCAGCAGCGGCCCATAAACAATATAGGAATGGCCAACAACCCAGCCCACATCAGAAGCGGCCCAAAAAACATCGCCTGCCGAAACGCCATAAATGTTTTTCATCGACCAGTTCAGCGCCACCATATGGCCGCCATTGTCGCGGACCACCCCTTTGGGCTGCCCGGTGGTGCCCGATGTATATAAAACATAAAGCGGGTCGGTTGCCGCAACCGATACACAATCGGCCGGGTTGGCTTTGGCGCATTCATCTTGCCAGTCAAAATCGCGCCCGGCGGTCATGTCGGCCTGCGCCTGGGGACGCTGCCAGACAAAAACAGCATCGGGTTTATGGGTTGCCTGCTCAATAGCCCGGTCTAACAGCGGTTTATAGGCAATCACCCGGCTGCCTTCGATTCCGCAACTGGCCGAAAGCATCATTTTTGGTTTGGCATCGTTTATGCGGGTTGCCAGTTCGTGGGCGGCAAAGCCCCCAAACACCACCGAATGGATCGCCCCGATCCGCGCGCAGGCCAGCATCGCCATCGCAGCCTGCGGGATCATGGGCATATAAACAATAACAAGGTCGCCCTTGCCAACACCGTGCGCCTGCATCGCACCGGCCAGCATCGCAACCTCGTCGCGCAGTTCACGATAAGTATAACGGGTTACGGTGTCGGTGACGGGGCTGTCATAAATCAGGGCGTTCTGGTCGCCCCGCCCGTCATCAATATGACGATCCAGCGCATTAAAACAGGTATTGACCTTCCCGCCGACAAACCAGCGCGCGACGGGCTGGGCAGAGAGATCAACCACCTGATCCCATTTTTTATCCCACGACAGGGCATCGGCCGCCTCGGCCCAAAAAGCCTCGCGATCCGCAATCGAATGGGCGTAAATATCCTGATAGCAACCCGGCATTGGCGTCATTCCTCCCGCTTGGCGGTCATTTTGTCCATTTTTCATGACCGGTTTTGCCGCCCTGCCCTGCAAGGTCAATACCGGTTTCATGATGGCCCGTTAATTCCGCATTATAATACCGATTTATGGATAAAACATCCCTTAGACATTGGTCGATCTTTTTGATCCCGTTTTGAATAACTTCAAAACGCATTAGCTGGGGGGATGAAAATTATATGACGGGAACCGGACCAATTATCAAATTGGCCTAACACAGCCGGCAGCGCGTGTTCGATTTCAAGGCGTCGTCTTCAGGCAGATCCGGATCGTTGCGCAGGTCACAACATCATGGTTTTAAATAAGGGTTCTGAACATATTTGCCGCCTCACGGCGTGGGCACAAACCGGAGGCGGCGAAATTAAAAGGGGTTGTTCTTTACATCGGCAAAAGACACTTTGGCTGGTTCAAACCATTGATCATTTTACCGGGAACTTCTGCATCCTTTTTCAGTGTGTGATCCGACTAATCTCGTCTTTGATTTCCAGTTTGCGCCGTTTGATACTTGAGATCCGCGATAAATCAGGGGACGGTCGACATTGCTCCGTATGAAGCTGTTGCTCGAGCGTGGCATGTTTGGCAGTAAGAGCTTCGATATGGGATTGAACGCTCATTCGCCTACTCCTCATTCCTGATATTGCCCACAACAAAAGGGTAGTAATTCTGTAACGTGATTTCCAGTCTTTCCGCGCATAAATCGAACAATTTTTGCCCGCTATCCCTAAGAACATGTCGTGAATTGACCAATAATTGGTGGCATTTCAGGGGGTTCGTCGTGTTTTGGCCAAACAGGATTTAATCATATCGCGTGAAATCACGCCGCCAGCAGCCTTCGGCCATTTTTCTATTGGTGTCCCCAGCAACCGCCATCTGCACAATAAAAAAGTTCCGGAATATCAATAGGGTTACATCGAACGACACATTCCGTCCCCAGCGGCTTTTGCACTGTCAATAATCTGCTTCACACCCCCATTTTATCCGCAGGCAACATCGAATTCGCAGCACAGTTCGCATAAAATCTGTGGAGTCGCGTTTACGTAAAAACCCGAACCGGTCTTAAAAGCGATATGCGATGGCATATCGCCATTCGCGAAAACGGCCAGCATCCACGACAAGCGGCTTGCAGGGTCAAAATTCTTTGCGGATTTTGGTGCTGTTACTCAAGCCTCGGGGGCAGCTTGGCGATCAGAAAACGCAAGGCTTCGTTACATTCATCCTGTGTCAGATCAAACCGGGTTGGCGACAAATAGGCGCGCATCGGGGCGGTTTTATCCTGATTGGCCGGTATGGTTTCAACTGCAGCACAGAGCAATTCCTGCTCGATCCGTTCGCCAACAAGTTCATCTTTTTTGAGTTGCTCGCGCAGGGCCTGCACACCGACAGACGAATCATCGCGCAAATATCGCCGTGTGGTTCGCAGCGGTGAAATCACATTTTCGCGCCAGGCCCGAACGGCATTTTCCAGCGCTGAAATGCTGTGCGGGGCTTTGTCCTGCAACCCCAGCCATGCCAGAAACAAAAGCAAATTCACATCCAGCCCACATTTTTCCTGCAATGACAGGCACATAGGGGCCACCCCCGGCCGCCCGTAAAAGGCGACCGTAAACTTCCATAACGCTTTGGCGTCCATTTGCTCGCCCCTGTTTTGCTTGCCTCTTTTATCGGGCAAATTTGTATTTTTCCGTATTTCAATATTACGGCAAATCTTGTTCATTTGCCGTAATATCTTATCGTCTTACACAGTTTTTGCCGTTTTTTTTGTTTCCGGCGGCGTCCCCATATATGCCCCCAGGCCGATTGCGGTAGACACCATTGTTTCACCGGTATCGACCAGCCGCGGCCCGGCAATCACATCGGCCATTGGCACATCCACAACCCGGCGGTTTTGCCACGCCACAACCCGGTCAAATTTGTTCTGCGCAATCAGGTCCACGGCATGAACGCCAAATGTCAATGCCACCAGCCGGTCGCGTGGCGATGGTGTTCCGCCGCGCTGTAAATGTCCCAGCACCGTTACCCGGGTTTCCCAGCCGGTTCGCTCGCCCAGTTTTTCTGCCAGCCAGTGGCCGACACCGCCATAACGCGCCTTTTGCCCGTCATGGCCCGAAAACACAGCGTCACCCTGGTCGGTTTTAACGGCTTCCGCCACAATCACCAGGGCATGGTTGCGCCCCCGTTTGCGAATATTCAGGCAATGCCGGGCCAAATCATCCAGGTCATAATCCATTTCCGGGATCAAAATAGCATCGGCCCCACCGGCAATACCGGCAAACAGGGCAATGTGCCCGGCATCGCGCCCCATGACTTCCAAAATCATGATCCGTTCATGCGAGGCCGCGGTAGGCTGTAACCGGTCCAGGGCCTCTACCGCCACATTAACGGCTGTTGTAAACCCCACCGAATATTCCGTATGCGCCAGATCGTTATCAATCGTTTTGGGAATCCCGACCAAATTAATCCCGCCCTTTTGGGCCAGTTGGCGCAATATCGCCATACTGCCATCACCGCCAACACCAATCAGCGCATCAAGCCCCAGGGCCTTGTATCCGGCAATCACTTCGTCGGAACGATCGGCAAAGCTGCCATCGGGCATCGGGTAATGAAACGGATTGCCCTTGTTAATTGTGCCTAAAATGGTGCCGCCCAACCGCAACATGCCATCATTGTTCACATAATCATTTAACGGCATCACCGCAGGTGGGCGTTGCAACAAACCGTGCGTTCCCTGGCGGATACCGACCACATCCCAGCCATATCCCAACACCGCGCGACGCACCACAGCCAGAATAACCGCATTCAGCCCGGCGCAATCACCCCCGCTGGTTAAAATCCCGATCCGCATCAAACATCTCCCGTTGCAATCTTTCGTCTTCTTTGTGGGGCACATGATGAAACCACCACATTATTGCTGTGGGTTCGCGCCCGCTTTCTGATAGTATTACAGGCTATTCGCGTTGATAAATAAGCTGGATCAAAAATGGACGAAATCAATCAGATCGAGATTGAAAAAAAATTGGCCACTCTACGCGAGGAACACCGCGACCTGGACATTGCCATTGCTGAAATGGCGAACAATCCGCGTCATGATCAGTTGCGTCTGGTGCGGTTAAAAAAGCGGAAGCTGGCATTAAAGGATGAAATCCGGTATGCCGAGTCGCAAATACTGCCCGATATTATTGCCTGAACTGTCCGTTGTCGGGCGCAGAAGCAAGGATCTTTGGTCCTGCTTTTTGTAAACGGTTGTCCAACCAGCACATCAATCCCCACAAACAAAAGAAACGACTGCCCGCCGGAACCTGCCTTTTACCAAGGTGCGGGAGAAAGCAAATGGTGCTTAAAATACAGGTTTAACCGGCGCGTTATTTATGTTGGCGTCGTTAAATTCTGAAGCCGTACCATCGACTGGCGCAATTCATGATCGACCCCCGCCATAACGCTGGTCAGGGTTTCGCCAGGTCCAATCTGATAAACCCCGAAAACCAGGCGATAATCCACCAGTTGGCCGTCCCAGAAATACGAAGCCCGCCGCAATTGTTCGCCAATCGCCTGGGACCGACGCCATCCCTCGGCCGCATTGACGTTATAGAGCAGGGCCGCAAAATCGTTACAGCCCAGATACCCCAATTGATGGGGTGGCTGAATATAGACGGTCAGAAATTCGGCAAGCTGGGCAATCATCGCATCCTTGCAAGACTGCCCGTAAATTTTCGACAGATTTTCCAACCCGGAAATTTCGCACAATAACAGGCATCGCGGCGATGGCGCTGACAGCGCAACGGTGATTTCATTTTCAAGAATTTGCATAAAGGATGGCCGCGACAAAAGGCCGGTAAAGGGATCTTGCGACGAACGCCGTGCCAGTTCCTGCTGGTGTTTTTGCACCGTTTCAAGCTGGGTCACCAAGGTATCAACCCGCGACATCAGACGCGACAGGGCCTGCTCAACGGCAGGGGTAATCTGTTCGGAGGGAATACCTAAAAGGTTGGCCGGATCAACAGGGGTACGGCCATTTGCATCCCGCCCGCCAGTGTTTCCACCACCGCCGCCAGCAGCCCCGTTAAAGCCGTTGCCACCGTTGCGAACATAAGCCTGTGTGGCATAAACTGCCTGTTTTGCGGCTGGGTCCCGTCCTTCGGAACCGGCCCCAGAGGATGACGATGCCATCCTCGCCTCTGTGACTTTCATGTCGGGTTCTCGCGCTACCTGCGTTTTGGAACTGCCTGCATAGCAATCTTCCATATTGCAGCTTAAATCATCTTTGAGATAAAATCCATTAAAGACATACCATACAGACAGATATTCAACCATTAAGATGGTAAGGCGACAATTCGTCAAAAACAGGGACACCATCGCCCGTATGTGAACAATTACCGATTTTGCCTGCCTGAGCCCGGCGTTGCGCTTGCATGACGATACGACCTCCCTATAATGCGGGCCTTCGTATTGCACGCCATTAAAACGGAGCCTCCATCATGCGCGACCCCCGCCCGGCAATCGGCATTATCATGGGCAGCCAGTCCGACTGGGAAACCATGAAAAACGCCGCCGATATTCTTGATACGCTGGGGGTTGCCTATGAAACGAAAATCGTTTCGGCCCACCGCACCCCGGACCGCCTGGTTGACTATGCCAAAACCGCCAAATCCCGCGGCTTGAAGGTTATTATCGCAGGTGCCGGCGGCGCCGCCCATTTGCCTGGCATGACGGCCGCAATGACGCCGCTTCCCGTTCTTGGGGTTCCGATACAAAGCCGTGCGCTTAAGGGAATGGACAGTTTGTTGTCGATCGTGCAAATGCCCGGCGGCGTGCCGGTGGGCACATTGGCAATCGGGGCTGCCGGGGCAAAAAATGCCGGTCTGCTGGCAGCTGGCATCATGGCCCTGATGGATGACGCTCTGGCCGACCGCCTTGATGCCTGGCGTCAAAGCCAGACCGATGCGGTTGCACAAGACCCCGTTGACCCGGCGGTCTGATACCTCTGATCGCGCATTCCCCGATGCGCCATTTTTACATATGTGTCTTTGTCCGACTGGCGCGATATAATGCCACGGATGTTGCCATTGCGCCCGAAACGGTATCATGTGCATAAACCACTTTGGCGCCCCGAAACATCACCCGTTTCGTTTCGTGCCCGCCTTTCCGATCCGAGGATTTCATGACCCCTGATTTTGACAAACGCATCATCGCCCCCGGTGGCACCATCGGCATTATGGGCAATGGCCAATTGGGCCGCATGGCTGCCCTTTGTGCTGCCGAACTGGGATATCGCGTCCATGTGTTTGGTCCCGGAAAAGACAGCCCGACGCAACAGGTCTGCGACAAGGCAACGGTTGCCAACTATACCGACTTCACCGCCCTTAAAGAATTTGCCAACAGCGTTGATGTGGTGACATTTGAATTTGAAAATGTCCCTTACGATGCGGTCAAACTGCTTTCTGGCATGGTGCCGGTCCGTCCGGGGTGGAAATGCCTGCATATTTCGCAAAACCGGTTGCGCGAAAAAACCTTTTGCAATGAACATGGCGTTGGCACGGCCCCGTTTGCGGCCGTGCGCTCCCTCGCCGATCTCGAAGCAGCGGTTAAACAACTGGGCCGTCCATCGGTTTTAAAAACCACTGAAATGGGCTATGACGGCAAAGGTCAGATTAAAATCACCGATGACACCAACCTGGCGTCTGCCTGGCTTGATATGGGCAGCAGCGAAGCCATTCTTGAAGGCTTTGTCGATTTTGAACGCGAACTTTCGGTCATTGTCGCCCGGGGCATTGACGGCAAAATGGCCTGTTTCTGCCCGGTGGAAAACCGCCATGCCAACCATATTCTCGATGTCACCATCGCCCCGGCCCAAATTCGTGCGTCCCTGCGCACTGAGGCCGAAAACATTGCCAAAACACTGGCCGAAAAGATGGATTTTATTGGCCTTCTTGCGGTTGAAATGTTTGTGACCCGCGATGGCAAATTGCTGGTCAATGAGGTCGCCCCGCGCCCGCATAATTCCGGCCACTGGACGATTGATGCCTGTGTGACCAGCCAGTTTGAACAATTCATCCGCGCGGTGTGCGGCCTGCCGCTGGGCGATCCGACCAACCATTCAGATGCAGAAATGAAAAACCTTCTTGGCGACGATATTGATGCCTGGCAGGCAATTTTGTCCGACCCTGATGCCAAATTGCACCTGTATGGCAAGGCCGACGCCAAACCGGGCCGCAAAATGGGCCATGTCACCTGGCTGCGCCCGGCAAAACCCGCCAAAACCGCCAAATAACGCAACCCGCATTACCGGGCGACGTTACACCCGCCAAAAACAATACCCCGTCGCCCCGTTTATCCGGGTTGCGGGGTATTTTTTTAACCATACACATTCCGCCCAAATTACCCGGTAACCTGCATCCCGTCATCATCCCCTACCCCGTTTTATCCAGCCCCCCTGCCAATGGCGGTTTTGCACGGTTTGGCAACACTGCCATACTTGGCCTGCCCCCTTAAAACCGGCACATCTGCGAACATGTCCAGGGCGGCATAATCTGCCTGCCAAAACTGGCATTGCTTTTGCTGATGTCCTGGCAGGTCATATGTGAGGCAACGGACGATGCAAAAACTTTTCTCCACGCTGGCAATCCTGATGGCGATCCTTCTTGCCCCCGGCATTGGCGGGGTAGCACGGGCAAGTTCATTTAATCCGGGCGCAGCGGGTTTCCCCACTGTCATTCGTGGGGACCAACTTTTGTTCGGGGCCATGGCGGTGGATCTTTTTGGTATTCGCGCCCCCCAACCCGGCACAGTTTGCCGGGCCGATGATATTTCATTTCAATGCGGCGAAGCTGCGGCCCAGGCCGTACGGCGTATTCTTCAGGATTATGCTGTTTCGTGCGAAAAAGTATCCGACAGCCAGCTTTTCCCGATGCTGACCGAATGCCACGTTGGCCAAAGCGACCTTAACCGCCTGATTTTGCGGGCTGGCTGGGCCATGGTTGACATGAATGTGTGCGAAACCTATGCGCGCTGCAAAACCTATATCGCCGATCAGAATTTCGCCCGCGATAACCGCAAGGGCATATGGATGGGCAGCCCGCCCGCCAGCCTGATTGCCGCAACCAGAAAATCCCAAACCATTACCGCCCCGGGTGCCAAAGCCGCTATTCGCAACGCCATTTTCAATGTCGATCTGGCCGCCGAAATGAAGGCACAAAACGAACCGGACCGGACCCTGCTCAGCTTTATGATGCCGTGATCAAGCCTCCAAATTTGACCCAAAAAAACCGTTGCCCACATTACCGGACAACGGTTTTTGATTTTTGATCGCACAGACGAAAAATCTGCGCCTTATCGTGCCCCGCCAAACTGGCGGGCGATGCGGCCCGGTGTGGGAATACAAGATGCAATCTTGCGGCCCATGCGAAACCCGCCCCCGGCAACCTTGCCTGCCTTGCCAAAACGTGCTTTCACCTTGGGGATCATCATCACATTGCCTATCCGGCGGTCCATAAATTCCCAGGTTGCCTGATGGTGCTCTGATGTATCATCAAGCCAATATAGCAGGGTTGATCCATAAATACCGGCCAGCAAGCCACGCTTTGTGTACCAGTTATGATCGGTCGATGTATCGCCCGCCGCCTGCCACATCAGATCAACTGTTTTAGCCGTCATACGCAGGCTTTTGGGCAGGTTTTGCGGCAACGACAAATGGGCAACAGCGGCACGCACCGCATCCTTGTGCGCTTCGGCCAAGTCCAGCCGCACCCGGATCGCAGCACCAATACGGTCGCGAATTTTCATCGATTTGATGTCCATCGCCGCCAGACGGTCCATCATGTCGCGGTCGGTCAGGGCCACATAGTGCTCGATCACCTGGCCAATGCCGCCAGGAAACAGGCGGTCCATCTCCATCGGCGACCAGCCCAGATCCTCGGCTGCGGTGCGCAATGTTGTCTTGCTCCAGCCATCAAAGGCCACATGGTCCAACGCCGCGCGGACCAATTCGTCGCGCTGGCGGGCAATACGGGCAAAACTTTCCTCAACGGACATGCTATTTCTCCTGTTGCGCGTCGCCACTGCCTTGGGGGTCGACCTCTGTATTGTCAGACGAAACATCGGGCGGGTCGCGGCGCAATTCTTCGGTAAATCCCATCAGGGTCATGTCTTCCATACGTTCGGGATACATGACTCCGATCAAATGATCATATTCATGCTGAACAACGCGGGCATGAAAACCGCTGGCAATTTTTTCAACCCGGTCGCCATTTTCATCAATCCCGCGATAGCGGATTTTGCGCCAGCGCGGCACATAGCCCTGAAAACCGGGAATCGACAGGCAACCTTCCCAGCCGCCGACTTTTTCGTCATCCTCCAGGGGCTCAATCTCGGGATTGATCAACACTGTCAGGGGAACTTCGCTTTGCGCGTCATCGTCATTGGTGCGGCTTGGCGGCACGAAAAAAATCATCACCGCCAGAGACTGAAACACCTGTGGTGCTGCCAGGCCAACGCCGCCAGCATCCTTTAATGTTTCAATCATATCGGCAATTAAGCGAATGATTTCAGGGTCGTTCGGGTTTTCGACCCGGTTCGCAACCTTGCGCAAAACCGGGTGGCCCATCCGGGCAATTTTTAATATCGACATGGCCTTATTATCCGATCAAACCCTGTTTCCTGCCAAGAACAATCTTATATAAATGTGGCGGAACAATTTTAGACAAACGTCTGGCGCGATCTCTTACGCTGCCCTCTTCCCTTTTTATCCACTTTGCACTATATAACCGCCACGGCCATGTTGGCCGCTTTAGCATCCGGTTGGCATCCATGCCTTCCGGCTTATTGTATTTTATTGAAAGGAGCGTGGTTTCCGTGCAGGTAATCGTTCGCGACAACAATGTCGATCAGGCTCTGAAGGCGCTTAAGAAAAAGATGCAGCGCGAGGGCATTTTTCGTGAGATGAAGCTTCGTCGTCACTTTGAAAAGCCGTCGGAGAAGAAAGCTCGCGAAGGGGCGGAAGCAGTCCGTCGTTCTCGCAAGCTGGAGCGCAAGCGCATCGAGCGCGAAGGCTTCTAGTCTTTTTCACTTTCGGGGTTCCTCGAACGTGACTGTACGGTTGAATTTAGCGCGCTAAATTCGAACCCGTGCGCCAAACCCGCCTCGGAGCAATCCGGGCGGGTTTGGTTTTTCCATGTCTTGGCCACAATCAGGGCCCCATCAAGAACCGATCAGGCTGCCTTGCAGATCGAATTGCCGCCATCGGCCAGCATGGCCGATCCGGTAACAAAACTTGATTGATCCGATGCCAGGAACAAGGCCGCCTTGGCAATTTCGTCCGGCTCGGCGATCCGGCCAAGCGCATGGAACTTTTCGACCATGGCGCGGGCTTCCGGATTATTGGCATAGCTTGCGGCCATCGGGGTATCCGTTCCGCCGGGCAGCAACGCATTAACCCGCACATTGGCCCCGCCATATTCCACCGCCAGACATTGCGCCATGCCCATAAGCCCCATTTTGCTGGCGGCATAGGCCGTCATGCCCGGCAGTCCGATGGTATGCCCGACAAAGGTGGACGTAAAAATAACCGATCCGCCACCACGCTTGGCTATTTCGGGCATCTGGTGCTTTGCTCCAAACATCGCCGAGGTCAGGTTGGTGCGCAGTGTCTGGTCCCAGTCGTCTTGTTCAATATCGACCAGCGCCCCGGGCGATCCCAGCGTCCCGGCATTGTTAAACCCGACATCAAGCCCGCCATATTCCCCAATGGCCGCATTGACCAGCGCCTTGGCGAACGCCTCGTCACAGACATCGCCTGCAAGGGCAAAGGCCTCGCCGCCTGCAGCGGTAATTTCACTCACAACAGCATCCAGCCGATCAACATTGCGCGCACCAAGGACAAGCTTCGCCCCCTCGGCGGCAAACAGCTTGGCCGATGCGGCGCCGATCCCGGAACTGGCCCCGGTGATAATCACAACCTTGTCTTGAAGTAACATGATCTTTCCAATCCATCTGGCACCGGCCCGAAGGCATGCGATGCAATTAACGATGTGGAAAAATATGCCTGGCCCCGAAAATCTGCTCGCCAGTTTCGGACGCGACGTTTTAATCGTTTTCAATTCCCAGAAACCCGGCCCTGTATTTGATCTGGCATGGTGGGTTTTGTGTTTTTAAAACAATGCCGCATACACGCCCTGTTGTTTTAAACAGCAAAATAATTATCTATTGGGACAAACCATATCAGGAGCCGCCAGCGTGACAGATCACCCGCATCGCAAAAACCTCGCTTCGTTTTGTCTGCCCTCTTTGACGGTGGCCCTGACAACCGGCTTTGTCATCCTGTCTGCTTTCTCGGCGTTTGCGCAAACGCCGCCTGCGGCCACCAACGCCGCACAAGGCCAACCGGCAGCGGGCCAACCAGCGACAACACCGACACCGGCATCAACGCCAGCCCCCCCGGTTGAGCATTGCGACACCGCCCATCTGTCCCTGTGCGAGGATACCAACCAGCTTATATGGTCAAAAGGCTTTGCCGACAATGTTGGCGCCTTTATCGGCACCGGAACTGCTAACTGGCTGTTTAAAAACGGCAGCAAGATTGATCAGATGATTGACGCGCTGAGCGGACCGCCCCAGGTCCGGCAAAAAATCGGTGAGGATATATGGCTTTACGGTGCATGCCGCGAACGGGATTGCTCGGAAAAGGGGGCAATTGTTCTTTCTTCCGATGGCAGTATCAAGGCCGCGGCCCTCTTGCATTTTTCCTGCGGCGATCGCTGCAAGGACGACTATACCCTGACCATCCTTGGCAGTGATGACAAGGCCCTGTCTGATGGCATCGAAAACTGGGCCAAAACCACCCTTGCCGATGACGCAAAAGTTCATAAACAGGCCAACCCACCCAAAATCGCGACGGTCGAACATATTGGCACAGGTGGCGCAGGCGACAAAAAGGCCCCGCAAAGCACCAGTACAACACCGCCGGACCCGTCGCAAACACCGGCACCGAAAAAATAACCGTCCGGAGCGACAAACCACCCCGCTATTGCGGCGCGTCCTCGCCCATCAGCCAGTGAAACAGGTTGCCAATGCCGCCTGCATTGCTTTGGCTGGCATCTGCGGGTTGTTCGCGCACCAAAAGCCCAAATTGCGACCGGTAAACGATAAAACTGTTTTGGGTGGAAATATCGGTATAGGTCGAACTGCCATATTGCGCATCCATCAGGAAATTCCACGGCAAAAGCCACGCTCCAACCGACCCGCTAAATTTTGCCGCCAGATCATAGGCCCGATGGGGGCCGTTATTCTGGCGGTCAATATCGGCATAGCGGCCTTCAAACCGGTCCAGCCGATAGCGCGCATCCATACCGATAATATTGGCCCAGGGTTTTAACTTCACAAATTGCGCATCCATGCGCCATTGATCGCCATAAATCGTGTATTTGCGTGGAATATCCTCGCCCGGCAGCATTAAATAGGCATTAAATTCTTCCGGGCCGACTTGCTCGAACCGCACCTGTGCAACCGCCATTTCAGCAGTCAGGCGGGTATAGGTCAGCACAATCCCGGCAATGGATACCACAAGCGCCAGTGACAGCAGCACAATGGCAAAAAACGAAACCCTGACCACGCGAAGTTTCAAACCACATCCACCACATCAGCCATAAAAACCGGCACCAGTGTCCCCCAGTCCGGTTTGACAAACAAGCCCGAATAACCAACGCGCCAGACCAATAGCAACGCAAATCCGCCCGCGATCCTGACAGATCATTCGCCCCAGTTTCAGGCTCGTCTTTAGACATCTTATAAGCTATTTATAAATGATGGTATTCACATGGCATGACCTGCCGTGCAGGCATGACAAACGGGAGACAGGGCGTTGACTTTTGAAACATGGCTGGCATTCACCACCGCGTGCATTGTGTTAACGCTGATTCCCGGGCCTAAAGCACTTTTCCTTTAATATGACCCATTTTGCCAGCTCAGTC
>TARA_R110002033_G_scaffold28241_3_pt1 | contig 34961 bp, 35 predicted proteins | sample TARA_R110002033 | Tara Oceans TARA_R110002033 (sample SAMEA4397051) | marine metagenome | biome: Polar Biome; feature: [SRF] surface water layer (ENVO:00010504); material: water (ENVO:00002006), including particulate matter (ENVO:01000060) such as... | depth 5 m
TAAACGACCTTCAGCAAGCAAGATAATATCTTTACCGTTGATTGTGTATTTATCAACCTGAGGCTTGATTTCAACTTTAGAAGCTCCGTGATTATTGTTCAACCATGCAACTGCAATTTCGTTATCAAAATGGCCAATGTTACAAACGATTGTTTTATCTTTCATTTGCTCGAAGTGCTCTCCAAGAACGATATCTTTATTTCCTGTAGTTGTGATGATAATATCAGCATTTCCAACAACAGTGTTTAATTTTTTAACTTCAAAACCGTCCATTGCAGCTTGTAAAGCACAAATTGGGTCAATTTCTGTAACGGTTACAATCGATCCAGCACCTCTAAAAGAAGCAGCAGTACCTTTTCCTACGTCACCATATCCACATACAACTACTCTTTTTCCTGCCAACATAATATCAGTTGCACGACGAACTGCATCTACTGCAGATTCTTTACAACCGTATTTGTTGTCAAATTTAGATTTAGTAACTGAATCGTTTACATTGATTGCAGGCATTGGCAATGTTCCTGCTTTCATTCTTTCGTATAATCTGTGAACTCCAGTTGTAGTCTCTTCAGACAATCCTTTAATTCCAGCAACTAAATGTGGGTAACGGTCAATAACCATGTTAGTTAAATCTCCACCATCATCAAGAATCATGTTCAATGGTTTTCTATCTTCACCAAAGAATAATGTTTGCTCGATACACCAGTCAAAATCCTCTTCGTTCAAACCTTTCCAAGCATAAACTTGAATTCCAGCAGCAGCAATTGCAGCAGCAGCTTGATCTTGAGTAGAGAAAATGTTACATGATGACCAAGTAACTTCAGCACCAAGAGCGATTAAAGTCTCGATTAAAACTGCAGTTTGGATTGTCATGTGTAAACATCCAGCAATACGCGAACCTTTTAAAGGTTGCTCGTCTTTATATTCAGAACGAAGTGCCATTAAACCTGGCATTTCAGCTTCTGCTAATTCAATTTCTTTTCTTCCCCAGGCAGCTAGAGAGATATCTTTTACTTTGAAAGCCACAAAAGGCATAGTTGTAGTACTCATTTATAGTATATTTGTAATTGTAATTTTTGCGAATTTACGCATTAAGTTATTATTTTAAAAGGATTCAGTAATATTTATGAATTGTTTAGTATTGTAATCTTTTAAAAATCAGTAAAATAATAATTATTAAGATCGTTTAGCTTCATTTTCAGGAGCTAATCCCGCTGTACACTATATCTTTTTATCAAGAACGCTTTTTATACACTTGAAATATGTTCTCGATAAAAAGGATGCCGTTTCCATCGGGGCTAAAAAACCAAGAATAAACCAGATGCCTTTACATACAATTATACAGCACAATGCCAATACCCAAATCTTAGTTTGGAAAATTACAGAAACTTATGATCAATTATTTAGTGAAGTAGTTTTGAACATGAAAAATCGGGTACGTTTAGCATCTATGAAATCAGAGATGCATCAACGCGGATTTTTAAGTGTGCGCAAATTGCTGCAAGAAGCAGGTTTTAATGATCTTGATTTATATTATGATGAAGATGGTAAACCACACTTAAAAGATGTGAAAAATATTTCGATCACCCATTCTCATAATTTCTCAGCAATTATCATTAGTGACGAGGTGGTGGGGATTGATATCGAACTACAAAGAGAAAAAATAATACGCATTGCAGATAAATTTGTAGACAAAGAAGCTCGTTATCTTAATAAAATCAATGCTGCAAATTATATCAAGAAGCTTACTGTTATCTGGGGAGCCAAGGAAGCAATCTATAAAATTAGAAGTGAGAAGGGATTGAGTTTTAAAGATCATATTGTAGTGAACGCTTTTGATCTAGGAAATAACGATACCGTTGCACAAGTGAATTTTGAAGGCGCTAGTCAAAAATATAATGTTGTGTATCAAGAAATCGAAGACTTTACTCTTGTTTATGCTTTTGAAAAAAAGAACGAAATCAAGTCAAAGTTAAAACGCGAATAGCGTTGCTGCTCAAATGGCTATAATAGCTCTTCGACAGCACAAATATTTTTAAAAATCTATTTACGGCAAACTTTACTTTGTTCTAGTACTGAACATTGCCATATAAATAAAAGTTCCCATCTTTCTAGCGCTACGTTTTAATAGCGCTGCATTTTCACCTTCAAATAGTTCGTCTATGGTTTGTGCCCAATAGTTCAGCCATATTCCAAATTCGTTTGGACCTATTTGTCCGCTAAAATGGTTTTCCACATCTACGTGAGCTTTTAAAGGATCACCGGTATATATTTTACCTCCAAAAAGATTCTTCTCCCAGAAATTAGTTAGTTTTTCTAAATGCGCTTCCCAGTCAGTAATCATTTCGTTAAAGTAAAAATTGATCTCTTCGTCGGCTCTAATTTTACTGTAAAAAGTATGTACTAATAAGGCAATGTCTGCTTTACTATTTATATCTACAAGCATTTTATAACGAGTTTGCTATAATTAAAAGCGTACTTGTAATAAAACTTATAAGTAATGTATTAAAGATTACTTTATGGTTCATTTGTGCAAGTATGAAAGTATTTGCAAGCATACTCACCAATACAATTAATGCAAGTTGAGCCATTTGTAGGATAGAAGTTCCGTTAGACAATACAGTCATAGCGGCTGCTCCACCTAAACAACTTTGACTTAAAATACCCATTGTTGCGTAACCAAAAAAACCATTATCGAAATTTGCGAATGTTTTGTTATATAGTGTCATAATACTGTGATTTTGTTACAGCAAATTTACAACCACAGTTCTTCTTAACTTATGATATATATCATATCGGTAAAAAGTCTTCAATTAATCTATGTAAAATTCTAGTGGGCTAATAAAAAAAAGCGGTTACTTTTACAGTCTATTGCAGTTGGAGAATAAGACTAATCAAGTAGTATCTTAAAGCGAAGTAATTTAAATGCAATTTCCGAACGTTATTTATGAAAATTGGTGTGATAATGTACTTTACAGTAGGAGATTAAAGATTGCAGCTGAAGAATAGCTTGCTTTATAGGATAAATAAAAATTCAAAATAATATGTTAGATTACTTTTTTGCACAATACAATGACTACCCAGTTCATGAGGTTTATTTAGAGCTTATTGCTGTGTTTTTTGGATTGTGTAGTGTGTGGTTTGCTAAAAAGGATAATATTTTAGTGTTTCCTACGGGCTTGATTAGCACGGCTATTTTTGCCTACCTGTTATGGCAATGGCATTTACTAGGAGACTCTATGATTAATGTCTATTATTTTATCATGAGCATTTATGGTTGGTATCACTGGACTCGTAAAAATGGCGATGTTCAAGAGTTTCCCATATCGGTTATGACTAGGAAAAATAAAGTGCATGCAGTTATTATCTTCGCTTTGACTTTGGTATTTGTAGTTTTTGTGTATCTTTATTTTAATAAATTCACTAGTTGGTATTCTTATTTAGATACACTTTTAACAGCTATATTTTTTGTTGGAATGTGGCTTATGGCCAAAAGGAAGATAGAAAATTGGATTTTTTGGATATTAGGTGACGTACTTTCTGTACCACTTTATTTTGCAAAAGGCTACACCTTTACTAGTATTCAATATATAGTATTCACAATTATCGCCATATATGGCTACTTAGAATGGAGGAAAATCTTAAACAAAACAAGTCAGAAATTATAAAAATAGCGATGTTTGGACCTGAAAGTACAGGTAAAACAACATTAGCAATTCAATTAGCAGCTCATTATGAAACAGAATGGGTTCCTGAATTTGCGCGCGATTATTTACAAGATAAATGGAATAATTCTAAGGAGATTTGTGATGTTAGTGACATGATGCCTATTGCGTATGGCCAAACCCAACTTGAAAATCTAAAATTAAAAACAGCTCACAATTACTTGTTTTGTGATACAAATTTAATGGTGACTAAGGTTTTTTCAGATGTGTATTATAATTACTGCGATCCATTATTGAATAAAGCAGCTCAAAAACACAAATACGATTTGTTCTTTTTAACAGACATTGATGTGCCATGGGAAAAGGATGATCTTCGTGACCGACCTACGGGTAGAGAGTCAGTGTTTTCAGTATTTAAACAAAGTTTAATAGATAATAATAAGCCCTTCATTACACTATCTGGGAACAAAGATTTGAGGTTGCAAAATGCAATTAAGATTATAGATGACTTAACAATTGCAAAAGAATTGGGCTTAACCTCTTCTAATTATGTCCAAATTTATGAACATGGTATTCCAATTGAAAATGTTAGAAGGCAACTTGATATTTTTAAAAACGGAATTGCAAAAGCCGATTTAGTAGCTCCAGCGACTTTTAATAGCGGAATTTTAAAATTAAGTGACAGCGAGTACCAGGAAAAAGCCACTTTCTTTGATCAGGAAAAATCGAAATTTGATTTAATGAAATTTGTTCCTGCATCAGGTGCTGCAAGTAGAATGTTTAAATTTTTATCTGTTTTTCTATCAGAATTTGATGTGGAAGAGGAAACTATAAATGCCTATATCAACAGGAAAAAAGATGTGGAATTACCTGTTTTTATTGTTGGTATGGAGAAATTTGCTTTTTTTAACAAGGTACAAAATGAGCTTAGAAAAGTGTATCCTAATTTCAATATTTTAAGTCGAGATCTCAAAAATTACTATTTTATTAAAATGCTTTTAGATCCAGAATATTTCAATTTTGGGAACAAACCTAAAGGAATATTGCCCTTTCATAAATACCTCTCAAATAATGCTTCTCCTATTGAAGAACATCTTTATGAGTGCGGGTATTACGCGAGCGCAAATGGGAAATCAAACTTGCATTTTACGGTTTCTGAGGAACACCAAGTCAGTTTTGAAAAAGCAATTAATAAAATTAAAGATAGAGTCGAAAAAGAAACTAATAGTTGCGTAGCTGTGAGTTATTCGTATCAAAATAAAAGTACAGATACCATCGCTGTTAATATGAAAAACGAAATATATAAGGATGAAACTGGGGCTCTAGTTTTTAGACCAGGAGGACACGGCGCTTTAATAGAGAACTTAAATACGCTAAATGCTGATATTGTTTTTATAAAAAACATTGATAATGTAATCTTGCATAATAACAATGAAACGGCATTGTATAAAAAGGCTTTAGCAGGAATTTTGATCGAAATCCAAAAAAGTGTTTTTAATTATTTATCGCTTTTAGATGAAAATGAGGATCAAGATTTGACCGAAATGGAGTCCTTTATACAAGAAAAATTGGGGATTAAACTCCCGAAACATTTTAACTCGTTTAAAACGGAAAGCAAAATTGCAACAGTTAGAGATATTTTAAACAGACCTATTCGCATTTGCGGTATGGTAAAAAATGAAGGTGAAGCTGGAGGTGGTCCTTTTTGGGTTAAAGATGAAAATAGCCAAGTCTCGTTGCAAATTGTGGAGACCTCACAGATAGATCTTGAAGACAAAAAGCAACTTGCAATTTTAAATGCAGCAACTCATTTCAATCCGGTTGACTTAGTATGCAGCATGAAAAATTACAAAGGAGAAAAATTCAATTTACTAGATTTTGTAAATAATAATAGTGGTTTTATCGTGAATAAAACAATATGCGGTCACGCTATAAAAAGCTATGAATTACCTGGTTTATGGAATGGGGCGATGGGACATTGGTTAACAATTTTTGTACAAGTGCCTTTACTAACATTTAATCCTGTGAAAACAGTTAATGACTTATTGAAAAATGCGCATCAACAATAAGCAATTTTAAAATTCAAGTAGATTAAGATGGATATTCCTAAAATAGTGAGCGAACTCAATTACAAAGCTGCAAGAAGTAGTGGTGCTGGCGGTCAAAATGTAAATAAAGTTTCGTCAAAGGTGGTGCTTTCTTTTGCACTTGATAAATCTGAGGCGTTAGATGATATAGAGAAAGCGTTATTGATTTCTAATTTGTCTTCCCGACTCACAAATGATAACATTTTAATTTTAAATTGTGATGAAGATAGAAGCCAACTCAAAAATAAGGAAATTGTTACCAAGCGTTTTTTGCAAATAATAAAAAATGGACTGCTTGTGCCTAAAGAGCGTAAAGCTACTAGGATTCCAAAATCGGCAATTAGAAAAAGAATCACTGCAAAAAAAATTACGTCCAAATTAAAAATTAGTCGAAAAAGACCAGATTTAAATTAGAAAAAGTACTGATTTGAGATTTGGTGATTGTTGTTTGTTTTCTAAACAATTAGAATTACATTTGCGATGTCTCAAAGGGGTGCCCAATTCTAGTGATAGAATGAAAGCTGAGATTATACCCAACGAACCTGGACGAGTAATGTTGTCAAGGGAAAAAATGTCAATGAAGTGTTGTGCTTTTTTGGTATAGGAACAATTAAATACAAATTTAACAACAAGAATAATTCCCCCTTTTATTCGTGATTATTTACGAATGAAAACAATTATTGATTACAACTCCACTGTTTTAGGAGCAGCTTTGCAAAGTCGCAACATTGCAAAAAAACGAAAATTGGCAATTTCTACGTCAATTCTTTTTTCTTTAATTTCTTTACACTCTTTTGCTCAAGTCAAGGATACCACTGCAGTTAATAAACTGGATGAGGTTCTAGTTTCGGCTGTTCGTGTTACTACAAAAACACCTGTAAGCTTTAGTAATTTAGATAAAAAGGAAATCAAATACCGCAATTTAGGACAAGATATCCCTATTTTAATGAACTATTTGCCGTCAGTTGTTACTACTTCAGACGCTGGAAACGGAGTAGGATATACCGGAATAAGAGTTCGTGGTAGTGATGCAACTCGCGTAAATGTAACTATCAACGGAATCCCATATAACGATTCTGAGAGTCATGGGACTTTCTGGGTAAATATGCCGGATTTTGCTTCCTCGCTAGAAAGTTTACAATTGCAACGAGGAGTAGGGACGTCTACTAACGGTTCAGGTGCTTTTGGCGCAAGCCTAAACATGCTAACAGATAGTTACGCAAAAGAAAGTACAGGGGAGATTTCCAACTCTTTTGGAAGTTTTAATACTCGAAAACACACAGTGAAGTTTAGTACTGGTTTGTTAAACGATCATTTTGAATTAGCGGGAAGAGTTTCTGCTTTAAAAAGTGATGGGTATATTGATAGAGCTTCCTCTGATTTAAAATCGTATTTCCTGCAAGGGACTTATGTGGGTAAAACAACTTTGATAAAAGCACTGGCTTTTGGAGGGACAGAGAAAACCTATCAATCCTGGAATGGTTTAGAAGATTTAGATGTTTTAGAGAATAATCGAACATTTAATACGGCGGGTATCTATACGGATGAAGCTGGAAACACGCGATTTTATGATAATGAAACAGATAATTACCAGCAAGATCATTACCAATTACATTGGAATGAAAAGTTATCGAATAGTTGGGATACAAATTTAGCTTTTCATTACACAAAGGGAAAAGGGTATTACGAGAACTATAAAGAAGATGCTGATTTTGAAGACTATGCTTTGACTCCTATTGTGATTGGTGGCGAAACTATAAATACGACCGATTTAGTGCGTCAAAAGTGGTTGGACAATGACTTTTATGGTTTGACCTTTTCGGCTAACTATAAAGCAGATAAAATTGACTTCATCGTAGGAGGTGGTTACAATAAATATGAAGGAAATCATTACGGAAACGTAATATGGGCACGTTATGCATCTCAAAGTGAGTTAGGAGATCGTTATTATAATGATGATGCGACAAAAACTGACGGTAACATTTTTGCGAAAGCAAATTACCAAATTGCCGATAAACTAAGTTTGTTTGGAGATTTACAACTGCGAAATGTACATTACAAAGCCAATGGTGCCGAGATGGGAACAGTAAACGATAATTTCAATTTTTTTAATCCTAAAGCAGGATTGAGCTTTGAGATAAACACTAAGAATCAACTGTATGCTTCTTATGCAAGAGCAAATCGCGAACCTAACAGAACAGATTACAAAAATGGAACTCCGAAACCTGAAAAATTAGATGATATCGAATTGGGATTCCGTCATAATTCTGCTAGAGTAAAGCTTAATGCAAACGCCTATTTGATGTATTACAAAGACCAGTTAATACTAACTGGAGCGCTAGACGACGTAGGAGCACCAATACGTAAAAACAGTGGGGATAGTTACCGTATAGGAATAGAACTTGATGCTACTGTGGCAATTTTAGATAACCTAATTATCAGGCCTAATGTTACCATTAGTAATAACAAAAACAAAGATTTCTTTTTTAACCGTGATGGTGTTTTAACTAATTTGGGGAATACTAATATTGCCTATTCTCCTAACTTTATTGCTGGGAATATCATTACATTTTTACCAGTTACTAATTTTCAAGTGTCTTTACTTTCTAAGTTTGTAGGAGAGCAGTACATGGGGAATATAGATTCAGATAATTCTAAATTAAAATCCTACTTCGTAAATGATATTAATGTTTCTTATGAGTTTAAACCAAAGTCGGTTTTTAAATCCATTTTAATTACTGGATTAGTAAATAACGTCTTTGATTATAAATACGTTTCTAACGGGTATTTTTATACCTATGATGACGATTATTCTAATCCTCCTGCAGTAACTACAATCGAAGGAGCGGGTTACTATCCCCAAGCAAGAATTAATTTTCTGGTAGGATTAACGTTGAAGTTTTAAGTAATAGAGTAATCCTGCAGTACAACCTGATAGTTTCGGCTTTCAGGTTTTTTTTGTAGGTAATTTTTCTGTGTTTACTTGTTTTATCAGAAAAATTCTATATTTTTAATTTCTGAAGTTTGATTTAGCTTTTCGAAAACAGAATCATTTATCCATATAAACCTATGAGATACCTTTTTTTTCTATTATTTACCACAGTAGCCTTGGCGCAAACATCCGGCAGTGTAACGTATAATTTTAATTATAACATGGATCTAGATGGTCTTAAGTCGAAAGAATCTAAAGATTTTGCAACAAACATTTTAAGTGCAGCTAATCAATTGGAATTTCAGTTGACTTTTAACGAAGTTGCAATGGCAAGTTCTTAAAAAGTAAATTTAGTATGGGAGAAGGCTTTAAAAAATAAATATGAAAATTAATTCTATGGGAAAATCAATTATTTTATTTCTATTTTTTGCATTTAATTTTATTAATGCACAGTCCGGTAAAGTAGAATATGCTATTAGAGTGCATGAAATAGTGAATAGTGACAATCCTGAAGTTCAAAGTATGTTGGATAAAATGGTAACATTGGCAAATAAGCAAAAATTCGAATTATTATTTTCTACAGTTGGTTCTAGTTTTAAAATTGTAGAAGATATGAGTGGTGTTACTAAGTATGAGAAGGCAATGATTAAAGTAGCGAAGGCTGCTAACACAACTACGTTTGATATTTATTATGATCAAGAAAACGATATACAATATAGTGAATCTGAAGATGGAGTAGTAATAAAAGATACAAATTCTCGTAAAAATTGGGAAATAACTAGTGAGTCAAAAACCATTAATGACTACTTGTGTTATAAAGCCTTGTATAAAAGAAATTATATTGGAAGATTTGGTGATGTTAGAGTAGATGTTATAGAAGCGTGGTTTGCGCCAATTTTACCTTATAGATTTGGTCCAAAAAATTACTACGGCTTACCAGGATTAATTTTAGAATTAACGGATACTAAAAGCACCTATCTGGCAAGAAGAATAGACTTAGAGCAGAACGATATAAAAATAATTTTCCCAAAAGGTAAAACGGTTTCAAAAGAAGAGTATGATAAAAAATTGAGAGCACAAATGGGGATGTAAATCGAATGTAGTTCTCTTTCAATAATTTAAAAATAATTTGTTAATTTATTTTGTCTATATGAAAAATATAATAATGTTGGTTTTTCTGTTTACATATTCTTTCTTGTTCTCTCAGAGCAATGCTGGGAAAATAGTATATAGCATCCACATTAGTGCAGATGAGAAAGTGCTCAAAAGCGAAAAAGTGGGTAAGCTGTACATGGATATGAGTAAGAATGCTGCAGATCAAATGTATGTGTTGTCCTTCAAAGAGGGGAAAAGTTCTTTTCTTAAAGCAGAAAAATTAAATGCAGCTAAAGATAAATATGAGGAGACGGTAAGTAAATTAGCTTCTGTTATATTTACCAATGATGATAATTATTATTATGATTTTGTAAATAGATATGCTATCATTGAAACTAATGGTGCTCTAGTTAAAGAAGCTGTAAAGGATGTTAATTGGGAGATGACTTCTGAAAATAAAATTATTAGCGGTATTTTATGTTACAAATCCACACGTAAGCTAGAATATTTAGGTAGAGACAATAAAATTAAAATTAATAATATTGTAGCTTGGTTTGCGCCAAGTTTACCTTTTTCTTATGGGCCTAAAGATTTTTATGGTTTGCCTGGACTTATCGTACAACTTACTGAAAACAGGACGACCTATTTAGCTAACAAAATTGAGTTAGATGATCTAGAAATTAGTATTGATTTCCCAAAAGGTAAAACGGTTTCAAAAGAAGAGTTTGATAAAAAATTGAAAGCACAAATGGGAATGTAAAGCGAATATATTTCAATTTCAATAATTTCACTTCTAAATCACTAATTACATGCTCAGGATGCTACTTTTTTTATTTTTTACGACTTTTTCTTATTCTCAGTCCCGCACTATTACAGCTGTGGTTTCTGACGATATAAGCAAAGCTACTCGAATTTTATTTGCCTTTTAAAATTTTAAAATATGAAGAAATTACAAAATATAATTTTTTGCTTACTCTTTGCCACAATTCAGAATTCTTTTGGGCAGGCAACCTCTGGTAAAGTAGTATACAAAATTCAGTTGGCTGGTTTCGGATCCCAAAATGCGAGTCCTGAAAATAAAGAATTAAATGAATCTATAGTTAATATAGCTAACAGCAAGACAGCTACTTTGACATTTAATAGTAAAAGATCAAGTTTTATATTGGATAACTATTTATCATCAGATAGCAAACAAAATGGTTTAACGGTCATGGCTGAGAAGCTTGCTTTTATTGAAATCAATGGACAAAATTATTTTATAGATAAAGTAAGTAATAGTAGTATACTAGAAAATATGGATGGTTTTCTCATCGAAAAGGAAAATGAAAAATTAGAATGGGATATTACAACCGAAAGCAAGGAAATCGATGGGTATCTATGCTATAAAGCAATATATCTATGGAAATTTACCAATAGACGTGGAACAGCTACCACTATTCCTATAATTGCTTGGTTCGCGCCAAGTTTACCATATTCTTATGGGCCAAAGTATTTTACTGGCTTACCAGGTCTTATTTTAGAATTAACAGATAGAAAGATAACTTTTCTAGCATCTTCTATAACCATTTTAAAAAACCAGCAGTTGGAAGTCGAATTTCCCAAAGGAAAAACGGTAAACAGTGAAGATTACAAAAAGAAGGTATTGTCAAGATAATTAACACGCATATAGTTCTATTGGATTTATAAGTTTTTTGAATTTCTGGCAGCTTTAAAGATCTTTTGTATAATGTAGATTTTTGTTGGCGCATAACTTTGTAATATGTTAAACTATATTGCGTATATTTTTATTTGACTAGGGTTGCTTATAAATAAGATGCTAATAAAGTGATATTTACGATTATTTTTATAAACTTTATTTTGTTAAATAAAAGTTAAAATGGATGTGCTTTCTTTTTTTTTCAAATTTGGAATGGTCAACCGATAGACTGTTATTAAACTTTTAACAAATTAATTATGGAACCGAAGATTTACGAACTACGAAAATAATTAATATGGTGAGTAAAAAATTATTATTTTCTGCAGTGGCAGTATTGGCTTTTAACGGAGTTGCAATGGCAAATTCCGCGGAAGTGGAAGAATTAACAACTTTAAAAAATGAATATAAAATAGTGTTAGTGCAAGAAAAAGCGACACCATGTTAGGATAAAGCAATTGATTTTTACAAACTAGTTCTAGATGGTGGAGAAGATGACCTTCATTACTTAATGAATTGATTGGTGCTTGTCATTAAAAAACAATTAAAATCAATAGTACCAAAACAATATGTTTCGGTAGTACTATATAGAAAGATGAAAAAAGCAATATATTTAGTTACAATGTTATTTACTACAAATTATTTTTATGCTCAATCAGGTCAAGCTGAATATATCATAAAAATGAATGCGCTATCCTACCCTAATGCTGGTAAGTATGAGGAAAGAATAGAGAAAATGAAGGAGTATGCCAATAATCAGAAGTTTGAATTAATTTTTAATAAAAGCCAATCTAGCTTTAAATATATAGAAAGCTTAAATTCTGATCCAAATTTTAGCGAAACGGAAAATAAAATTGCGCGAGCTGCTTTCACTGCATCATCTGATTTCTATTATGATAATTTAAGAAATATTGAGATTAGCCAAGGTCGCGATAAAGTTTTAATTGAGAAAAAGAATGCAAAAGTAGCATGGATTATTAGTACTGATTCAAAAATGATTGGCGACTACTTATGTTATAAAGCAACCTATCAGGAGCCTTATGTCTCAAGAAGGTCTGGTCAAAAAAATTATACTAATGTTGTAGCTTGGTTTGCCCCAATGTTGCCTTATGGCTACGGACCAGTACAATTTTATGGTTTGCCAGGATTGATTTTGGAATTACAATATAAAAATACAACTTATTTTGCTACTAATATAAAAGTAAGTAACGCGTCTCGTACAATATATTCTCCAAAAGGTAAAACGGTTTCAAAAGAAGAGTATGATAAAAAACTTAGAGAGCAAATGGGGATGTAAATCGATTGGATTTCTCTTTCAATAATTTCACTTTTAAATTGCTAATTAGATGCTCAAAATCGTACTTTTTTTAATTTTCACGACTTTTTCTTATTCTCAGTCCCGCACTATTACAGGTGTGGTTTCTGACGATACAAACAAACCATTAGAATCTGCTAACGTTATCGCAAAACCTTTGCAGGAAAAAGCAAGCCTTAAGTTTGCCATTGCTGATAATAAAGGACGCTATCGCTTAGAACTAGAAAAAGAGGTCAAGTATGAAATTACCGTATCTTATATTAGCTTTATTGAGGAGGTATTTATCCTTGAAGCTAATGCAACTGTTTCTACCCACGATTTTAAACTAAAGGCTACAGGAGAACAACTCGATGAGATTGTAATTAAACATGACTTCAAGCCTATAATTATAAAAAAAGATACTTTGATATTTGACGTGAAAAGTTTTGCTAAAGGAAACGAACGCAAAATGAAAGAAATATTAGAGAAATTACCAGGCGTAGAAGTTGATAAAAACGGTGGTGTTACCGTACAAGGAAAAAAAGTGACTAAAATGCTTGTAGAAGCAAAGTCCTTTTTTGGAGGTGGTTCAAAACTTGCAGTCGAGAATATTCCGGCAGATGCCTTGGACAAAATCGAAGTCATCGATAACTTTAACGAGGTGGGCTTTATGAAGCAAGTTTCTGATAGTGACGATCTGGCTATGAACGTGAAATTAAAAGAGGATAAAAAGAAATTTGTTTTTGGAGATGTCGAAGCAGGTGCAGAAATAGGAGCTGCCGATAACGGATTTTATCTAGCGCATGCAGCATTGTTTTATTATGCTCCCAAAACAAATGTAAGTGTCATAGCCGATGGGAATAACATTGGAAAAAGAACATTTACATTTGATGATTTAACGCGTTTTGGTGGTGGCATGAGCACTTTTTTGTCGGGCAGGAAATCATTGACTAACTTGTATTCCTTTGCTGGTGACAATAGAGATGTTGTACAAAATAAATCGCAATTTGGAGCTTTTAATATTAGCCACGATTTTTCTCCAAAATTAGCTGTTTCTGGATTTTCAATTTTTTCAAAAGTGCTTACGGCTTCTAAGACAGAAAGTACTAATGAGTATTTACAAAATAGCGCTATTGCTTTCGAAAATAAATTACAAGATGGGGATAATCGTACCATGTTAGGTATTGGTAATGTAAAATTAGATTATTCACCTAACAAAAAAGAAAAATGGTACTACAACGGCCAGTATCAATTGAGTACAAATGATTTGATTAATACCATAAATTCGACTACAAATCTCAACACAAGTCTGTTTGAAACTATCTCTAAGGCTGATAATACTTCGATAAAACAATACGTAGAATGGCATAAAAGTTACAACGAGCATCACACCACTACACTGGTGGTAAATCAAGCCTATGATAACAATAAACCCATCAACAATTGGTTTACGGATCAAACTTTTTTGGCAGGATTGATTCCGCTTCAGCAAGACGATACCTATACTGTTACTCAAATTAAAAAGGTAAAAACGAATAGTATTGATGCCTTATTCAAACATTATTGGATTTTGAATAATTTTAATCACATCTATACTAATGTGGGAAATAATTTTGCTACGTCGCATTTAGAAACAGCAAACAGACAATTATTAACTGATGGTACGATCAATGATTTTGCTTCAGCTGGATTTAATAATAATGTAAAATACCAATTAAATGATGCTTATGTAGGTGTTGAATACAAATTCAGAATAGGGAAATTTACTAGCAAGCCAGGGTTGTACTTGCATTGGTATCACTTGTCTACTACTCAAAGTACAATAGGAAACAGCTTGAATAAAAGTTTATTGCAGCCGCAGTGGGATATTGACTATGAGTTCAACAAATCAGAAACCTTAAATTTTACCTACAAATTAAAGAACGATTTTCCTGAGGTGAGTCAGCTTGCAAATCAATTTGACGTACAAAACTATAATTTAGTCTATAAAGGGAATGCGCTATTGCAAAATGAAAAATACCATTCGGCAGTGTTGAGGTATTCAAAGTATAATTTGTATCAGGGTGTAACCTACAATGCTACGGCTAGCTATTTAAAAAAGGTTAAAGCTTTTAGAAATGAAATCACGCTCGACGGAATTAATCAATTTAGTAGCCCAATATTAACTGATAATCCAGAAACCACTTACGGCATTACGGGCTATTTTACAAAAAGGATTTATCGCTTTAGCCTAAAATTAAATACACGTTTCAACTGGTTTAGCTACTCACAAACATTGAATGCAATAACCACAGTAAATGATCGTACAAGCCAGAATGTGGGATTGGTTTTTAAAACGGCTTATAAAAAGTGGCCAGATTATAGTGTTGGTTACAACAAAGGCTTTAGTCAGTTTTCGGGCTTAACGAGTTCAAAGTATGAAACAGATGCCTTTACATCAAGTGCTCAAATTGATTTTCTTAAGTTTTGGAATTTTAAAATAGATTATGAGAACTTAAAAAATACTGATGATCGCGACCAAAGTAATTTTTATGATATTATGAATGCGTCTATTCGATACCAGAAAAAGAACAGTCCTTTTGGGTTCGAAATGTTTGTTAATAATGTATTCGATAATAAAACAAAGAATGATTTTTCTTTTTCAGATTACGTGATAAGCGAGCGCTCAACTTACGTTTTACCTAGAGTATGGATGTTATCAATATCTTATAAGTTGTAAATACTAGTTGTAAACTCGCAATACATTTCCATTTAATTCTGTACGGTACTGTTTTAAAGGATACTCTAATTTTCCTAAACCGGTAAACAAACTATATTCACTTTCATCACAAGGACAAACAACGTTGATCCCGTTAAGTGTCATGGTAGTACAACTATTTAGAGCTTGGTTAGGGCATGCGGCGTCAAAAGCATTGTAGCCACTACCAGTATTAAAAACATATATTCCCTTTGCGCCTACATTAGCATAATAAATGGCATTACCTGCAAAAGTCAAATTACTGTAAGACGGCAGCGATAAGTTTAAATCGACAGTGAAAGAATAGTTGGGTATATTAGGATTAGAGTTGTTAAAGTCATTTGTAGTACAACCGCTTAAGATTGTCAAAATAAAAAGAGAGTAAAAGAAATTTTTCATTATATAATAGTTTGTTAAATGCGCCAAAAAAACAAATTTAAATTATTTAACTTTGAATTACATATGATTAACATATAATTATATACAAGAAAAAAATTATACTATCTTTGTAATAACAAATCCCGTCCTGATGGGATTTTTTCTATTTATATAAGCCGTGTACCGTGAGTTTGATTAGAATGAATAAGAAGGTGAAAGGTCTTCAAACAAGTACATGAGACGCTTAATAAACATTATAAAATAATACATTTAAAAAATATGAGCGCAATATCTTATTACACCGCAGAAGGTTTAAAAAAATTAAGGGAGGAACTTGATCACTTAAAAAGTGTGATGCGCCCTAAGGCATCTGCTGATATAGCAGAGGCAAGAGACAAAGGGGATTTGTCTGAAAATGCAGAGTACGATGCAGCAAAAGAAGCACAAGGAATGCTAGAAATGAGAATTGCTAAACTTGAAGAAATTCACTCTAATGCAAGACTTATTGACGAGTCAAATCTTGATGTTTCAAAAGTATTGGTACTTTCTAATGTAAAGATTAAAAATCAGTCAAACGGAATGGAAATGAGCTACCGATTAGTAGCAGAAAGTGAAGCCGATTTAAAAACAGGTAAAATATCTGTGACTTCTCCTATTGGAAAAGGTTTACTAGGGAAATCAGTAGGTGATGTTGCCGAGATTTCGGTTCCTAATGGTGTCTTGAAATTTGAAATTATCGAAATCACAAGAGACTAATTTAAAGCGTTCCTATCTAGGAATGAAACCTTGATTTAATGATCTAATAAAAACAGCATGAGTTCGATATTCACAAAAATAGTAAAGGGAGAAATCCCATGTTATAAAATAGCTGAAGACGAGAATTATTTGGCTTTTCTAGATGTAAACCCAAATGCAAAAGGGCATACGTTGTGTATTCCGAAATTTGAGATCGATAAGATTTTTGAAATGGACGAAGCACATTATCTAGGGTTGATGCATTTTTCTCGAAAGATAGCCATTGCTTTAGAAAAAGCGGTTCCTTGTAAGCGAGTGGGTATGGCCGTTGTAGGACTTGAAGTGCCTCACGCGCATGTACACTTGATTCCATTAAACGAAATGGACGAAATGCGTTTTCATAATAAAGTGTCCTTAACGGAACAAGAATTTAAAGACCTAGCGCAAAGCATTCAAGCTAATCTTTAATTTAATAACTTATAATAAAACACAGGAATTGTCATTGCTTATGATGATTCCTGTGTTTTTTTTATGGCAACTTGTATAGTTGTTCCTTTGCCTATTTCTGATTGGAGGACTTTAATTTTTCCGCCGTGGTATTCTTCTACAATTCTCTTAGTAAGCGATAATCCCAATCCCCAGCCTCTTTTTTTAGTAGTAAATCCAGGTTCAAAGATGGTCTTGAACTGACTTTTTTGTATGCCGCTTCCGGTATCTACAATGTTTATTTTTACATAATGGTTGTCTTGTTCTATGTGTAAACCTAGTTTTCCTTTGCCTTTCATCGCATCAATAGCATTCTTAACTAAGTTCTCAATGGTCCAACTGTGTAAACTTGAGTTTAAAAGAACATTAATAGGATTTTTGGGCGCGGTAAACGTAAATTCAATTTGTTTCGAAAAGCGCGATTGTAAATAGGTGTAAGAAGCGAGTGTAGTCGCAATAATATCTTGATTTTCGAGTATTGGCTTGGAACCTATTTTCGAAAAACGATCTGTTATTGTTTGCAATCTTTCAATATCTTTTTCAATTTCGATAATAATAGATTCGTCGACTTCATCGCCTTTTAATATTTCGACCCAACCTATCAATGACGATAGCGGCGTACCTATTTGATGCGCAGTTTCCTTGGCCATTCCAGCCCAAAGCTTATTCTGAGTAGCAATTTTTGTACTGCGGTAAAAATAATACATCAAAGCAATGAACAACACTAATATGAGTACAAGTGCAACGGGATAATATTTAAGTTTGTTCAGTAATTCAGAGTTTCCATAATAGAGCTTTTGAAATTTTCCGGGAACGTATTCTATAACTATAGGAGGATTTTCTCGTTGTAAATTAAGGAGTAATTCGGCTGATTTCAATTCATCTTTAATAATGGCTTCAGCAATATTTACAGTGCTCACAATACTGTCGTGCTCCGTCAATATAATAGGAATAGAAGTGTTATTGCTAAAAATTTGAAGAGGCAGTTCAACATCGGCATCAGCCTCAGCAGTAATTAAAGTTTTTTGAGCTTTTGCCCACAAGTTCATCTTTAAACGTTCTTCGTTTTTAAATATTTGGAAAAAAGTGTAGGTGTTCCATAAAATCAGTGTAATTATTAAAAAAGAAGTAGCGATAATGATCCACCTACTTGTATTTCTTCTATCAGAAAACTGCATAATTTTAATCTTTGAGCTATAAATATAACGAATTTTATCACTTATTATTTTACTTAAATTTACAAAGCAACGCTTAGGCGTTTTATTGCGATTTAAAGGATAAAAGTGATTGTGCAATATTAAAGTTACTTCATTTGCTTACTTTTGTAACGCACTATTTATTAAAAAAGAAAAACCAAAAATATTATGATTACAATAGACCCTAAAACAATCCCAACCGCAAAAATGCAAGGTTATTTACAGTCCTCTATTGGGCCACGACCAATCGCTTTTGCAAGTACAATGGATGGTGACGGTAACCCTAATTTATCGCCTTTTAGTTTTTTTAATGTCTTTAGTGCTAATCCGCCTATTTTGGTTTTTTCACCAGCTAGACGTGTGCGAGACAATTCAATCAAACACACTTTAATGAATTGCGAAGCGACTAAGGAGGTCGTTATTAATGTCGTTAATTATGACTTAGTGCAACAAACTTCTTTAGCCAGTACAGAGTATGCGACTGGTGTAGACGAGTTTATAAAATCAGGACTAACACAAGTGGCTTCTGACTTGGTAAAACCTTTTAGAGTAAAAGAGTCTCCAGTACAATTTGAATGCAAAGTAACCCAAATTATCGCACTAGGAAATGAAGGTGGAGCAGGGAATCTTATCTTGTGCGAAGTAGTGAAGATGCATATCGATGAGGAAATCTTAGATGAAAACGGAGCTATAGATCAGTATAAGATTGATTTAGTTTCAAGGCTAGGGGGAAACTGGTATTCGAGATCAAATCAAGGATTATTTGAAGTGCCAAAACCGCTAGCAACTTTAGGAATTGGCGTAGATGCTATCCCTAAGGAAGTTAGAAGTAGTGCTGTTTTTGATGGTAACGATTTAGGGAAATTAGGTAATATAGAAGCCTTGCCTACGCCAGAAGAAGTTAGTATCTTTGTATCAAATAACTTTTCTGTTAAGGCCGTTTTAAGCGCTGATGATCTAGAAAAAGTGCATTTAGAAGCAAAAAAGTACTTGAATGACGATGATGTTGTTTCTGCATGGAAAGTGCTTTTAGCAAAAAAATAATCTTATATAACAATTAAAATAACGAAGATGGAAGTTACAGGGAAAATTAAAGTTGTTAATCCAGAGCAACAAGTTAGTGCATCATTTAAAAAAAGAGAGCTAGTTGTTACTACAGAAGAGCAGTATCCACAGCATATCATGATTGAGTTCACTCAAGATAAATGTGATTTATTGAATAACTATAGTATTGGTGAGCCAGTTAAGGTTTCAATCAATTTAAGAGGTAGAGAATGGGTGAATCCACAAGGTGATACTAAATACTTTAATAGTATTCAAGGATGGAGAATTGAAAAGTTAGCTGCTGATCAGCCTCAAGGTGGAGCTACTCCTCCTATGCCATCGGCACAAACATTTGCTCCAGCTACAAACATCAATGATGAAGAAGCAGACGATTTACCGTTCTAAGAAATAAGCAAATATTTAAAAAAGCCTTGAGAGAAATTTCAAGGCTTTTTTTTATGCTTAAAAATTAGGGTTTATTATCGCACCCAAGCCTATTAGATTTCCTACTTGTGGATATACAAAAGCCGTTGTATTTGTTTTCTTAGAAACTCTAAAAGATTTAAGCGGACTCACATGCGAAAAGATTATTCCTGATGCCATTCCTATACCCGCACCAGCAAGCACATCTGAGGCATAGTGTTTATTATTAGCAAGTCTAAAAGCCGCTGTTGCCCCCGCAAATAAAAAACCACTGCTGGCATACCAAAAATTAGAATCTTTATATTCATAATACAATAGCGTAGCGTTTGTAAATGCCACAGCCGAATGCCCTGATGGAAAGCTTAAATTATCCGATAAGTCGGGACGCTCTCGTTTTGCAATTCGTTTTGCAATTTCAGTCACAATTACAGAAGCAGTATTAGCAACAAGAATATTCACCGTTTGATTTCTATAATTGGTCTTGGGAGCAAACCCTAAAGATTTCCCCATGTAGATTTGAGCGATAGGAACAAACGGAAAAATATTATCGGCACCTGAACTAAAAGTCGTACCAAAAACTCTACCTGATTTTGTTTGAATATCACCATTAATCTCTGAGTTTAATAAAAAAGCACCAGTGACTAAAAGTGCTGCCGGAGCAATAAAAGACTTATAGCTTAGTTTATGCTGTACCTTTAAAGAATCCACATTTTGTCCATACATTTGCAGGAACGGAGCCATCAAAATGAGTAAAAGTAAAAAAAATGTTTTTTTCATTGCGGTAGTTAATTGAGTAGCACTTTGATCAAAAATAGGACTTTATAATTTAATTAGAATAACAAAAACATGCATTATTTATCGCAAGATTTATTTTTTCCTGAAGTATCATTAACGCATTCTTCTGGTATTATTGCGTTAGGTGGTGATTTATCACCTCAAAGATTAGTATTAGCTTATAAAAGTGGCATTTTTCCGTGGTTTGAAGATGGCGAACCCATCACTTGGTGGTCACCTGATCCCCGTATGGTTTTATTTCTAGACGAATTAGTGGTGACAAAAAGCATGCGAAACGTGCTCAATCGAGATACATTTACAGTTACTTTCAATCAAAATTTTAGAGAAGTAATTTCTAACTGCCAGCAAATTAAACGCGATGGTCAAAACGGAACTTGGATTACTAATGACATGATCGAAGCCTATTGCAATTTACATGAATTAGGAATTGCAAAGTCTGTTGAGGTGTGGCAAGATGGCCAAATCGTAGGCGGATTATACGGCATCGATTTAGGTCATATTTTTTGTGGCGAAAGCATGTTTTCTAAAGTCTCTAATGCAAGTAAAATCGCTTTTATCAGCTTAGTGCGTTATTTGCAAAAAGAAAATTACAAACTCCTTGACTGCCAAGTCTACAACGAACATCTAGAAAGTCTAGGTTGCCGCGAAATAGCACGTAAAGATTTCATTTCGATTCTTAAAAATAATAATTAGAGCCTAATCCAGCTGTCCGCTACAATTCCTCCCTCAAAACCTTTTTTTCTAAAGTCATAAAAGGAGCTTCCTGCGATCGCTCTTTTATTCCTAGAAAAAATAGTTTTTTCCCTCCGGGCTTTCCACTCCCACCTGGGGCAAGACACAATCCTTTCACCAAGAAAATAATATATAATGAGAAGTTCGCTACTACATTGACTCAAAACAGATAATTAATAAAGCCATTAAAATCCGTTCAAATCTGCGTGCAAAAATGTCACAATCAAAGTAAACGTTACAATGCATTAAATCCGTTTTAATCCGCGTTTTTGCTTTTGCAAATCCGCGTCATCCGCGTTCCATTGTGAGCTGTCAAGTTCCACTTTATGATTTATAAATACTAAAACTTCAACTTAGTAAACTGCCAGTTCAACGTACTAAACAAAACCAACTCATTCCTCAAACAAGGCAATTCTAAAATCACTTTCAACGTTTCATGTGCCATCATAGTCCCAATCATTCCTGGCAAGGTTCCTAGAACACCATTCATGCTACAACTGGGCACATCCTTTGGATCGGGCGAATCCGGAAACAAGTCTCTCAGGTTTTTACTTTTTCGATGATTAAAAACCGCAACTTGCCCTTCAAAACCTAGAATGCTTCCATAAATCAATGTTTTGTCGAGACTCACACAAGTATCGTTGACTAGATAGCGAGTCGTAAAATTATCAGAGCCATCTACTATAATATCGTAATCATTTAAAATAGTAACCGCGTTTTCCTTTGTAACCTTTTCAGGTATCGCAATTACTTCAATCAAAGGGTTCAGTTTGTGCAAAGTCGCTTTGGCAATTTCAGCCTTTGATAGTCCCACTTGGTCTTCGGTATATAAAATCTGTCGGTGCAGATTGTGAATTTCGATAGTATCAAAATCAATGATACCTATAGTGCCAGCACCCGCTGTGGCGAGGTACTGTAAAATAGGACAACCCAAACCTCCCGCACCAATTACTAAAACTTTGGCTTTTTTAATTTTTGCTTGCCCAGCGTCACCAACTTCGGGTAACATCACTTGGCGGTTGTAACGTAAAAAATCTTGTATAATGCTCATTTATTTTGAGTGTTTAGTTATTAGTAACTAGTGATTAGCACTTAGTAAAAATGTAATTAGTAATTAGTGAAAAGTGGAAAGTAAATGAGTTTTCAGTTTGGGCGCAGCATTATAAGCTAAGTAAATTGTACCGAAAACATCTTTTGCAATCAAGGAATTCCTCCTTCGGGGGTTAGGAGGAAAAACTTTTATCCCAATCTTTCCAAACGGGTTCGTAACCGCTATTCGAAATTAAAGTGGCAATTTCTAGAGCGGACCGTTCGTCACTTATTTCAAACTGTTCCAAAGATTGCGGATCGACTACATAACCTCCCGGATTCGTTTTAGAACCCGCGCTCATGCTAGTGGTACCAATTGGGATAATGTTGTTTCTAAAATTTTCATTCTCTCGTGTCGAAATCGAAATCTCCAAGTCTTCGTTCCACAAACGATAAGCACAAATCAACTGCGTCAAATCGCGGTCATCCATGATAAAATTTGGGGGAACCGTTCCTTCAGCCGGACGCAACCTAGGAAATGAAACGGAGTACTTTGTTTGCCAATAGGTTTTTTGTAAATAATCCAGATGCAAAGCGTTAAAAAAACTATCTGTGCGCCAATCCTCAAGACCTAATAAAACTCCCAATCCTATTTTGTGAATCCCTGCTTTCCCAATGCGGTCTGGAGTATCCAGTCTAAAATCAAAATTGGATTTCTTACCCTTGGTGTGATACTTTTTATAAACATCCTGATGATACGTTTCTTGATACACTAACACCGAATACACACCAGCTTTATGCAAACGTTCATATTCTTCTTGGGACAAAGGTTGCACCTCAACCGAAATAATAGAGAATTGATCTTTGATCACATCAATGGCGTTCAAAAAATAATTGATATTTACGGTATAGTTTGCCTCACCAGCGACTAATAAAACATGATCAAAACCCGCTTCTTTAAGCGCAGCGACTTCTAATTTAATCTCAAAGTCCATTAATGTTTTTCGTTTGATTTTATTATCGAGACTAAAACCGCAGTACGTACAAATGTTCTGGCATTCGTTACTCACATACAAAGGAGCATACATTTGGATGGTTTTTCCAAAACGTTTTTTTGTCAGCTCATGTGTGAGTTGCGCCATTTCCTCTAAGTAAGGTTGCGCTGCTGGCGAAATCAAAGCTAAAAAATCATCTAAATCCCTTTTAGATTTGGCTAACGCTTGCTCCACTTGTTTTGAAGTACTGGCATAGATTTTAGATTGGATTTCGTCCCAATTGTATTTTTCGAAAGTAGATTTGAATGTTGTCATTGTATTTTTTTTACCGTAATCTTACTGCAAAGGGTACTACGAGTTGTGCAAAATTCGCTAGGTTAGTTTTTTTTTCGAAACGTTAATAAAGTGATGCTTACTTAGCATTCTTACCTTGTGAAATTTATGCTCGAATTGATCATCTTAAACGCACCGTGTGTAAAGTTATCGAGCAGTTAACATGATTTTTATTGATGAAGTCTCCCCTCCTTCGGAGGGGTTGGGGGAGGATAATTAGTATAAAAACGATGTCAACGGACTCGATGCTACGGCGTGCTTGTATTGTTGACCTAATCTCGCTTCGTATGCTTTTCTACCAGCAATAACCGCTTCCTTAAAAGCTTCCGCCATTAATTTCGGATTTCCTGCAACTGCAATAGCAGTGTTCACTAAAACAGCATCAGCTCCTAATTCCATGGCTTTTGCAGCATCTGAAGGTGCACCAATCCCGGCGTCGATAATTACGGGAACTTTTGATTGTTCGATAATAATTTCGAGAAAATCGATTGTCTTAAGCCCTTTATTGCTCCCTATAGGCGAGCCCAAAGGCATCACAGCCGCGGTTCCAGCGTCTTCTAATCGTTTGCACAAAACAGGGTCAGCATGAATATAAGGCAGTACAATAAAACCTAGTTTGGCTAATTCCTCTGTAGCTCTCAAAGTCTCGATAGCATCTGGCATCAAGTATTTAGGATCAGGATGAATTTCTAATTTTAGCCAGTTGGTTTCTAATGCTTCTCTCGCAAGTTGAGCAGCAAAAACAGCTTCTTTTGCATTTCTTGCTCCAGATGTGTTGGGCAATAAATTGATATGTGAATGCTGTAAATGTTTCAAAATGGCATCTGTTTCTGTTTCGAGATCGATCCGTTTTAAAGCTACGGTGACCAACTCACTCGCTGAGGCTAGAATGGCTTCTTCCATTTGGACATTCGAACCAAATTTACCCGTTCCTAAAAACAAGCGGGATTCTAATATTTTGTCACCTATTTTAAACAATGATGGTTCCATAAAGGTCGTTTTTAAGTTGTTTGATTGTCTTTTTCTTGTTTTCTGATTGTGTAATTAAACCCGAAACCGCAATGCCATGGATACCGGTTTCCATTAACGCAGGAATGTCATCTAAACCAATTCCACCAATCGCATACACTGGAGTTATAAGCCCTTGTTTCTTCATTTCATTCAAGATAGTTTGGTAGCCTTCGAGACCTAAAATCGGACTCAAGTTTTCCTTTGTAGTTGTGAATCGAAACGGACCTAATCCTATGTAATCGCAACCATTTTGTATGTGGTTTTGAATATCTTCAAAAGTGTTTGCAGTAGCTCCAATAATTTTTGTGTCTCCTAAAATGCTTCGTGCTTCTTTGATTGACATATCAGTTAATCCTAGGTGGACGCCATCTGCTGCAATTTGTTGGGCGAGATAAACATTATCGTTGATGATAAAATTCGCTAGGTATTCCTCGCATAAAATTTTTGCGGCTTCCGCCAAAGCAAAAGTTGCGTCAGCTGAATGGTTTTTAAAACGAAGCTGAACCCATTTGCAGCCGCCGTCTAATGCTTGATGGATATTTCTAGTTTGTTCCTCGACCGTGTTTCCTTGCGAGATGTATTGTAGTTTGTTAAACATAATGATATCCTAATTTGGTATGGTTTGACAATAGGTAATTTTCGATATAAATTTTGGCGTTTTTACAAGCATTCAAAACGTCTTGTTCTTTGCTAAGATTAGCCGTAATTGCCGATGATAATACGCAACCCGAACCGTGTTTTTCATATATTTCGCTGTGATGCGGTTCAAGTCTAAAAAAGTGCTCTTTGGTATACAAATAATCAACTCCAGGTTCACTAGGATTGTGACCACCTTTTAACAAAATAGTACAATGTTCTGATAGTGTTTCGGCTATAGATTCAGGATCTGTTTCTTCTTTAGATAGTTTTATAATCTCATTGTAATTGGGCGTGATTAAATCTATTTCGCTTAAAATAAGTCGTAAAGACTCATAGTTTTTAATTTCTAAAAAATCAAATGTAGTAGAGGATTTCACAACGGTATCCCAGACAATTTGAGTTGCAGGAGACAGTTGCTTAATAAGTGTAACAATGGTTCCTAAATAAAATAATGAAGGAACAATCCCAATTTTAACAGCCTTAATTTTATAGGTATTAAAAAGCTTTTCTATGGAACGTGTTGTGAATTCTAATGAAGTCCACTCTATTTCATAGAAGTTGTTTTCTGTCTGGATTGTGTTGGCCGTATTAATAGCCAACCCATAGACTTCATGCTGTTCGAATGTTTTACAATCAGCCAAAATTCCTGCACCTCCAGAAGGATCAAAACCAGCAATACTCAATACAAACGGGCGATTTTTTGACATAATTTAAAATTTTGTATGGGTTGATTAGTATTCCAAATACTTCCTAATAATGCGACATCATCAAAACCTAACTGAAATGTTTTTTCGATATTTTGGGCTGAAATTCCACCTAAAGCGACTAGTTTCGTTTTAAAGTTGGTGCGTTCGGCAATTGCTTTTTCAGCATCCAAATCAGATTTGTAATCCGGTTTAGAAATACTTTGATGTATCGGACTCAAAAATGCGTATTCAAAACAATGGTCTAGTTTATTAAAATCAGCCATGGTATGTGTCGAAGTCGATTTCACAAAATCATCTTGACTATTTGTTGATTCCAAATCCAAAGTTGCTCTTGCGTTTTCAGTAAAATGAATGCGGTTGATACCAAAATCCTGTGCTAAGTGCTGCTGCTGGTGTAAAACCAATTGCGATCGATATGCGAGTTTAATTTTCGATAAAAACAGTTCCATGTCTTCCACTGAAAAATCAGGTTTGCGTACATGAAGCAACTCCAATCCACACTCAAAAAGAGCGTGAATGGTGTTGATTTCATTTGTTATCGAAATTGGATTTGTGATTACAATCATAATCTTGACTCTTGAATCTTTATTCTATTTTCTTTTTGGACTAACTATAAATCTCTTTCCCTTGTTCGATAAATTCCTCAGATTTTACTGCCATTCCTTTTTCAGCTTCGGCAACGTCACGGATTTCTTGTGATATTTTCATAGAGCAGAATTTAGGTCCGCACATCGAACAAAAGTGTGCAACTTTGGCACCTTCGGCAGGCAGTGTTTCATCGTGAAACTCTCTTGCTGTATCAGGATCTAATGATAAATTAAATTGATCTTCCCAACGGAATTCAAAACGGGCTTTACTTAAGGCATTATCACGGTATTGAGAACCAGGATGACCCTTAGCTAAGTCAGCAGCGTGAGCGGCAATTTTATACGTGATCACACCATCTTTTACGTCTTTTTTATTGGGTAAACCAAGGTGTTCTTTTGGCGTTACATAACACAACATCGCACAACCGTACCAACCAATCATCGCCGCTCCAATAGCCGAAGTAATGTGATCGTAACCTGGTGCAATATCAGTCGTTAAGGGGCCAAGAGTATAAAACGGAGCTTCATCACAATGTTCTAATTGTTTCTCCATATTTTCTTTAATCATGTGCATGGGAACGTGACCAGGACCTTCAATAAATACTTGAACATCGTGTTTCCAAGCAATTTTAGATAATTCACCTAGAGTTTCTAATTCGGCAAATTGTGCAGCGTCATTAGCATCTGCAATAGAACCTGGACGCAAGCCATCACCAAGTGAGAAAGCAACATCATATTGCTTCATGATTTCGCAAATGTCTTCGAAATGCGTGTACAAAAAGTTTTCTTTGTGATGAAACAAACACCATTTGGCCATGATAGAACCACCACGAGAAACAATTCCTGTAACACGCTCAGCAGTTAAGTGAATGTAACGCAATAGTACTCCAGCGTGAATAGTGAAATAAGAAACCCCCTGTTCTGCTTGTTCGATTAAAGTATCACGAAAAACTTCCCAAGTTAAATCTTCGGCAATTCCATTTACTTTTTCCAAAGCTTGGTAGATAGGCACTGTTCCAATAGGTACAGGAGAATTACGGATGATCCATTCTCTAGTTTCGTGAATGTTTTTTCCGGTAGATAAATCCATGATCGTATCTGCTCCCCAACGGCAAGCCCAAACAGCTTTTTCTACTTCTTCTTCTATTGTTGAGGTTACAGCACTGTTCCCAATGTTGGCATTTATTTTGACTAAGAAATTACGTCCTACAATCATCGGTTCACTCTCTGGATGGTTGATGTTGTTCGGGATGATTGCGCGTCCGCGAGCAACTTCTGAACGAACAAATTCTGGTGTAATTTTGCTTTTAGGTGTGTTTGCTCCCCAGCTGTGCCCTTGATGTTGACACTGCATCGCTGCTGATTGATCATTTAATTGTTCAATACGTTGGTTCTCTCTAATGGCGATGTATTCCATTTCTGGAGTGATGAGACCTTGTTTAGCGTAATACAATTGAGAAACGTTGGCTCCTTTTTTAGCACGCATCGGTTTGTGTAAATACTCGAAGCGCAGGTGGTTCAGCTTTTCGTCATGTAGTCGTTGCTTTCCGTAATCAGATGATATCTCGCTTAGTTCTTCTACGTCATTGCGATCTAAAATCCATTGTTCGCGAATTCGAGGCAATCCTTTGCGAATGTCGATTTCGATATTGGGATCAGTGAACGGTCCAGAAGTATCGTAAATAGTAATTGGCGGATTTTTTTCGATGCGGCCGTTTGACATTTTTGTATCGGCCAATGTGATTTCGCGCATCGCTACTTTTATCGGGTGGATGTCACCATCGATATATACTTTTTTTGAGTTTGGAAACGGGGTTCTTGATATTTTTTCTTCGTTTGTCATTTTTTATATGTCTTAAAGGTTTGATTGTGTTTTTATAGCACGCGGATTAAACGGATTTGCTGGAGCAAAATCGCTGATTGGCGCGGATTTAATTAGTTGTACTATCTGTTTTTATTGGGCGAGAATTGCACGCAGATTAAAAGGGTTTTTATAGATTTTTTAGTTTGTGTACTAGAATTTTTCTTTTCTTCCCAATAGTCTCTTGCTTTTGACTAATCACTCTTCACTAATTACTATTTACTAATTTGCAATGGATAGCCCGCCCGAGCAGCCAATTAGCCTCCTTGGGTTGCGGAAATAATTAAAACAGTATCGGTTTCTTTTAGGGGATGGGAATTCCAATTGGATTTTGGAATTACGGTGTCGTTGATGGCTATAGCGATTCCTTTTTGTTTTTCGGGAATTTCTAAGTCAAGAAGTGCCTGAACAGTTAGGTTACTGCTGGCAAAATGTTTGTTTTCGTTGTTGATTTTTAGTTCCATTCCTTTTAAATTTAGTATAGTTATACTTTAGGAATGGCTACAAGTTGTCCCAAAAAAGGGACCATGGAAGTCATCGTACTTTTCCCTACGCTAGTATGAACTAGATCAGGTTCAGAGGGTAATTCTCAGCCTACAAAGTTGTAGACACCCCTAAAGTGTGAAACAAATGTAGGGGTTTTTTTAGTTTGAAGATGATTTTTTTAGGTTAAATTTTTATCATCAAATAGTAATTTTTGTGAAATCATCTAATTTTGAGCAAAGTTTAGCGCGTGAAAATTAACAACTTTTCCAGCAACTTTCCACGTGGTCATTGACAAGACCAGTGGCTTGCATGAAAGCATACATGACCGTAGAACCGACAAATTTAAAGCCTCGTTTTTTTAAATCTTTGCTAATTTTATCAGAAAGTGGGGTAGTAGCAGGGACGTCTTTTAGCGTTTTTGGTTTGTTGATGAGTGGTTTTCCAACTGTGAAATCCCAAATATATTTGGAGAAGGAACCAAATTCCTCTTGGATTTTGATGAAATTTTGTGCGTTTGTTACAGCCGAGTATACTTTGAGTTTGTTGCGAATTATACCAGCATCTTGTAACAAGTCTAAGATTTTGTCATCGTTGTAGGTAGCTATTTTTTTATAATCGAATTGGTCAAAAGCAGCACGGAAATTTTCTCTTTTATTGAGAATAGTAATCCAACTCAAGCCTGCTTGAAAAGTTTCGAGTAATAAAAATTCAAATAATGTAGCATCATCATAAACGGGCGTTCCCCATTCTTGATCGTGATACTCTTTATACAAATCGCTAGATAAACACCAGCCACATCTTTGTTTTTCGTCTGTGAAATTATTCATTGTGCAAGTATTTTTCGATTATAGAATGTCCCAAATAAATTAATGGAGTCAAGGCGATGGCGATGATAAGTTTTACAAAATAACCCGTAAATGCAGATGCTATAAAAACATCTGTCGTCATTTTACCCGTCATCCAAAAAGCGATACCTAAAACGATAAAGCTATCAAATAATTGTGAGATCACAGTTGATCCTGTACTGCGCAACCAGATCATTTTGTTACCCGTTTTGTTTTTTAAGAAATGAAAAATAGTGACATCTATTAGTTGAGAGACCATGAAGGCGGTAATGCTCCCAACGATAATCCACAAACTTTGACCAAAAACACCGTTAAATTGGTTGTCAGATACGAGTCCGTCGCCTGCAACGGCTGGAATTTGCATCGCTGCATAGATAATTATAAAGGTATAGGCAATAAGACAAGCTGTGATTAGGGATAGTTTTTTGACGCCTTTCTCCCCAAAGTATTCATTGATTAAATCAGTAGTAACAAATACGATGGGCCATGGTAAGATGCCTACGCTCATGAGGTAGGGACCAACTTGAATTAATTTCCCACCAATCAACTCGGCGACAACGGCATTGGTAATGAATATTCCGGCTAGGATGATGTAAACGGTTTCTTTTTTGGATTGAAGCATAAAAATTGTAAAACTCAAATTTAGTCTTTTATTTTTTTTATCGAAAACGAAATTACATCTAGTGAAACAAGTTTTGTTATTGCTTTTTTAGTGCTCTCGTACGCTCATGTGTTAATTGCTTGTAATTAAAGCATCTACAGATCTTAGTATTTGTTAGGTCTTAGGATTTATCTTATAATATTTTTGTAATTTGTAGAAAAATAATTAGGTTTAATTGTTTTTCTTTTTTTGCTTTGTTCTCGGACGTAAAGAAACGTTTGTTTAATATTTTAACAGCTTAATAACTAAATCATTTTAAAATTATTAAAAAAGGCGTATTGTCTTTAGCATTTATGCTAACCGGAACACTTGCTTTTGCAAATAATTCTAACGAAACTGTTATTTCGATTAATAAACAATATGCGATCGAATTAATAAAAACTTCAACAAGATTTGAACTTGAAAATACTAATCCAGAAGTCGACTGCCTGTTAACAATTACCTTTGAATACACGGATGGTACTAAAGAAACAGTTAAGGTACTAGTTACAGGTAGTAGTTACGCTGAGCTGTTAGAATAATACAAAGTAGTATTAATAACTTCAGTAGAAGAATATCTTCTCCGGAGCTATTTAAAAAATTAATCAAATGAAATATTTAGTTAGCTTATTGCTATTAATACCATTATTCTCATTTTCTCAATCATTTACAATAGAGTATGATGTAAATGTAAATGTCCTAAATAGAAAAGGGATATTAAAGTTTAATAAAAATGAAAATTCATTTTATAGTGAAAAAAATAATGAAGTCAGTGATAAAGAGGACAAAGACCAAGAAATTGGATCATTAAAGAAAACCTTTTTTTTAGGAGGGAATAATAATGAACTAAGGGTACAAATTTATAATCAGAAAAAGGATACTTTGTTTAACATCGACTATTTGGTAAATGAAGAAGTGCTGTGTGTTGAAAAATTTCCAGTAATGCAGTGGCAGTTAATGTCTGAAAAGAAATTAATATCAAATTTCTTGTGTTCGAAGGCAATTACCCATTTTAGAGGAAGAAATTACATTGCATGGTTTGCAATAGATTTACCGATACAAATTGGTCCATGGAAATTTAATAATTTGCCAGGAGCAATACTTCAGGTTTACGATGAAACTAACAACTATAGTTGGAGTGCTACCAAAATTTCAACTAATTTAGAAGACGAAAATTTCAAAATTGATAAAAATTTAAAAAAAATATCATTACAAAATTATATCGAACAAGATGAAAAACTCAAAAAGGAAATAAGCAATACAGCATTACTTAAGTTCATACAAAGGGGTGCAGAAATTGTTGAAAGGAAATATGAGAGAGGCCGAGAAACAGAATTTGAGTGGGAGTAGTAGCTTTTGTAGACAAAAGAACATCTTAACACCATTTCTTTGTTAAAATAGAATATTATTATTTATGAAAATCTTCGTTACTTAATGTTAAGATTAATATGATTTTTTTTAAGATAAATAATTGTATTACAGCGTTTTTTTTGAGCTATGTACATAGACGTATCTCATTTGTTACCGGTTAACGATTTAAAACTTATGAAAGATGTAAACGCTTAAATAAATCAATAAAAATTAATATTGTTTAAAAATACAAGGCAGTCATAAGACTGTGTTTAGTAAATGTAAAAAAAATGAAAAAATTGATTATTGGTTTGATTTTATTGTCACAGTTTTGTTTTAGCCAAAATGCTAACGATGCTATTTTAAAAGTCGAATACGACGAATATCGAATATATACTCAGGGTTATATAAATTTAGATTTAGGAACATTACTTGTTTCAAAAAACACCTCTTATTACAATTCAGAAGTGCAAAATAAAATAACAGATAATTTAGTTTCTAGTGAAAGTGCTTTAATGTTCACCAAAAGTAGTAGCAAGAAAGAATTATTACCAGAAATTATTATTGACAGAGCAAACAATTCATTAACTGAAAGAGTTTTTGAAAATCTGTATGTAGATGGTTATTTTGCTGTTCAAGAACCTCTGCCAAAAATGAATTGGAAATTATTAAATGAAAGAAAAAAAATAGGAGAATACGACTGTAAAAAAGCTTCTGTAGAATTTAGAGGTAGGACCTATTACGCTTGGTACAGTATGGAAATTCCTGTTTCGCTTGGTCCTTGGAAATTTAATGGCCTTCCGGGTCTTATTTTAGAAGTTGATGACTTAAAAGAAATTTATAAATGGCAGGCGAAAACGGTTGCATATAATAGCAATGTTTCCGAAAAAGAACTTCTTATTAAAGTTCAAAATGATCCTAGGTTTGAGGATATATCATTTAAAGATTTTGATGCTAAAAAACTTAAAAAAGTACAAGATAAAATTCAAACTATTAAATCAAGAAGTGGCGGTAGAGGTGCTCAATTTGGAATGACGACTACTTTTGAGTTCGACAAAGAACCTGTAAATGAGTATCGTACAGAAATGGAATTTAATTAAAATTATGCGCTTTATTTTTTTTAATAGGAGTCATAATAAACAAAATCTTAAAAAATTGCTTACCAAAAGTAAAACAATGTACGCTAGTATTTTCTTTCTTATACTGAGCAGCACAGTTTTTTCTCAAACTTTAATCAAAGGTAGCGTCAAAACTAGCGAAAATGTAAGTTTGCAGAATGTGAGCGTATTGTTAATCAACGAAAACGAGGATTTACTTAACTACGCTTCTACAAATAAAACTGGATCTTTTTCATTTGAAGTTTATGATAATACTAGAAAATTTTTAGTTTTTAGGGCAATCGGTTATCAAGAAAACAAGATTGAATTAATTAACAATAAAACAAATTCAATTGACCTTGATGGGCTCATACTACAAAATAAGCCAATAGAACTCAAAGAAATAGTACTTGATATAAAAAAGCCAATATTTATCAAAAAAGACACTATTGTATTTGATGCAAAATCGTTTTTGCAAGGAAACGAGCAAGTAGTAGAAGATTTACTAAAAAAGATACCTGGGTTAAATGTTGATCCTAAAGGAACTATTAAAATTGGCAACCAGGAAGTTGAAAAAGTCATGATTGATGGAGATGATTTTTTTGAAAAAGGATATAAAGTGCTTACTAAAAACATGCCTGTAAGTCCAATTGATAAGGTAGAGCTTTATCAAAATTATTCAAATAACAAACATTTAAAAGGTATTGAAAACAGCAATAAAGTAGCATTGAACCTCACTTTAAAAGAAGATGCCAAGCGAATTTGGTTCGGAAATGCTGTTGGGGGCTATGGCTTAGTTTCAGAAAACAGATATGATTTTAGAGCCAATTTAATGAACTTTGGTAAAAAAGCGAAACATTATTTTTTGACTAATTTTAATAACGTAGGTGTTGATGCCGTAGGAGATATCAATATGTTAGTGCGACCCCTCCGGTTTGATGAGCCGGGCAGTATTGGTGATAATCAAAGCGCAACTAATTTATTAGGGCTGGCTGTTGACTTACCAAACTTGAAACAGAAGAGAGTTAATTTTAACAATGCAGAGACGCTTTCACTAAATAGCATTTTTACACTTTCAGATAAAGTAAAAGTAAAAGCCTTAGGTTTTTTAAATACGGATGAAAATGATTTTTTTAGAAATAGCTTTGAAACCTTCGCAGTAGGAACAACACGTTTTCAAAATACGGAAGATTTTGTAAGTAGAAAAACCAAGATTAGTGGATTTGGAAAACTAGATTTAACCTACGATATTTCCAAACATAAAACACTCGAATATACAGGGAAATATAATACCAATAAGGAGAAAAACAGCAGTGATTTACTTTTTAATACTGACTTGTTAAACGAGAGATTAAATTCGACCAATCAGCTTTTTGACCAAAAAATAGTTCTTACGAATAAGTTTAAGGGCAAAAAGGGTTTTGTGCTTTCAGGTAGGTATATCAATGAGAAAACACCTCAGAATTATTCGGCTAATCAGTTTCTTTTTCAAGATTTATTTTCAGTAAACGCAAATGATACAAAGCAATTTTCTGAAAATAGTATGCAGTTTGCTGGAGTAGAAGGTCACTTGTTAGATAAAAAAGAAAATGGGGATTTACTAGAATTAAAGGGCGGTAGTCAGTTTAGATTAGACCATTTAAACACTCGTTTTGACTTAGTTGATAACCAAGATCATGTAGCAACTCCTGATAGCTATCAAAATAATTTGAAATACGGCACTACAGATATATATGCAGCGGTTAAGTACCGTTTTAAGCTTAATAATTTCTCACTACTAATGCAATCCGATTTCCACCAATTATTTAATCGGATAGAAAATTTTGACGTTAGTACCACTGAAAGTCCGTTTTTTATCACTCCAAAAATAGGTGTAGACTGGAAAATAAATGATAAAAATAAGATCATTACGAGCTACACCTTGAACAGGACCAACGCGGGTGTATTGGATCTGTATTCGGGTTTGGTGCAAACCGGTTTTCGATCGTTTTCAAAAGGACTGGATGATTTTAACCAATTAAGTTCCTCCTCTGGAATTTTAAATTACACCTATGGTAGTTGGGGTGATAAGTTTTTTGCTAATAGCTTT